>Ga0265797_10003622_pt1 | contig 24581 bp, 29 predicted proteins | sample P2T30metagenome_FD_192433 | JGI IMG/M metagenome (GOLD analysis project Ga0265797, IMG submission 192433) | Plant litter microbial communities from East Loma Ridge, Irvine, California - P2 T30 | ecosystem: Environmental > Terrestrial > Plant litter > Unclassified | place: USA: California... | reverse complement strand
TTTACAAGGGAAGAAAGAAGATTGCATGTTGGCTAGAACGGGCTGTTTGTTCTTCAAAGGGGGGACGTGAAAAGTTGAATTACGAAGAATGGCTCGTGCCTCTACCATAAAAATCCGTCAAGAGCGCAATGCGCCGTGAGACTCATATATCTCACCACCACCGCGCTCCAAAAATCTTGGGCGCGACGCTGCTCGACTTGTTCCCAGCTACTAGATCAATCCTCTGATGCCCCTTGACATCCACGGCAAGCGTCTCGTACTCGTAATCATTCTGGCTTGGTCGCTTGGTCAAATGCACATGTACGACACCCTGACCCAACGGACCTTCGACATAAAACTTGAAGCGCAGGTGCTCTGTGCCCCACTTGTCTGTCTCTTCGGTACTGCTGAGGTAGCGGTTGCGCGCCCATCGCGACCAAGAGCCTTCACCAAATGCAGCAATTTCAGCGCCGGGGCCGAGGAGTTTCTGACATCGGGCGTCCTGGCGTATCATAGTTGTCGCGCGGTTGAAGTAGGCGGTCTTGGAGGAGGGACTGAAGACATCGGAGAAGAGAAAGTAGCCAACGCCGCCCTTGATATGTTGTTAGTGTTGCGCTCGCAGAGAGAGGTGGGGTGAGGGGAAACTTTACTGTTGCTACTATGCCCACCAGGACTACTACCAAGTTGAAACTTTGCTGTGTAGTCCGCACTGCTTTTTCACCCGGCGATAGCTCAGACCATCGGACTTGGCCCGTGTCGCCTGTCAAGGAAATGGATTTCCTCTGTGGTTTTGGAGGCGGACTGCTCGTCGAGCTGTGTGTAGCTTGTGCATGGTGGGTAGTGGAGAAGGCGATGCGCCCGACATGCGCTCTCCGCTGTGAGGCATGTATGCGCGGCAGGACGAAAGTTGGACGGAGTAGTGCAATCGCTTCGGTAGGTTTGTATATGGCAGCCATTGTGACTGTGGTTGTTGTGTGTGAATTGTGACGTTCAAGACATGCGATGATGCCATGCGATGCGCCGATGCCGATGCGGAGCGGAGCTCGTGTGACGCCGGAGGTGAATGCAGCCGCGGCTGCAGGTTCCATGGTCGTGGCGGGCCGGTTCCTGGACTGAACCTTAGTTTTGGCATCGACAACGCTCGCTGCAGCAACTCTCAGAGCCGACTTTTGCTTCTTGAGCACGATTCCACGCCAGATCCATACCACAGAGCACCGCTGAAGGCGGAAACCCGGCACCATGAGCTCAAATAAGAAGAGTAGCCTCACCGGCTATCTCCCCGACATCCTCATGGCAGCTGCAGCAGTACGTCCCTTCCCACACATGCGCCGTGTCCTCCCCACATCTGCCCTGCCCCTCACTGTCCTGCAAAGCACCTTCTGACACCTCGGTAGCCTCTGATAGCCTACTTCGTCATTCGTAACCTCCTCACACGCCTCGACCCGGAGGCTCAACAAAAAGAAGAAGCCCGCGCCAAAGCCTCTGCTGCGACGCGTAAACTCGACGCCATCCTTACAAGCAAGCGGCGGAAAAGCTATGGCGAGTACGACAGCGAAGATGACGACACAGAATCCAGGCCCAGACGGCCGAGGATACAGGACCTCAACCTGAGCACCTACGAACAGACGATTGCCATGGAGGTTGTTGCGCCTGAAGAGATTCCCGTGAGCTTCGAGGGTACGTCACAAGCTCCTTCAAGCTTGGCCCTTGGGCTGTAGCATCTGGCGCATGCCAATTGGCATGCTTGAAGCCCTGGCGCAATGGAGAACTGACACCTCGCAGATATCGGTGGCCTCGACTCGATAATCGACGAACTCAAGGAATCCGTCATCTACCCCCTTACCATGCCCCACCTCTACTCGCACTCTTCCTCGCTCCTCAGCGCACCCAGCGGCGTCCTCCTCTACGGCCCTCCCGGTTGCGGAAAGACTATGCTTGCAAAAGCCCTCGCGCACGAATCGGGCGCCTGCTTCATCAACCTGCACATCTCGACTCTGACAGAAAAGTGGTACGGCGACAGCAACAAGCTCGTCAACGCGGTATTCAGTCTGGCAAGGAAACTGCAACCAAGTATCGTCTTCATCGACGAGATTGACGCAGTTCTCGGACAGAGGAGGAGCGGTGAACACGAAGCCAGCGGCATGGTCAAGGCCGAGTACGTTTACACTTCTCCAATAGCGCCCCATTCAACTTGCGACCAAGTCAAGACTAACCCTCCTCCAGATTCATGACCCACTGGGATGGCCTCGCTTCCAGCACCTCCTCCGGCACATCGACTCCCCAGCGGATATGCATTCTCGGCGCCACAAACCGCATCCAAGACATTGACGAAGCCATCCTCCGTCGCATGCCCAAGAAGTTCCCTGTTGCCCTCCCTTCAGCTACACAACGCCACAACATCTTCTCCCTCATCCTACGCGGCACAAAAATCGACCATCAGAACTTTGACTTGAACTACCTGGTTCGCGTTTCGGCTGGAATGAGCGGTTCCGACATCAAAGAGGCATGTAGAGACGCGGCCATGGGCCCAGTCAGGGAGTACATTAGGAGGAAGAAGGCAGACGGCACCCTAAGGAGCAGTAAAGGAATGGCCCAGGGCGATGTACGTGGACTGCGTACAGAAGACTTCTTTGGTCGCGGAAAGGGCCTGCGAGAAATGGAGTCCGTTGACGATACACGCGAGGAGATGAACGCACGCGTACGCAGCACAGTGCACACTACATCTGAGGAGTCCGTGTCCGAGGAAGCGAGCAGCAGCGAAAGCACAGCGAGTGGCGAGGACAGGTTCCGCGATTCGGCATACCAAGGCGCGGCCAACGAAGAGGCAGTCGTGCGGTAAAGCTAGTCTTCTGCCCATGTCTGGCGTGGGAGAAGTATTTGTAAAATGTTTGTACATTTTGGAATGTTACCAAGACGACACGAACGTATATATGGGCGGCGTTACTATCATGGGCTAGACATACGTCTCCAACAAGAGAGGCGATACCACGTCACATCATATCATGTTACAACAAATCAATCACAACTTTGATCATGACATCTGCTTGCTAAACATCTATATCTTTGTATCATTTTCCGTTACCGTACGTACGCTACGTGTAGCAACCACACGACAAAAAGCCCAATTGCAGCTAGAATGCATCCACTAACCACGGTACCACTTTACTTGCACACCTACTTCTCCTCCTCGCTCTCTTCTTCCTCGTCATCCTCTTCTTCTTCATCTTCCTCTTCCTCTTCTTCAGCATCGGCAGCAATCTCCTCGTCCGCGTCCTCTGCCTCTGCCTCATCTTCTTGAATCAAAAGATCCTCCACAGTGCCTCCTTCCTTCTCCAATCGCAAGTATTCATCCCATTCAGGGAACATCTCGGCGTCGCCCTCGCCGTCCTGGGGTGGCGCGCCAAGGAGTCTAGCAACCTTGGTCTTGTTCTCCTTCTCCAGAGACTCCTTCCATTGCTTGACAAGGCCAGCCGTCGCGCTTGGCTTGTACGTTTGGGAGAAGAGGACGGCCTCGGCGAAACGGTTGGTCTTGACGAGTAGGTCGATACACGCCTGGACATCTCCGACCTGCCATAACGCAGAGAAGGCTACGTTATTTGCTGTGGCATTCTCAGCCAATTCAGCAAGTTCACGAAGACCGGCCGTGTCAGACGTCGCACTGTAAAGCAGAAGGAGAGAGCCGAGATCCTTGGCCTTCACAAAGCACTCTTGTGCGAGCTTGACATCCCAGTTTGTGAGGGCAGCATCGCCGACAGTCTTCCACTTGTGTTCTGTGTCTTGCTCGCGAGCAATCTCAACAGCCTGTTGCAAATCGCCAAGAGACAAGGCAAGGTCGAAACGGTGTTCAGGATCGGTGGCAACCTTGAGCGCCATTTCCTTGTAGCCTTGACCTTCCAAGAATCGAGCAATCTTGTTGTTTTGGTCTTTGGGCACAGAAGGAAGCGTCTCCTCAGCGGCTTCAAGGTCACCTCGGAGGATAAGCGTTTGGTACTCAACAACTGCCAGAGACAGGGCGAAAGAAACCACGTTGACATCCTTGTCGGCGATATAAATCCTGGAATCACGGGGTAAGTACCCAAGGACGTAGTGTGGTGAGTCGAAGTGAGAGATGGTGTATGTTTGATCGCCAACAAGGTAGTTCAGGCGGTTGGTGCTGTTTGTGTAGATGAAGCAGTCTCCAACCCAGGTACCAGTGCGAACGCTGTTTTATCATTAGCTTCAAGGTTTCAATCATGTCTTCTTTGAACATACCTCTCGTTGATGTCGCACACAACCTCGAATGCAGATTCGGCGCCGTCCTCGTCTACTTCGCCGTTTTGCACCGCCTCCAGGTAGTTCTCTCTGGAGTAGCGTAGCACGTAGAATGTGTCTTCTGTAGCCAAAGTGACCAGTTCCCCGCTCTCAGACCAGTATACACTCTTGGGTTCGACCTCTATCCGTCGGACCAGAGCACCAGAGTCCCAGTCGAACAGGCCAATGCCACCTTGACCCTTCACACCAAGGAGTACGCCGCCACTCAAGCCGTCGGCTGAGAAGCCTACATTCAGGACACTCCGCTCCTTGAAATTGCGGAATATCTTGACACTGGTGGAGGATTCCCGGATGGCGTAGTCTTTGTCATGTTCTTTCGAGGCCCAGCAAAAGTCAAGTGCGCTGCCGAAAGCTTGGTTACGAAGAGCAAGCGCAGTGTAGATGATGTATTCGCCATCACCGCATACTGCGACGAATCTTCCATTGGGCGAGTGCAGTAGTGCCTGCGGGTATAGCTCGGTTGAGCCAAGGTCCTTGCTGGGAAGGGAGAGGCGCTCTCCATCCTTGAGCTGATCGCTGCCCTTGATCACCGAGGTGAGGATATCGTTGTTCTTCGCCCAAAGCAACTTTCCGCTACCATCCATGCTGACTGCCGGCTCTTCGCGACCCATGGTAATGACGACAGCGCCGTCATCGAATCCGAGCGCGACACCATTCCTTCCTTTCTGGTAGGAAACGCACCATGCGCGCTCCAAGCCATAGTTTAGGGACTGCTCCAACCGGTATGTCGAAGAGTGCCAAATCTTAATGGTACCATCTTCAGATCCAGAAATGATGACAGGGAGCTCGGGATGGTATACGGCGAAGCTGACGTTGGAAGTATGGCCTTCGAGTGTCGCAATCAGCGCTTTTGTGGTGTAGTCCCAGACCTTCACCGTCCGGTCATCAGAGGTTGTGAGAAGGTATGGCTTGTCTGACTGGGGGTAGTAGTCGATGAAGTTGACACCCTTGGTCTCGTGCGCCTCGAGGGTAAAGTTGGGGGTGGAGCTGCCGAGCGACCATATCTTGACGGTTCGGTCGAGACACGCAGAGGCGAATGTGTTTGGGTCCTTGGGATTTATCGCGATACCCATAACATAGTGTTGGTGGCCAGCGAATTCTTGGACACCTGCAGTGTGTTAGCATACGCCATGATGTGTGGCACAGCAGGTCCACATACACTTCCATGACTTGTCCCAATCCCACAGCTTTATTGTCATGTCATCCTGAAGCTACATTAGCTCGATCCTCGTGTTGTTGGAAATTGTTACCCACACTGGCGGTAAGGACGAAGGGTTGTGTTGGGTGCACAGCAATTGCGCGAATATAATCGGGATGCGCCTCGAAAGATGTGACCTTCTCCGAGGTGTTGTAGTTGTAGACGCGCAATTGGAAGTCATCGGAACCTGGACGGCCATGTCAGCCTCTCTTCCTGAGGATTCGGGTGTTTGGGCCCTTGCCTGCTACTATCCAATTCTTCCTCGCGATGAAGCGACCGGCGCGTACGGGTACATCGGTGAGCTCGAAGGTCTTGACGATGGATTGCGATATGTACGACCAGATGTGGACGTGGCCTGCTTCCGTCAGCGCTCTGCCTATATTGGGGGTTTCCAGCTATGCATACCGCTATACAAGGTCGTGAGGATCCATGGCTCGGTTGGATGAAAGTCTTTGGTCAGGTTTAGCGGCGAATATCTTGGGTAGAGGTGCTGTTCCTACCAATGCCTATGATATGTCAGTTTACCCTCTGGTGGTTGATGTGCGTATGTCGAGTCTGCTTACCTTTGACACGCTCCGACCGCGCGAAGAGCTGCCTCTGTAGTCGCAGTCGAGTTAGATTCACCCTTGTCTCCAAAGATATGCCATAGCGCATTGGTGCGTACCTTTACGTCCAGACGCATTGTTGTAGCTTAGGTGTATATGTTGCGGAGGGGTGGATTATGGGAACGTGGCTTTAGTAGCCAGTCCACAAATGCGCAGGCAGACGCCGAAGGATTCGAGGATACGGGAATGGGTATCGCTTGCGTATATGGTCGACAAAGAGGAAAAGCTAGTCACGGGAAGAGTTGGCGTCTAACTGCCTGTTGTCCTCCGCAATGTGTTCGATGTTCGGCGGAGCTGCGCCAAGACACCGACAGGGTTCACGTCGCTACTTCCCAACAGGGCATGTTCGGAAAACCATCGATGGCAGACGAAATGCGAACAATACCGCCTCCGCTAGCTGCACGGTTGTAGATCAGAGGCCAGCAGAGGAATCACAAGGTCAACGTGTCACCGATGCTCAACTCTAGTTGTCCATGAGCGTGGCGGCCACAGAGGGCCTCGAAACCTCACGCCTTCTCTTCACGTACATTGGTAATTCTCAGCGAGTAAGTAGATTTTTCAATTCCATCCCTACAACTATATACTCGGAACATCAGCCTCCCCACAAGTGCCCCTTGCGCTGCCGCCTATGCATGCACGACGCATCATGAAGATTCTGACTACACTCCAAACCTTCCACCCATGGCAAATATGGCCATTCCATATATCGACAAATCGACGACAGGAAAAAAAACGGTCTAGCTTGTCCGCAAGCATAGACTGGTATCTTAGAAGAGAAATACAGTGAAAGGAGAATATATGTTAAAGTATAGTGTGTAAGTTTATGGTGGTTTGAGCGAACGTGTTGGAATGATAGTGACGAGAGAGAGATGGTTTGCGGCTAGATCCTGTCAAGACACTAGCTTGGATGAGGTCGGTACAATAGATGGTCGTAGATATGAGACAAAGCGTGTTGCCGTGGTGTAAACACATCGGAAGGCTTCCCATCATCAAGGCGTGCTGCTGAGCTACTCACGTCCGGTATATAGTACAACCGCACAGTCTCAGTGAGAAAGAGCAAATCGGCAGTCCTTAGTTCCAGCCAAGAGAGTTCTCGGCCATGACTGGAGCAGAAATCTGTTGTGTGCGAACACTGCGACCCTGAGTGCTACTGCTACCTTGACTGCCGCGACTACCAGGCGTCATCCGACCATTTCGAGCACCGTGCATCCAAGCAGCAGCGCCGCCTGGAATCGAACCGTAAGTCATGCGGCTTGTGCTGGGCACAGAGCTTGCGCGCTGGTGGGCCATGCGCTTGTTCCTGTATCGGCGGGCAACGAAAAACATGGCCGCACCGTACGCGATGGCACCGACGATGGCACTGCTGGCAACAATTGCACTGGTCTTGTTCACAGTGCGGCTGGCGCCGATATCACCACCCATAGCACCACCGTCACCAGAACCGCCAGTAGAGGTGGCGCCTGGCTCTTCGGCCGCGTTGGCAGGGCTGCTGTCACCTGGAAGCTTGCCGGCGGGAAGAGGGCATGCAGTGTTGATCAAGGTAGTAAGGTCGTTGACTGTCGAGTTCTTGTTGTTCCAGAAAGCATCCGCGGGGTTGCGAAGCTGAGCTGCGAGCTTCGTCTGCAAGTCCGCGGGGATGGTGAACAAAGCCAGCGTGGTGATGAAACCCTGGTACTCCATAGTGTTCAGTGGCTTGAGTCCGAAGTTCTTGACCTCAGTGGATGAGATGTTCAAACCATCAGCAATAGCCAGAGGCAAGTAATGGAAAATCTGCTGTCCACCGTCGTTTGCGGAAACGAATGGGTAGTTCAAAGGCCACTTGAAGCACACTTGACCCATGAAGCTGTTCTGAGGGATCTCTGAAGGCACTCCTCCGGGTGGCGCAATCATCCTTGGCAGGTTCGATGGGATAGTGCTGGCAGTAGGGCTAGGAGTGGGCATTGTGGAGGCCTCTACAATGATGCTAGTACCGACGATGAGAGAAGTTGCGCTGTCTGTAGCGGTTGGCTTGAGGGAAAAGATCGGTGGTGCCGTCTTGGTGGGGGTTGGTGTCACCGGGATGATGAGGGAGGGAGTTTCACTCTTGGTCGATGAAGGTGTCTCGGATGTTGGCGGTGGCGTGGACTTTGTGGAAGACGGCAGAACAACGGAGCCGGTGCTGAATACTGATGTGGGAGCCTCGCTGAGTGTAGCATTGGCAGAGCCTGATGCACTCAGAGTAGGCGCGGCGCTGCTAGGAGACGCGGTCGAAGTAGCCGATGAAGGCTCTTCTGAGGCCGGGACGCTGAGTGAGCTACCTGACGAGGTTGGGACTGCTGACGCAGATGTTCCGACGGAACCTGTACCAGAGGGAGTGATGCCTGAGCTTATCGTGCCCGAAGGCAGGATGGTATCAGAGAGTGTCGCAGAAGGTGTAATGCTGGCAGTTTCTGAGGGTGTGGGCACAACGCTTTCAGAAGCAGGTACGCCCGACGAAGACAATGCCTCAGAAGTAGGGGTAGGTACGGCACCAGATGGCAACAGGCCTGAAGAGGGAAGCACGCCAGATGAAGGCAGAATGCCAGAAGAGATTGGAAGGCCTGAAGATGGCAGAACACCTGAAGAGGGCAACAAGCCGGAAGATGGCAGGACGCCAGAGGAGGGAAGCAGTCCCGAGGATGGCAATACTCCAGATGAAGGCAGGATACCCGAAGACAACAAGCTGGAAGGCAAGATGGTCGGGATGATGACAGGACCAGTGCCAGTAGAGAGAGCAGAGTCCAATCCAGATAGAATGCTCGACAAAGCACTAGGCAAAGCAGATGCTGGAAGATCCGAAACAGCCGATGACAAGAGCGAAGAAAGAGCTGGAGGAAGGAGACCAGACGCGCTGGCAGACGCTACAGGAGTGGGTGCAGTGGACGCGAGACCGCTACCAGTAGGCAAAACACCAGGCAGTTCCGACACGACCGACGAGAGAAGACCTGGAACATCGAGGATTCCAGAGCTGGTAGCTGCGGTCTCTGAGGTGGGAATGGCACCAGAGCTTAGAAGAGTCGGTGTCGGAGTTACAACAGCAGATTCTCCCGTGCCTAGAGCGGTGGTAATTCCAATAACGATGCCAGAGGATGGCAAAAGCGGCGATCCACTTGAACCAGACGCAGCGACGCTTGTAGGAAGGACTACGCTCTCGGGAATACCTCCAGTAGAGCCTACTTGGGTAGTGGCTGCAGGAGCTTCGGATGCGAGAAGGGAAGACAAGAGTCCACCGACCAGACCGCCAGATGAGGTAGGCTGCACAACGGTCTCGGGAACGCCTCCGGTAGAACCAACTTCTGAAGTAGGCTGTACAATGGTCTCGGGGAGGCCACCAGTAGAGCCAACTTGCGAAGTAGGCGCAGGTGGAAGAATGGATGAGAGGAGACCGCCAACAAGACCGCCGGAAGAAGTAGGCTGCACAATGGTCTCAGGGATGCCACCAGTAGAACCGATCTCGGCAGTGGGTGTAGGTGCAAGCAGCGAAGAAAGGAGACCACCAACAAGGCCAGCAGAAGAGGTGGGTTGCACAACCGTTTCAGGAATACCGCCAGTCGATCCGGGGACGATGAAAGGCCCAAGGAAGCTTGATGCATCAGGAGAGCTTGGTACAGCAGAAGAAGCAGGAGCTGCAGTGGGTGTCACAATAGTCTCCGGAATGCCTCCAGTAGAACCGACAGCCTGCTCCGATGATTGAGGCACGGTCGACGAAACGGCCTGGGTAGGCTGAACGATAGATGTGGGAACTCCGCCAGTAGAGCCGATGATAGGGTTGAGGAGCGATGAGAGAAGTCCGCCAACAAGACCGGCAGAAGTTGGCGTCGCGGAAGGCGACTCAACAGCCGACGATGATGGCTGAACGATAACATCGGGCAATCCACCTGTAGAAGCAGGAGTGTTCTCGATACCAGGAGGCTTGGAGGTAGGCGCAGTGGAAGTTGGCTGTACGACAACATCAGGGATACCACCAGAAGAGGCGGGCGCGTTGTTTACCACCGATGAAGATGGCTGAACAATGGTCTCTGGAAGACCTCCAGTAGGAGCAACAGCCGAGCTCTGAATGGCTGAAGTTGGCTGTACAATGGTCTCAGGAATGCCACCTGTGGAAGCTGGCTCACTTCCAACAGTGGTAGACGACGGCTGTACAATCACATCAGGCAATCCTCCAGTCGAAGTTGCCGCTACGCTCTGAACAGTGGATGTAGGCGGCACAACGACGCTGGGCACGTCAGAGGAAGCAGGGCTGTTGCCAACGGCAGAAGATGTGGCAGCAGCTGAGCTCGGGGCAGAGGAGGTTGGCGGGACGATGACGTCCGGAAGAAGACCGGTCGAGCCGAGGATAGGACCCAGAATAGGGCTGTCGGCCTTGGTGCTGGAAGCAGGGCTACTCTGTGCTGTGGAAGTAGGCTGCACAATGGTCTCAGGGAGACCGCTGGTGGTACCAATCTCTACCGCGGGTGGTGCAGATGACTGAGCAGCTGATGAAGAAACAACAGTGGTCGGTTCAGGCTCAGGAATAGGCTCAGGTGACGGAGTAGGCTGGATGATGGTCTCTGGGAGACCACTAGTGGAGCCAACTTGAGGAGGGTTCTCCACAATGGGGGTTTCGGCTGGTTTCTTGCTTTGCGGGGCCTCTGGAGTGGGGGTTGAAGCAGCCTCAGAAGTTGGCACAAGGATGGACTCCTGAACTTGGCTCGATGATCCAATGCTGGAGCTTGACGGTGCTGGAGGAGGAGGCGGGGAAAAGACACTGCTTTGCGAGGCAGAAGCAGACGAAGAGCTCTCGGGCAGTGTTGTTGGGAGATCGTCTAGTGTGGAAGTCAGGGTGCTAGTTGTGTCGACATCGCTGGTGCTGACAAGTGAGTCTGAAGAGGCCAGAGCCGAAGTGTCAGAACTGCCACGGAAAAGCGATTCAATGAAGGACGGGAAGTCCATCTGACGCGATGTGAGTTGCGAGGAGTAGCTGCTAGACTCTGGCTCAGGAGACGGAGACGGAGTGGCCGCCGGGGTAGTCGAGTTGGTTACGATCTGTCGCTTCACTTGCCTAGGAAAGTAGTATCGGGGACGGCCTTGGGTCTGTTGAGGTCCTGGTGCAGGCATGGCCTCCGCTGTCGTGAGCGGAGAGCCAGAAAGACTGGCCAGAACAAGGGCGGCGGCCCATACTGTGGCTGAGCGTGGCATGTTTACGATTATATTCCCCGGTTAAGTAGAATTAAGTGTCTTGAGGGTGTCGAAGGCGGTATACGTAAAAGCCTGCTGTTGTCAGACATGAGATTTGTAGGCAAAGTCAGAAAACATACTGTCAGGGCTTTGGTAAACGAGTGTACTTGACGAATGTCAATGGTGGGTAAAGAATGGACCTGTAGGCTGTCAGTCTCGACGAACAAGGCGCGTCGCTGAGCGGGCAACTCACTAGACTGTCGATGCAGCTAGGAATAGATGGCGATGCGGTTACAGCGTCGTCGCAATGTAGTCGATTTGGTCGCGGGCCTATGCTGTCATGTTTGACACTGACGGGTACCGGAGAATAGTCGTCGCGCGGTCTAGAAGCACGCGGTAGTGGACCAGGGCCGAGCAGAGGTTGGTTCACACGTGGGTGTCAGCCAGGAAGCAGATGCGCAACAAAGAAGCGTAGCGGTCGGTCGAAGCGGTGGTCGTTGCTGTCGCCTAAGCAGGATTTCGTAGCGGGAGCGTTTTCTTTGTTCTGAGCAGCGGGTGGACGTGCGCGTCGTGGTTGGGTGCAGCGGGGTTGGGGCACGTCTTCGTACGTGTGCGATGCTAAAACGAGCGGCGGCGACGTTGATAGGCAACGGTCAAATTACTAGTAATTGCGACGATGGAGCGATATTGCTTTTGAAAGAGTGGTCGTGATTCGGAGAATCGTGCAAGGGAGCGTAAGGCCTGGGGCGACGTGGAGAGCGGTGCTTGTCGGTCGGAGGAGAGAGCCACGGGGAGCCACGGGCGGCGAATGCGCAAAGTCGATATATGAATGCGCCCGTTGGGGGGATTGTCGGCGGGTGGTGGAGAAGAAGTCGGCTTGGGGGCGTGGGCGACGGGTAGTGAAGAAGAAGAAGAGGACAGGGCAAGCGTCAGCAGCAGCACTCGCCCCGGTGTCCAGGCCAAAACGGCGGCAGGCAGGGGTCGCGGGCGGAAGAGGGCAAGCGCAATGGGCTGCGAGTCGCTAACGTGTGCTCCCTGCAGGAGAACCAACTGCTCACCACTAGTGCGAGCGTCCACGACGGGGAAAGGCAGGGTTTCGGACGGCGGGCCTCTGCATTCGATAGTCGCAAAATAGAACGGCGCTTGCTGGAGAGGGAGTAGTCCGGTATTGACGTTGGCGGTGCATTCAATGCAAAATGTTTTACAAGAGGAGACGGGAGACTTCAGAAACGAAGACGACGACAACAAGAAAGCCAAGTGGACATTGTGTCCCCATCAGCAGCAGATTGCGCATGCCACCAGTGGATTAATTTGCATCTGGCCGCGAGACCCTGGTCGTGCAGACGGCTGTATGCTCAAACCGCACTAGCGATGGGTAATATATACCCCGGCTATCCATCCTACTTGATCGACCAACACACTATATCCCTTGCCCGCGACACTACCGTGCAACACAAAAACCCAGAGGAGCATGAATGCAGCAAACTCCACAGTCTTGCTGTTCGTTTACAGCGCCGTCCTCGTAGCTGTCGATGCGGAGGGTTCTGGCGAAGGAGCGACCATCAGGCGGCCAATGAGAGATGGCGCAGCCCCTGCCCTTGCCCAGCCCTTCATTTCGGCATAACACGGGTCCCACTCGCATGCGAATGATGATGATCGCTCACCACCGCGCCTCATGCTGCACCTGCACCCGTGGACATGCTTTGATTATCTGCCTCCAGAAGCAATATCGCGGGACTTTCCCAGTGGCCCTGCAGACTGTAATGCCAACGTCTCTACCGGCTGACATCCAAGGCATGCAGGCCCGTGTATCGCCTGCAGCCACAGATTTCGCCTCGTGTCCACAGTCATTCCGAAGTGCGACCAACTGCTACTCTGACCGCGCTATCGTTTTTGACGCCCATCTGCCTTTCGCTGACATCTTCGTCTCTACGACTCGCCAAAGTTCGTCCTAGGGCAGACGGCTGGTTTCGTCTTTCTGCTCGCCGCCTCCACGCTTGCGCACCAGGGAACGACATGAACTTTACAGCTGCCCTAGGCAGGAAGTACCATGCCTGCCACCAGCCCCTGTCCGTGCCTGGTCAGCCTACCGGTACTTTCTAACTGGATTGTCCTTCATCTTGCAACTGAGCCTGGCCATGACTGACGCCATTGCATCGACGCCTCAACCTCACATCGCGTGCTCTAGCGTTTCACTTTCCCACGCGCCTATAATTGGTAGATGCCGACCCTCTACAAACATTCCCGCATCGTGGTTGCCGAGGTTCGCTGTCCGTGACTCGTTTCAAACTTCTGTGTGCGACTGTACGAGGAAGGCGCCAATATTCAGAGCTCACTGTAGACAAGCCCTTGGCCGATCCAATGGTCTAGCCAATGTACCGTGGCATCGGGCTACGGGGATTCCCCTTTCCGTCGCTTGCTATATCGTCAGTTGCCAACTTAACCGTAATGCCAGTTCAAGGAGACTTCCGTCGCAGCGGATGAAGATGCCATTACATCTCGATCGAAACTGGTTCATCACATGCGCCGCAGAGCTGTACTGAGCGATAGGCCCCCCTATGCCAAGTATCGTTCGACATATCGGGACTGCCGGCATGCGCTTGAACGTTTCGAAACCGCTCCCGTCAACTGAAAAAAGAACATCTCTTAACAAACAGATTTATAGCCCCGCACTTACATTGGGCACGGTCACTGCGTTCATGCTATGTTCCCTCTCCTATACTCTGCCTCGGTTTGGTGCCAATCCTTGTTCCCATTCTCTTACATTAACCACCGTCTGCTCCATAGTTCGCCTTTGTCTTTTCCCAACTTACGCGTTTGTTTCCTGTCAGATCCACATCCAGCAGGGTGACTGTTCATGGGCTCCACGTCCCGAAACGTGTTCTGTATCGCTATCGCGAGGATCGGTGGGGCATGACGGCACGCATGAACCCAGGAACCCAATCTCCACTTTTTGCTCTGGCATCTCCTGTTCTTGTTGGCTTCCAGAAGTTCTAAGCATGGCTGGTTCATACCTATAATGCTGTGTGAACTGCCATATTGGGCTGCGAGAAGCCACGCAGGCTTCGATGTCACAGCACTTGGTGCAGGCTACGTCTACTTGAAGAGAAAGATGTTAACATTTGACATGGTTCCGCAGTCATCTCCACACGATCTAGACAAGATCTACGATAAGAGTTTTTTTGCCTTCAGCTAAACCCCAGTCCCCGACGACCGCTGCGTTGACACTCGTCATAACCCCTCTGTTCTCTCTTCCCAACGCATACAGTACCCAAGCCCCGACCCAACTAGCAAGAATTATCAGCATAGTGCCAACGCGTCCTTCGCCACGACACACAGTGTCATAACTCCACTCCAACCATTCCCAGCTCCTTCGCTCAACTCCTCTCGCTGAGTGAATGTGCCCACAAACGTGTAGTTGTGGTTTGGCACGCCATAGTTCCCGTTGGAGATGAGCACAGCCCTGCAAATACGTAGGATTCGAAGGCGAAGAATCGAGATGTCCTTTGGCCGGGCCATGCGTTACGAGTATGGCTGTTGATTCTGGGATAGTGTTGCACCATTTGTCTTCGTTCTCTGGATATTGAAACGCCCAGTTGCCATATTGTGGTGTCATGGGACTGCCGTAGACCCGAACGGTACGGTCCCGGATGTCGAATGTCCTTGATTCGTTGTTCAGGTACATCACACTTCCCCATTTCAGCTCTTTCATTTTACGTTCATTGTCTGGGCTTGCAAGTCGTGGGTTGCGATGGAAAAAGGATTGATCGAGAAGCAAGTCGTGATTTCCAGCTATTACAATCTTGTGATGATGTGGCAGACTGTTTAACCAACCGAGTTGTAGTTGGATTTCTTCGAATGTACCGTTGATGGTCATGTCCCCAGAGTGAATGAGAATGTCGCCATTAGGGACATGTAGTTTCTCGTTATGGGTGTCTGAAATGCACACAACCTTTACTGGTGTACCGAATGTGGGTCGTGGTATGACTATGGGCGGCCGATGGGCGTATAGCCATTGTGCGATTATGAGTAGCGGGTTTCGCTGCAAGTGCTGCCATATCGAGGGTGATTCAGGCGCAAAGATGTTGTTTCTGCCAAACGCAGATTTTGTGTTAGTAGTCATGTTGCTATCCTGTGTCCGAATGAGCTGCTGAATTTTTTTATAGTTTCAGAACTTGCGTTGAGATTGTGTGCGAGTGTGAGGGAATGAGAGAGTTTCGGTGTGGACAAGTGGTCGTGCTACTAGGCAGCAAACCCAATACCAGAACAGTAGAATAAACCACCTGATAATTGCATTGTCCGAAACTATACCTTTCAGAATCGTGGGTCGTGCATTTGGTAGCGAATCCACAACTTTACTGTCGGTTGACTATCCCATGGGACATCGATGTATCTAACACCGTTCGACGAACAATCACACTGCACCAACAGCCTCTGAACCAAGTCTATCGAACTCAAGGGCCCGATGCTGTTTCCACAACCGGCACGATAGCAACAGCGGTTGCAAAGTCTCCATCGTGGCTGATACTGATTTCGCACAGCTGTCCATCAAGTTCGCTCACGTCCACACGTGTCGACACTACGACTGGTGCATCGTCAGAGCTCTCTGTGTCATAGACTTTATCGAGTATCAACCCTTGGGGTCGTGCTGACTGATGCTCGCTGCGATCCACCGAGGTAACGGGTAGAATCATGATATGCTTGAATCCTCTCTCATCGATATCTAGATGACTGCATGCTTTGCGACAAGCTTCCTTCGCCGCAAATCTTTTATTGCGTAAGCCTTCTGCTCGTATCTAGAGCATCACTCGTACACACCTGCCAGCGAGGAATTTGGAGACTGAATCCATCCTCTTGGAGATCGTTTCTTCTGGTCCAAAACGGTTCCAGAAGTACTGGCGTTCGTGATCAGTAAGAACTCGTCTCAAGTATTGGTGTAGAGGTCGCAGAGGCTCGCCGCGATGGTGGCGCATAAGAACGGCTCGTAATCGTGGGACATGGCAGATGTCGGTGCCCACTCGGAAAGGATATGGAAAGGGTCGCAGTGGCATCGAGTGAGTCGAGTGTCACAGAGCATTCAAGCTGTAGGAGAGTGTGAAGGTGCTAGGTTAAGGCTTGGCAGGGTCAAAATGCGTAGGTATGCTGTTTCTCTCGCATCTTGTATAGGACAGGGGCGCGCAAAAAATATAGAGCAGCGGAAGCACCTCTCTCCACCCACTCACTCATCAAAAAATACGACGTTGGCCAGATTCGAACTGACGCTCCCGAAGGAACAAGATTTCTAGTCTTGCGCGATAACCACTCCGCCACAACGCCTCGGTTGTTGTTATCGAGTACTTGTACTTCGATGAAAAGTTGTCAAGCCGCTGTGTATATATTTCAAGATTGTGGTCTTAACATGCAGGCCGGAGAAACTGGCTCGTTTAAACCCCACTTCCAGCCCGCCTCGTCTCCACCACCGCCTACATTGTCCCTATACCTCAAGACCTCGAGGAAGACTTTGACTCTGCATACGTCCTTGCCCTCTTCCATGCGACAGGTCGCTCGATCCAAGTTTTCATGCGTGGCAAAATACGCAAGTCCGTCGATGCGGGCAATAAGCTTTTGTCTCTTTGATCGCGCAAAGAGCCGCGTCGTCACCTTTCGGAGTTGAAAATGAGGCGACAAAGATACTCCCCGTCGGATCCCGACAACCAGTAATTCTCTTTGAGCCTCGCGTCGCATCCCTTTGATTCGCTTGCGCCATGCAGCCTACAGGACCTTAGCACCCGACGTCTTCGCTGCTGACTGTAGCCCATGCCAAGGTGTCCGCGACACTCCAGGGAATACGTTGGATGCAAACGGCACCGAAACCGTCCCATGGGCTGTATAGGTTAGGGGCCCCGGGACGTACGACGCTGTTCTGGGATCCTGGTGGTACGGGACCATGTACCTCAAGCTACGGTTGGCCCGAGGTCGCCTTGTGCGAGTCCGGCGTTGGAACAAAGAGCTGGGGCATCGTGGCTGATGTGCATGCGGCCATGCGCTGGTAAGATTCTGCTGATGGCTATCGCGGGGTGCGGTGATGTTCAAATGTGGTCGATTCCTCGATGATTGTTTCCCTTGTGTGTGTCCTTCACTCTATCGCATGTTTTGAGTAGTGCATACGCGCCTGCGTCGATTCAGGTGCACGCAGTCCAATGCAGTTACAAACTTCTCCACGCCTACCAGGCGTCCCCATCCTGAAACTCGACTCTACCGGGCCGGAATACTCTCGCTGGCGACGTAGCGTCAAATTTGCGCTTGAAACGAAGGATACCTGGAAATACTGCAATGGCACTTTGCCCATGCCCATGCCCAGTCCAAGGTTAGCTTCGTCCATTTGTGTAACGGAGACGAAAGACATGCAGCCGAGCTTGCTAGAAGAGCGAAGGTCATGGGTACGGAAAGATCGAGAGGTCAAGCTTGATATCTTTCTCTCGCTGGCAGAGGAAGTGATGCTGGAGCTGTTTGAAGTCGGACCACCATTACCACCCTCCAACTTTAGCTCGCAGGAGATACTTGAGGCATTGGATGAACGATTCAACGTGTTCAGCTTCTCTGGCTACCACCACGCATTCTGCCATTTCCTGAACCTGCACATTGATCAATACGCAAGCATCGAGGATTTTAATAACGAGTTCACGACGGTGCTGGAAGATCTGATCGACTACGGCCATCCACTTTCCAATACCCAAGCATGCTCCGCCTATTTTTCGAAGCTCCGATGTACCCAGAATCCATGGGTCGCAAAGAAGTTGGAAGACTGGGATATGCTGCCAGCAATGCCTGATATTTACAACCTCATGCAAGAATCGCCGCCATGGGCATGCATACGACCACTGCGCAGGTCGTCCCAAACTTTTCCTGTACCAACAATATCAGAAAAACATCCTGGAGATTCATGGAGTCATCCCCAGAGCGATATACCGGGTCTCTCAAATAGTAGCACTGCGTCATCCGATGGTTCTTGTTCAAGACAGCTCTCTAGACAAGTAACTCATAGTCAGAAGGTCGCTGTGCATGCTTCAGACAAGAATATCGAACCCGATCCCCAGGACTTGCGCGAGGCAATCGAGAAGCTTCTCACCTCTGCCGAGGCTAAGCATTCTAGCTTGAAGACCGATGCTCCAGTAGCTTCAGTATGCGCTACGCCAGACTGGTTGAACGTACCGCAAAAAGTTGCCCCGAAGATACTGTCAACACCAGAACTACCACCTCCTGTCATATCACTGCCTCTTCGCAAGACTCCCACTCAGTCGCGTGCACGCTCCGCATCACCACGTCTTCCATCCGAATCGTCTAGAACCTTGTCGCAAGCAAGTTTGACAGTACCAACAAGGACGAGACGTCCACGCACAGCAGATATGCCATATAAGATAGTCCAGCCATTCCAGCCTCTTCCGCCCGTACGGTCAAGAACACCAACGTATCCACCACCTCCACTGTCAGAGCACCCGGCTTTTCGAGACAGACCCTTGTTCCCAACGGGACATGCCCAACCAGATTTAATTTCCGTGGATTACTTCAATAGACCTCATCACCATTCCGCACCAATATATCCGCCATATCAGCACTCAGCCTACTCGTCAAATAGTAGCAGCGCGCTTAGCTTGCCACTACAAGGGACCAGCGAGTCGTCATGGTGCTACACAAAGGACAATAGCGAAGACACTCAGGGGCACTACATCCCAATCCTCACGTCTTCTATATTCCTCCAAGGCCGGAACCCAGACATTGCCAATGAGCAAAGCAAAACGTCTCTGCAATCCTCGTCTGCGGACATTACTGCTTTGCCGTCTTTTACCTCAAATATCGACGACTTGATCCCGCCGCTACCAAAGAAGAAGATGTTACGTAAAGCATCGTCTAGTATGGACATACTAAAACGGCTCAGCGGGGATAGTCTGCTCGAGTCTAGCGACGAAGTAAGGGAACGCGAGGAGAAGAAGGTTAGAGAGAAGGAAAGAAAAAGAAAGGGGTGGACTATTGGGGTGAATATTGCGAGATTCACGTATAGCAAGGGCATTCAGTAGACGGGTGCATAGCATGCAACTGTCTGCTGTTCGTCGGCATTTAACATTGTTGCTTAGTTGGTTGTGGCCAGAGTCCATGAGCTGTATACCCTATGCGTTCATCCAAATGTACTACTGTACCAGTTTGCAACACGAAGTGAAAACCAGACGCGCACATTGATATTAATCAACCGGACATTCCTCTTTTTCGGTGTCTACTAGTTTATTAGCGCACTCGATCAAGTGAAATCGGATCTCCACTCCATTTCATGATTTTTGAGAACATAGTCAAGTCTCTGAATGAGGTGAGGATTTAGTCTATGCTAGCTCTTCTATCTCGTATATTCGTAACACATTCCCGGTACCCGCCGTGTCTTAGCCGGTCAGATTACCGAAGAACCTTCACAGGTTGCTATCTACTGCGTCTCCCGCACGACCTTGTCAACAGCCTTGGCAAAGTAGTCAATGTTGTGCGTGTTCAGACCAGCCATGGAGATGCGACCATTCTTGGTCATGTATACATGCGAGTCTTCCCGGATCTTCAGCACTTGCTGCTCTGTCAAGCCAGTAAAGCTGAACATGCCGATCTGCTCTGTGATGTGGTTCCATGTACCTGGTGTGCCCATGTCCTCGAGCTTGCCGCGAAGCGCCTTGCGCATCTCCTTTATACGGCCAGACATTGTACGGAGGTTGTCTTCCCACTCAGCAAAGAGTTGGGGATCGTTGAGGACGGTCGAGGCGATACGGGCGCCGTAGGCGGGAGGATTTGAGATCTCAGAGCGCTGGAGGATGGCGAGCTGCGAGGCGATGCGCTTGATGGTGTTTTCGGCATCGGATGAAGGAGAGGTGACGAAGTGGAAGCAGCCTGCTCGCTCGCCGTACAGGCCGAAGTTCTTCGCATATGACTGCGCGATGCAGAGCTCGAAGCCTTGCTCGACAAAGTAGCGGATTGCCCAGCCGTCGGTTGCGAGATCGCCGGAAGCAAAGCCCTGGTATGCTGTGTCGAAGAAGGGGAAGTGCTTCTTCGACTTGATCACGTCGGCAATCTTCTTCCACTGCTCCTGCGTAGCGTCGACACCGGTGGGGTTGTGGGCGCACGCGTGCAGTACGATGATGCTACCCTCGGCGGCATCCTGCAGAGCATTGATAATGCCATCAAAGTCGAGGCCCTTTGTCTTCTTGGAGAAGTAGGGGTATGTCTTGTGTTCGAGGCCGACATTGGAGAAGATCTGGAAGTGGTTCGCCCATGTGGGGTCTGAGAAGTAGGCGGTTCGCTGGCTCTTGGTCTTGTAGAACTTGGCGAGGAAGAGGGCGCCCAGGTGGACGGCACCGGTACCGGAGATGGTTTGCAAGCTGGCGACCTGTGTGGTGTGAGCTCAAGTCATGACGTGGTGGAGTGATGTGCCTACCCGCTTCTCCTTGATGGCGGGGCTGTCACCGCCGAGGACTAGCTTCTGGGAGGCGGTTGTGAACTCTGCGAGACCGGCGATGGGGAGGTACTCGTGGTTGAGGTTGGGGTCGTCGCGGAGTCTGTCATCGGCCTGTGCATGGTCAGTCGCGGGTAAGTCAGGACAAGAGGAAGGCGTGGTGGGCGCACCTTCTTGACGACGGGCAGGATCCAGGGCTTTGCATTGTCGTCTCGGTAGGCTCCAATGCCCAGGTCGACCTTGTTGGGGTCCTCGTCGCGGCGGAAGGCAGCCATCAGCCCGAACAGCGGGTCTTCGGGCGCCTGGGGGACGACATTCGCGTCGAAAGCGGTAGCAGCCATTGGTTCGATGTGCGAGGAGATCTGGTTGAGTCGGGTCTGGGAAGAAGTCTGGGTGGAAGTAGTGGAGAGGGAGAGGGAGGAGGTGAGTGGTTTGAGGACAGGTGAGTCTGGCATGATGATTACGGCGTATGAGCTCTCCCACGTTTACGTTTCACCGCTGCCGCCGCCTAACTATGGGAAGCCGTGTCCAGCCCACGCTTAACCCCGCAGTTTTCTTTTGGAAGGCGAGATGCGGAGAACCGGGAGGCCGGTTCGAGACGATGCAGTAGAACAAAAGTTGGCTGACATGGCGACGGCATCGCATCCGACCAGCGCATTATATAGAGGTGAAGCTCGGAAGGTATGCCGCAGGGTCGTGTGAGCAAGCAAGCCGAGGCACAAGCTGCCGCTTCCGCAATGATGTCAGCTGTACAGCCCTTCTCACATGCAGGGCAGTCACCATCACGACTTCTTTCAGATGAGTAAACTTGCTACCGCTGTAGCTAGCTACGAACCGTTGTGGGTCTGCATGGCCTGCAGGCTGGCTGCTGGTTCAAGTATGCCGACCCCACATGGCTGCCATTGCTGCTTCTGGAAACTTGGTCCACTCAGAGCGCCCCGGATACTGACGGACGTAGCGCGATATATTCACATGTTGGGTATCTACCAAGAACACCACCGCACCTTGTTCCACTCTCATATGAACAAGTCCCACACAACAAGCGTCGTGCAGAAGATGCTTGTAGCCCAGAACAGCTTCTGCGCCGTACTGCCCCGCTCCGTCGCGCGCTTGAGCTCCTTGTTTCCACTCCCAACGTTCTCCGTTGTATTGAACGAGTCTTCAATGAGCTGGTTGATGTGCGTCTCCTGCATGCTGAGGTTGGACGCGAGCGTCGAGTGCAGCTCCGAGATCTCCATGAGCGACTTTTCGGTTGCACTGCCGGTGTCAGTAGCTGTTCAAGACGAGGGTGTCGTAGCACATACCGGACTTTGTCGAGCTGGTCCTCGTACTGCTTGAGCATGTCCTGGTTCTCCTGCGCAAACAGCTGGAGCTGCTCTGGGTCCAGCTGATTCTCAATCACCGCGCTCGACTCATCCGGGTTATAAGTCGACTTGGCCCGATAGTCCCCAGCCTTGTTCCCAGCATTGTGGCTCTCGTCCATGCCACTATAATCGCTGCTGGCTGGCCCTGTAGCCCTCGTCTTGTACAACACGCTCTTGCTCTTCTCCACCTCCCGCATGTGTCTGATTTCCATCATGTCCGTCTGGAACAGGACGCACTGCTCCAACTGAAAATCCAACGTCCACAATATGCCCTTTCGGTGTTCCCTGATCGTGTTCGCCTTGGCCTCTTCAATCTCCTCCTCGACGCTCTTCGCTGTGATTGCCCCGCCTGCTGCCCATCGTCCAAGCGCACCGAGGCCCTGCTTTGCGCGCTTCTTCAGAGCGACCTGCGTCTGGGTCTCCTGCCTCACCTGTTCAGCAGCCCCTAGCTTCTCAATCGCATCCTTCAGCTGATGTATCGATAGTTTGGCCTGGGCGTCGATCTCGTTGCGCTGCGTGTCGCTAAGGTATTTGGCATCTTTGTCTGCAGAGGCCGATGCTGCGCCTGCTCGCGCGTACTGCTTCCGGCGGGGGGCATGTGCCGTCGAGAGATAGCTCTGTCGTATCGACTTCAAGTCTGTGTGAAGCTTTGCAATGTGACCTCGCTGTGGCTGTTAGCTTTCACCTTCAGGTTCACGCGCGCAACGTGGCCTACAATGCGGTATGCCTCTTTTACAAAGCCGTCGAGGGCTTCGACGCGAAACACGGGAGGCTCAATCGGACGCGCATCGTGCTTCGCGAGCACCTGGTTAAATATTGGCGTGATGTCCATTGTGTTGGAGTGCAGTCAACTTGCTCATGTGAAATGACGATGCTCCCCGCGGGAGTGTCATGCTGGTCTTTCGCTTCCCAGCCAATGACGCACTATTGCGCCTGCCTAAACACCTACCATCACTATTCACTGCTCAAGATTCTTTACATTGAGGAAGGATGCTTCCTATCATGATTTAGAAAAGATTCGCATCAAGCATCTGCAACAGAAAGGTTTATCGCCCCGTAATATGTCTGATGATAATGTCACGTTCGCAGATGTCTTGGGCGTACCTCATTAGCTCTCACCATCTGTCTGCCGCCGTCGCCTTTGTCTGCATGTTCACGACGCTCACGCGCCCGATTGGACGTTCAAACATAACTATACTTCCAACCACGAGAACGTTCAGAGAGGCTAAGAGCTCAAGGGGTACTCGGGACCCAGGGTGTCAAGGCTAACTCAAGTCCAACTTTACTACACAAAGGATTCGCTATAGGATGAGGTGTTGTGTATTCCCAACAGAGACATTTGATACAAGCTCTGTAATAGCCGCTTTGTCTTCAATACCAGTCCCTTGATATATCGCTCACGTATTGGTTGTACAACCCAACACCTGGGCTCAGCTTATACCAAGGCCTGTCCAATCGCGCCATCAGCCGCAAGGCCACCTTGATTGACCTCACGGACTGGTCATGTTAGCTTTGTACAGCCACAGTTCGCTCACTACTTTTCACCTGCTCTTCGTGCGTCTGATTGAGCAAGTTTCTATTGCCCACTTACCCGTTTGCCTCCGCTGACCCCTCCAACAGTACGCGGACAGTGACTCTTGACTGTGTGCTTACGCGCTTGTTTCGAGCATATATTTCTAGAACCTATTCCTGATTCTACCTTCTCATCATCTCAATCAAGTAATTTCCAACTTCCCAACTTAACCTGATATTATCTTTCCAGTGCGACCAACAGTCACCACACTTCCTAGCCTCATCGACACGAAGTTCCACTTTTGTCTACAACCAACATCACAAAACCAAGATGTACTTCTCAAATATACTCCCGGTAGTGTTCGCCGCTGCTGCCATAGCCGCTCCTACTACTATGAACGGCCGTGGCGAGGAAGGCTGCGTTCCCACCTCCTACACCATCTCAGACTACAAGCTAGTTACTTCTCCGACCTCTGGAAGCGTTGATTTTACGTTCAAGTCTGTCTTCCCCACCGGCAGCACCATCGATGACCCAGTTCAGGTCGGCGCTCACTGCAGTGGCTCTGGAACCTCTGTACCCAACAGCAACGAGTGTCAGGTCGCTAACCGTCGTCTTCTATTCGACCTTCGTGGACCTCAAGATGAAGCCTACTACCAGATCACCCATTCCTGGACCTGCTCAGGGTAAGTCTACTAATATTGTCACCTCACAAGCAACAACTAACAGTACAACAGCAACCAGTGGCTATCCGGCAATGCGATCAAAGTCGACTCGCTTGAGTGTCACAACGAGGGCGACAAGCGCGTCTGCACTGGTGGACCCCAGACCTTCGCGCCTCAGAACGTGCGCAAGGTCTGTAACTTGCCTCAGTGCTGATGGCTTCGGTCAGCTCCTTATTGTCCCAAAGTTGAACCGTAGGTCCATCTCCTGGATAGGCGGTGCATCAGCGGTGTGAAGGGTGTAAATCGACTTTGGA
>Ga0265797_10003620_pt1 | contig 24600 bp, 22 predicted proteins | sample P2T30metagenome_FD_192433 | JGI IMG/M metagenome (GOLD analysis project Ga0265797, IMG submission 192433) | Plant litter microbial communities from East Loma Ridge, Irvine, California - P2 T30 | ecosystem: Environmental > Terrestrial > Plant litter > Unclassified | place: USA: California... | reverse complement strand
ACGGTACAGAAGATCACCGGGGCGATGATCATCTTGATCAGTTTGACGAAGCCGTCTCCCAGCGGCTTCATCGCGGTCGCGAGGCCCGGATCGAAGATGCCGAGCAGCACACCGACCACGATCGCGAACAGGACCTGGATATACAGTACTTTATAGAAAGGTTTTTTCATGATTGAGTATCATGCGTTAATAATAGTGCTGTCATCATTACGCAAAATATCTGCATGGGCTATTGTGGAAACCCGCAATGCTTGCCGGAATGACGGACCTGCGGGCTGTGAATAATGCTCAGGGACGGCGATACACGGTCCCGCCCTTCATCACGAACCCGACCTTGCGCAGCGCCGCGATGTCCGCGGTCGGGTCGCCATCCACCGCCACCACGTCCGCCAGCGCGCCGCTCTTCAGGGCCCCCAGCTCCGGCTTGCCCAGGATGCCGGCCGCCACCACGGTGGCCGCGCGCAGGGCTTCCGTCGGGCTCATGCCCAGCCTGACCATCCACTCCAGTTCGCGTTCATTGGTGCCGTGCGTGAACACGCCGACGTCGCTGCCGTTGCCGATGGTGACGCCGAGCTTGCGCGCCAGCTGGAACGCGCGCGCCGCCTGCTGCATGGCCGGGGTCGGGGCGCCGCCGCGCACGTGCTTCTGGAAGTACTCGCCGATCGCTTCCGGGGCGGTGAGCGTCGGCACATAGGCGGTCTGCTTTTCTTTCATCAAGCGGAAGGTGGCTTCGGACGCGCCGTAGCCGTGCTCGATGGTGTCGACGCCGGCCAGCACCGCCAGGCGGATCGCCTCGTCGCTGCTGGCGTGGGCCGCCACCTTGCGCCCGGTGACGTGGGCCGCCGCCACCATCGCCTTCATTTCTTCCAGCGTGAACGTGGGACGGGTGCTGCCGTCGATGCCGGTGCGGTAGTCGGCGTAGATCTTGATCCAGTCGGCGCCGTGGGCCGACTGTTCGCGCACCGCCTTCACGCCCTCGTCGGCGCCGGTGGCCTGCTGGGCGCCGTAGGGAATCTCCATGTCCGGGCGGTAGCTGCGCTCGGCCGGGCCATAGCTGGCGGTGGCGACGATGGCGCGCGTCGCGACCAGCAGGCGCGGGCCCGGCACCTGGCCTTCGTCAATGGCGCGCTTGATGCCGACGTCATCGTAGCCGGCGCCCTCGGTGCCGAGGTCGCGCAGCGTGGTGAAGCCGGCCTGCAGGGTGTCCTGCGCGTGGCGCACGGCCAGGGCGACCCGGTAGGCCGGGGCTTCCTTGATCACCTGGTCGTCCCAGGTGGTCTCGTTGTAGGGGTGCAGCAGCACGTGCGAGTGCAGTTCGATCAGGCCCGGGATCAGGGTCTTGCCCGGCAGGCTGATGCGCTCGGCATCCGCCGGCACGGACAAGGTATCGGCCGGGCCGACGCCCTGGATGCGGCCCTGGGCCACCAGCACGCTCCAGCCGGCGTGCGGCGCGCCATCGCCGGTCCAGACCCTGTCGGCGCTGATCAGGACCGGGCGCGGCGCGGCCGGCGCTTGTGCGGATTGCTGCGCCTGCGCGGCGCAGGCGGCCAGCGCCAGGGTGGCGAGAGCGAGTTGTCGGGCCCAGGTTGCCATGTCTTCCTCTTGTTCTAATGAAATTGAGAAGACGACATCATAGCGGAGCGCCGCGGAAACTGTTGAGCGGGTTTGCTAACTCAGCTTTAATGTAATGACAAGAGAAAAAATAAAGTCTGGAAATGTTTTCACATATTTACCACATCAATTCAAATGCCTTGTATTAATAAAAATCAAGCAATAGTATTGATCCGCGTCATTGTTTTATTTTCATCATAAGAGTCGGAAGCATATCGGAAAACGCAAGAGTCACGTCCAGAGAGGGCAAGGCATGAAAACCAAGAGTTTCACCCCGAGCATGAGAACGATTGCAGTTTGTGTTGCCCTGGCCTTCACGGCCGGGTTGCCTGCCGCCCAGGCCGCGCAGGCGCAGGCCACAGGCAAGGCCGTGATCGGCCAGCGCGCCGCGCCCCTGTGGCAGAGCCTTTCGGTGGGGCCGGCGGCCGCCACGGCAGGCGCGCGCGCCGCGCTGTCGAAAACGCCGGCGCTGCAATTGAGCCGTTTTCATGCGGCGTCCCTCGATTTGCCGGGCATGCAGTCGGTGACCGCGGCCGCGCCGCGCGAGACCGCGCGCGCGGTCTCCAGCACCCTGACCATTTCGCTGCCCCATCCGGACGGCAGCTTCCAGCGCTTCGTGCTGGAAGAATCGCCGATCATGGAAGACGGCCTGGCCGCCAGCCACCCGGAGATCAAGACCTACCGCGGCAAGGGCGTGGACGATCCGACCGCCACCCTGCGCATGGACATCACGCCGCTCGGCCTGCACGCCTCGGTGCGCTCGCCCAACGGCGGCTGGTACGTCGACCCGTACTACAAGGACGACACCAGCGTGTACGCCGCCTATGGCCGTGCCGACCTGGCCAACCCGCGCACCCCGCTGGTCGAAGGCGACACCAATGAAGCCCAGCTGAGCCTCTCGCGCAGCTTCTACCAGGAAGGCGACAGCGTCGAAGTGCACGGCTCCGGCTTCGCCCCGGGCGCCAGCGTCAGCCTGGCCGTGCGTGCCGAAGGCGACAGCGTGGCGCTGGAGAGCCTGCGCGCCACCGCCGACGCCAAGGGCAACTTCAGCGTCAAGCTGCCGGCCGGCAGCCGCTCGGGCGCCTTCGAAGTCACGGCAGGCGAGAGCGCCAGCGCCGCCTTCCTGGTGCTCGATCCCGGCGTGCTCACGCCGGCCGTGGCCAGCGGCAACCAGCTGCGCACCTACCGCCTGGCGCTGGTCACCGACCCGTCGTATGCGAATTACTTCGGCACCAACAACGTCACCGCGGCCAAGGTCACGCTGATGAACCGCGTCACCCAGATCTACGAGGACGAAACCTCGATCCGCCTGGTGCTGATCAACGGCACCGAGGCGCTGAACCTCGACACCGCCGCCAAGATGACCGGCGCCAACGGGCCCTGCGGCGGCGACGCCTGCTACACGACCGCCCAAGCCGCGACCTGCGGCAGCGGCACGCTGACGCGCAACCGCGTGGTGGCCGGCCTGCTGGCGGGCGCCAGCAACTTCGACATCGGCCACATCGGCCTGGGCCTGAACGGCGGCGGCATCGCCAGCCTGGGCGTGGTGGGCCTGAACGGCAAGGCCCAGGGTTGCACCGGCATCCCGACGCCGATCGGCGACTTCTACGCGGTCGACTACGTGGCGCACGAGATGGGCCACCAGTTCGCCGGCAACCACACCTTCAACGGCACCCAGTCCAACTGCAGCACCACCAACCGCAATGCCGGCACCTCGGTGGAGCCGGGCAGCGGCTCGTCGATCATGGCCTATGCCGGCATCTGCGGCACCGACAACCTGCAGCCGCACAGCGACCCGTACTGGTCGCAGCGAAGCTTCGATGAGATCACCGCGCACACCTCGGCCGCGGAATCGACGCTGAGCGAAACCCAGATGGGCGTGCTGAGCGGCTTCAACACGAATGGCCAGCAGTTCCAGCTGTCGTACAACGGCAACCTGTCGGCGCCGATCGTGCGCGGCACCAGCTACACGGCCGCCGGCATCAAGGCCGCGGTCGACGCCCTCACCGGCGGCACCTCGACGATCACCGGCGTCACCGACAACGCCTTCACCATCGCCTTCAGCGGGTCGCTGGCCAATACCAACGTGCCCAATCTGCAGATGGTGAACGTTTCCGGCAACGCCACCGGCTACGTCGGCGAGATCACCGCCGGCGGCTCGACCACGCGCCGCGGGGCGGTCAGCGCCACCGGCAACACGCCGCCGGAAGTGGCGGTGCCGGCCGGCTACACGATCCCGGTGCGCACGCCGTTCGCCCTGACCGGCAGCGCCACCGACATCGACGGCGACGCGCTCACCTATATGTGGGAGCAGAACGACCGCGGTGCCACCGGCACCACCACCGGCACCGGCCTGGTCAGCAACGTCAAGACCAACGGTCCGCTGTTCCGCCAGTTCGGCACCCGTGCCGTCGTCTCCAGCACCGACACCCTGCTGTACGGCTCGCCGGGCGAGAACCACGTGGACGGCAACCCGACCCGCGTGTTCCCGGACATGGCCCAGATCCTGGCCAACAACACCAATGCCGAAACCGGCGCCTGCCCGGCGGCGTCCGCCACTCCGACCGCGGCCCAGATCGACTGCTTCTCGGAGTACCTGCCGACCGCGGCCTACGTCGGCGCCAGCGGCGTCAACGCGTCGCCGGCCACGCTGCACTTCAAGCTGACGGCACGCGACGGCCGCGGCGGCGTCAACAGCGGCACCACGACCCTGACCCTGGCCCCGGCCGCCGGTCCCTTCCTGGTCACCTCGTTCAACAGCAACGTGACGGTGGATGGCGGCAGCACCCAGACCGTGACCTGGAGCGTGGCCAACACCAACGTCGCCCCGGTCTCGGCCGAGAACGTCAAGATCTCGCTGTCCACCGATGGTGGCCTGAGCTTCCCGACCGTGCTGGCCGCGAGCGTGCCGAACAACGGCAGCGCCAGCGTCACGCTGCCGGCCGTGGTGACCAGCAGCGCCCGCATCAAGGTGGAAGCGGTCGGCAACGTGTTCTTCGACGTGTCGAATGCCAACTTCGCGATCCAGCAGGCGGCGCCGCAGCCGGTGCCGGGCGACGTGGATGGCGACGGCGCCGTGAGCTGCACGGACTACGGCATCGTCAAGGCGTCGCTCGGCAAGCGTCCGGGCCAGGCCGGCTACGACGCGCGTGCCGACGTCAACAAGGACGGCGCGGTCGATGCGCGCGACCTGCAGTACGTGACCCTGCGCCTCCCACAAGGCGCGTCCTGCAAATAACAAACGATGCAGCCGCCGGCCGGATGCGTTCCCGGCCGGCGGCGGAACGAACCTGCCGTAGAGGCAAAAGGAGAAAAAACATGATGGGATGGAAAAAATCGCTCGGTGCAGCGCTGCTGAGCATGGCTTGTGTGCAAGCCTGGGCGGCCACGCTGTCGGTGACGCCGACCCCGGGGACCACGACGCCGGGTTCGACGATCAGCGTTGCCGTGAACCTGTCGGACGTGACCGACCTGTCGACCTATCAGTTCTCGCTGAACTACGACCAGAGCCTGCTGCACTTCACCGGCTACACCGCCGGTGGCTTCCTGAGCAGCGGTGGCGCCACGACCGACGAGTTCTACAGCTTCGAGGCGCCGGGCTCGGTCTCGTACGTGGCCGGCACCATCTTCGGCGGGAGTGGCGTGAGCGGCAGCGGTACCCTGGCGTATTTCACCTTCGACGCCCTGGGTGCGGGCGTGTCGGCGCTGAATCTGTCGGACGTGTTGCTGCTCAACATCGGCGGCAATGACATCGCCACGGCCATCACCGGCGGCTCGGTGACGGTGGAGACCCCGACCGCGCCCCCGACCGGCGACGTGCCGGAACCGGCAAGCTGGATGCTGATGGGCGTGGGCCTGGTGGCCGCCGGCGCGCTGCGCAAGCGCCGCGTGGCCGCGCCGGCGATGGCGGCTTAAGCCTGCCGCGCCGATCCGCCGCCCCGTCTGCGCGGGGCGGCGTTTTCATTCCAGGTCCTGCCGCGACTGCCCGATCCCCACCATCACATCCTCCAGGAAGGCCGCGCCGCGGTTCGACAGCGCGATCCCCGGCACCGCCAGCTCCACCAGGCAGGACAGCGTCTGCCGGAACCACTCCATGTCCGTCCCCATCAGCGGCAGCGCGTGCGCGTCGATGATGTAGTGTACCGCGCGCGTCAGCAGGTTCGGGTCGCGGCCGGCGTTGCCGACCAGCGGCGCGAAGTCGGCCGCTTCGCGTGCGAAGCGGTCGGCCAGGGTTTCCAGGATGTCGGCGGAGACTTCGGGGCGGCTCGAGAGCAGCACGGTGCGCGCCAGTTCCAGGCAGGCGTCGTGCAGGTTCTCATCGTCCAGGCGTGGCATGGGGGTCCTCGGTAGCGGTGAACAAGGCGCTACTGTACACCGCTCACTGGAATTTCTGCTCGAACTGCAGGCGCCAGCTGCGCCAGGTCGGCCCGGTGGTCAGGCGATCGGTCACGCCGGCCGCGTCGGCATACGACGAGGCGCCGATCCGTTCCTGCGCCAGCAGGTTGCGTGCGGTGACGCGCAGCTGGCGCAGCGGATCGAATTTATACAGCGCATACGCTTCCAGGTCGCGCGTGACACCGCCGTAGCCCGATTCGAACACCGAGGTGCGGGTCCAGCCGCCGCTGACGAAGTTGAAGCTGGCGCCGCTTGAAAAGCGCTTGCCGCCGTAGTCTGCGCCCAGGTTGGCGCTCCAGCGCGGCTGGCGGTCGAGGCGGTTGGCGGGGCCGGGCACCGCATCCACCTGCGACCAGTTGCGGCTGAGGTTGCCCCTGGCCTCGACTGGCCAGGCCAGGCCCAGGGTCTTGAACGGCAGCTTGGCTTCCAGCGCCAGGCTGGCTACCCGCGCGTCGCCCTGGTTCAGCGGCGCCGTGATCCAGCGCGCACCGTCGAAGGTGGTGGTGCGGCGGATGAAGTCGTGGATCGAGCGCGTGGTGGCGCTGACCGAGACCAGGCCGCCGGTCTCGAAATAGTGTTCATAGGCCAGGTCGACGCCGGTCGCCAGTTCCGGACGCAGCGCCGGATTGCCGGTGTAGTCGGCCGCGACCTCGTTGTTGACGCTGCTGTAGAAGCGCGAGGGTGCCAGGTCCTGCAGCGTGGGCGCGCGGTAGGTGCGGCTCAAGGCCAGGCGCAGCTGGTCCTTTTTCGAGCCCGGGATCTTCCACACCGTCTGCGCCAGCGGGCTGAAGACGCTGTAGCGGCTTGAAGCCGGCATGAAGTCGTTGCCACTGGCGCGCGTGCGCACGCCTTCCCAGCGCGCACCCAGGTAGACCGACCAGCCTTCGCGCACGTCCCACTCGTCCTGCCCGTACACGGCCAGGCGCTCGATGGTGGGGCGCAGGCGGGTATCAACGTCCAGGCCCAGGGTGCCGGGCAGGGCCTGGTCGGTACGCACGTCGCGCTGGCGGTTGCGCGCATCGCTGGCATCCCAGCCGAAGGCAAAGGCGTGGCCTTCGAGCAGCGGCACGACGTATTTGCCGGTGCTGGTCAGCTCCTTGCCGCGGATGCGGGTGGTGTCGCGGCTGTCGAGCAGCAGGATCGTCCCGTCCAGGCCCTGGCGCTGCATTGAACGGTCCTGGCGGCCGAGGTCCAGTCCCAGCGTGGCCTCGAGTTTGCCCTCCAGGCCGATGCGCTTGCCCAGGGCCAGCCTGGTGCGCAGGCTGCGGCTGTCGATGCGCCAGGCAGCCGGCCGCAGCGGATACGGGTAGGCGGGGCCGGCGAGCGTGGCGGTGCGGTTGTCCTCAAGGCCTTCGGAGTGGCCGCTGTTGAAGAAGGTCTGCCATGAGAGGGTGTCGCCGCCGCCGAGCGCCCGGGTCAGGCGCAGCTGGGTGTTCCCGACCAGGAAGCGCTGCGCGTAAGCCGAGTGCTCGTTACGCTGCGCGGTGATGCGGCCTGCGGCGTCCTTCGCCGTGAACAGCTCGTCGCTTCAGTAGTCGCGCGTCCAGTGGGAGAGGCTGGTATCGAACAGGTAGCTGAACGCCCCATCCTTGCCGGACATGGCGAGGGTGAGGCCGGGCGCGCGGTAGCCGTGGCCGCCGCCGGTGCCGAGCTTTACTTCGGCGCCGCTTTTCCCCACGGCCTTGCGCAGCACGATGTTGATGGTGCCGGCGATCGATGCGGTGCTGTACTCGGCGGTGGCGGCGCGGATCACCTCGATCCTCTCGATCGCATCCGGCGCCAGCGCTTCCAGCGAGAACCCGGGCGGCATGCGCTGGCCGTCGACCAGCACCTGCGTGTAGCCGCTGCCCAGCCCGCGCATGCGCACGCCGCCGTCCGTCACCGTCACGCCGGGCAGGCGCTTCATCGCGTCCAGCGCCGAGCGGTCGCCGTATTGCACCAGTTCGTCGTGGTGGACGATGACGCGGCTGGCGCTGTCGTTGCGGCGCTGGGTGTCGGCGCTGGCCTTGACTTCGACGGTGGCGGTTGGGCTCGGGGTGGCCGTGGCGGTGGCCGGGGCTTGCTGGGCCAGGGCGCAGCTGGAGGCGGCGAGGGTGGCGGCGGTGACGACAAGCTTGTGCGGCATGCGGGTTCCGATCAAAGTAGACAGGTGTGTCTATGTTTGACCGGAACGTAGCGCCATGTCAAGAAATTGACTGGCGAATAATGTAGAAGAGCGGTTCTAGGTTATTGCGCCGCCCAGCCCCCGTCCATGTTCCACGCCACGCCGCGCACCTGGTCCGCCGCCGGCGAGCAGAAGAACACTGCCAGCGCCCCCAGCTCTTCCGGCGTCACGAACTCGCCGGACGGCTGCTTTTCCATCAGCAGCGCGCGCTTGGCCTGCTCGTTGGTGACGCCCTCGCGCGCCGCGCGGTCGTCGACCTGCTTCTGCACCAGCGGAGTCAGGACCCAGCCCGGGCAGATCGCGTTGCAGGTCACGCCGGTCTGGGCGTTTTCCAGCGCGGTGACCTTGGTCAGGCCGACCAGGCCGTGCTTGGCGGCGACGTAGGCCGACTTGGCGGCGGAACCCACCAGGCCGTGCACCGAGGCCAGGTTGATGATGCGGCCCCAGTTCTTCTGCTTCATGCTGGGCAGGGCCAGGCGCGAAGTGTGGAAGGCCGAGGACAGGTTGATGGCGATGATCGCGTCCCATTTCTCGGGCGGGAAATCCTCGACGTTGGACACGTGCTGGATGCCGGCATTGTTGACCAGCACGTCGACGCCTCCGAACTTCTCGCTGGCGAAGCGCATCATCGCCTCGATCTCGGCCGGCTTGGACATGTCGGCGTTGTGGTAGGCGGTCTGCACGCCGAATTCCTGGCCGATGTCGGTGTACAGCTTCTCGATCTGCTGGGCGTCGCCGAAGCCGTTGAGGACGATGTTGGCGCCTTGCTCGGCCAACGCGCGTGCGATGCCCAGGCCGATGCCTGAGGTGGAACCGGTGACCAGGGCGGTTTTGCCGCTTAGTATGGTGGATTTCATGTGCTCCTCATCTCATCTGTAAAAGGGGGGAGGGAAGCCGTGTCGGGACTTCACGGCCGGACTTGGTAGAATTCTAATCGCAGCACCGTTTAAAATGTTGGCGGCGCTTCAAGATGAGCAAATCGCCGATTGATCGATGATGGGATAGCAAATGAGCGAACCGAGGCTGAAATCCGTGCAATGCAGCTCGCCGGCCGGCCTGCACCGTATGGCGTACAAGGAGTGGGGCGACCCCGCCAATCCGCGGGTGCTGGTGTGCGTGCACGGCGTCACGCGCGTGGCCGACGACTTCGACGCGCTGGCGCGCGCGCTGGCCGACCGCTACCGCGTGGTGTGCCCGGACGTGGTCGGGCGCGGCCGCTCCGGCCGCTTGCGCGATCCGCAGCATTACACGGTGCCGCAATACGTGGCGGACATGGTGACCCTGGTCGCGCGCGTCACCCGGGGTGACGAGGGCGTGCACTGGTTCGGCACCTCGATGGGCGGCCTGATCGGCATGGTGCTGGCCTCGTTCCCGGACAGCCCGGTCCGGCGCCTGGTGCTGAACGATATCGGCCCGGTGCTCGATCCGGTGGCGATGGCGCGCATCGGCGACTACATCGGCCAGGACCTGCGCTTCCCCGATTTCGAAACCGGGGCAAAGTTCGTCCGCGACGTGTCCGACGCCTTCGGCCCGCACAGCGAGGACCAGTGGCACAAGCTGGCCGCCGACGTGCTGGTGCAGACCGAGGGCGGGCAATGGACGCGTCACTACGACCCGGCCCTTGCCAGGCCCTTCGCCGCCATCACGCCCGAACGCGCGCGCGAAGACGAGGCCCGGCTGTGGGCGGCCTACGACGCGATCCGCTGCCCGACCCTGCTGGTGCGCGGCGAGACCTCCGACCTGTTCTCGCGCGCGACGGCCGAGGCCATGACGGCACGCGGGCCGCGGCCGGAGCTGGTCGAGGTCAAAGGCGTCGGCCATGCGCCGACCTTCGTCCAGCCCGAGCAGATCGCGATCGCACGAGAATTTTTGACCGGCTGAATGATCAGCCATTTTTACTAGAGAACTTATGGAAATCAAACGACTGCACGTAGGCAAACGCCTGTCCGAAACCGCCATCCACAATGGTACCGTCTACCTGGCCGGCCAGATCGCCGAAGACACCACCCAGGACATCGTCGGCCAGACCCGCCAGGTGCTGGGCTTCGTCGAGCGCCTGTTGAACGAGGCCGGCAGCGACAAGACGCGCATCCTGTCGACGCAAATCTACATCTCGGACATGGTCCATTTCGCCGGCATGAACAGCGTCTGGGACGAATGGGTCGTGCCGGGCCACACCCCGCCGCGCGCCACCGTGGAAGCCAAGCTCGCCAACCCCGCCTGCCTGGTCGAGGTCGTGGTCGTCGCGGCCCTGCCGTAAGCGGTTTCGCGCATGGTATCGATTGCCGCGCTCGGCGACGCCTCGACCCAACTGCTGCACGGCCTCGGCGTCGTCGACTGCACCCGCGTCCAGACCGCCCTCGAGTTCGCACAGGAAGCCTACGGCGACCGCCAGACCAGCTGGGGCCAGGGTGCCTTCGAGTTCTCGCTCGGGGTGGCGGGCACGCTCGCCCTGCTGCGCAGCGATGCCGAGACGCGCATCGCCGGCCTGCTGTTCGAGATGTGCGTCACCAATCCGGCCGAGGCCGAATCGCTGCAGGAGCGTTTCGGCAAGGAAGTCGAGGACATGGTGCGCGGCGTCCTGCAGCTGATCCGCCTGCGCGACCTCACGGCAAGCCAGGCCCCGGTCGGGCGCGGCAAGAACGCCGCCCAGCAGGCATTGGCGCAGGTCGAGACCCTGCGCAAGATGCTGCTGGCGATGGCGTCCGACATGCGCGTGGTGCTGGTGCGCCTGGCCTCCTGCGTGACCAGCCTGCGTTATTTCGCCGAGCAGAAGCGCTTCGACGAGATGACGCACAACTACGGCCGCGAAGTGCTGGACCTGTACGCGCCGCTGGCGAACCGGCTCGGCATCTTCCAGCTCAAGTGGGAGCTGGAAGACCTGTCCTTCCGCATGATCGACCCCGAAACCTACAAGCGCATCGCCAAGATGCTCGAAGAGAAGCGCATGCTGCGCGAAAGCTTCGTGCAATCGGCGATCAAGCGCCTGGAGGACGAGCTGGCGGCGGCCGGCATCAAGGCCGAGGTCAGCGGGCGGCCGAAGCACATCTACAGCATCTGGAAGAAGATGCGCGGCAAGGAGCTCGACTTCACCGGCCTGTACGACGTGCGCGCTTTCCGCGTGATCGTCGCCGACGTGCGGACCTGCTACACGGTGCTCGGCCTGGTGCACAACATCTGGACCCCGATCCCGAAGGAATTCGACGACTACATCTCGCGTCCGAAACCGAACGGCTACCAGTCGCTGCACACGGTGGTGAACGCCGACGACGGCCGCCCGCTCGAGGTGCAGATCCGTACCCAGGAAATGCACAACCTGGCCGAAAACGGCATCGCCGCGCACTGGCGCTACAAGGAAGAGGGCGGCTCCAACTTCAAGAGCCAGGAGTACGACGAAAAGATCGCCTGGCTGCGCCAGCTGCTGGCCTGGAAGAGCGAAGTTGCCGACGCGGTCACCGGCGCCGGCGACGAGGAATTGCAGCGCGAATGGGTAGAGAAGCTGAAGTCGACCACGCTGGACGACCGCATCTTTGTCCTCACGCCGCAGGCGCGCGTGCTCGAGCTGCCGGTGGGCGCGACGCCGATCGACTTCGCCTACCACCTGCACAGCGAGGTCGGCCACCGCTGCCGCGGCGCCAAGATCGACGGCACGATGGTGCCGCTGAACACGGCGCTGAAGAACGGCCAGACCTGCGAGATCATCACCGCCAAGGGGCCGCCCGGCAGCGCCGGGCCGTCGCGCGACTGGCTCAGCCCCGGCTACACGGTGTCGAGCCGCACCCGCACCAAGATCCGCGCCTGGTTCCACGCCCAGGAACTGGCCGAGACCCTGGCCAACGGGCGCGCGCTGGTGGAAAAATCGCTGCAGCGCGAGGGCAAGACCGCGGTCAACCTGGAAGCGCTGGCGCACAAGCTGGGCTTTTCCAAGCTCGACGACCTGTTCATCAGCGTCGCCAAGGAAAAGTTCAGCCTGCGCCATGTGGAAGCGGCGCTGCACGAGCCGGCCGAGAACACGCAGCCGGAAGATGCGGCGGTGGTCAACAAGAGCCGCGCCTCGAGCGTGGACCAGGGTGCCAAGTCGGGCGTGCTGGTGGTCGGCACCGAGGGCTTGATGACGATGCTGGCCAAGTGCTGCAAGCCGGCGCCGCCGGACCCGATCGTCGGCTTCGTCACGCGCGGCAAGGGCGTGTCGATCCACCGCGCCAGCTGCAAGAATTTCGCGGAGATGGCGTCCAAGGCGCCCGAGCGCGTGCTGGAGACGGATTGGGGCACGACTCGCCAGGAAACCGTCTACCCGATCGACATCTTCATCCTGGCGCTGGACCGGCAAGGCCTGCTGCGCGACATTTCGGAAGTGCTGACGCGCGAGAAGATCAACGTGACCGGCGTGAACACGCAGAGCAGCAAGGGCACGGCGCGCATGGTGTTCACGGCCGAGATCGGATCGACCGGGCAGCTGAAGAAGGCGCTGGCGGCGATTGCGGAAGTGTCGGGCGTGCAGGAGGCGCGGCGTCAATGATACATCTCGCGGCACCATGCCTTCGAAACCGTATCATGTCCACATGCCGCTCTCGACCCTGATCACCACGCCCCCGCGCCACTGGGGCCTGTATGCCGCCCGCTGGCTCGCCGGCTGGTGGCACATGCTGCATCTGGGCGCGGTGGCGCTGGTGATGGCCATGTCGCCCTCGACCTGGAACCGCGCCAACCGCCTGGCCACCTTTCGCCACATCCACGCCAGCACCTGGCAGGTGCTGCCCTGGTTCACGGTGCTCACCGCCCTGGTCAGCCTGGTCGTGATCCGCATCGTGCTGGTCACGGCCCAGAGCTACGGCCTGTCGCGCTACGCGCTGGAGATGGTGGTGCGGGTGCTGGTGGTGGAACTGCTGCCGTTGTCGGCGGCGATGTTCGCGGCCCTGCGCGCCGGCATGGCCTTTGATGCCACGGCCATGGGCCTGGCCAGAAGCGGCGTCGGCCCGGCCGCGGCCACCAGTGAAGCCCTGCGCCGCCTGCGCCGCGACCTGGTGCCGCAGGTGATCGCCAACGCCTTCGCGGTGCTCAGCCTGGCCATGGCCAGCAGCATCATCGTCCTGGTGCTGGCCTACCTGAACGTCTACGGCCTGTCGCCCTGGGGCCTGCCCGACTACACCCGCACCGTCGGCCGCGTGTTCGACCCGATCGTGACGATCAGCTTCGTATTCAAGACCGTGCTGTTCGGCCTGGCCGTGGCCGTGATCCCGAGCGCCGCCATGCTCGACCTGCTGCGCCACGCGCGCCGCCACCGCTCCAACGTCCAGCCGGGCGCGCTGCGCCTGCTGTTCGTGCTGCTCCTGATCGAGGCCGGTTCGCTGGCCGTGAAATACATCTGATATCAAGGACCATTCATGGCCGAACCCCTACCGACGCCCACGCCGGGACCCGACGAACCGAAACACGTCGAAGCCAAGGCATTGACCCTGCTGGTCGTGATCGGCCTCCTGATCGCCGCCTTCATCGTCTACGTGATGTACGCGCGCGGCGTCTTCGAAAAAACCCAGGCCCTGACCCTGGTGGCCGACAATTCGGAAGGCGTGATCCCGGGCATGGACATGACCTTTGCCGGCTTCCCGATCGGGCGCGTGCGCCAGGTCAAGCTGGGCGCGGACGGCAAGGTCAACATCCTGGTCGACATCCCGCGCAACGACGCCAAATGGTTGCGCACCACCAGCGTCTTCACGCTCGAGAGCAGCGTGGTGGGCGAAACGCATCTGCGCGCCTTCAGCGGCATCCTCACCGACCCGCCGCTGCCGGACGGTGCCCAGCGCCCGGTGCTGCGCGGCGATGCGATGGCCGAGATCCCGCCGCTGCTGGCCACCGCGCGCACGCTGCTCGAAAACCTCTCGACCCTGACCCAGTCCGGGTCCGCGATCGACAACACGCTGGCCAACGTCGAGACCCTGAGCGGGCGCCTGAACGGCAAGTACGGCGTGCTGGGCACGGCCCTGGGCGGCGATGTTGAAGCGCAGAAGCTGCTCCAGACGCTGCAGCGCGTCGATACCTTGCTCGCCAAGGCCGACCGCCGCGTGTTCGGCAAGAACGGCGTGATGGACGACACCCAGGCCGCGATGAAGGAGTTGAACGGCGTACTGCAGGACGCCCGCACCACGCTGCAAAAGGTCGACGCGGTGCTGGTCGAGGCCCAGGCCGTCGGCGCCAACACGCGCGCCGCGACCCAGGACCTCGGACGTTTGCGCGGCGAAGTCGACGCCAGCCTGCGCAAGGTGAACCGCCTGGTCGACGACATCAACCGCAAATGGCCGTTCAAGAGCGATACGGAGATCAAGCTGCCATGAAACGCATCTTATTAGTGGCATTCCTCGCGCTGGCCGGCTGCGCCAGCCAACCCCAGCCCCCGAGCTGGCAGCCGAACGCGCGCGACGCGCTGACCGGCTTCACCGACGCCTGGCTGCACGGCGACACGCCCGCCGCCGACGCCGACTTCGCCCGCGCGCGCCGCGAGACCGCCAGCACCGGCCGCTTCGACCGCGTCGCCCAGGCGGAACTGGTGCGCTGCGGCGTGCAGGCGGCGGCGCTGGACTTCGAGTGCGCCGGTTTCACGGCGATCGCGCGGGACGCCACGCCGGCCCAGCGCGCCTATGCCGATTACCTTGCCGGGCGCTGGGACGGACTGGAACCGGGCCTGCTGCCGGAACAGCATCGGCCGGTGGTGACAGGGGCGCCGCTTGCCGGCGTGGCCGATCCGTTGGCGCGGCTGGTCGCCGCCGGCGCTCGCTTCAAGGCGGGGCGTGGTACGCCGGACGATATCGAGGCCGCGGTGCAGACCGCGTCCGACCAGGGCTGGCGCCGGCCGCTGCTGGCCTGGCTGGGGGTGCAGGAACAGCGGGCGCAGGCGGCGGGGGATGGCGCGGCGGTGGAGCGGATTCGCAAGCGGATTGCGCTGGCGTCGGAGGGCTGAGCGTCCTAGGTACCGCTCTATTTCGGCTCGAAATTCGCGCACATCCGGCTGGCGAGTTTCAGATAAGCCTCTTCCGTCGTCATGTCCATCACCTTGCGGCGTTCCTCGAGGTGTTCGGGATCCGTGATCTCCCAGGGCTGCCAGACGTGTTTTGCCACGCACCGGCCCTGGGTGCCGTAGCGCTGGGTATTGCTGTCCGCTATGTCGAGCCGGTCGCGTAGATAGGCCACGTCGCTTTTCCTGACTTCGTTGGCTGGCACGAGCGCTTCCATCAGCGCCAGCGCCTGGCGCTGCCAGGCGTGGTCCTTGTCGGCGTGCTGGACGACCAGCCAGGCGCCCTGTGCCGCATCGTTGCCGACCATGCTCAGCGTCGGCCAGCCATGCTTTTGCACGATGTCCTTCAAGCGCTTCGTATTCGAATCCTGCAGCTTTTCCAGTGCCTCGGGCGCCATGGTCTTGTCCCGCAAGGCCGCCTGGTCGATGCGCCGAAGTTGGAGAAGCTCTCCTTGCAAAACAGGATTCGCAGGGCTGGTCGCCGCTTCCTGCGCCGGCGCGCCGGTGGCGACGAGGGCGAGGGCAAACGGCAAGTAATAATGTGCGGGGAATCGCATGTGTCTCCACTTTAGCAAGGCTCAGTGTACGAGTTATGTTGCCCGGCTGGCAAGTCGAAATGCTTGCCTTACTTGGCAAGCAAGCCTGGCCGTCTTCGAACAAGTGCCGGGCGACCGGTGCGGCACGCTGCAGTCTGTCCTGGTCCCGGCGGACAGCACGTCAACAAGACGAAGACCGCGGCGCTGGCGCTGCTGCACGCGAAGCTGCAGGCGCATGCGGCCCAGGGCAGGGCGCGCGGCCGGGCGGAGCGGCGTACGCGCCACGTGGCCCGGCCGGACGGCGGCGTGGTCAGGCGCTTTGTCGGACCGGGGTTCGTCGAGGGCGGACTTGCCTAGGCTTTACACACCCGCAGCCGATATCGTCTGTGCAAACTGCGAGACGCCATCGAGGTTGAACAGCTCGACCTTCATCGCCTTGGTGCGCGGGTCGATATTCACCTCGCCAAAGAACTGGTAGCCTGCAAACGGCGAGGAATTCTGGATCAGCGGGAATTTCGAGAATACCGCGGTGGGCCCGAAGGTCTTGTCGAGTACGCTGGGGCCGAAGGTCCCGGCATTCATCGGGCCGGCGACGAATTCCCAGAATGGCGAAAAGTTCGTGAACCGGGCCGCGGCGGGATCGTAATAGTGGGCGGCGCAGTAGTGGACGTCGGTGGTGATCCAGACCACGTTGGGGACGGCCTTGATGCTGCTGAGCAGGCGGGCCATTTCGAGTTCGCGGCCGAGCGGAGCGCCGTCGTTGCCGTTGGCGAGCGCTTCCCACAGGGCTTCACCCTGGGCGTTCTTGCCGTCGCCGACGTTCAGGCCGATGGGCATGTCGGCGGAGATGACTTTCCAGGTCGCGGTCGAGGCTTTCAGCCCGGCGATCAGCCAGTTCACCTGTTCAGTCCCCAGGAATGCCGAACTGGCGTCTTCCGCGGTTTGCAGGTTGGTGCTGTTCGGACCACGGTAGCTGCGCATGTCCAGGACGAACACGTCCAGCAGCGGGCCGTGCGAGATGGTCCGATAAATGCGCTGCGGTTCGCTCTGCTTGTAATACCGCATCGGCGCATATTCGAGGAAGGCGCGGCGGCCGCGGGCGGTGAGGGTGGCGATGCTTTTTTCGGTGTAACGCGCATCGTCCGACAGATCCTTGGAGGCGCTGTAGTTGTTCGTGACTTCGTGGTCGTCCCATTGCCAGATCTGCGGCACCTGGGCGGCGAACTTGCGGAAGTTCGCATCCAGCATGTTGTAGGCATGGCGGCCTCGGTATTCCTTCAGCGTTTCCGCGACCTTGCTGACTTCCTCGGTGACCAGGTTACGCCAGACCTGGCCGTTTTCCGCCGTGACCTGGGCCAGGATCGGGCCGTCGGCATAAATGGTGTCGCCGTTGTGGATGAAAAAGTCGGGGTCGCGCAAACGCATCGCTTCATAGATTTTCATGCCGCCGAAATCGGTATTGATGCCCCAGCCCTGGCCGCACTGGTCGCCGCTCCAGTGAAAACGCACGGGCCGGGTTCCATCGGCGGGCGGCGTGGTCCGGAATTGACCCGAGATGGTTTCGCTTTCGATTTTTGAATTATCGGGATCCACATAGCGCACGCGCACGAAGACCGTCTGGCCGGCGGGCAAGCCGCTCAGGTCGACACGGGTCGTGAAATCGGTGGCGTCGGTGGCGGTGGGGCCGACGATGCGGCTGGGATTGTTGAAACGGTCGCTGGTATCGTATTCGACAATCATCTGCGCATTGCGGTCGCTCCGGCTCCAGATGATCGCCCGATTATCGGTAATGTCGCCGAACTGTATGCCCGACGGCATCCTGGGCCGTTCTTTCTCGCTGACGCCGATTGACGGACTGCCGCCGCTGCTGCTGCCGCCGCAGCCCCCAAGCAGCAGTGAACTCCCCAATGCCGAACTGCCTACCAAGACCCCGCCCTGGGACAGGAAATTGCGACGCGAAATCGATGTCATGCTTGCTCCACTCATCTAGGAGCGAGCAAGCTTATTTTTTCAATATGACGTGACGATGAAATCGTCAACGGGGCGGGGGATAATCAACGCAGCACTTCCAGCTTCTTCACGAATTCCAGCCGTTCCTCTCCCGCACCTGCAATGCGATCCTTGTTCATTTCGCTATCGTAGTCCAGCTTCACTTTACGATCCCGGTAGCGCTCTTGTACCTTCACGACCTCATTGGCGTCCGGCTCGCCGAAAATATTGCCACACCGGTCCAGGCAATAGGCGGTGATGATTCTGCCCTTCGCATCGCGCACTTCGACCCGCATGTCATCGATACCGCCGCCGCCGATCAGGACGCCCGCCACACTGGCCGCACCGGCGGGTCCGGACACCAACGCACCAAATAACACCAGAGCCATGGAAATTCCGCTGTTGTGCCTTTTGCCCATATCCTTCATGTGCCGCTCCAAAAAAATTCTTAATTCAAACCTGAGTTGGCGATCAGCGTAACGTCGATCAGCGACGGCTATCCCGCCATAAGCGTTTCCACGCCACGCCACCGGCCACGGCAAGCAGCAGCCAGAACCCCATCGACAGCCACAACTGCGGCCACAACAACTCATCCTCGCGGATCAACAGCGACAGCGGATCGCGCGACACCGAGCCGATCGGCGATATCCCCTGGCTGTCGGCCAGGAAGGGCAGCGGGAAACCATAAGCCAGCACCGGGCAGTAAATGGGCACGTTTACCCTGCTGCAGACGACGGTGGCGTGCCCCGGCACCAACAGGGACGCATAGGTCAGGCCGATCGTGGCCAGGCAGAGAACGATGAGCTTCCTGAGCGTGGACATCCTGTGCACCTGTCTCGACAAACGCGGTGCGCCCATGATGCCATATGCGGCAATGCCTCAGCCATCGCGCCGCTTCGTCACCTTGCGCAGCAGCGACAGGATCACGAACGCCAGCACCGCGCTGACGATCGCCGTGGCCTCGCGCCCCATCCCGGCCGCGACCCCGATCGCCGCCGTCAGCCACACGCTGGCCGCCGTGGTCAGGCCCCTGATGTTGTTGTCCTCCTTCTGCTTCAGGATCGCGCCGGCGCCCAGGAAGCCGATGCCGGCGGTTACGCCCTGCAGCACGCGCGACAAGTCTTCGATGTGCATGCCGGCTTGCACCGGAATCAGGACGAACAGGGCCGAGCCCAGCGAGACCAGCATGTGGGTGCGCAGGCCGGCCGATGCGCCGACCGATTCGCGCTCGTAACCCAGCAGGCCGCCGAGCGCCACCGCCACCAGCAGGCGCACCACCACGCGGGTGATGTCTTCCACGCTGCCCAGGTCCGAAAATTCCTCAATGACCGCCGCCACGACCGCTTCCCACACCATCGACGCTCCTTTTTCCATGAAGCGTCATGATGCCAGCCGGGCGCGGCCGGGGGCGCCGGGGACGATGCAAGGTGCGCTCAGGGCCCGGCCGGGGTGGGCGACTCGAGCTCGTCCAGGGTCTTGCCGCCGGCCAGGGCGTCGAGCACCCATTTCGGCTGGCGCCCGCGGCCGCTCCAGGTCTGGGCGGGGTCCTGCGGGTTGCGGTAGCGTGGTTTTGGGATGGTGCCAACGAGCAATTGTTCAGTAGGCAGGCCGGCATCGCGCGCGATGGCGAGGATGCGTTCGCGCGCCTTGCCGACTTCCTGCTGCTGGCGCGTGCGGATTTCCTTGTCGATGTCGAACAGCAAGCCTTTCAGCTCGCCCAGCGTGTAGTCGGACAGGTCGGTCTTTGCCATGGTCAGGCTGCCTCGTGGTGCAGCGCCAGCGGACTGGGCGCCACGGCGGGGCGCAGCGCGGGCGGCAGGCGGTTGTGGATGTGGGTGGCGGCGCGCGCCGCCTGGCCGGCCGCCACCGCGATCTGGTTCAGGCCGACCGTCACGTCGCCGATCGCGTACAGGCCGGGCACCGCCGTGGCGCCGTGGCTGTCGACCACGAGCTCGTCGCAGTGGGCGGTTTCGGCGCCGAGCTTCGCGGCCAGGCCCGAGCGTGCGTTCTCGCCCAGCATCGGGTAGAACACGTCGGCCTCGTAGTCGCCGTCCCTGGTGTGCAGCACCGGCTTCATGGACGCGTCCAGCGTCACGGAAAGCAGCGGCGAATCGATGTAGCGGACCCCGGCGGCGTCCAGGCGGCGCCGGTCGTCATCGGTGAGCATGGAGGCGTCGCCGCGCTCGAACAGGGTGACGTCGGCGCTGAAGGTGCGCATGAACAGGGCGTGGCCGACCGGGTTGGTCTCGGCGGTGGCGACGGCGATGCGCTTGTCCATCACGTCGAAGCCGTCGCAGACCGGACACAGGCGCACCGAACCGAAGGCGACCGCTTCGCGCCAGTTCTCGACCGGCAGGCCGACGTCGGCCACGCCGGTGGCCAGGATCACGGTGAGGGCGCGGATCTGGACCGGCTCGTCCGCATCCTCGGCCAGGTAATCGGCGACGAAATGGCCGTCCTCGATGCGCAGGTCGAGGATCTCGCCGGCCATGACAGAGCCGCCGTAGCGCTGCAGCTGGACCGTCAGGTTGCCGAGCAGGGCATGGCCGGGCACGCCTTCCGGAAAACCCGGATAGTTGTGCGAGACCGGGATCAGGCGCAGGCGGCTGTTGCCCTTGTCGACGACGGCGACGTTGCGGGTGAAGCGGCGCAGGTAGATCGCGGCCGTCAGCCCGCCGGGGCCGCCGCCGACGACCAGGGTGTCATATACGTGGGATAGGGAAGGCATGGCTCGATTATCCGCAAGGCCTCTCGCCTCGGCCTATCGGCGCGCGAGCCGCCGCCGGGTCGGACCCGGCTTACAAATGACGCTTCAACCGTTGTGCGTTTCCGGCTGCAGGGTCACGTGGTCGATGCCGTGCTTGTCCAGCAGCACGGCGCGCACCGCGTGCAGCACCTCGGGCCAGCGCGCCAGGTCCTCGATCTGCAGGTGGCCGATCAGCGCCGGCTCGCCGGGCGACATGTCCCACACGTGCAGGTCGTGTACCGAGATCACGCCCGGCACCGCCGCCAGGTCCGCGCCCACCTTCAGGTAGTCGATCTGCGCGGGCACGCCTTCCATCAGGAAGTGGTAGGACTCGCGCAGGATGCCGGCGGTCGACTTCAGGATCAGCATCGACACGAAGATCGACAGGATCGGGTCGATCCGCACCCAGCCGGTGAAATGGATGATGGCACCGGCCGCGATCGCCGCGATCGAGCCGAGCAGGTCGCCCAGCACGTTGACCAGCGCGGCGCGCGTGTTGATGTTCTGCTCGTCGCGCGACAGCACCCAGGCCACCAGGATGTTGATGCAGGCGCCGATGCTGGCGACCACGAACACGGTCGAGCCCCCCACGGCTTCCGGATGCACCAGGCGCTTGGCCGCCTCGTAGACGATCCAGGCCACCAGCAGCAGCATGGCCAGGCTGTTGACGAAAGCCGCCAGCGCCTCGGCGCGCACGAAGCCGAAGGAATGGCGGGCCGAGGGCGGGCGCTTGGCGATCAGTTGCGCCAGCAGGGCCAGGCCGAGGGCGGCGGCGTCGGTCACCATGTGGCCGGCGTCGGAAATCAGGGCCAGCGAATTCGAGATGAAGCCGCTCACCGCTTCGATGACGGCGAACAGCAGCGTCAGGCCGAGCGCGATCGCCAGCGCCTTCTGGCTGCGGCCCTCGATGGTGTGGGCGTGCTGGGCGTCGCCGTCGAGGTGGGCGTGCAGGTGGGCGGAGGAGGTCGGCGGCTGGGACATGGACAGTTCGGTAAGGATGCGCGGCCGGTAGTGTAGCGGAATTCCGCCGGCGCGGTGGCCGGCGCTTCCCTGCCGTTCAGGCGATGGCCGCGCCCGCACTGTCCAGGCGCGCCACCAGCGCCGCCAGGGGTTCGGGCCGGCCGAAGTAATAGCCCTGCAGCTGGTCGCAGCCGAGCCTGGCCAGCAGCGCCGCCTGTTCGGCATGCTCGATGCCTTCGGCGATGACCTCCAGGCCGAGCGCATGCCCGAGGCCGATGATGCTGGAGATGATGGTCACGCTCTCGGCGTCGCCCGGCAGGCCGGCAACAAAGGCGCGGTCGATCTTCAGGTAGTCGAGCGGCAGCCGGGCCAGATAGGCCATCGACGAGTAGCCGGTGCCGAAGTCGTCCAGCGCGATGCGCACACCCATCGCGCGCAGGCGGCGCAGCTTGTCGACCGTGGCTTCGATGTCGGTCATGATCATCGATTCGGTCAGTTCGAGGTCGATGCCGGCGAGTTCCGGGTGCGCGCCGAGGGCGGCTTCGACGGTCTCGACGAAGTCCGGCTGCTGCAGCTGCGCCGCGCTGACGTTGACCGCGATGCGCAAGCCGGGGTGGCGCGCCTGGACCTGGCCGCCGCTGTCCTGCGCCGCCTGGCGCAGCGCCCAGGCGCCGACCGGGTTGATCAGGCCGGTGTCTTCGAGCACCGGGATGAATTTCGCCGGCGGCACCGTGCCGATGTCGCGGCTGTGCCAGCGCAGCAGCGCTTCGGCGCCGCAGGGGGCATGGGTGCGCGCATCGACCTTGACCTGGTAATGCATCGTGAACTCGGCGGCGGCGAGGGCGTGCGACAGGTGGGCGTGCAGGCGGATGCGCTCGGCATTGCGCTGGTTGCTGCTGGGATCGTAGAAGCGGTAGCGCTGGCCGTCCGCGCGGGCGGCCTGGGCTGCCGATTCGGCCTGCTGCAGCAGGGTCCTGGCGCTGGCGGCTTGGCGGCCCGGCATGGCGATGCCGGCGCGGGCCGCCAGGGCGAAGGTGTCACCGTGCGTGTAGAAGGCGTGGCCGAGGCAGGACGCGGACAGGCGCTCGAACTCGGCCACCAGCGCCGTTTCCGTCGCGGTGTCGGGCACCAGCACGGCGAACAGGCTGGCGCCGAGGCGGCCGCAACGCGCCTCCCCGCAGGCATCGGCGAGGCGCAACGCCAGGGTCTTCAGCGCGTCGTCGCCGGCCTGGCGGCCGAAGGCCTGGTTGACGGCGTTGACGCCGACGACGTCGAGCACGATCACGGCCGGCGTGCCGCCGTGGCGCCCGGCATGTTCGATCGCCTGCTGCAGCCGCTCTTCCAGCAGGCGCGCGTTGGCCAGGCCGGTCAGTGTGTCGAAATAGGCGAGGTGGTCGAGCTGGCGGCGCTGTTCCAGGTGCTTGATGGCGAAGCCGATGTCGCCGGCCAGTTCCGTGAGCAGGCGCATTTCGCCGGCATGGAAGAAATGCGGCGCCTCGGCATGCAGCTTGAAGATGCCGATGACGCGCCCGTCCACGCGCAGGGGAAGCACCGCATACGACTGGATGCCGTGCGCCAGCAGCTCGTCGCGGCAGGGATTGCCGTCGTCGGCGGCGACGTCGTTGGAAATGACCGGCCGGCCTTCGTGCACGGCGCGCGCGATCGGGCCGTAGCCGGCTTCAATCTTGCACAGCGACAGGCGGCGCTGCAGGCAGGCGCCGGGCTGCATCGCATCCTGCCCCGCCACCAGCCGGACCGAGCTGCCGTCGGCGTCGACCAGGCCGAACCAGGCGCGCGGGAAGCCGCCGCGTTCGACGGCGATCCGGCTGGCTTCCTCGAGCAGCTGGGCCTGGCTGTCGGCGCGCACGATCAGCGCGTTGGTGTCGCTGAGGATCGAGTAGACGCGGTTCAGGTATTCGACGCGGGTGTGGGCGCGGCCCACCACCGCCGTGCTCGCGAGGATCAGGGCGCACATCATGATGAGCGAGACGGTGACCACCAGCGCGATGCCGAATTCGGTGCTGTACAGCTGCACTGTCTGCCCATGCAGGCGCAGCCAGGCCAGCAGCGGCAGCATGACGCAGACCAGGGCCAGCAGGCGCCGCCCGACCCGCGCCGCGGTGCCGTTCCCGCGCACCGCCGCGAACACGCCGGCGTCGCGGCGCAGCGCGGCCGTGCCCAGGCTCAGCAGGAGTACGCCCAGCGCCCCGCCCAGCGGCATCGGCACGTGCGCGCCCAGCTGGGCAATGCCCGGCGCCTTGTAGAGATGGGCCAGCAGCGCGACGACGGCGACCGCCGCCGTGGCCACGGACAGGCACTGCGGCGTGTTCAAGCCCAGCCAGCGCGCCCGGGCACGGGAAGCGGCCATGGCCAGCGCCAGCACCAGCAGCGACATGGCGGTCAGCGGCATCATCCGGCCGGGTGCGCGCAGCGTGCCTTCGTCGGCGGCCAGCAGCTGGTCGATACCCGCATCCACGCCGGTCGCATGTTCATACAGTGTGATGCCGGCGATCAGCATCACGGCCGCGATACCGCCCCAGTACGCGGTGCGGACATGGCAAGGGCGCGGCGCCGGATAGGCGCCCAGCATCATCACGCACGCCAGCAGCGCCAGGCCCAGCGCCGCGTTGGACTTCATCGGCAGCAACTGCACGCGCCAGCCGGGATACGCGTCCCATCCAAGCATCCAGGCTGCCAGGACGGCCAGCGCACCGGGGAGGACCAGCGCGCCGCACAGCCAGGAAAACGCAGGCATGCGGAGCCGATGGAGGAAGGCGTGTCGGAGGAGGGGGCGTGTGCGCACTGGTTGATAGCGTCTCGAAGATTTTGTATTTGCCGGATATTAGCATTCATATTTTCCGAGTTCATCAATTCCGTCGGATGATGTTGCTTATTCGCATCATTTCCCGGGTGGTGCTCGCCAAATACCCTATGAAAGAGTGGAAAACGCCTGCTCAGAAAAAATGACGAATTTGATTGTTGCGAAGTCTGGAGCTCATCCGTTATGCCTACCTTGCGTAATGTCAGTCATCCCCCTATAATGGCGGCATACGGGCGGTTAGTTCAGCTGGTTAGAATACTTGGTCGACATCCAAGGGGTCGCAGATTCGAATTCTGCACCGCCCACCAGAACACCAGACAGTGCGGGAAACTCCGGTTTTCCGCTCTTGTCGTCAGTAAGAGCGAGAAA
>Ga0265797_10003619_pt1 | contig 24601 bp, 22 predicted proteins | sample P2T30metagenome_FD_192433 | JGI IMG/M metagenome (GOLD analysis project Ga0265797, IMG submission 192433) | Plant litter microbial communities from East Loma Ridge, Irvine, California - P2 T30 | ecosystem: Environmental > Terrestrial > Plant litter > Unclassified | place: USA: California... | reverse complement strand
TGAAAGCCCTCGTCGCTGCGGCTGGTAGCCGTGCCAAGAATGTCATCCGCAAGCAGGCTGACGCCGCCAAGCCGTACGCAGTCGAATACCGCTCGAACGCCGGCGGCTGGAACTAAGCTGCGTTTGATACGTATCCGCGGCAGCCTGTAACGGCGGCAGGCGGATGACAAGAAGGGGCCGCATGCGTGACGAACGCATCCGGCCCTTGTTTATTCCGGCTCTCCTGCGCGGGCGCCGCGGAAGGGACTGCGCTCGTTGAGCTCATCCAGGTAGTCATCGATGCCGCCCGCTTCGCGCTCCAGGAAGCGCTCCACCGCATCCGCAAATGAAGGGTGCGCCAGCCAGTGTGCCGACCAGGTCTTGGTTGGCAGGAAGCCACGCGCCATCTTGTGCTCGCCCTGGGCGCCGCCTTCGAAGGTCGACATACCCTGCTCGATGCAGAACTCGAGCGGCTGGTAATAGGCCGCCTCGAAGTGCAGGCAAGGCACGTGCTCCAGCGCGCCCCAGTAGCGTCCGTACAGCGTGTCTTCGTCGTGGATGACCAGCGACGCCGCGATCGGCCGGCCTTCCTTTTCCGCGATCACGAGCAGGAGATTCCCGGGCATGCTCGCGCCGATGCGCAGGAAGAAATCGAGGTTCAGGTAGGGCGTCGAATGGTGCTCGCGATAGGTATTGCGGTAGCAGCGGTTGAACAGCACCCAGTCTTCATGCGTGGCGTCCATGCCGCGCACCCGGCGCAGCTGCACGCCGGCCTCCGCCACCTTGCGCCGCTCGGCGCGGATATTCTTGCGCTTCTTCTGCTCGAGCGTGGCCAGGAATGCGTCGAAGTTCGCAAAGCCCTGGTTCAGCCAGTGGAACTGCACGCCGCTGCGCAGCATGAAGCCAGCGGCGCGCAGCTGTTGCGCCTCCTCTTCGGGCGGAAACAGCACATGGGTCGACGAGACCTCGGTCGCCTGCTGGGTAGCGGCCAACACGTCGATCAGCGCCGCACGCGCCTGTGCATCGCGCGCCAGCAGGCGCGCGCCTGCCACCGGCGTAAAGGGGATCGCCGACAGCAGCTTCGGGTAGTACTCCAGGCCATTGCGCTGGTAGGCATCGGCCCAGGCCCAGTCGAACACATACTCGCCATACGAATGGCCCTTGACGTACAAGGGCAGGGCGGCCGCGAGCGCATCGCCTTCGTCGTACAGCAGCAGGAATTGCGGCTGCCAGCCGGTCTCGGGCGAAGCGCTGCCGGACGCGTGCAGCGCGTGCAGGAAGGCATACGACAGGAACGGCGTCGGCGCCGCCTGGGCCTGGACCAGGGCGTCCCAGGCGACTTGCCCGACTTCGGACAGGTCGGAAACGATATGCGTGCGATAATTCAAAATTGCTTCCATTCAGACGAGTTGAGTGAGGACGGGAACGATTTTGCCCCATCTCACTGCGAAGATAATTCCATGAACAGCCGATTCTTCAATCTCTATTCGCACCATTTTGCCCGCGTCGCCGTCGCCATCCCACGCGTGCGCATTGCCGACCCGGCCTATAACGCCCTGCAAACCATCAAGCTGGCGCGCGAAGCCGCAGAGCAGGGCGCGGCGCTGGTCGCCTTCCCGGAACTGGGCCTGTCCGCCTACACCTGCGACGACCTGTTCCACCAGCGCGCGCTGCTCGACGCCAGCCTCGACGGCTTGACCGCCATCGTCGAGGAATCGCGCGAGCTGCCGCTGGCCATGGTCATCGGCATGCCGCTGCGCGTCAACCACATGCTGTTCAACTGCGGCGTGGTGGTCGCGAATGGCAAGGTGCTGGGCGTGGTGCCGAAGAGCTTCCTGCCCAATTATGGCGAGTTTTACGAATCCCGGCAGTTCACGCCCGCGGATTGCGCGGCGGTCGACCAGATCGAGCTGTTCGGCGCGCTGGTGCCGTTCGGTCCGAACCTGCTGTTCGAGGTCGCCAACCTGCCGCTGCTGCGCTTCCACGTCGAGATCTGCGAAGACGTCTGGGTACCGGTGCCGCCGTCTTCGTTTGCCGCGCTGGCCGGCGCCACGGTGCTGGTCAACCTGTCGGCCTCGAACGTCGTGGTGGGCAAGAGCGGCTATCGCCACCAGCTGGTGAGCCAGCAGTCGGCGCGCTGCATGGCGGCCTATCTGTACACCTCGGCCGGGCGCGGCGAATCGACCACCGACATGGCCTGGGATGGCCAGTCGCTGATCTACGAAAAGGGCGAACTGCTGGCCGAATCGGAACGCTTCAGCGACGACTCGCACATCATCTACGCCGACATCGACCTCGACCGCCTGTCGACCGAGCGCATGAAGGCGACCACCTTCGCGCAGTCGGTGCGCCGCCATGCGAACGAAGTGGCAAACTTCCGTGTGATCGGCTTCGAGCTCGATCTTCCGGTGGAGCGCACCCTGCCGCTGGCACGCACCGTGGAACGCTTCCCGTACGTGCCGGCCGACGCCGCGCGCCGCGACGAGCGCTGCCTTGAAGTCTACAACATCCAGGTCCAGGCCCTGATCCAGCGCCTGTCCTCGAGCGGCATCCAGAAAGTGGTCATCGGCGTCTCGGGCGGGCTTGATTCGACCCATGCGCTGCTGGTGTGCGCCAAGGCGATGGACCGCCTCGGCCTGCCGCGCACGCATATCCTGGCCTATACAATGCCGGGCTTCGCTACCAGCGGCCGCACGCTCAAGCAGGCGCGCGACCTGATGGCGGCGGTCGGCTGCAGCGCGCAAGAGATCGACATCCGCCCGAGCTGCATCCAGATGCTCAAGGATCTCGGCCACCCGTACAGCGAAGGCAAGGCGGAGTACGACATCACCTTCGAGAACGTGCAGGCCGGTGAGCGCACCAATCACCTGTTCCGCCTGGCGAATTTCCATAACGGGATCGTGATCGGCACGGGCGACCTGTCCGAGCTGGCGCTGGGCTGGTGCACCTACGGCGTGGGCGACCATATGTCGCACTACAATGTGAACGCCAGCGTGCCGAAGACCCTGATTTCTTACCTGGTGCGCTGGGTCGCCGAGACCGGCGCCGTGGTGGGCGGCCAGGCCCAGGTGCTGCTCGACATCCTCGACACCGAGATCAGCCCCGAGCTGGTGCCGGGCGGAGCGGACGACGACACGCCGGCGCAAAGCACCCAGGACAAGATTGGCCCGTATGAGCTGCAGGACTTCAACCTGTTCTATACGCTGCGCTATGGCTTCAAGCCGAGCAAGGTGGCCTTCCTGTCGTATTCGGCCTGGCACGATGCCGCTGCCGGCCGCTGGCCCGAGGAGCTGGGCACGCGTAACCAGTACGATATGGGCGCCATCAAGCGCAACCTGTCGATCTTCCTGTTCCGCTTCTTCAAGACCAGCCAGTTCAAGCGATCCTGCGTGCCGAATGGGCCGAAGGTCGGCAACGGCGGTTCGCTGTCGCCCCGCGGCGACTGGCGCGCGCCATCCGACTCCGAGGCGACCGTGTGGCTGGACGACCTGGCGAACATCCCCGATTAACTGTGGTATTTGAAAGGACCTGCACCATGAAACAGATTACCTGCGTGATCAAACCGTTCAAGCTCGATGAAGTGCGCGAAGCGCTGGCCGAGGTGAACGTGACCGGCCTGACCGTGACTGAAGTGAAGGGGTTCGGGCGTCAGAAGGGGCATACCGAGCTGTATCGCGGCGCCGAGTATGTAGTCGATTTTCTGCCGAAGGTGAAGATCGAGGTGGTGGTGGACGATCCGATGGCCGAGCAGGTGGTCGATGCGATCATCAAGGCCGCGCGCACCGGCAAGATCGGCGACGGCAAGATCTTCGTGCAGAATGTGGAGCAGGTGATTCGGATTCGTACCGGCGAAACCGGCGCTGACGCGGTATAAACCGTAGGGTGGACGGCTCCGCCGTCCACGCGTCCAGCCCGCGCTAGCAGGACGCTACCGTCAACGCCCCATCCGCATATCGAATTTCCAGGTCAGCAGCCTTAACCCGCTGATGAACAAGCAGCTCGACCACAACGCAAAGTCGTGCGACACACCGTACTTGCCCATCAACAGGAACAGCCAGTTGCCGAGGAACGCGCAGATCGCATACGGTTTGCCGTCCCGGAACACCATCGGTACCTCGTTGCAGACGATGTCGCGCAGCACGCCGCCAAAGATGCCGGTAATCACGCCCATCATCGACGCGATGAAGATCGGCATGTCGGCCGCCAGCGCTGCCGACGTCCCCGCGATCGAAAACAGCCCCAGTCCCACCGCATCGGCGATCACGATCAGGCGTTCCGACACGATCTGGCGCAGTGTGCGGATCAGCGGCGAGGCCACCAGCGCCAGCACGAAGATGGCAATCGCGTACTCCTGGTGCGTGACCCAGAAGAGCGGACGCTTGTCGAGCAGGATGTCGCGCAGCGTGCCGCCGCCGAACGCGGTGATGAATGCGACCGTAAATACCCCGACCAGGTCCATGCGCTTGCGCCGCGCCTCGATGAAGCCGGAAAACGCGCCGACCAGGATCGCCATGATTTCAATGAACTTGATGAGGGACATGCAGCAGCGGGAAGCAGGTAGTGTTGTTAGACTACCATGCGGCCCGAGACTACCGTTAGGGAATTCTGCGGGCCGCGATCATCCCTTGAAGGAGCCCTTCAGTATGCGCATCACCTTGACGCTTGTCTCTGCATTCGCACTCGCCGTTGCGGCACATCCGGCCCTGGCCGCCGCGCCCCCATCCGTCAGATTCCAGCACAACGACTGGGAGCTCGCATGCGACAACACGCGCACCTGCCGCGCCGCCGGCTACCACGCCGAAGAAGACAACAACGCGCCGGTGACCGTCCTGCTCGAACGCCGCGCCGGTCCGGGTACGACCATCGCCGGCCGCCTGTGGCTGGGCGACGTGCCGGATGCCGCCGACAATCCCGGCAGCGTGACGATGGTGGTCGACGGCCGCCCACTGGGCGACGTCAGGCTGGGTCAGGAAGAGCCGAGCGGCGACCTGTCACCCGCGCAGACGGCGGCGCTGCTGCGCGCCGTCGCCGGCTCGGGGACGGTCGCATGGCGCGCCGACCAGCGCAGCTGGACGCTGTCGGGCAAGGGCGCGTCGGCGGTCCTGCTCAAGATGGACGAGTTCCAGCGGCGTCTCGGCACGCCGGGCGCGGCCATCCGCAAGGGCGCGAAGCTTGAGAACAGCGTGCTGCCGCCATTGCCGGCACCGGTCGTGACGGCTGTCATGGCGCCGGCGGCAGCGCTTCCGGCCCTCGGCGAGGACGATGAGCGCCGGTTGCTGGCGACCCTGCGCAAGAGTGCCGGCATTGATGAATGCGCCGACCTGGAAGCCGTCGCCACGGGCGAGAGCGAATTCGCCTACGCTCCGCTCACGCAGGACAAGATGCTGGTCTCGGCGCGCTGCTGGCGCGGCGCCTATAACGAAGGGCATGGCTACTGGATCGTCAACCGCAAGCCGCCGTTCTCGCCTGTGCTGGTGACCGAGTCGGGCACCGAATACGACGAGGGCAGGATTGGCGCCGCCCACAAGGGGCGCGGCATCGGTGACTGCTGGGGTCACGACGAATGGGTATGGGATGGGCGGCGCTTCGTGCACACCGAGTCCGGCACCACCGGCATGTGCCGCGGGATTGCGGCAGGCGGCGCATGGTGGTTGCCGACCCTCGTCGGCGAGGTGCGCTAGCCGTCGCCCGTTCAGGCTTTCAGCAAGGGCAGGCGTAGCGTGAACACGACCTGCTCATCCTGGTAACGATAGGCGAGCTCGCCCTGGTGCTCGCGCACGATCTGCTGCGCGATGTACAGCCCCAGGCCCATGCCGGTGCGGTTGCGCGGATTGTTCAGCGCGGCGCGCTTGAAGGGATTGAACAGGGTCGCCACCGTGTCGGGTGGAATGGGCGTGCCGAAGTTGGCCACCGCGACCGATGCCTCGCCGTCCTGCGCGCGCAGGCAGACGGTCACCGGTTGGCCGGGTTCGCCATGGTGGCGCGCATTGCTGAGCAGGTTGCTCAGCACTTGCGCCAGGCGGCCGCTGTCGGCCCGCACCGTGGCGGTGTCATCGCAGATCAGTTCCAGCGCCAATGACGGATAGGCCATGCGTACCTCGTCCATCAGATCGTCCAGCAATTCCTTCAGGTCGACCGGTTCGAGCGCCGTGCCCAGGCCCATGCCGCGGTCGATGCGGCTCATGTCCAGCACCTGGCTGATCATGCGCTGCATGCGGTTGGTCGAGGACTGGATGCGCTTGCCCAGCGTCGGCTGGTTGGCGCTCGCGCCTGCGCCATTGCCGGTGCGTTCCAGCACCATGCCGGCCATATTGATCGAATGCAGCGGGTCGCGCAGATCGTGCCCGAGCATCGCCAGCAGCTGGGCGCGGGTCGCTTCGGTCTGGGCGCGGTGGGCGTTCACGGCGCGCATCAGTTCGGCCAAGGTCAGGCGGGCGTTGGCCAGCACGCCCGGTTCCCACGGATGCGCGCAGCCACGCACGGTCTCATGCCAGGCGTCGAACGAGCCGCGCGGCGTCAGGCGTGCGCCCAGGGCGCCGAGCGCCTCGGTCTTGTCGGGACGGCCGCCCCAGGCCACGGTGTCGATCTGCTCGACGCGCAGCAGGACGCACCAGCCCTGGCCCAGCGGATCGAAGGGCAGGGCCAGCATGCCGACCCATTTGCCGAGCCGCGCCTGCAGCGCCTCCGGCCAGTCGGCGCGCATCTCGCGCACCACCAGGTCGGGATGGTTCGCCGGCAGCGACGCGACGACCGCCTCGGCCAGGCCGTCGGGCAGGTCGCCGTGGGTGGCAATTTTTCCGTGCTGGGCGACGACCAGGGCCTGGGCGCTCGACACGCTCATCAAGGACGCGGCGTGCGCGCCAAGGGTGTCGAGCGGATCGTCGTCGAGCAGCAGCGATTCGACCAGCGCGGTGCGCATGCGCGCCGACTCCTCGGCCTGGGCGGCCTCGTGGCGCGCCTCGATGCTGTGGATGGTCGAGGCCATCACCTGGGCCAGCACGTCGGCCGCCATGCGGATCGCGTACGGTACCAGCTTGGGCGCCATGTGATGGCAGGCGATCAGGCCCCACAGGCGGCCGTTGATCACGATCGACACGCTCATCGAGGCCTGCACGCTCATGTTCTTGAGGTATTCAACATGCACCGGCGAGACGCTGCGCAGCACCGCGAAGCTCATGTCGAGCGGTAAAGCGCCCGGCGCGCCGTACAATGGAACGGCGTTGTAGTCCATGTCGGCGATCACGCGCAGGGTGTTGAGCGTGTACAGGCGGCGCGCCTGGGCTGGAATGTCGCCGGCCGGATAGCGCTGTCCCAGGTACGGCACCAGGTCGTCGCGCCGGCTCTCGGCCACCACGTCGCCGCTGTCGTCCGCCCGGAAGCGGTAGGCCATCACGCGGTCGAAGCCGGTGAATTCGCGCACCTGCTGCACCGCCGAAGCGAGCAGGGCGTCGATGGTCTTCTGGCGGCGCAGGCGGTCGATCGCGCCGTGGGCGCGGATCGCGAACTGCGCCACCTCGTCGCTGGCAACCTTGCGCGTTTCGAACTCGGCGACGATGCGTCCGAACCCGCAATGCACCACGCAGTCGAAATCGCGCCCGCCGATCGTCACGCCCGCCACATTCGGCGCCGCTTCGTCGTCATCGAGGTCGGCCATGCAGTCGGCGATCGCGGTGCAGGCAGGGGGCGGCAAGCCCAGGCCCGCATAGGCGAGACCGAGCTGCAGAGCGATGCCAAGCATGGCGGGCGCATTCGCGCTCCAGCCTTCCAGGCGCCCGTCGTGGTCGAAGAACAGCAAGGCGCCATGCGGCTGCACCGACCCGGGAATATGGATCGGCTCGTCGGCGCAGGACAGCAGGTCGACCTGCCGTCCATGTTCCATCGGAACTGCTTGCGTTGCCTTCAATGCACTTTCCCTTATCGATGAGCCGGACGGTCCGGCGTTCAGGCATTCTACAGAATTCAGCCAAAATTTGGCTTCACTGCAACTGTGAAAAGGAGAATTGTCACACGACATCGATTGCCGTGCATGAAGGTTACCTTCAATCGTGGAGGGCGGCGCGCAATAGAACGACCAGTGCGCCATGGCCGCCGTCGGAGCGGCCGGCGGCGCAGAAGGCGATGACTTCGTTCTTCTGCACCAGCCAGCTGTGCACGACGCCGCGCAGCACCGGTTCGCCCTTCGGCGAGCCGTAGCCGATGCCGTGGATGATGCGCACGCAGCGCATCCCGCGCCGGTTGGCGCGGTGGAGAAAGTCGGTGACGGCGTCGCGCGCCCCGTCGCGGGTCAGCCCGTGCAGGTCGAGCTCGTCCTGGATCGGCCAGTGGCGCTTGCGCAGCTTCTTGACGACGTCGGGGCCGACGCCGTCGCGGGAATAGCTCAGCGCCGGATCCTCGTCGAGCATGCCCTCGACGTCGAACAGGTCGGACAGCGATTCGCGCAGCACCGCGGCGGTTTCGTCCTCGGCGCTGAGCTGCTCGCGCTGCCCGGCGGCGCGGTTGGGCGCCACATACACCGGGCGGTGCACGTAGCGGTCCGATTCAGGCATCTTGGTGATGCCTTCCATCGAGGTGCGGAACTCGACCGCGCGCTCACGCGCGATCCGTTCGCGCTTGTCGCGTTCGGCCTGCTCGATGGCGCGCACGCGCTCGTCTTCCTTGAGCTGGTCGCGCAAGCTTTTCAGCTCGGCAAAGTCTTTCATGCCCGCCATCGGTACAACCTTTCTGATGCCTGATTACTTTGGATCGTCTTCCAGCGCTTCGAGGTAGCGCTGCGCGTCGAGCGCGGCCATGCAGCCGGTCCCCGAGCTGGTGATCGCCTGGCGATAGATATGGTCCTGCACGTCGCCGGCGGCGAACACGCCCGGCACGCTGGTCGCGGTCGCCATGCCTTCCAGGCCCGACTTGGTCACCAGGTAGCCGCCGTTGTGCATCTCGAGCTGGCCTTCGAAGATGCCGGTGTTCGGCTTGTGGCCGATCGCCACGAACAGGCCGTGCACGGTCAATTCCTTGGTCTCTTCGCTGGTGGCCGACTTGAGGCGCAGCGCGGTCACGCCGCTCCCGTCGCCCAGCACCTCGTCCAGCGTCTGGTTCAGTTCCAGCACGATCTTGCCTTCGCTGACCTTGTGCATCAGGCGGTCGACCAGGATCGGCTCGGCGCGGAATTTGTCGCGGCGGTGGATCAGCGTCACTTTCGAGGCGATGCCGGCCAGGTACAGGGCTTCTTCGACCGCGGTATTGCCGCCGCCGATGACCGCCACTTCCTGGTTACGGTAGAAGAAGCCGTCGCAGGTGGCGCAGGCCGACACGCCGCGGCCCATGAAGGCCTGTTCCGACGGCAGGCCGAGGTACTGGGCCGAGGCGCCGGTGGCGATGATCAGGGCGTCGCACGTAAATGTGTGGCTGTCGCCCACCAGGCGAATAGGTTTTTCATTCAAATAGGTTGTGTGGATGTGGTCGAACACGATCTCGGTGTTGAAGCGCTCGGCATGCTGCAGCAGGCGCTGCATCAGTTCCGGACCTTGCACGCCCAGCGGATCGCCCGGCCAGTTCTCGACATCGGTGGTGGTCATCAGCTGGCCGCCTTGCTCGACGCCGGTGACCAGCATCGGCTTCAGGTTGGCGCGCGCGGCGTACACGGCGGCGCTGTAGCCGGCAGGACCGGAACCGAGGATGAGGACTTTGGCGTGTTTGGTAGTAGTCATGGCGGCGCTCTTTGCTTCTCGTGGTTGTTATATGGACACACGGCAAGTGGGGGCGGCCTGACTGGAATCAAGGGCCGCCAGGGCTTGGTTGCCGGCGTCCGGAGAGGGCCGATTATAGTCGAAGCTGCGGCCAAGCATGAATCGTGGGGCCAACGCGACCGTATATCGCTTAGAATGGGCGGATCGTCGATAGTAGCCACTTCTGCAGTACCTGCAATGAGCAAGAATACCCAAGCCGCCACCTCTGGATATACCCGTACCCAGGCCACCGCCGCCTCCGCGCGCCGGCCGCTGCCGGGCCGCCTCGCGCGCCTGCTGTCTGAGGCGCGCTGGATCGCCGGCGCAGTCGCCTTTCTGTATTTCGTCCTGATCCTGCTCAGCTACAGCAAGCTCGATCCCGGCTGGTCGCACGCCAACGTCGTGCCGCGCATCGCCAACCTGGGCGGGCGCGCCGGCGCCTGGCTGTCCGATCTGCTGCTGTTCATCTTCGGCTTCTCGGCCTGGTGGTGGGGCGTGATCTTCCTGCGCCAGGTCTGGCGCGGCTGGCGCCGCCTGACCGATAAACTGGGCACCAAGGTGGCCGAACCCGAGCACCACGGCGAGTTCTATGTGCGCTGGATCGGTTTTGCGCTCATGTTCGCCGGCAGCGTCGGCCTGGAATACCTGCGCATGTGGTCGTGGGATGTCGAATTGCCGCGCGCCCCGGGTGGTGTGCTGGGTCAATTGATCGGCCACTCCAGTCATGTTGCATTCGGCTCGACCGGCGCCACGCTGCTCCTGCTGCTGCTGTTCTTCCTCGGTTTTTCGCTGTTTTTCCAGGTGTCGTGGCTGGCCGTGGCCGAGCGCATCGGCGCCGTGGTCGACAATACCTTCGAGTGGTTCCAGCTGCGCATGGAAGACATCGAGGACCGCAAGCAGGGAGAAGTCGCGGCCGTCAAGCGCGACGAGGTCGTGGTCAACGAGCGCGCCAAGTTCACCGAAAAACACGCGAATGCGCCGATCGCGGTCGTCAAGGCCGAGCCGACGCTCGACATGGCGCCGCCAGCGCCGTCGTCCGCGCCTGCACCCAAGCCGGTTGCCACGGCTGCACCAGCAGCCGCTGCCGCCGCCTCGAGCATCAAGATCGAACCGCAAGTCATGCACGTGCCCAAATCCGAGCGCGCCGAAAAGGAACGCCAGACGCCGCTGTTTGGCGACCTGTCGTCCGACAACGGCTTGCCGCCGCTGGGCCTGCTCGACGAAGCGCCACCGGCGCAAGAGACGGTGTCGGTCGAGACTCTCGAATTCACCAGCCGGCTGATCGAGAAAAAGCTGTCCGACTTCGGCGTCGAAGCCAAGGTCGTGGCCGCCTATCCGGGCCCGGTCGTCACCCGCTACGAGATCGAGCCGGCCACTGGCGTCAAGGGCAGCCAGATTGTCAACCTGGCGCGCGACCTGGCGCGTTCGCTGTCGCTGACGTCGATCCGCGTGGTCGAGACCATCCCGGGCAAGAACTACATGGCGCTCGAGCTGCCGAATCCCAAGCGCCAGATCGTGCGCCTGTCCGAGATCGTCGGCTCCAAGGTGTATGGCGACAGCCCGTCGAGCCTGACCGTCGCGCTGGGCAAGGACATCGCCGGCAAGCCGGTGGTGGCCGACCTGGCCAAGATGCCGCACTTGCTGGTGGCTGGTACCACCGGCTCGGGTAAATCGGTGGGTATCAACGCGACGATCCTGTCGCTGCTGTACAAGTCCGACCCGGCTGACGTGCGCCTGATCCTGATCGACCCGAAGATGCTGGAGATGTCGGTCTATGAAGGCATTCCGCACCTGCTGGCGCCGGTCGTGACCGATATGCGCCAGGCTGGCCACGCGCTGAACTGGGCGGTGAACGAGATGGAGCGCCGCTACAAGCTGATGAGTAAACTCGGCGTGCGTAACCTGGCCGGCTACAACACCAAGATCGCCGATGCGACCAAGCGCGAAGAGCATATTCCGAATCCGTTCTCGATCATGCCGGACAATCCGGAGCCGCTCGAGAAGCTGCCGACCATCGTCATCATCATCGACGAATTGGCTGACCTGATGATGGTCGTCGGCAAGAAGGTGGAAGAGCTGATCGCCCGTATCGCCCAGAAGGCGCGGGCGGCCGGGATCCACTTGATTCTTGCTACCCAGCGCCCGTCGGTCGACGTGATTACCGGCCTGATCAAGGCCAATATCCCGACCCGGATCGCGTTCCAGGTGTCGTCGAAGATCGACTCGCGCACGATTCTCGACCAGATGGGCGCCGAGACGCTGCTGGGCATGGGCGACATGCTGTACATGCCGCCCGGTACCGGCTTGCCGGTGCGGGTGCACGGCGCGTTTGTCTCGGACGACGAAGTGCATCGAGTTGTAAAACATCTGCAGTCGCTGGGCGAGCCGAATTATATTGAAGGCATCCTCGAAGGCGGTACGCTCGAAGAAGGTGGCGGCGGCGATGGCGCCGTAGCGGGCGAGGGCGGCGGTGAATCCGACGCGCTGTACGACCAGGCGGTACAGGTCGTACTCAAGAACCGTAAGGCTTCGATCTCGCTGGTCCAGCGCCACTTGCGTATCGGCTACAACCGCGCCGCGCGCCTCATCGAGCAGATGGAGCAGAATGGCATGGTTTCGCCGATGCAGTCGAACGGTAACCGGGAGATCCTGGTGCCGGCGACCAGCGCTGAATAGGGCTGTACGCGCGACCAATGATGTATTGGCCGTGTTGGCGCTGATTGGACGCGTGGACGGCATAGCCGTCCACCCCACGGTGCTGCATACCACGGTGCTTCGGCATGCCCGTGGGGTGGACGGGTCTCCCGTCCACGCGTTCAACCGTATCCCGCATCACCGTAGGGTTGGCGGCTCCGCCGCCGACGCGTTCAACCTGCCGAAACAGGCCCCAAAAACAATAAAAGGACCCCGTATGCAAGCAACGACCAAATTCACCATCGCAGCCCTCCTGGCCACCAGCGCCTTCGCTTTCCCGAGCGTCGCCAGCGCCGCGGCGTTAGACCAATTCAAATCCTTCGTCGCCAGTACCAAGTCCGCCAAGGGCGACTTCACCCAGCAACAACTGGGCAAATCCAAAAGCGGCAAGGCCACCGGCCCATCGAGCGGCACCTTCGTGTTCGCCCGCCCTGGCAAGTTTATCTGGACCTACCAGAAGCCCTACGAACAAGTCCTGCAAGCCGACGGCGACCAGCTCTACATCTACGACAAGGACCTGAACCAGGTCACCTCGCGCAAGCTGGGCAACGCACTCGGCAGTTCGCCTGCCGCGATCCTGTTTGGCAGTAATAACCTCGAACAGAACTTCATTTTGACCGAAGCCGGCGAACGCGACGGCATGGAATGGCTGAACGCCACGCCAAAAGCAAAAGACACCTCGTTCGAACAGATCAGCATCGGCCTGAAAGGCGGCGTGCCGCTGGCGATGGAACTGAAGGACACCTTCGGCCAGACCTCGCGCCTGACGTTTACCAACTTCCAGCGCAACCCGCCGCTGGGCGAGCAGCAGTTCAAGTTCGTGGTGCCGCAGGGCGCCGACGTCGTCAAGCAGTAAGCCGCCGAGGGCCGCCATGGATGACTTGTTCAAGACCGAACCGGCCGCGCCGCTGGCCGAAGCCCTGCGTCCGCGCACCATTGACGAGGTCGTCGGGCAGAGCCATCTACTGGCGCCTGGCAAGCCGCTGAACCTGGTCTTCAAGTCGGGCAAGCCGCATTCAATGATCCTGTGGGGCCCGCCGGGCGTGGGCAAGACCACGCTGGCGCGCCTGACCGCCTATGCCTTCGATTGCGAGTTCATCGCGCTGTCGGCGGTGCTGTCTGGCGTCAAGGACATCCGCGCCGCCGTCGAGCAGGCCGAGCAGTACCTGGCGCGCGGCAAGCACACCATCCTGTTCATCGACGAGATTCACCGCTTCAACAAATCGCAGCAGGATGCCTTGCTGCCGTTCGTCGAGAGCGGCCTGGTGACGCTGATCGGCGCCACCACCGAGAATCCCTCATTCGAAGTCAACTCGGCGCTGCTGTCGCGCTCGCAGGTGTATGTGCTCAAGTCCCTGACTGACGTCGAGCTGCGCCAGCTCCTCGCGCGCGCGAAAGAGAGCGTGCTGCAGCACCTGGAGTTCGATGAGGTTGCCATCGACACGCTGGTCGGCTATGCCGATGGCGACGCGCGCCGTTTCCTGAACCTGCTCGAGCAAACGAAAACCTCGGCCGACACGGCCGGCGTCACCCGCATCACCCCCGAGTTCGTCGAGAACGCATTGACGCTCAATGTGCGGCGTTTCGACAAGGGCGGTGACAATTTCTACGACCAGATCTCGGCGCTGCACAAATCGGTGCGCGGCTCGCATCCGGATGCCGCACTGTATTGGTTTTGCCGCATGCTCGACGGCGGCGCCGACGCCAAATACCTGTCGCGCCGCATCGTGCGCATGGCTTGGGAAGACGTCGGCATCGCGGACCCGCGCGCGATCCAGATCGCGAATGATGCTGCCGCTACCTATGAGCGGCTGGGCTCGCCCGAAGGCGAACTGGCGCTGGGCCAGGCCGTGATCTACCTGGCGATTGCGGCCAAGAGCAATGCCGGCTACAACGCCTTCAATGCAGCGATGGCCTTCGTGCGCAAGGATAAATCGCGCGAGGTGCCGGTGCACTTGCGCAATGCGCCGACCAAGCTCATGAAAGAGCTCGGCTACGGCCACGAATACCGCTACGCGCACGATGAGCCGCATGCGTATGCGGCGGGCGAAACCTACCTGCCTGACGGCATGCCGGAACCCGGCTGGTACCAGCCGGTGCCGCGCGGGATCGAGACCAGGATCGCCGAGAAGCTGGCCTGGCTGCGCAGCCTGGATGACGAGGCGCGCGGCTAAGAGCCTGTCGGGACAGGCTCTAACTGCCTTTGGCCGCCTTGACCATCAGGCCTGAAAGTTCATCGAAATAGGCAAGGGCGGCCGGGGTAAGGTCGACCTGCTTGCGCCGGCTGTCGTCGGTGCTGGCCAGCAGCAGCCAGCCCTTCTTGCGCATCGCCGTCACGCGGGCATGGATGGTCGCCGGCGCTCCCAGCTGGTCCTGCGCCATCAGGTCGCGTACGCTCAGGCGGTCCTGCGTCTGCCGCGCGCGCGCCACCACGGCCAGCACACGTTCCTCAAGCGGGTCGAGCGGGCCCAGGGTGGGTAGGGTGCGCAGCGCATCCATCAGGTTCAGGAACCGCAGGTAAATGTCGGCTGGACGCGTCGGCTTCATGTCGTCCATCGGGCCTCCGTACCCGTTATGGGTAATGTTGTTGCGTTAACGATACCCATATTCGATAGTTGTTCATCAAGTAACAAGCGTTGCTATACACTTTGCCATGGATTCTTCGACATTGTAACCTTCCCCTCGCTTCATGCCAGATTCGCAGCTCAAGCTCACCATGGCGGCGGGCACGGCGGTGTTATTCATCGCCACCATCATCCTCAACGAAGTGCTGTTCACCCGGCTCGAATTTGCGCCCGGCATCAACTGGATCTACCTGCCGGCCGGCGTGCGCCTGCTGTGCGTGCTGCTGTTCGCGGAAGCCGGTGCGCTCGGCCTGCTGGCCGCGTCGTGGCTCGTGTGTTTCTTCCACTTCTTTCCCAACGATCCGCTGCGCGCCTTCGTCGGCGGCATCCTCGGCGCACTGGCACCGTATCTGGCCTACCGGGCGCTGCTTGCGTCCGGCATGGCGGCCTCGCTGCGCGGCATGCACGGCCGACACCTGCTCGGCTGCGCGCTGCTGTTTGCGGTTGCCAGTCCCGCCATGCACCACGCCTGGTTCGCATTGCAGGGCCAGCATGAAGACCTGCTGCACGGCTTTCTGGCCATGGCCGGCGGCGATTTAGCCGGCACCCTGATCATCCTGTACGGCGTGCGCTTTGCCATGCAGGCATTTGCGCCACACTCATCTCTTCGCTAATAGCAATTTCTTTACAGAAATAAACATTCTGTGTAGGATTTGTTCTCGTTTTTAGAACGTTCTAGTTTTTATAACGATAAGGGATGAGTCATGCAAACGAGATCGAGCCTGCTGCTGCCAGTCGTGCTGGCAGTATGTGCGGCACTGCCCCTGCTGGCGGGATGCGACGGAGCACGCCGGAGCGTGGCCGAGGCCATTCGTCCGGCCAGCGCGGCCGAGGTGGCCGGTGCGCTGCGCGAACGCATCGCGAAGGGTGAATTCAGCCAAGCCAGCAGCGAAGGCGCCGCCTGGCTCGCGAACAAGACGGACCCGAGCGGCGCGGTCGCCTGGGAAACGGCCAAGGCCAGCGCCCAGGCCGGCAAGGTCGATGAGGCGATCCGCTTCGCCGGCATGGCGGTCCAGGGTGAGGTAGTCGAAGCGGTGCGCCTGATGAGTGAGCCGCTGCTCGAACCGGTACGAAGCGACGCCCGCCTGGTGGCGCTGGCGGCGGGTGTGGCGCCCACGGCCCTCATGGCCCCGACAGCGGCGGCAACCGAGCCGGCTGCAGCCCCGGCAGCGCACGAGCCGGCCAGCGCCAGTATCGGCGCCGGCGGCATCAAGGCCAGCGCCGGCGACGTCTCGGTCGAACTTCCCGATTAATCCTTTTCCGCATACTTACTCATGATCAAGAAAAATCTTCTGCTGCCAGCGCTGCTGGCGCTCGGCTTCGCCGGTCCGGTCTCGGCCGACACCTTCCAGGCCAACGGCTCCAAGGAACTGAGCATCAAGGCCAATGGCGACCTGGTCAACGCACGCCGGGTGGCGCGCGAGCAGGCCGAGAAGGATGCGGTCGCCAGCGTCCTGAAGATCAAGCTGAGCGCCGACCTGAACGACCCCAAGGTGAAAAACGCATTGCCCGACCTGCACAAGCAGCTGGCCGACAAGCTGCGCACCACCTTCAACGCCGAAGGCGATATCCTGACCGCGCGCAGCGTGCTGCAGGTCGAGTCGAGCGAATTCCTCGACCTGGCGCGCTCGCTCGGCGTCGGTTCGCGCGGCGCCGTCGCCAATGCAAAAGTGCTGTTCCTGATCGACGAATACTATGGTGTCGGCACCAGGCTCGACCCGTCGTTGCCGCTGGTGACCGAGATCGACTACTCGCACGACAAGAGTTCGATGTCCGACCAGAGTTCCTCGGTAGCGTCCTCGCGCAGCGCGTCGAGCTCGTCGGCCAGCGCCGCCAAGGGTAGCTTCGCCGCGGCCGCGTCGGACAAATCGGCCTATGCGGCCAGCGCGTCAGCTTCGGTGGCGGCCCGTGACCGCCAGGCATACAGCGGTTCGGACAGCGCCGCGCTCGCCGTGCGCGACGGCTACGGCAATGCCGGCGCCGCCGCGCGCACCTCGCAAGCGGCCGGTGCGCGCGACACCCAGTTTGCCGGGGCCCAGAAATCTGCCGTCGCCGGCAGCTCGTCGTCGCAGGCGGCCATCAGCGCCAGCCATTCGAGCGCCAGCGCCGCCAAGTCGGCCAGCGCCTCGAGCTACGCCGCCAAGCAGAACGATGTCCGGCGCCAGAACGACGTGGTCAATCTCAAGGTCAAGCAGGTGTTTCCCGGCATCGACAACGGCAAGCCGGTCGACCCCAGCAGCGCCCTGATCGCCCAGAAGCTGCAACAGGTCGCCGGCGACTTCGGCCTGGCGTATACCGACGAGCGCGATTTCCGCGTCGAGGGCGGCCAGCGCCTGACCGTCACCGACATCGAGCGCTTGCAGAAGTTCGACAGCTACCTGCACAAGGCGAGCTCCGGCAATTTCCGCGCCAAGTTCGTGGTCTACGGCCGCGCCCTGATGCAGTCCGAAGGATCGAGCGCAAGCGGCAATATCGAGTGCTCCGGCCAGCTCCAGCTGACGTCGTCGAACGTCGACACCGGCGCCGGCTTCGTGGCCGGCACCATCGTCAAGCGCGCGGTCGGCACCAGCGACCAGAACTGCCGCGGCAACCTGGCCGAGTCGATGGCGCGCGCCCTGGCCGACACCATCGGCACCAAGGCCCAGCGCGACCTGCAACAGGCGGCAGTGCAGGGCACGCCGTACTTTGTCTCGGTCTACAGCGCGCTGCGCGTGCCGGGCAAGATTCGTCGCGACTTTTCGCGCCGCATGAAGGAAATCGACGGCGTGGTCGAGATCGGCGATGGCGACAACGCCACCGAAGAGATGCGCACCTGGAACGTGGTTGCCAAGGGCAATTTCAGTGAGCGCGTGGAAGACCTGGTCGACGAGTTCAAGGAATCGGGCGACGCCGCCTACAAGGATGCGCGCTTCGAGCGGCGCGGTGACCGCATGCTGTTCTGCATCGAAGGCAAATGCCCGGAGCGTATCTGATGCGTCGCAGCGCTTTTGCAGCACGCCTGGCGGCCGGCCTGCTGGCCGCAGCGGCGGCCTTGCCGGCGGCAGCAGCCTCGTTCTACCTGTTCCCGGTCCAGGAGATCGAGGGCATGTCACCGGAGGGGAGCCAGGCCCGCGCCCTGCTCGACAAGAAGGTCATGACGCGCCTGTTCGGCGGCCAGGCCGGGCAGCAGGCGCAAGCGGCGCTGCTGGAACGTTTCGTTGGCCAGCTGCACCAGGCCTATCCGCAATCGCTGATCCACGCGCGCCAGGTGGCCGACAACACTATCGGCAGCGGCCACCGCTTCGTCAACGACGGCAGCCTGCAATGCCGCGCGGCGCCATCGTACAAGGTGGCCGATACTTACGCGGTGGTGCTCGGGGTTACCCGCGCTTCGCTGTACGAAGTCACGCGCGGCGACAACGTCGAAGTGCTGGTGCCGATCACGCTGAGCCTGCAGTTCGTGCGCCCGAGCCTGGCCAAGGTGGTCTACACCATGAGCGAAACGGTGTACACGCCGTTTCGCTTCAGCCGCGCCGAATATGCATCCGGCGCGATGGACGCGACCATGCGCGCCGAGGTGCTGAAGAATATCGGCGAGCAGGTCGATACGCTGGTTGCCAGCGCGCGCGCCGCTTTCGATCCGAAGTCGACTGCCGTCAAGCTGGTCGACCGCGACGGCAAGTTCCTGATCGCCGGGCGCGGCGTCGAAGCCGGTTTCGTCAAGGGCGAGCAGGTCGAAGCGCGGGGCGCGGACGGCCAGGCGTCGATCTTCGACGTGCTGTACGCCGACAGCGGCTACGCCGTGCTGCGCAGCGCCATGGGCTCGGCCAGCGTGGGCGACACCCTGCAGTTCACCTTCGAAAGCACCGGCGACGACAGCCGCAAGCCGCGCCTGATGCCGGTGGCGGCCGCGAACGACCAGGTCGCCAGCGCGGTGAGCGATATCTTCGGGCGCGCGATCGGCTTCAAGGCCTCGTTCCAGCTCAGTCCCGTGGATGTGCACTTCGACCAGACCAAGGTGTTGATTACCCGCGCCGCCAACTGCGTCGACTGGACCAGGCTGCCGAGCATGGCGCAAGCGTCCGGCGAGCGCACCGATCCGCCCGACTTCTTCCTGCGCTTCGCTCACGTCGCCACGCCCTCGGTCATCCTGAGCGGCGTGCGCGGCGCCAAGAGCGAGGAGCGCTTCCACGCCCTGGTGAGCGCCCAGGTGGTGGACCGCTTCGGCAAAGTCGTGTTTTCCGAGCTTGGCGACAACGACTATGCGATCGAGCGCGTCAACGGCAATGGTCTCGGCCTGGCCCAGGCGCATGAGGTGGCGCTGAAGAATGCGACTGGCAAGCTGGCCGAGAGCTTCCTGGCCAATGTGCGCTTCGCGCCGCGTGAACTGCGCGTAGCCAGGGTCGATGGCGAGCGCATCTGGGTCGAGGGGATGGGCGCAGTGCCGGGCGAAAAGCCGAGCTTCACGGTGCTCCATCCGCTGTCGGCGAAGGTGGCCGGCAAGCCGGCGCTGCTGGAACTCGATGTCGGCGCGGGCAGCGCCGATCCGGTCGGCGATGGCGCCCTGGTGGGCTTGTCGTACTCGGCCGCCAACCCGGCCTTGCCGACGCCGCAGCGCGGCGACATCGTGCGTCTGTATGGCGAGCAACTGGCCGGCGTGACGCGCGTGACCGACTGCCAGGAACCCGACTACGTGGGGCAGAACAACGTGGCCGAGGCGGCATACGCAGGACCGCTGGTGCGCCACGCGCTGTACCGCTCGCGCAAGTACGCCGGCCATATCGGCGACCCGGCGTTCTATGACAGCGCCAACGCGCTGCTGCGCAGTGGCTTGTTCGACCTGCAGCTGCAGGCGCCGGCGATCGGTGTCTGTGTGCAGCCCGGCTACGTGATCCGCGAGGAAGCGGCGCAGTGCGAGGGTGCCGCCTGCCGCGCCACCGTAATGCTGGGCCTGCAGGCGCGCTTCAAGTCGGGCGGTGAAGTGCACAAGACCGTGGCCTCGGGGCTGCGGACCGAATTCAGTGGCGTGCCGGCGCAGGGCAAGGCGGCATTCTACGGATACAAGGAACTGGGCAACGGGCTGTCGATGCAGCCTGAACTGCTCAAGAAGTTCGATAACTGATCTATAAAACCAACCAGGGAGTACGGAAAGATGAACAAGATTGCACAAGCGGTGGTCGTGGCGGCATGCCTGATGGGCGCGGGCGCGGCGCAAGCGCAACTGGGTGGCCTGGGCGGCCTGATGGGCGGCGCCAAGAATACTGGCGGGGACGTCGGCGCCGACGTGAATACCTTCATGGGCCAGAGCGTTGCCCTGAGCACACTGGCCAGCCAGTCGCTGGTGGCGATCAACTCGGCCTTCCTGAGCGCCGAAGAAAGCGCCCTGATCAAGGCCGAGCAGGACGCGATCAACAAGCTGACCGACACCAACGAAAAGCAGGCGCGCACCGCCAAGCTGTATGAGTCGCAGTCGGCGGCCACCAAGCGCCTGGTCGACTCGGGCGACATGAAGGCGCGCATGGCATCGCTCGACAGCGAAGGCCGCAAGCAGGTCGGTAGCGCGCTGTTCAACTTCGGCATCGGCGCCCTGCAGGCGGTCGAGCTGAGCAAGACCGGCCAGTCGCTGGTGAGCAAAGCCGGCGCCAACCCGATGGCTCTGCCAAAAGTGTTGCCGGTGAAGGATGCGCTGCCACTGCTGGGCAAGGTCATGAGCGATTCGGGCGGTGTGATGGTAGGTGTGGCCAAGCTGGCGCAAGGCGCCAAGATCGATGTGCCAAAAGTGACCGCCAGCTCGAAGCCGGTCGAGATCAGCGCCTTCTAAGAACCTGCCGGGGTAGTTCCAAGCCGCCTCGTTGAACGCGACGGCCGCTTGCCGGGCACGAGATGCCTGCGGCAAGCGGCCAGTCGCGCATTCCGGCAGTCTGCGCCGCATTTCGTGCGCTTCGTCGCAAGTCGATGGCGATTCAAGTGGCCGGTGGCTAAAGTACCACCATCGCAAAGCACTTTGCGAACCAACCAACCACCTGAAGGAGCCATCATGAACATCCGTAAAAACTTCGAAGCCCTGTTCCTCGCCGCCGCCGCCCTGGGCCTGGTCGCCAGCTTCGCGACCGCCAACGAACGTCCGATCGAAATTGCCGCGTCGACCGTCCCGGCAATCGACATGGCCAGCATCCAGACCGTGATCGTCAGCGCACCGCGCCTGGCCGCCCGTTAAACCGGCCCAGGCCGGTTTTATCGGGAGACCGAAACGGGGGCAGGCGAGGGCCCGGCGAAAGACTGCCAAATCTCGCAAAGAACGTCGGTCGGCTTGGTACAATTGTGTTTTCGATACACAGCCCAGTCCAACCCGACATGATTGACATCCAACTTCTCCGCAAAGACATCGACACCGTCGCCGCCCGTTTGGCGACCCGCAAGTACCAGCTCGATGTGACCAGTTTCAATGCGCTGGAGGCCGAACGCAAGGCGAACCAGACGCGTACCGAAGAACTGCAAGGCAAGCGCAATGCGCTGTCGAAGCAGATCGGCATGCTCAAGGGCAAAGGCGAAGACACGACGGCCGTGATGGCCGAGGTTGCCGGACTGGGCGACGAGCTCAAGGCCAACGAAGTCGCCCTGAGCGACGTGCAAGCCAAGCTCGCGGAGTTCATGGCAGCACTGCCGAACCTGCCGCACGAGAGCACGCCGGAAGGCAAGGACGAAAGCGGCAACATCGAAGTGCGCAAGGTCGGCACCGCGCCGGCATTCGACTTCGACGTACGCGACCACGTCGACATCGGCGAACGCCTGGGCCTCGATTTCGAAACCGCCACCAAGGTCACCGGTTCGCGCTTCTCGATGATGAAGGGCGGCATGGCGCGCCTGCACCGCGCGCTGGCGCAGTTCATGCTCGACACCCACACCGGCCAGCACGGCTACACCGAGTGCTACACCCCATACATGGTCAATGCCGATTCGCTGCGCGGCACCGGCCAGCTGCCCAAGTTCGAAGCCGACCTGTTCTCGGTCAAGAAGGGCGGCGTGGAGGGCGAAGGCGAGACCTTCTACCTGATCCCGACCTCGGAAGTGTCGCTGACCAATGTGGTGCGCGAAGAGATCGTGGCGCTGGACGAACTGCCGCTCAAGATGACTGCGCACACCCCGTGCTTCCGTTCCGAGGCGGGCAGCTACGGCCGCGACACCCGCGGCATGATCCGCCAGCACCAGTTCGACAAGGTCGAATTGGTCCAGGTGGTGCATCCGGAGCAATCGTATGCGGCGCTGGAAGAAATGGTCGGCCACGCCGAGTTCATCCTGACCTCGCTCGGTCTGCCGTACCGCGTGATGCAGCTGTGCACCGGTGACATGGGCTTCAGCGCCGCCAAGACCTATGACCTCGAAGTCTGGCTGCCGGCGCAGAACACCTACCGCGAGATCTCGTCGCTGTCGAACTGCGAAGCCTTCCAGGCGCGCCGCATGCAGGCCCGCTTCCGCAACGCGGCGGGCAAGCCGGAGCTGGCGCATACGCTGAACGGCTCGGGCCTGGCGGTCGGTCGTACGCTGGTCGCGGTGCTGGAAAATTACCAGCAGGCCGACGGCAGCGTGATCGTGCCGGAGGTGCTGCGTCCGTACATGGGCGGGCTGGAGCGTTTGGTTCCGGCGGCCTGAGTCGGGGAGGGACGGGAATGTCACTTCGGTGCAAGTTCCCCCTTCCATTTTTGGCGAATGCGTCTATAATGGCGGTCTCTTGCAGCTCACTGCAAGGATCGACCAAAGCCGGAGAGGTGGCAGAGTGGTCGAATGTACCTGACTCGAAATCAGGCGTACGGGCGACCGTACCGTGGGTTCGAATCCCACCCTCTCCGCCAAGTATCATGAAACAAGCCACCGCAAGGTGGCTTTTTTCATTCCGGGACATCACAGAGGAGTAGGGTGCGCAGGCCGAGATCGGCATGCTGCTCGGGTCACTCCCATCCGGTCTGCCTGCTGGCAAGATCGGCGCACAGCTCGGCATCACCTCAACGGCGCTGTCGTTCCACCTGAAGGAACTGGCCCACGCCGGGCTGCCCACGTCACGCCAGGAGAGGCGATTCGTCATCTACATCGCACAGTTCGCCACCATGCGCGAGCTGGTCGGGTTCCTTACGCAGAATTGCTGTGCTGGCGTTCCATGCGGGATAGATGCGCCAGTGAATTCTTGTGAACCGACCGCCGGCGCGAAGCGGTGAGCAGCTTCCTGGGCAGCGGTCAGGCAACGATCGCGCTGCATCGACCATCCCGGGCTACGGGTGACCGGCCACGGGCTGCGCCTTGACCAGCGCCAGCACGTCGCGAAAGCGCGGATGGCGGCAGTCGTGCAGCCATTCGAACAGCACCATTTCGTGGGTGACGGCCACCGCGCCTGCTTGCTGCAAGCGACGCATGGCCGCTGCGTGGTCCAGCGGCCTGCGCGAACCGCAGGCGTTTTCCACGACGTACACTTCCAGGCCGGCGCGCAGCAGGCCGAGCGCCGTCTGCAGCAGGCAGACGTGGGCTTCGCAGCCGGCCACGACGACCTGCCTGCGTGACGGGGCGTGCGCTTCGAGCGCCGCCAGCAAGCCATCCTCGCAAGCGTCGAAGTGGGTCTTGGCCACGGTGTGGCGACACAGCCTGACGAGGGCATCGGTGTTCGGGCCGAGCTTTGCCTGATCCTGTTCGGTGCCGATAATCGGCACGTCCAGCAGCTCGGCCGCGCGGGCCAGTACCAGTGCCTTGGCGATGACGTCGGCGGCGCCGTGAATGGCAGGCATCAGCCTGGCCTGGTAGTCGACCAGCACCAGGCTGCTGTTGCGGGCGTCGATTGCGTTCATCCTGTCAGTGTAAGCGCGGGTGCCGATTTGACCAAGTTGTGGATCCGGCGCCGCATGCCGAGGCGCTGTCATCATGTGTCCGGCCGCTGCGCACGCAGGCTGCCGTTTCTTTCATGCGGCGGTATCGCGCGCCAGCACTGCGTCGAGCTGGGCGAACAGCTGCATGAACTGGGTCGAGGCGATGCGGCAGGCGGCGCAGCCGGCCAGGTGGGCTGCCAGCTGGCGCGCCTCGTCCGGCGTGAGCGGCTGGTCGCGGGCGCTGGACACCAGCCAGGTAGTATCGCGGCAGGTCAGCGGGTTATCGGGTGCAGTCATTCGGGTTCTCCCCAGCTGCGCACCGCGCATTCGCGCAGGCGCATGCGCGCGCGGTACAGCACCACGCGCAGGTTGGCATTGGTGAGCACACAGTGCTCTTCGATTTCCTTCAGTTCCATGCCCAGGTATTCGCGCATCAGGAACAGGCGCGCCGTGTCGTCGGGCAGGCGGCGCATGCATAGTTCGACGATGTCGAGCAGCTGGCGCTGGGCGAGCGCGGTCGCGCCGCACAGGGTGTCGACGAAGGTGTCGGGATGCCAGGCGCCCTCAAGCGTGAACAGCGCATCGAACTCGTTGCCGCCGTCGGCGCCGCCGGCCAGGTCGTCCACGTCCACGCAGACCTGCAGGCGCCGGCCGCGCAGCAGGTCGACGATCTTGTGGCGCAGGATGCCGGTCAGCCAGCTGCGCAGGCTGGAACGGCCGGCGAAATCCTGCCGGCCGCGCAGGGCGCCGATCAGCG
>Ga0265797_10003618_pt1 | contig 24603 bp, 24 predicted proteins | sample P2T30metagenome_FD_192433 | JGI IMG/M metagenome (GOLD analysis project Ga0265797, IMG submission 192433) | Plant litter microbial communities from East Loma Ridge, Irvine, California - P2 T30 | ecosystem: Environmental > Terrestrial > Plant litter > Unclassified | place: USA: California... | reverse complement strand
TCACTGACCTATGGTCGTATGTACTCAGATAGAAGAAATTGCATATATAAGGCTTGGTGTGGTAGAAGCCACGAGAACATCGATGTCGAAACCGAAAACCCTTCCAACTGGAATCCGACACGAAATACCACGCTGAAATCAATATAAGTTATAGTCACTAGCTTTGTATGTCTCCGTTACGCCGTGACGATGTGGAGTCAATTGATCCCTCAGCGCGGGGATTCCTCGACTCAAAGAATTGATTACGGTCAAGTACCAGTATGACACACCGTGAGTTGAGTCAGTATGTTGCTGCCTAGAGGGAGGAGATGTCCGGTACTCAAGACGTCACTGCTGTGTTTATTGGCAAGACAAACACGCGTACATATTAATGTTGCTTTGGTGAACTCCCACTGATCTTCGCCGTGCCGCCAGACCCCAGAATACAGACAGACCCTTTCAATTCAAAAGACCAATAACTCGCCTCATGTCTCAGCCTCAGCCTCTGTCAGCGGCGTTGGAATTTCCCCAACCACCATCGTTCAAGGACACCCAGTCAGACCCAGCCGCAACACTAACATGGCTGAAAGAAAACATAGCAACAATCTACCTGACAGGAAGGACGACATCGCTTCCCCAAGACAAGCCTCCAACACTCGCTCGCAGCGCCTATCTAGGAGTATACACAACCACGCACAACTATGTCGAGATCACCAAACACGCGTACAAACGCAAGCCCGAGGATCTCGAGCCTCTGAACCCGCACGATCTCTACCGCGGCCTCGAGGAGATTATCAGGGACCATTGCTCGCAGGTCAGGGCTCAACTGTTCACTCTGGGAAACAGTAATGGAGCCAATGGCGCCGCCGCTCGCGCGATGATACGGGGGTACCTGGCTCAGTGGAAAATGCTTACGCAGCAGTTGGCCGCTCTGGTCGCACATCTACTGCGGCACTTGGACAGGGTCTGGATCCGGAGAGAGCTTGATGAGAAGCGCAAGGCTGTATATTGTATTCAAGACCTCCATCAGGTGATCTGGAAGGAAGAAATCCTCCTCCAAGTCGGTGGAGACTCTGCCGCAGGGGAAGCAGCCACTGTTCGATCGGAGCTGAAACGAGCACTGGAGATGCTAGAGCAAGGGCAGGATCAAGATGGAGTCGAGACTGACGGCAAGGCATTGGCGGAGCGGTTCTTGGGGTCGCTCAGGGCTGTTGGCGTAGATCTGGAGGTGTCCGTTTGATGGGGAAGGTATTGTGGATTAAACCAGTATCCTGGCTGAGCCCAGTTCACTTGTGCATTAGCCTCCTCAGATCACTTACCGTCATCCTGTAGCACAATCGAAAGGAATTCATAATGGCAATGATCCACAGCCTCCACTTGCCTAGACCCGCCGACCTAGAAGCCGCTCGTCTGTAAGCCAGCCTCCAGGATGCAATCAGGACGCATGGTGTTGAGATCCGAACCCACCCTTCCACTCCGGGGAACGGCAACGAGATTGAGGACTCCCGTCGTTTGATTGAGGAGTACTCGGCTCACTGGAGCATGCTTGCACATATAGCCAGTCTCCTCACGCATTGGCTGCGACAGCTGGAGAGGAGCCGGATCGAAGAACAAGTTGCTATGCGTGAACGAAACATTTCCATGATTAAAGACCTGCACACGGTGGTCTGGAAAGAGGAAGTTCTCCAAGTCGGTGCTTATAACTGAGGAGGCCACTCGGTGCGATATGATCCGGGCGGTGGACTTGCTATAGAAGCAAGGTCAAGCTGGAGACCAAGGCGATACGGATCTGGTGGGAATGTTCTTGGAATCCCTCGGGGCTGTCGGCAGGGCTGTCGGCTTGGCCACAGTGGTCGTGCTTAGATACAGAGTCTTTTTCTTCGATATCTCGTGGACCTACTTATCGGAACGCGATCTCACTGCAGACAGCCAAGTCAAGTCCAATCCTTCGTTGAGAGCTGGCTGGGTGGTCTCGACTCTCGCTTATCAGTTGCTGCCGCTCTGGACTTTACGGCTCAGCGGGAACACGTCTCGTTGTTAGCGAAAGCAGTCACCTCGTATGAATTCTGTCAGATTTGCTTCGCGCAGAGTCGATAGCTTTGTACCCTTCGTTGATGTCTCTCACACCGTCTAGAGGGATGTTGCCGTGTCACCTACATCGAACTCGGTGTGTCCTTTCAGCGGGCTTGGGCCTGGCTATGCTCGTGCTAGAGAGTGTTGTCCACCTGCTTGTGTTGAATGTCGGGTTCACATTATTGTTGGATGTCACCTTGGTCAGACTCCGAAATTCTAAGTCATCTCCGCTCAGTCTACATGCTTGGCAACACGGATGCGGAGCCGATAAGCTATACCGACTAGGGATAGGACCCATAGGAGAGGCTGGGGTCGTTGAAATTGATGGGGTTGAGAGCGAATCCTTTCACACTCTTTGATAGACTCCTGATACCGCCCACCGTTTTCCACACTTTGGTTGGTTGCAGTACATCGACAATCCACGAGAGCCGAGAACAAGCGATGTTATGCGACGGCTCTAGTTATCAGAAGAAGCCATGTCGTATCTCCTGAAGGCTGGGGAAAGGAAATCCCATGTGACCATCTGTGATCTGCTAATCGAACCAATGTGACGGTACAGTGCTAGGTATCTTCGAAGCCTAGGCTCTCTTTGGGGAAGCTGAAATAGGAAGGTGTGAAGCTTTGTCAAGACCGCACACTTCTTACACAACACCCAAATAAGGCTTGACTTCGCCCACAATCGCATACCAAGAGTCTGGACGCTCCTGAACCAATACTTTCCAGTCCTTCTGGGTGACTCTGGTACGCGCATGATATGAGTGATATCGCCTCCTGCCTTGGCGCACCACTGCATACTTGGCAATGCAACTGTCCGCGAAGCTGAAGCAATCTATACCACTCGGCGCCAATCGTCTCTCTGTATGCCCGCACTACCAAGACCGCCATGTGCAAGTAGGATGCACCCGGAGTGGCCACTGGATAAGGCAGCTGGCCGCATCCTGCGACAGGACCGCGATGGCTAAAAGGGCAGGCCTCCAGCTGCCGGTCGCCGACGAGGAGCTGCAACAAATTTCTCACCGTTCACAATGTCTTCAGGCGCGGCTCTCGAGATCGCGGACGCGGCCGCTGCGAATTTCCCTGCTATCGGAAAGGGTTTGAAGGATGAGTCGGCCATTGAGAAGCCGGCGTTCACCTCGACTATCCCAACCAGTACCGACGAGCTGGTCGGCCCAAATGGCGAGGAATACCCAACCGAAGAAGAATGGGTGAACCTTCGACGTGTCTATGGCAAGGTCAACTGGGTGAGTGTCTTGCACTCGCAAGTTCACAGGATATTGCGCTGACTTGCACATTTCCTGATGGCAGATGATCTACATTATCGGCATAGTCGAGATGTGCGAGAGATTTGCGTACTACGGGACGACTGCCGTGTGTACGTAAGAGTTCGAGACCACATAACGAGTATACACTGACCGTAACAGTCGTCAACTTCATCCAACAAGACTTGCCTGATGAGGGGCCCTTTCCAGCAGCTGGTGCAGCCGGAGCCGGCCAACCTGGAGCTCTGGGTATGGGCCAGCAGGCATCGACTGGACTTGTGCAGTTCAACCAGTTCTTCTCCTACGTGATGCCCATGATCGGAGGTTGGATCAGCGATCAATACTTGGGAAAGTTCAAGACTATCTATGTGGCTATCGGTCTTGCCACGCTTGGCCACATCCTGATCATCATCGCTGCCATCCCAAGCGTTCTCACCAATCCGAACGGTGCCCTGGGCTCCTTCATCATAGGACTGATCTTCTTCGGCAGTGGAGTCGGCCTCTTCAAAGCATGCATCTCTCCTCTGGTGGCTGAGCAATATGAGGCCTATCACCCGCGAGGATACATCCGCGTGGAGCCCAGTGGTGAACGCGTCATCGTTGATCCTGGCATTACCATCTCGCGAATTTACATGCGGTACTACCTTCTCATCAACATCGGCGCTCTGTCTGGTCAAATCTCCATGGTCTACGCTGAGAAGTATGTTGGCTTCTGGCTTTCGTACTTGTTGCCCACGATTCTCTTCGTCCTTTGCCCGCTCTTGATGATGGGTTTGAGCAAGCACTACGTCAAGAAGCCTCCTCAAGGAGATGTGGTTGGAAAGGCGTTCAGACTTTACGGATTCGCCATGCGTGGACAATGGTCCTTGAACCCTGTCCGAACTTGGAAGAATCTATCATCTCCGAATTTGTGGGACGGTGCGAAGCCAAGTCAACTCGATAACAAGCCAAGCTGGATGACCTTTGACGATGCATGGGTCGATGAGGTGCGACGTGGAGTCAAAGCCTGTCAGGTCTTCCTTTGGTTGCCTATTTTCTGGCTGCCCTACGGTCAGGTAAGATCGTGTCTGCGTGAACAAACTTTGCCATGGCTAACCAATGTATTCAGATGACCAGCAACCTCGTTTCGCAAGCTGCAACAATGGAGCTTGGCGGAGTTCCTAACGACATCATCCACAACTTGAACCCCATCACCCTACTCATCTTCATTCCCATCTTCGACAAGGTGTTCTATCCGCAGATGGCCCGCCTGGGCCTTAACTTCACTCCACTGAAGAAGATCCAAGCCGGTTTCATTTGCGCAATGCTCAGCATGGTGGTGGCAGCTCTGATCCAGCACTACATCTACGTCCTATCACCTTGCGGAGATGGTGCAAGCGACTGCGAGGCGGGCCCACCGCCTCTCACCGTCTGGGCGCAGACTCCGGCATACATCCTCATCGCGTTCTCGGAGATCTTCGCCTCCATCACCGGTCTCGAGTACGCCTACACCAAGGCTCCCAAGAACATGCGTTCGCTCGTGACGGGTGTCTTCTGGTTCACGCACGCCTTCTCCTCGGCCATCGCCCAGGCTTTCGTCCCGCTCGCAACCGACCCTCTGTTGGTCTGGCTGTACACCGCCATTGCGATTCTGACTTTCATCGGCTGGCTCGGCTTCTGGTGGACCTTCAGGGCTCTTGACAGAGACAATGATGCTCTTGATCAGCTTCCTGAGGGCGGCTACCAGTCGGACTCGGCTGCTTTGGCGGCGAAGACCGAGTCGGTAGAGAAGGCTTAGGGTTGTCAGGTTGCTCCCACTTCTCCTGATGAGTTAATATGGAGTTCCGAAGTTGTCCGTAGCTGGTGAGGGCAGGCAGTGATGCGTGTCTACATAGAGACAGTCGCTTATTTGGTAATTTGCGTGCTCCAAAATCAATCTTCATGTCCAAGGGTGACTGCTCTGTGAACCGATCAGATATGCAGAGATCGCCGCATGCCGAGACTATGCACTCTCGCTTGATGCCGTGAAACATCGCTACGTCGACCAATGAGCCAGATGACATGCCTACATATGGGCGGCCAATCAATCCATACTTCTCCCGCCGCTTTCTTTGTGACTCTGAATCAGCATTACTATTCCAGCCAAGCCCATCCCTGAAGCTATTTCCCTAAGCAAAGCGCGATCCATCAACGTTCCGCATCTGTCAGCACCACCAACTTACAAAGATTGGCTGGCCGAACTGCTCGAAACCGAACAGAACAGTAAAACTCTCGTGACTTTAGAAAACACCGGACTCGATGGCCTGCTGCGACAACAAGCTAGGCAGCAGTTCAAGAACGATAGCGATTTACTCAAAAGGGCGCTCGCATTGCGCAACGCTTGTGTCCTTGAATTACATCAGTGCGGCAATGATCTCGATCAATCGATATGGTTTGACTGTATGTTCGGAGGGGAGGCTGGCGTTGGTGCTGTATCTTGCGTCCGACGGAAGAACGGAGTTACGGATTTAAAAATATTTCCCATTCCCTAGCTCGATTCTTAGTCTGGCAATTAGATCATCTAGAAGCTAGCCACACGTCTTCTCTTACATCTCTATTGACCGGCTTCTCCAGTTCTGCTATTGGATCGCGGGAGGAAAGCTAGACGAAAAAGGAAATGCACTCACCCCAAAAGGTCAGCGATGAACTTAGACAGACGCTCGTACCACCGTCTACTCTCACTACCACATCCATTTCCACTATCACTCCCACAGCAGCTTTTGACATTCCCGCCGATGGAAGAAAGTCATCGTGGTGACTGTAAGATCATAATGGCATCTCAATTCGCTACGTGACGCAATGTTGCCAAAACGTCTCATTAGCCTTCCAGCCGATTGCCGGGAATGTAGTGAGTAGGAATTCTGGGGCTGCTTGAGAAATAACGATCATTTGCGCCTGATCCCATCTACTGACACTTCGCATTCACAGTGAAAACAACGTTGTATCCATATGTATTGCCACTGACAAAGCAAAAGATCGTGAATGCGGCATCGCTGACTTCCACCCCTCGTCACGGTGTATCATACACGTACATTTCCTGCAACGCTCATTGGAAGGTATTGTTCTCCTCAAACGTATAGTCTGTCCAGAATCCTGGATGATTGAGAGGCTCTCCAAGCAGATCGAATGGCGTATACGGCATCGATGGGTCAAGCGCAGCCGGCTGCGCTTGCGGGTCCAGAGTGAAAGAGTTGTCTTGTATCGTTGGATCGAAGTCGAACGCTGGAATGCTGCTACCTTGTTGCTGAGGTACGGCGTCGAGCTCTTCAGTCACCGAGGGGACTGCTTCCTGAGACGACGATGTGGATCGTTCGGCACTGTGATACAATGGCTTGAAGCGCATTAGCAAGAGCGTCTCAGGGCACGGAGAGTTTTATTCGAGCTCACCGTCAAGGATTCGAGACACTTCGCCGCGGAGGCGTTTTTGCAGGCGAGTTTCTCCAAGAGTGCTTTGGCGCTTATGCTGCTCTCTTTGACGGCTTTAGCTGTGCTTTCAATAGGGGAACCAAGTCGGACCACGAGCAGAGTTGTAGCTGCCATCGCTAGCACGTCCACTGTCAGACACCATGCCTCGTGGAAGATCTCTCGCTCGTCTAGCTCGTTCGCGGTACGGACGGCACTGATGGCTGCTTCTACACATTTCGATCCGGAAGCGGAGGCGATAGTGCCGTGGGACGTCTGTGGTTGTGCGACGTAATGTACGAATGGGGAATACATCTCCAGGCTAACGAAACAGAGCGAGTATCTGAGGAAGAGTTGGGCTCTACATCTAAATTTTAGTATGCAGTGAGTCCTGTAGAGTGTTGAGTCTCACCTACTTTGTAGAGGAAGAGAGATTGTCGTCGGTGATCGGGGCGAAGGTAGGATACTTCTCCAGCCATCGGTCGAGCGCTCCATCGAGTTGCTCCAACTGTCGTATGTCAACAACCGAGGGTTTCTCTGTCTTTGCTGGTAATTTGATCATGTACAGCTTCTCACGAGTATCGCCTAAGATGTCCAGGAGGTCCAGATTCGCGTTGGCAGCCAGTAGCATTTCGGGTTGGTCCAGATAAGGTGCATCGATGGAGACTCCGCCTTGTCCGAGGCCCCGAAGGTTCCGGGGTAGGCCAAGGGAGCATGTGACATAGGAGTCGAACATCCGAAGAGCGTCGTAGACTCGTCGGCGTATCGCTTTGTCTTTGTCGAAGTGACGCTGGTCGTTCGCGGCTTCGTGCAGACCAAGCTGATGTCTGCCAAAAACGTATGTGTTAGCAGAAGTCCCGTTTTCAGTGGCGATGCTGGGCTGGCCAGTGTGATCGATTCAGCTGGCTGTATCGATTGATAGAAGTACAGACGTACGCTGCGTAGCTAGCCATGCTTATGTAGGTATGTACCATTCGTTGGGCCGCTATGGATTTGGAATAGATTGCCATGCATAATACCGTCTGCACAGCAGTGACACTACGGCCGCACTGCGTGAGAGGGACCAGGTCACTAGCAATGCCGAACTGTTCGATGCTGTTCTTCTGTCAGTCCTGATTTGATCTATCATCATCGTCGAAGAGACGAATCTTACCCAGGAGTGTTGGACGACTGGCTGTTGTTGTCTCCGGTATCCAAAAGATCTGCATCATGTCGCTGTCCAAGAGCTATCACAGCGTGGACGAGACCCAGGTGGTCATCATCGCTTCTGCTCCGTCCAGAATGCCCCTGTTCAATCAAACGGTCTGCATGGCAAATTAAGTCCTCGCGATCGATGAATGGCCAGAGATTGAACGCTTCCGAGAAAGCAATATCAATCCATCGTTTGATAGATGCCGGAGATGAGAAGCTCATTCTCGCCAGCGAAGTGGAAGAGTTGCCACGAGGGGGAAAGGTGGAGTCGAGAGCGTTGGCCATGTTCAGGGCGGCGTTGTCCGAATCGGCCTTGAGACCCAGAAAGCTGTCACATAGACTACGCAGCATACGGAAGACCTCGACACCTGTTGTTTGTCCGCGGTAGATCGTCATAGCATTTCCAGGACGGGCTGAGCTTTCTTGGTCCCTAGAGCCGACCGTCTCAATGAAGTGCTCGTTGGAGCTGTCAGATGACTGCGTGGTCGTGAAATCGAAAGACCCCCACTGATCAGGTGGAATTGACAACGTGGAGTCGACACGACCAAGGTTCGGTAGAGTTGACCACAAGGGATCGGAGAAGCTGACGTCCATATTCCCTTCCGTGGCTTCATCGTAACGACTCGTGTTGGCACAAGACGATATGTCCTGGACAACGCCTTCCAGTCTCTTCAACTTCTGCTCGAGGAATGCGATGTCTGTGTCGGCTGTGAGTGACGATTTGTTCGGGAGAAAACCATTGAGACTCACACTGTGGGCCGGAGGCATGTCTCATCGAGGAGCCATAGATGCACCGAAGGCTAGTAACTGTCAGTGGGACGTCTATCGACACAAGTTGAGGTGACCTACCCAGTCTCAAGGCATGGTTTGCATTCAGTTTTCCCATCGCACCTCGTCTTCCGTCTTCGACATTGATCACACTGTGTGTGTCAGAACCGTCAAAAGCGTAGGGAAAAGCGACCCAGTCGGCTTACCGCACGCGAAATCCTTCGCCGTGAGGGAACAACTGCGGATGGCGGACCAGGCGGACTCATATCGAAGGTGCTCCGAACGAAAAGTCAAAATCGAAAGCAGTGTGCAAGAGGTCTGCAAAAACGTCAAACGAGACAGAACAGTGCTAAGTTTTATTCAGCGAAACCTACAACAGCGAGAGGTACTCGATCACAATCCTGCGATAACTTACGACAAGCTGAGTTCGCCTTCGCTGTGATGGTTCGCGGAACAGCGTCCCCGGAACTTTGACGACAACGGCAAAGCAAACAGCCAATGACCAGGCTGTCTATGTGATGTCGATTCGTGTCCCGTCTCGAAGGATGGTGCCCAGCGTTACCAGCGACTGGTGTGCAGATGAACCATCAGGGAAACCCCATGTTCTGGGGACATAGGGCGAAGAAACATCGTCGGACTCTTTCCGATGTGGGTTACCAGAGGCTGGAGCCGTATGGTCGAACTCTCTCGGTCTGTGAATTGAGTAAGCGCCGCAATCTACAGGGTCATTCGTTTCGGGCTTGGTATGTTGGGCATGATATTGCCAGGGACTTGGGAACATCGATTCGTCAATCGTATCATGTCTGATTCATGGTTGATATAGGGCCATGGCCAAGGGTGTGATTGGCATGGATGTTGTAACCTATCGTAACGCCCAGGTAACCTGAGATGTAGTTTGGAGTTATCCGGAGTGGCGCCCTAGACAAGCGACTCAACTGCATGAACCAGGTGGCAAATCCATGCGCATGCACGTAATGCATCGGTTGCAGCGCCGTCGATCATTTCTGCCAATGGTCCACTTGAACGCCTGTCCTAGTTGCGGGGTCGCGGGGTCGACTCCGTGACAGATAACACCTCCTTGGATCCATTTCCGGATTTTACCGTTCCTGGCTCATCCGTGGTAGAAGGCATGCTCGGTCTTTCTGTTGATCGTCGGGTATTGGGGGTTGATTATCAAGCTGCGACGGCTTCCGATTGACAAACGGAGCGAAAGGTGTTGAGGTTCACAACAGCTCTTGGATGACAAATGAAACGACGAGTTTAGCTTGAATATAGCGAAATCTGTGATATCTCAGAGGAGGAGCGGTAGGTTCTCCTGGTAGCAGACTGCTACTCCCATGCTACAGTGCGACTATTCGTGGAAGATCCCTTGTACTCAACTGCTGCTATGCCGCTTGCAGTCCCGCGTCAGAGCTGATATGATGTTCCATCGGTCTTTCGTTTTAGCGAATAAAACGGCTGCTACTTGTCGCCCAGGGTTCATTGATCCTTCACTTCCATATTCGTCGGTATGACCGACTCCCCGCCGCCCTTCTACTAGACTGTCATCATGGGCAGCGGTATGATAAGTCGAGCTTTCGATTCGATGGTGCGTTAGACCCGTTCAATGCGTAGGCATCCCATGTATCTAGTGTGCCGTCCCTTCCACGCTATCACTTCCAGCTGTTCCAACGTTGCTCCGTAATCCGGTCTCGTTGGAGGCCGACGTTGGAGGCCCCTGCGGGATGGATCATGGCCAAGGTGACCTTACAAATGCAACGGTGCAAACGGCGTACTGTATGCTCTCTGGTGGCTTGCCGTGTCTGCAAGGTTTAGTCTTCCACTAGACAAATTAACTCTTGATGGGCAGGGTAAACGGCTGTGTGAAACTGTGAAATGGTACAGAGTTCACTCGAACGGTCCAGCTGTCTTGTTTGGACCGAGACGCGACGAGGGAATTGGCTGACCGCATTCAATTGATACGCCTGACGCGTGGTGCAGCGGCAATCAGTATCACAGGTCATCTTCAACTTGTTTCGATAACCATGTCCACGTCGTCACGTCGTGGGCCTGCAGACCCTTGGACCATCGAAGGAACACACATGACGCCGTTTATGAACAAAGTTTTGCCGATCGATAAGTCACAGTCCAGATGCCGGGGTTTCGATATTCGTCATACGTTCCACAGTGAGGATCGGTGATTCAAGACCATTCTCCGGACCAAGCTCCGAACAGAGGGGCCAATCGAAGCCTGGAAGACAGCAACCTCACTCGTTGATGTCCATGGGAACATTCGCATACCATGCACGTATGTAGACAGCTAGACTACCATCCCGCCTGGATTGGCAATGCCACGCGCGATGCTCTCAGCTCGTGACCGGTTGAACTGGTGGAGACACTGGCAGCTGCAGCTTGACGAATTGTGCTGCAGCAAGCAGTCTTTCAGAAACGCGGCAGCCGCTCTCAAAGCTTGCTCCTGGTGCTTTAGGGCATTGTTCTGGTCCAGGCTCTGCTCATATCTCTCTTGCAATGCTTCGTGATACCGCTTGCTTTTGGCGCGGCTTTTGCCAGCCGCGATCCTGTTCTTCGCTCGCCGTCGTACTTCGAACCCTGCAGAATGGTTTTCCGCGGGATTCTTGCTACTTGCGGTGTTTTCGGCCCTTGCACTCTCGTTGACGCTCTCGAATTGATCGATAAGCATCTCAGTGTGATTACTATCTGCGGGTTGATACTCTGTTTCACTCGCATGTACTTTAGACCGGGGCGAGATGCCGCCCAGAGAGGATTTGTCAGACTCTCCTTGGCTTGAATTGCTAGGTAGTATGGCGGGCTCGGGCCATGAGAACGTGTTGAAGCGGTCCGATGCAGCGGAGCCGTTGACCGCAGGTGCTTGTCTGGTAAAGTCCATTTCATCACCCTGGTCGAACAACATGAAGTCCTGACCACGGTCTTGCCACACGTGAGCAGGCATCAAGGGCGACGAGGGGATCAGTTGACCCAGCTCTGGAGCTGTCGGAAGGATTGTCACGGAAGTTTGAGAATCCATGCCGAGGTTTGCATGCTCGAGGACTACAGACATTAGCTTTGTTAATGCAAGACAATGATTCGATGCAAGATGCCGTACCGATTTTCTCTTGCATTCCCGGCAGAAGATCGTGGTGTGAGTCTTTTCGAGAAGTGTCTTCATCCAAAAAATCCGCCATGTCGTCGAGATGAAAAAGCAAGTCGGGATCATTGGTGAAGTCGTGCAGAGGTGTCGGCATGCAAGTGAAGGGATCCACACAGCTTTGAGTGGTTGTCATCTTGAACAGCAAATCCGAGGGTCAGAAGGTTGGCGTTTGGTCGAAAACTGAAACGAAATTTCGAAAAGATCATTGTGGCTGCTGTGTTGTCTATGTAGTCGTTGAACTTGATGTGAAGCTGGCTACTCGGCCCACCGAGATTGACCAGGTTCTTCCCATCCGCTCCGAGCCGAGACGGGAGGCACTGCAATGCCCAGAGTACTCCGCAAAATGGTTGTTTCCAGGCTGTTCCGCACCTAGATTCTCGAATCAGCAAACCCCTCTGTGCTTCTTCAGCTGTCACTATGCTCGGATGGCTCCGGAAAAGCTTCCATGTGCCTGTCGCGCGCCACGAGGGCACCACGCTAGCCGCTAAAGGGTTCATTCCAGAGCCCGTCTAGGCTACCCATTGGCCACTCGATCAATATCGATCAATCGCAACGAAGAGGTCGGCATCTTTTTTCGCTAAAGTCTTCGCCAGCCGATTACTCGCTCCGTGAATGCCGTTGATTGGAACCCATAGGCTTCCCCGGACGGTCCTTGTCGGCACTGACATAGATTCAATGTCAGACGGCGTTTGAAGATCAGACACCTTATATGACCACTCGCAAGAGATCTCGTGTGACACTAGATTGAAGATTCTCTGATTTGATATATTTCCCAGTTCTCACTCCTCCGATACTTCCCAAAAACCACAGCATTGCCGTTCAGTATGTCTTCCGCAAACGACACCAACCGCCTGATGATCGTCTCAAACAGACTCCCGGTTGGCGTCAAAAGTATCGACGTCGATCAATACGACTTCAGTCCCTCGTGCGGTGGACTGGTCACGGGACTGAAAGGTCTTGCACATAACGATGTGACATTCCTCTGGTATGGGTGGCCCGGCACGACCTTTTCTCAAGAACAAAGTCCGCATCTGAAGCAGATTCTCATGGAGAAGTTCAACGCTGTACCGGTCTTGCTCGACCAGGAGACTGCAGAGTTGTACTACAATGGTTTTTCCAGTACGGCAACGACCGAGCATGAGCTTCATGAACCACCAAGCTGACGACCGCCTACAGACACCACCATCTGGCCGCTGTTTCACTACCAGCTTGACAAAGTGTCCTTCGATGTTGAAGCCTTCGCTGCTTACAAGCGAGCAAATGAGGCATTCGCAGACACCATAGCGCTGGACTTGAGAGACGGCGATCAAGTTTGGGTACATGACATCCATCTCATGCTGCTCCCACTCTTGCTCCGACAGCGAGCGCACGAAATGAACATCAACATCCGAATTGGTTGGTTCTTGCACACACCTTTCCCAACTAGAGACTTCTTCGAAACTCTTCCGTTCAAAACGGACATCCTCGAGGGGATCCTTGGAGCAGATGTTGTGGGCTTCCAGACGGATGAGGATCGTTTGCATTTCACAAACACCTGTGTAGATATCCTGTAAGTTAGGTTATCTTCCTGTCGGTCCGACGGACACACGAAGAAGCTGACGACGAGCAGAGACCAGCCTCGTCTCGACCTGACGAACATGTCATACAACGATCGACCCATATCTGTCGAGACTTTTCCCATCGGCATCGAGCCCGCTGAATTCCATACTCGACTGTTGAAGAGCAATGTTCAAGACTTGATTCGAAGCATGAAGGCCAAGTTCAATGGCTCGAAAATGATCGTCGGCGTGGACCGCTTGGACTGCATCAAGGGACTGCCCCAAAAACTGCTGGCCTTTGAGAAGCTCCTCAACAAGAACCCATCCTGGATCGGCAAAGCCACTCTTGTGCAAGTTGTCGTTCCAAGCCGAGACAGCCTCGAATGCCACAGAGAGCTGAAAGAAACCATCCAACAGCTAGTGGGTAGGATCAACGGCAAATACGGCATGTACTCAAGCCCGCTGCCCATGTGTGGCTGTAAGGTCATCAGCATACTGACGTTGGCATAGGTAGCATCGAATACGTCCCCGTCCACTTCCTCTACAACTCCGTCCATCCCGACGAACTCACGGCTCTATACGCCGCTTCGGACGTCTGCTTCGTCTCCAGTACACGCGACGGCATGAACCTGGTATGCTACGAATACATCGCGTGCCATTACGGCAAAGCCACAGCTGCGTCCAACCAAGCGCTTCCCACGGGCTCTCTGGTCCTGTCAAAATTCGCTGGAGCCGCAAGTTACCTGGGCGGCGCCTTGGCCGTGAACCCGTGGGACAAGGAGAGCTGCGCAGATGCTTTGGCACATGCTTTGCGGATGAACGCTGACGAGGCTCGTCTGAGGATGAAGAATCTTGGCGCGCAGTTGGAGAGGCAGACAAGGTGAGTCTTCCTGGTGCTTGTATATTCGCAGTGCGTGTGACGATGCTGACTTTTGACAGCTCTCGATGGGGCTCTGATTTCGTCAATGCACTCACACAGTCGGGAGAGACTGGAGCCGCTGGCAAGCATGTTCGATGCGACAGTGGTGTGGCTTTGGAGGATTTGCTGGTCAATTGCACGCTGTAGGGACTAGGCGGACCTGGGGGAACATCAAGTACACATATAGACCTAGACCAGAACGGATATGAGATGTTTCCAGTGACCCCTAAGACCTCTGGACAGCACCAAATCTCGTCCTCCCCTGGTCGAAGATAGCATAGATCCCACGCAAGAACACATCACCCAAAATGTCAAAGTCCTGCTGCGAACCCCTTGACTGGATGCCGCCATACACAGTCCCGTCGCCCAAGTCCTGGAAGGCGAGATCCTCCTTCTTGACATCGTACAACTTGTCGCCTACTGCGAAGGAGACAGTCGGGAGAGAGTCGGTGGGCGTGTCCTTGGGGAACACCCAGCCTTGCTGCTGGCTGCTCTGCTTGGCACCGGGGATGGCAGAGTAAATCTGCTCGAGAAGGTCGTCGGACACAAGAGCAAGGGTGGTGCCTGTATCGGCGATAGCGGTGTTTCCAGAACGGCGGAATGTCTTCCCATTGATAGCTGCGCTGGCAGAGTCGAACATCCAGAATCCCTGGGAGTTATCGACAGGAGTATACGCAGGCGTCTGCCCACCAAGAGCGTCCTGGTCGATGTAGCCGAAAGTGTAGAAGCTTTTCTCAGACTCATTTCCAAGGTAAGCAGTGAACAGCTCCGCATCTTTCGGGATGTCTTCCTGAGCGCTCATGTTCTCAACTGGAGTGGCAACCGGCTCCGGCTGGACAGTGTTGATCGAGCCAAAAGCAAGGCCGAGCAAACCGTCTCCTTCGCCTTGCACAAACTGCGCACTCAGCTTACTGGCAAGCTCGATGGATTGATTCTCAACGCTTACGCCGCCGAGGACAAGAGTGTCGGTACCGACATCGCCGCTCGCTCCGCTGCCGTCTCCGTAGGAGATCTGCCAGGTGCTTCCGGAGGTCTTCTGGAAGGTAGAGCTCTTCGATGGGTCGAAGACGGTGTGAGAGGCTGCAGAAGAGGACGATGTGACCGAAGACGGGAGTTCAGTGCTCCAGACCCAGAGATCCGCGGAACCGGTGTCGAAGTCGAGTTTCAGATTCTGAGCTGGGGTGCCGATGCTGACGGTGGCAAGGTAGAGGGCGTTTTGTTCGACGTCTTCGGCCTGGGATGCAGGTGTGAGACTTTGCCATGTTGACGACTTCAGTGGGAAGTGATACATACCGGTACATTTCCAGTCTGGCCACTGCCATCTTTCATGGCGAGGACATGGCCGTGGACGCGAGCTTTACCACCGATTGCCTTGCCGGGACCAAATTTACCTGACTGCGCGACCTTGTTGACAGAACAGAGGGGTCCGTCGATTGAAGGGCAGATGTTGTCTGCAAGAACGGGTCAGCGGGCATGACGTGAAGGTGATCTAAAAAGACACTGACATTTGAGAGCCGCTCGAGCATAAGCTTTTCTTCCATCGGGCTTGTAGCCTTTATTGTAAGAGAGCGAGCCTCTTGCGAGTTTACCAATGCCGCCTGCCATGTTGGTGAGAACTGGGTGCAGGAAAGAAAGATGGCGAAGCAGACGTCAGGCGTGCTGGTATTTGAACAAGGCAGTTGGGCGCTTATCAGACAAAGAGGTGGTGATGAGTTGTCATGGGACCCGGCGGAGAGCCTCCAAAACAGGTTCGTTGACAGCCAGCAGCGGACCGTCATGTCGCCTGAGTGGTGGTGCATGGCGATGCCATCCATGTTACTACTGCAGCCAGGAACACTTTAGCTTGCATATGATAGGCATCACGCCTCCTGTGGAGTTGTTATCACTGGACGATAGTGGGCGGACCCCGCCGCAGATGTGCAGTCTGATGTTGCCGTGCGTTAGTGAGTCGAGCTTGATGTCACAACCCAGCATCGTCGAAGGCTGTCTTCATGCTCAGGTCTCTGTCGCATGATTTCGAGAACATGTTGTTCCACCACGCTGGTAAAATTCCATTGTTGTTAGAAGCACGCGGTGACACCAGGAGTCGGCTGATACTGTACGTTGCAGTGATAATGTACAAGACGAGATGTTTCACAGCGGTCTGGAAGGGAAACACCTCGGCTAAGACGCCACCGGAAAAGCTTGTCGAGATCAAGAATTCGTAGGAAAGCTTGTGTACGTGGCCTCTTCCACTCGTGCAGCAACACATCAGCGATGTGTGCAGATTCCCACGTGATCCCCTCCCTGTGTTCAGCTAGCAGTGAGATAATTCAGAAAGTCGAGGGGTGTTCCTGTTACAAGCAATCGTCTCTTGCATGTGAGTGAATTGTCAACACTAAGCCTGACAGCTTGTACCAATGACAGCGACGGATTCGCCGCAATTCACCTCCGAGATTCACGACTTCCTTCTTGCAGCGAAAGAAGTGTCATCTGCAGCCTTGACATCAACACCTTAGATGACCTCGACTGATGACTCGGCGTATTCCGCATCAGTCCTCTCCACCCCAGCGATCTCTGCTCCCAGTCCTTCTGTCTGGAAGGAGCCAAACCTGAACATACTAACACCTCGTGCGAACATCTCATCCAGTTCTTCCAGAGCGCGGTCTTTCATCTCGGGCAAGACCAACACCACCCAGATCGCTGCGATGACCGGAAAAAGAATTGTATACGAACTCGACCTTACCCTGGAGATTGTCGTAACCTTCATCCTGCATGTATGGGTTGATGAAGGTGACTAGGATGCCAATGGCGAAGCCGCTGAAGATAGCGATGGTGATGGTCTTTTCGCGGAGCTGGAGTGTCGGAGTCTCTGCCGTTACGATCCAGGCGCACGATGACCACCCGAACGCCAGAGCAATTGCCAGACGAAAAGGCAAACGAGGGCGCTCTTGATGCTTTGGGCGTTGCTGTCGAAGCCAGTGATGCCGGCAACTGCAAACATACACATGGCCATGACACAGGAAGCGCCGAAGAAAAGCTTTCTACGGACCAGTCTGTCCGCGGCGTAGAACGCAAGACCTTTGGCTGGCCAAGTTGACAAGATACAGTAGCACGGTGATCTTGAACTGTAACAAACTGCTGATGTACATTGAATGTCAGTCCTGTTGCTCATTTCCAACGCTTTGCATTGCTTTGACAAACCAACAGAATGGGGTCAATACAAGTGCAAGAACAAGTTCAGTGAGTAACAGCATTCTCTGGGTCGTGCTTCCAGCGATTATGAGCACCGATCAATGGGTTGTTCAGATGCCTGCTGCTCGAGCCTCGCTTCTCGAAGCTCAAATAGTCGATCATTGCGCCAGAGAACAAGCAAAGGGTGATCGACTCGTACAAGCGCGTCGTACAGGCCTGTCATCAGGAAGCAGAGTTGATACGCAAGGCCGCTCCCGGCGTAGTCCCCGAGATCGACTGTGAAGACATTTTGCAGAATGGTGAGGCAAATCGCTTCAGACTGCCGGAGTGAATGGTCGGCATCCCCCCGGTAAAGCCAGGAGACTATGTTTTCTGGCACTGTGATCTCCTTCACGAAGTAGACCCATTCCATCCTGGCACAACGGACTCGAGCGTGGCTTACAACGCTTGCACTCCGCTGTCACCCTACAATATCGATTCCCTGCGGGCTTCGAGGTAGGGTTTCCTCGATGCGAAGCCGCCTAGGGACTTCAATTGTCTTGGGTATCTGTACGAAGAGGAGAACTCGCATGAGGATCATGGTGTGAGGAAAGAGAATATTCTGAGCGCTGAGGGGATGCGGGCTATGGGGTTTGAGCCTTTTAATGTTGTTGAGCCGGGGATTTCTGAGAGGGCGAGGAGGGTTAGGATGATGGCGAATGAGACGCTTGCGGCGGTGGCGTAATACTAAAGTAGTCGGCTCTAGTCCACCTGCTGCGAACAACCTAGTGATCAAGCTTGCGGCGATGCCGCTCTGATGACAGCTTGAGAATGCGCTGGTAAAGTATAACGCACCACCACGGACTTCTGATGCAACGAGAGCTGGTCAGAAGAATGTGGAATGTCTGACGATACTGAGTCAAGGCGCCTCGACTCATTTTGAACGCATCCTCAAGAAATTCACAGTCCTCCGAGATATTGTCGAGCGTCCAAGGCGGGAACGTCGCGTACTTGTTGTGTAGAATGCGTTGCGCCAAACGAAGAGGCGTAGCACTCAAGCTATAATCTGCCTCGATGTTCTCGCGTCCACTAGTAGCAACGCTCAGAATGGCGTATGCTCTATCTCGTAGATCCATACATTCTAGGTTCCTGGTTTCTTTGAGGACGTTCCAGAGTGAAAAATCTCTCGACTCTGGTCGTATTGTCATCATACGTTTTGCCGCACTCTGTTTCCATTGATCCGAGCGTCCGTCATTTCCTGTATGAACGCGGTCGATGGCTGTCCATAGACCCATTGTTTCGTCCTGCAAGAGTGTTTTTCCGCCACACATAAGCAAGATTTGTTTCGCGAGCCTCGGTTCCTGGAAGACCCACAAGCTTTTCCAGTATTGGCGTTCGCAAAGGCTCCAGATGGCTTGTGAAAGCTCCGGGTCGCGCTCGGAGGAATAATAGTAGCCCCTAATGGCTTGCATGGCGTGGTCGCTATTGTCATACGCTGGTCCGAGCCATGAGACGGCTAGGTCTGCTTTTCCAAAGATCTCAGACATGATCCCAACTTGGTGGGTCCGCTCTCGAGCAATCGACTGGTTAATGCATAGAGCGTCGATCCAGAGCCAGTTTTCAGGCCATGCTTCTAGATGCTCTAACAATTGTAGTTGCGTTATTTGATTCTTGGCGTATTCTATCCACTCATACGAATGCTTAGGATCTGTGGAAGTCGTTGGGTTCCACTGAGAACTCAGTCGGAGGTCCTCTTCGGGGTCCACTTGTCGTCTTTCACAAATTTCTTTTCTTTCCCTCCAAGCCCGGATGGACCCAGTGGATTCCTTCTTTGCTTGTCGCAAAGTGTTGGCATGCTGTAAGAAGTGCAACAGGTTCGTTGCAACAAGGCGCTCGTGCCCATCCGATATGATTTGGTGGGAGGGCGTGGGATCTCCCCACGAGTACGAGATTGCGCTGTAAAAGAAGCCTCCAAGGTTGCTGCTTTCATGATTGCTATTGTCGCCGGGCCGAGACCGGCGGATGCATGTCTCCGAGCAAATCCCCCCATTAGGACCTTCTGTCGGCAAAATTCGTATGTAACGTATGTAACCGGCTTCAAGTCTCGAATCATTCGGGAGTTCGTCCGGCTTGAGCCCAAACGCAGAGTCGGGACTTGGACGCATCGCAAATGCGTTGAAAACTTTGCTTGCGAGCTGGGATGGATCTTCACAACGGACGAAGTCAAAGTTCGACTGGGAAGGCGATGTCAGGTAATTTACCCATCTAGAAACAGGTAGACAGGAGAGTTCTGGCGTTAGTCGCACATCCACAGCCTCACAGCTTAGACTCCTTCACCGTCAGCGGCGCAGCCGCTGCTGCATCACACGCTGCAAGTGTGCCTGATATGCATGCCAGTCTTCATAGATACATGCGTCAGCCGGGATGTTGGGCTCCACTACATGGCCGCAGCTTCGAAATGATCGCTGCGCCGAATTTTGAGGCTATGCATCAGGTGGCGAGCGTAGCAAATTGGTTGCCATGCCGTGTCCAGGAAGTCGTTTTTCTCGAGCCCTGCAATCCAGTCAAAAGACTGACGAGTGGATGTATCAGTGACTTTGCACAGCTCCAAGCGGTTCCCAGATGACCTGCGAAGCTGCGCCGCAAACGCTGCGCATGTCGGCAATACTTCTGGACTCAGAGCACTACCTCGTAGCCATAGGCAATGTCGACTTGTTGCTCTGTAGGAGATGTGCTACAGACAAAAAAACGGCATTTTGACTTGGGCTTGTGCGGATGGGACTGGAAAACGCCTGCCGGCTGCTTGGTATCTTGGTATCGATGTGAGCCGGATAAGTAAATAGGGACACCTTCAACTTTGGCTGATGTACACAAATGATTGTTCGAACCTGCAGAGAGAAGTGAGAAAGACCGCAGAGAACTTATATCTGAAGAAAGAATCTCTAAAAGATGTTAAGTGGAGTCGCTCTGCGTCTAGTCCACAGATGAGTGCAACCTTCAGGGGTTTCAAAAGCCTGCTGTCCATCGTTCAGAGCACTTGTAAGGCAAGTCCAGCACATTGCGAGATTGCCAGCGCGCGCACAAGACTGGCACGAGGGCCACTTGCCTTGTGATGCAAACCGAGAGCATGCAGGCCACTCAACCTTTTCCTCAGCATCGCTCGCCGACCTGCTCCTTGCCTGGCCGCCAAACCATGCAATCCACGGGCACACCACTGCCACCCTGCTCTGCGCTGCCATCAGTAGCCGCCACGCCTTCCCCTAGTGTAACCTTTCCCACGCTCTTGAAACCCAGCTTCGCATACAACCGCGCCGAAGCCTCAGTAGTAGCCTCCAGCCAAACCGGCGCATCCTCTGCCGCAGCTCTTTCCTGCAGCTTCCGTATCAAGGCAGACGAAAACCCTTTCCCACGCGCATCATCCCTCGTAGCGACCAAGAACAGGTAGTAGAAGTTCGTACTGTCTCCCAGCTCTTGCCGCCTCATGGCTGTCACCGCGGGTTCGAACTCCCGCAGCATGCGATTGCAGCCTGCAAACCCCAATTTCCACAGCACTTGAAAGAAGCCGGCGGGCACAAGAGTCCATGGGTTGTCGATACGCTTGCCTGGTGGGAGGATGACAGAGGCGGAGGCCCAGTCGGAGGCTTCTTCGAATGTCGCAGAGTTTAGGGCGGCGGCGGTCGTGAGGCGCGTGAAGTACTCGCGGAGGTAGTCATGGCGCTGCTGCGTATTGAAGCCGCATAGCATATAGGTGATGACTGGGTCGTCGCGGAAGGTAGCTTGGTAGAGATCTGCGGCTTGTAGAATGCGCTCTTTGCCGCCGGAAGTGATCTTGATGGTAGTGGTCGTGTTGGCCATGGTTGAGTGTCTTTCAGTACTGCGTGTCGTGTCAGCTACAGACAGCGCCTACCTTGCCTATGCATGTACAAGATCGCTTTCGCTTCCTGCTCGTTTGGGGGTAATCAATAGCATGATTACGATCATGAGTTGACATCGCTGTTGACTTTGGCAATTAGTCCTCTCCAGAGGTGCCGCTCGTACAGCTGTGGGTCTCGTATAGCAAAGAGGCTAATAATAGTAGAAACCTAATAGAGTAGATAATAGACGTTATACGTAGGTCGCAAGCTCTATAGATTACCATACATATAGCTAATTAGTATTACCATGTATGTGCTACTGCTAAAGCTGTATTTAAATAGTTACAATAACACCACAGTCTTCTATGTGATTCACAGATAAGTTCATAAGCCTCCATGAGCTTCAAGATAATTCCTGACACTGTAATGGACGAACCGAACGGTATTGCCATCGTCACAAGCAACGAGCATCACTAGACCTTTGGAACACTGCACGCACCGATCGACTCGCTTGTCGATCTGGATCTGGTCAGAGGTTGCTTCCCACCCGGCATCTCCTGCTACTGCATCGAGCAGCCTTGCAGTCGTCATCGGTTCTTGCGCAATAAGCAGCTCACTCAAGACCTTCCTACCCAACGCTGCATCGCCTTCTGTCTGCTTGTTGATTTGCTCCATGATATGCGGACAAAGCTGCCCCGGAGTTGTTGGCAGCGAGCGCAGTATCTGATCGACTGTCTGTGAAGAGCTATTATCTCGTAGGTGGCTATCCGCTAGCTTAGCGGCCATGAATCTGCATATGATCAGTCAGGCATAGCAGCGAAGCTGAGCTTCTAAATCGTTACGTACTGGCCTTGAGAATTGCCGGTCGAAGTACTGCCTGACTCAGTAGGCACCAGTGTTGTGAGATCTCTCCCGTACTATTCCACCATAGCTTGCATAGCATCAGGAGGCAGTAGCTGTTCCATTTTGATCTCGTTAGAGAAGTAGGTCGCCAAACTCATTTCTCTCGATGTTGCGAAGATCTTCAGAGGATTACGCAGTCCCGTCAGTCTCTCAACAACGACTTGTACCTGCTGAGCATCGCATTCATCCAGAGCGTCTATCAAGACGTAAAAGTTTCGAAAGTCTTGTCGTGCTCGATGGATGATTCGAAGTGAGTCGTCCACCTCAAGAGGGCCCTCTCCAGTCAACATCAATCGGTTGTAGTACTTTGTATCTGCGGTCGTTGTTGTAGCATGGTTTCGACAATGAAAGCAAGGACGGCCTGCAGACTCTGTGTTCGGTCCCGATTTTGGAAGGAAAAGTATACAGCCACGACGAAAGTGTCGGAGTTGGATGACAGGGTTTCGAGGTAGTTTTCCACGACTCGGCACAAGCTTGTTTTGCCGCTGCCAGGCGATCCACTCAGTAGGAGCGACGGGGTGCTGCGATCATCAAGCCATTTAATGAAAACAGCGTCTTGCAGCAGTATGCCGACGCTCTTTTTGAGCTCAGCAATGTTGTCTTGGAAGCCGCGCGATGAAAAGTCGATGCTGGAGATGAATCGGAAGATGAGGTCTTGCTGTTCAGTCCATGCTTTCGAGCCTTCCTGGTGTTCTCGGAGATTCCCGATCTCTCCACGTACGGATTTTTAGCTCGTCTCGGATCAGCCTGGAAAGTCGAATGTTGTCGCTGCTGAGAGCCAGGAGCAGGTGCGTCTTAATGTTTTCGAGTTTGCTGAGAAGTTTTAGGACTTCCGCTTCTTTGAATGGCCATTTCATGTCCTTGATAGCGTCTTTCACGCCTACGTCGCGGCTGTGAGCCGGGCTGTTCGGCTTCGGGTTTTGCGCCCGGCGCATGTGCGAAGAAAGGCGAGAGCTGAATTTGCTGCGGATCTTCTCTCGATGTCCCAAGGATCCAGGATCAGGCACAGATATCGAGGGACTAGGTCCTTGTTGCTGATGGTTTGGAACGCCCATCTCATCCATGATCCATACCAGAAGAGCCTTGAGCTCTGACAGCACCCCATGAGGACCACCTAACGAGTGCAGGGCTCGGGACCACTCGTCGTCTCTAAAGTCCTCTGCTAGGTCGCTCAGCGAACTGAGTAGAGTCCTTACCCGGACGAGCTCAACAAGAACCTTCTGTCGTGCCTCTCCAGCTGACTTGACCGTCTTGAGGCAAGGTCGGGCGCTGTAGTCTATGTAAAAATAAAGATGTTGTGAAGGGCGAGCCCCTTATGAGTGAAGCACTGGCAGTTGGCCTGTGCTACTAAGAGACTTGGCGCAGAGACCGCATACTTCCACGCAGAGACCGCTTAGAATCAGACTTCCCCCTTTATCGAACTTGTTGAATACCACGAGGACTCTCTGCGTATGCGTGGTCCACCCGTGACATATAGGATTTATACTAAACTCTAAGAATAATATACTTATAAGCGTTTAGAATAGAGTTAAATTAGCTATTCTAGACTTATAGTTCGAGCTTGATATGATAGCATAGCTAACTTATTTTAAACCCAAAAGGTACGAGTCGTTCTACTTATGTCGAACCCCAGCTTTAAGCTGTTCGGATTCACTAGATAAACAGAAACCGTCACTGAATGCGAAAACCGTACACGAGAAAAGCTAAGACTCTCCGAACTCCCGATCCAGTTCCGTCAACATTGAGCCCATCAATCTTTAGAGCAAACATAACATGCACGCCACGATCGCCACCAAGAGCACGCGGGCGCCCGCAAGACTTGCTACTGACTGTAGACTAGTATCCGTATCCTTCGGACGTCTGCTGTCGGTGGGTTCTGAAAGTGACTCCCCCGTGACGCCTGTAGCATGGATACCAGTAGGTCGATGGCCACAATGCGAGGAGTTCTTGGAACGCCACGGAGCAGTGGGTATACTTTCCGTTTGGAACAGAGAACGAACCTCGCTCAGAACATTTCGTGCCTGAACATGCGGCTCTCTGGTGTAGTCGTGAGGTACTGTGCGAATGATTGTCTCTGTGATCACCTTACTCGCGGCCGAAGACGTTGGTCGAAGTCTCAGAAGCATGTTTCCAGCTTCGGAAGCTACAGACTGCCCGCTGGCCCGGGTGTATCCTGGAATGATCAGATTGCCGAATGTTTTCGAAGATGTAGCCGAGAAGGATTCTTCGTAGCTACTCGTCGACCCTTTGTGGGGTGCAGTACGTGAGAGATGGATGCCAGATAACCTTTGCGTGTAAGTTTTCCAGCCTAGGATCCGAAAACGGATTCCCACACATGACTGACGTTTCTTGTCTGATCGTAGCAACTCCCAACAAGAGCCGGCGGGCCAACGCGGTA
>Ga0265797_10003617_pt1 | contig 24604 bp, 24 predicted proteins | sample P2T30metagenome_FD_192433 | JGI IMG/M metagenome (GOLD analysis project Ga0265797, IMG submission 192433) | Plant litter microbial communities from East Loma Ridge, Irvine, California - P2 T30 | ecosystem: Environmental > Terrestrial > Plant litter > Unclassified | place: USA: California... | reverse complement strand
TCACCTATCCGATGGCTGGTGTGCCCATGCCGAATCCATGGGCACAACCAGAGGGTCAGGATTGGTCATAGTGGTCTCAATGAGGCAGGTTGGCGTTCAGGTTAGCGATATTAGGCGAGGGGGGGGGTTATTTTGGATGGGAGGGCCCTATTCAAGGTGTTCAGGCGCATTCATATTACTTGCAGCATTATCATACTTTAATTCAAAGCATGTCATCCCACTTGTATATTGGTTGTGCGTTGAGATGAGTTGGTACTGAGGTCTTGGAGAACTACATGGGTCAAATTTCTATCTCTGAAGCATATATAGGATAAGGGGGGTTTACCTGGATATGATACCATCAAGGTTTCGTTGCGTTATCGTGCGCACATTATCTAGACGGTTTCTTTTTCTGAATGAGAAGGTTAGTCTGGCTATATATACCATATCACTTTCGCAGCCATTAAAGAATTTTCGCATTGTTCACATCTTCGCCATGAAAAACATATGCTCAGTCGCAACCCTATTTTGCTCGCATCAAAAAGATTTCATTCTCCCTCAAGTTGGCATGTGCACTATCTGTAAGCAGCTCCCACTCGCGTCCCTTTAGTCCCTGGATGCTGAAATCCAACGTGTCTGAAAACGCCCATATGCCAGAAGAAACTGAGCAAATACATCGCAAGCCGTGAACCTCCCCCTAGAAAACCATTCAAGGACTGCAACGCCTGAAGCAAGAGAAGATGGCTTTTGGTGGAGGGCGTGACGCTGTGTCCTAGTCGTACTTTGCGGTAACAGAACCGTAAGTCTTGCCATTGACCAGTAGAGAGTACTTGAGTGAAGACTGTGCCGAAATAGCGACTTCGAAACTTAGTTCGTAGTAGCGTTTATTATCGGGGCTGAACCTAGTCTTGAACGCCCTTTTGGGAACAACACTCAGGTCAACAGTTAGTTTAGCGACCTTGTATACTTTCTACTTGGATGTTAGTCAACAGGAATAATGAGATTCTTGTACACTGGAGACTTACCTTGTCTGTCGATCGCATGGGACCTTCTGATGCATCTGAAGCAAAGAGATACAAAGTTGACTCCCTTTTCTGCTTTGGCCAGAATTTGTTGCACAAGACCGTGGCTGCATGCCTCTCTTCGGTAGTAGAGAGGTCTTGACCTTTCTTTAGCAGCCATTCCATCATATTCATCGCCCTCTTTACTCCGTCATAGTGATCAATATGTGACTCGGATTCTTTGTGGATAGTTGGATTGAACTTTTGATTCGTAGCGGTGCCGTAGTATCGGCGACATTTGCGTGCTTGAACGACACTATTCTTGTCTGCGTCTAGGCCTTTCACGGCTGCGCCTCGTGCCACAGCAGACCACCTATTACGAATTTTAGCAGTTTTCCAATACTTGATCTTTGTTCATACATACGCATAAGCCGGCTTGACAGCCTGTAAACCACTGCAACTAGCGACGAAGGTCTTGATCTTTTCATACATATATGGACTCTCGGAGAAGCCACCAACCATGAAGACATACTGGTTCACCGTTAGCTCGAATATGATTGAGGAACATATCAGCTAATTAATATGACTAACCTTTATATTGACGTTCTTTTTCGCTCGTAATTGGTTCAACTGTTCACCCAAAAGTTCGTACGTGCGACGAACCGGCATTTCGAACATTTCGATCATATCCTCACTGGGAGCGTATCAGTCATGACGCTCATAGTCAAGGCACATTAACTTACGGCTTGATAGTGATCTCGCCATCGCATATGCCTCTCGTCTCATCATTCTCAATCGTCTTCAAAGGAGATGGCAGCCGTAGATAATTTGTCTCGGTTCCAGAGAAGCCGCCTTTAATCTCGAGTGTGAAATCTTGCAGCATTCTCGCAGCCTTCTTGGATAGTGAAGTATGCGGAACGTCTTCACTCCGGCAACCAACAATCTTCACAAAGTCTTCGCTGCCCAGACGGCGCTCAAGCCACTTCAGGAAGGCTCGGTCGACGAAGCTGCCTCCGCATTGGTCGCCGCCTCCCACGGTAGCTTCCTTGATAATTGTCGGATCTATCTTTGAAACTTTATATGAAATACTGAAGTAGTCATAAAGTCAGTATATGCCTTACATCCAGTTCAGTGAGGTGACTTACAGATCGACAGTACCACCACCCATGTCACAAACGATGAAGCCGTCGCCCACACCGAGGTTCGCATTCTGAGTAGTACCGCGTAGACTCTTTATGGTGTAGATAGCAGCCGCCTCTGGCTCAGTTGTAACAACGATATTTTTCAACTGCGACAGCTCCAGTTTGTTGAAGCCAGCTTTTTTCACCGCCTCGAGCGTACGGGCTTTCGCCATCTCAGTCCAGACCGCAGGAACTGTGACAACTAAGGTGATTTCCAAGCCTCTCCAGAGGACTTTACCATATTTCTGATCCAGGTTCTTGATGAGATGGGTTTTGATTTGCGCAAGAAAATCAGCAATAATTTCGACTGGCTGCTTGCTCCGATCCTGAGTTGATGTTGAGACTTCTCGAATGATCTTGTCTACTTCACCCTTCTGGTTTGGGTCGAGTTGGAGCTTAGTCCATAGATGTCGTTGAACATGAGGGGGGATAAGCGAACCCCAAATTAACCCTTCCTTCTGATATGTCACCTCGCTGGGCACTTTCTCTTTCGTACCGATCTTGGTGTGTTGGGACGGCCAGTCGTGTATCACTTCAATGTGCTCGTCACCAGTACTGTGAGAAGATGTCTCACAGAAAGCAACACCTGCCTTGTTAGCTATCATTCCGACCTTCAGCTTTGAAAACCTTACCAGTGTACGTAGTGCCGTAATCTAACCCTACAATCAAACGATTAGGCGCCATCTTTGCCGAATAGAAAATGGAGCAAAATCTCGATAGGATGTACGTTGTGGTAGCTGGAGAGAGATCCGACTTGAGGATTTTGGAAGACTAGATGAAGCTTTGTAGTTGATTAAATATCCAGTAACCGTCTTAGGTAGAGGCGAGAGGCGTGATAGCCAGTAATACTCCGACAGTAACTGGTGAGATATCGCCCAAAGCAGCAGCAAATGATGGGTGAAAGTGAGGGCACAGTGCGCATGTGAAGGTGAGGGCAAAGTGCTCATGTGGAGGTGAGAGTGACATTGGCCATTGGCACAGGCGATGAGTGAGATCTTATAACAACAGTAGAACACAAGAACAATACAGCCACTTGAGTTCCTTCATCAACAATCACAAGTAGACGACACGAAATATGGGAAGTCTACTTAACAGCATTGTAAGCTCAACCTCATCGTAGATTGGGGACAAGTACTTACATAATAACACAGCTCGGAACAGGCCGCGGCAATGGGTCAGCGCACTCATACGACAGCAACCAGACTTGTGTGACGCGATCACAGTCGGGCTGTGTCTCCCGCCAATTACAAGAAGCAAACAGGCGCATCGAAGAACTTCTCCAGGACAAGCAACGCGCCAACACCACTATTACAAACCTTAGAAGTGGACAGCAAAAATATGAAAAACACGTGGAGAAGAAGCAATTCCGGATAGATAGGTTGGAGTTGGTGATCCGCAATTTGCAAGGCCACAAGAAGCGATTAGCGGCCGAGTGTAACGAGTGGCGTGAAGAAGCCAGAATCACCGACGCCAACTACCAGTACATCTTGGACGAACTTCTAAAGCCATATGCGAAGAGGAGGACTATGAACTTCAAAGCGCAGCCCGGTGAATCTTTCAAGAAGGTCGTGGACACGATTTTGTTCGATCTTAACCAAGTTTTGTCTCTAAGAAGAGAAGGACAGCGACTACAGAGCCAAGTGCAAGAGCTGCAACAAGATCTGCTTGCCAAAGTTGCCAAAGTGGATGTAATATCTGATAACCAGTTCGCCAAAGAGTTTCGATCCCTTGCCGCAAGCATCAAGTCCTTGAGCCGCTCTATTCCGTTCACTGCTGGTATCAACGTAGACGCATACCTCGACTATTTTGTCTTACTAAAAGACGTTAGGCCATATCACTGGGATGGTCGCGCTCGGAAGAAACTTCTCATAGAAGCGTGGATCTGGTCTATCCTGCTCTGCCTGGTTTTTAGTAGCCCATATGCTTTCTTCGGAGCGCACTGCAAAGGCGTGGAAACGGCATGGACCCAGATCTTCGGAGCGGGCTACCTCGACAACTGGCCTAAGCCTTCCTCACAAGCTGAAGACTGGCGTGTCAAGACAGTAGAACACCTAATGAGCCAGACGAGCCGAGACATTGTCACACAGGGGAAGTCGGACTACATGCTGGAGGGCCTGACAGGTAGCGTGATCGAAGCCCGCACGTTCGTTGCTGGTATCATCACTGGACACATGGAGATGATATCTTCTGAACATGACATCTTGCAGATTCAGCTCATCGTCGACAAGGCCTTTGCTCTGGCCGTGCAAATGTCACTGCAGCGATCGCGGATCCAAGTCACCTATCCTGCGGTCGGAGCCACTTTTCACACCGAACAGATGCTGTCTGCTGATGAAGACGATGATGAAGACATGGGACAGGGAACTGTGGCCTTCATTATCAACCCTGGCCTGGCCAAATGGGGCGATGCGCATGGCAAGAACTTCGATCATCGCTACGACATTGTGCCCTCTCTTGTGCAGCTGGTGCAGAAGGACCCAGGTCATATCTGTGGAGCAAATGGTCAAGTCAGTCCTGGTGTTGCAGTGGAGACTTAGACCAAGCCAGAGCCTGAGTGGTCTGGATGAGCTGCGTCCTTGATAGTGGTATAGTGAACCCTAGAGGTGATTGGCCTTGGGTTCTGGACTGATGAGAGAGATGCAACGGAACCAAATTGGACAAAAGAACATGGTCAAAGCGAGGAAAAGAACTGAAACTGTGGTTAGCAAAAGCATTTGATTCGTGAAAGGGGACGTTACAACAAGCCTGGAAGGATGCTCAGGATGAACGGGAGGTTCTCTTTTTTCTTTTCACTATCGAGGATGCTTTATTTATGGAAGTATCCAAAACGAGCACATGAATCATTTGTGAGCTATATTGACAATTCCACACCATGTGCGTCGATGCGTTGATGCAAGAGGGGCGTGATCGGAATCGAGGTCGGAAGTGGATGTTCACGTCAGAGGCGCGCCAGACCATCCCGATTCCGAGGCTAGCGCGGAACGCGTCGGTCACGTCCTCATATTGTCGACAGCCGCAGTGCAAGCACCCGTACCCACACATACGAATTGCCCTTCTGCAGCCCTCATATTTTAATCACACCTTGTATTATTTTCCCACCCAATGCTGAGCATACAATAAACTACACGCTGCTCCACCAAGCCTCTCGAGCCCCTCCCAGACGCGCCTATCCGCGCGTTTTCTCCACACTACAAGCAGGGCACATCTTCTATACCACCGTAGCCATGTATTTACCGCGAAACCTAATAGCGCACCTATACCAGAATCTTGTAAAACGGACACACGCCGCTGCACCGCCGGTTCTGCTCCTGGTCGCCCTGGAACCCGACGCGCTCTGTGCCTGTCGAATACTCACCGCGTTGCTAAAGCGGGACTATATACCCCATAAGATTCAGCCAATTGCCGGATATGGCGACCTCTCGCGAGCGGCAGAAGAGCTGGTGCGGCCAATGCGGACAACAGACGGCGGAAGCGGGGGTGTTGTGATATGTCTGGGTGTGGGAGGCATGGTAGACATGGAGGAGATATTGGGCCTGGATGTGGACGAGAACGGAGAAGGTGGGGCTGGTGATGTTGAAGTCTGGCTCCTGGACGCGAGGCGGCCGTGGAATTTGACCAATGTATTTGCGGCGCCTATAAGTCATGACCCGGCTACAGGAGAGTTTGTGCGGAGACAAGCGGGGGTAGACAAGGGCAAGATACTGCAGTCGTACCAGTCATCAAGAGGGGGCATTATAGTGTTCGACGATGGCGATATCGAGGATGAGCTACAAGCAGAACGGGAAGCATATGCTGGCCTTGAGGAGATGCCAGAGGTTGGAGAAGAAGACGACATGAGCGACGACTCGGACGATCAGGAAGAGGAGCCGCCATCTGGACAGGCGCCGAAGAAGAGGAAGTCATGGGGTGAGGAAGATGACTCTGATCATGACATGACAGACGATGAGCGGCCAGCTCAAAGACGGAGGAGCAACTCGGTATGTGCGGAATTCGCACGTATCGCAACTATACTAACGACTTTCAGGGCGCCTCAATACCATCCTCACCCGAACCGAGACGGCAGAGGGGTTTGCTGGCTGCAAATCAGTTAGGCGGATCCTCAGATTTCTCCCGCTCAGACTCCCGCAGCCGCTCCGTATCCCCCGCCATAGCCCCACCAAAAGAGCAATCAGTAAAGAGCCTACGGCGACAGCTCATCAAGAAGCGGAACAAGTACGCACATATTCTAGACAAATACTACGAACTCGGTACCTCATACTCGGACCCCGTCTCCTCCCTGGTATATAACCTGGCATCGGAACTCGGCCGTGAAGACAACGACCTGTTATGGAATGCTATCGTCGGTGTTAGCAGTCTGGAGCTGTATGGACGGACAGGGAGTGGAGTTGGTCTAAATCCCCTCTCAGCAGAGGGCGGTTCAGCAGGCTGGAATGGCAACCGCGGGGAAAACATTCGCTCAGTCCTACGAGATGAAGTACGTCGCCTGAATCCTGTCACAGATGCTACGAGCGTATCCCGTGAAGCAACCATGGGCGAAGTGTGGGGTGTCATTCCTACGACCGCTCGCTCGGCAACAGACAAATCTATACGCCTATCCCCTGAGCCACGCTTTCTCCTTTTACGGCACTGGTCTCTATACGAGAGTATGCTGCATTCACCCTATCTCTCCGCCAAGCTACACATCTGGAGTGATGCGGGGCAGAAGCGCCTCGCCAAGTTACTAGCAAAGATGGGTGTTTCTCTAACAGAATGCAAACAACGCTTCACCCACATGGACATGGAGCTCAAGCGTGGCCTTCGAGAACGGTTAATCAAGTTCGCCCCCCAATATGGTCTCGACGGTCTCGTACCTCCAAAATCGAGTACAGGTGATCCCAAAGACGGATGGGGATTCGTCCGCTGCTGGGGCTGGAAGGCCTGTCTCTCTGCTATCGACGCAGGCGTCATCCTAGGCGCCATTCTCGAAGTCGGCGATGCAAGGAATCTCAACCAATCCTCCTTTGACAGCTCGAATTTTGTCGGAAATAGCGAAAATAACGAGATAGCCACGACAACGCAAGAACAGCAAGACCTTGCACAAGAACACATCACAAGCCGCTTCTGGACGGCCTACGACGCTCTCGGTAACATTGACATGCTTGTAAACCACATAAGCACCGCCCAACACCTGTACCGCGCTATCCTCCGCACGGGAACCGCACTCATCGAGAAGAGGCAGATCCGCCACCTCCGCGCCTTCCGCATGGCCGTCGTAAAAGAAGGCCCAGACGTCCAACTCTTCACTCACCCAGGCGCCCTCACCAAACTCGCCCTCTGGATCGCAGAAGCAATCGTCGAACTCAACGGCACAAAGGGGAAAAACAAGGGCTCCGAGCTTGTAATGGCCGGCCTAGACGACTCAAGAGGCCTCTACGTCGTCGTTGGCTTAGGCGGCGGCGGCGCAACAGAATCTGCAAAGTCGCGTCTCCAGAAACGCGAGGCAAAGCTTAAGGCGAAAGAGGCCAAACAAGCCCAACGCGAAGAAGCCCGTCAACAACGTCGTAAAGCGCGTATTGCCCGGAATCTCGCTGCTGGCCTCGACGAAGATGAAATCGCAGACGACTCGGAATCAGAAGCAGACGACGCATCAGACGACTCCTCTGATAACGACTCTTCAGACGACGAAGACGAGGATGAACACCGAGGCGCAGGCAGAAACCGCTTCGGCAACGCATTTCAAGAAGTCGTGCGCGAGACGGGGGCCAGGGTCCGCATGGATAGTTTCGAGGCCTGTGTGATTGAGATTAAAAAGGAAGATTTGAGTGGCTTTCTTGAGAAGCTGAGTCAGAAGGCCGTGGTTGGGTAAGGGGGATGACGACTTCTGGCTTAGGGAAATTATGTTCGCTTCATTTCTTGGGTTTTGTTGGATTGCGGGTAAAGTAAAGACGCACATCTGGTATATTGGCATAGCGTTGGCAAACAGCATGGCATGGTATGACATGGCAATCTTTGAGGTTCTAAGTATCGATATCCATAGTTCTTTTTTTGATCGTGTTCCGGGTGTTCCGGGTCCAGTCGCATGTAGCAATGACGTTTTCATGTATGGAGGGGGGGCATAGCTAGCAAATCTAACGTTTAAACATCTATTGCCGTAAAATTCAATCGAAACGTCTAGTAATCTCCCTGTAAAAGAAATCCATCCTTGTCCAATGATGATCTGGTCCAGCACTAAAATACGTGTCCATTCTTAACCAGCTAAAGAGAAAAGTGGTATCTTTGGTACAAAAAAAGCATACAACGCTCGCCCTCATCACTGAGTAAAAGACCTATCTTTCCTTCCCATGACAATGCCCTCGTCATCTTCGCCATCACCGTCATCCCAACTGCCCTCACCGCTACTCCTCCTCTTCCTCGTCCTGAGCTTGACACCATCCTTTAATCGCCTCTTCACCTCGTCAATATTCCCATCGATGGTAGAAAATGGCTTGAGCTGGAAGCCGCCAAGGTTCATGCTACTGTTAGTTCTACTCCTAGTCTTCTTGGGCGTCTGTGGTCTACTAGAAAATATGTCCTGGTTCGCAAGATCATGGAACGACTCGTTACGCGGGATTTCATTCATAGATCCAGGCGAAGTAGGGTAGTCGTAAGTCTCGATATCCTGTCCTGCCTCTGCTTGGGCATCTTCGTCAGACTTGAGAGGCGGCGTACGCGGGCGCTCTTGCTTTTCTCTGGTAAAAGGATCCTCGACAATGCGTTTCGAGTGAAAGTCCTCGTACATCTCTGGACCGAGCTCGTTGATAATATCATTAACACGTTGGGCGAGGTTCTCGCGGCGTTGTTGGAGCTTCACGAGTTCGTTGTTGGAGAATGGATTCATCATCTTCCAGAGAGGTCCGAGTGACTTGAGTATGTCCATAGCAACTTCGCCAAATCGGAGAGCACCGTACGTTAGGGTAATGTAAAGGACAATTTGGGGGAGGATGAGATGACGCTTTGGAATGTCCCATGGAATGTACCCGTTGCAGTGATTGTACGAGTACCAATACAGCCCCAGGCATACATACCACGCATAAGCTGCTGGAGCGGCAGCCATTGCCACAAGTAATTTCCAAGTAGCCATGACATCTCGGGCTTGCACCTTGACGTTGGACGCAGCAAGAGCCTCTTTAGCCTTCTTTATAGAGACTGCCTTGGTGACGATAAACACCAGGCTGAATAGCATGGTTCCAGGAAGGACAAGAAGACTAAGGAAGAGCAGCTTCCCGAGACGGTAGAAGAAGATGCCGGCAGCGTTGATTGGAGACATTTTTGCATACTGCAACTGATGATCTCGGACGCCGAGCGCTTTCAGTTTCCCATTGTAGGCAATGACTTCCTTCTTGAGCTCGACAATGCGAGGGTCATCCTTGTAGCGTTCGTAGCCTTGAACGAGGCGACGGTTAAGCTCCACAATCCTTGGCAATGGGAGCTTGGTTCCTTTAGAGTTGTAAAGTCGGCGTACAGCTTGAATGACCTGAAGGGTATCGTAATCCTTGGTCGTCACAGTGACTGAGATGAGGCCTTGACGAACGGTTTCCAGCATCTCGCCGATTGCATCTCGCCTTCCAGGGCCGTCAAATTTTCGGGCCAGCTCAGGTGGGACGTGGATGGGCGTGCCGAATTCTATAACGGCCCTTGAACGGAACTTGTGCGCGTGGAAGTAGTTCATGCCAACCGGGATGATGTTCAAGTTGCAGTCGGGCTTTGTAGCTACTGTGCCGAGTGCCATAATAGCAACACCAGCTAAAGAGATCAGCAGTGTTCATTTGGAAGCATGATATCACGAACCTTTGAGAGGCAGAAGGTCAGTGCGGTCATGGCTACCACCCTCGGGGAAGATACCAATGCTTCCACCGTGGTGGAGTACCGCATGTACAGCATCGTAGACCTCTGTCTGGTCGAGCTTGGGCGCAACCTGGAAAGGCGTTCCTTCGTAGCCATCTGCAATGCCCTTTATCGCATCAGCCCCCTCGACGAATTTGCCGTCCTTGGTCATGTCGTTTCGGCCAGTCATCTGTTGCATCGCAACACCTCCCTTAAAAGGCCTCTTAAGTCTAATCTCCTCAGGGCCTTTGATCTCCAGTATCTCCGCTGTAGCTGCCTTGTTGTCGACCTTTGGGAGGACAATGGAGCCGCCAACCTGGAACGCCTTGTCTTCGAAGTTTGTGTCGACACCCCGGACAAGCGTTGGGTCGTTGATGGGGTCCGGGAGGTATATCTTGCCCGCTGCTGGCTTGGTCATATCCATAGCTCTTCCTACAGGTACGACACCCGTCAAGCCTGCCATTGCGCCTACGAACTTGCGTTTCATGGACTTGTCGGCGATTAGGAACTGTATACGGCGATCGGATTCCTTCTTGACGACTCGCATCAACATAAGGGGGTCGACAAACTATCCATAGTCAGTACCTGCACTGTCGCTGTCTTCCAACGCACATACCTGATTCGCATGCGGGGCGCACACAAAGATGACCGGACCCTCTTTTGGTACTTTCCAACTACTACGAGGATGTACCTCGCGGAAGAACAGCTCCACGAGGATAGAAAATGTCCACAGAAAGGCATCGTAAACGTACACGTTCATAACCGCGAGCTTCTTGCCCTTGGCATCCCTCTTGCCGGTCTCTGTGGTAGTCGCCATAGTAGTCGGGCTAAACAATGATTCGCGAAGAAATACCAAACCCCGATCCAGACTCCGGAGCCTATGGCAGCAACGGCAAGCTTAGCCCAGACTCCTATAGCTGCAGGCGTGTAGCGATGTGGGCTCGAGAGTGATCAAGGTAGTGATAGAGGGGTGGGTGGTGTGAGAGTTGGCGTGCGGAGCGGAGTTTCTAACGATGAAAAAAAAGGATCAAGATGATGGAGATGTGTGCTAGACTACTCTGTGTATACGTTAGTATTTCTGTATACACGGCAAAGCGTCGTAGCGCACACCTTCCTAGCCGTCGCCTTCTAGCACTTTCTCTACGTATCTGCTCAGGTTGTCGCGTGTTGCAGAACATCAGGCCGCGGGAAAGCTCGTCCCCAGTGGATCTAGAATAGCCGAATGCCGGGCGACAGGATCTTCTTTCGGACTGCTGAGGGACAGAAGCGCCCAAAGACCGCCTACCAGGGCGCTATTATCGTTGTTGGGCTCGGGTACGGAGCGCTGGACGGGTCGGGAAAGCGGGATGCGATGCGTCTTATGTCATGGCACGTCACTTGGCGGGCCCTTGTCTTGGTGGGGTTGCTGTAGCGGTGCAAGCAACCAACACAAAAGATACATGACCCGTGTGGATAATAAGAAGATACCGTCGCATAAACTATCTGAGAATATCTGGGACTTTGATAAACTTTGTTCAGGTGGTCCATCATGTCGCCAACGTCCTTGGATGTGTCGCACTAGCATATCGCGGTCAAAAAACGTGGATGAACCAATATACATTTATCAAAGGGTTCGCAGAACCGGGGCTATTGTAGCTTATCTATGTAAGAAGCAAGAAGGGTATATATATATTTACAAATTGAAGACGAACAAGATGTTCAGTATGTGAATTCGCGCCTAGACGAGTATGAAGATGGTCGCCATCACCAAGACGGCCAAGACGGAGCTGCTGGCAGCAAGGGTTGAAGCAGCGCCCAAGAATTGTTCTGGACCAGTTGGGCTAGGCAAGCTGCTGTTACCGGGCACACTGGTGTTAGCAGGTGGCGCAACAGAGCTCATCGTCGTAGAGATGAACGGTACGATTGGAACAATCGGCGTAACAGAGGAGGCTGCGGGGACAGTTGGTGTTACTGCAGAGTTGGGAGGGACGGTCACGGTGACAGTCACGCTGGGTGTGCAGCTGGTAGTCTTGGGGACCGCAGGGACTGCAGGGACGGTAACAGTCATGGTGACGCTGCGGACGCAGGACGAACTTGCCATGGAGTTCATGCCGCCAAGTGGACCACCGGGTATCGAGCTCGGCACCGATGTACCGGCAGTAGGGGCAACCGAGGAGACGACTGAGGAGACGACTGAAGTGGAAACGGGTACCCCCTGAGGCTCCCGTGTACCCTCAATCGCATCGGGTACCTTTGGCGGTACGGCTTGGGGGGCCTTGCTGGGTGATGGACCTTCACTGGCCGGGATCTTGGTTGGAAGAGGAATCTGGCTGTATGAGCTAGACGCGGAAGCAGTCTTGCTGGGAGCGGGTCCCTCGCTGGTTGGACTTTGGGCTGATGAAGAAGCAGGTGCACTAGATGGCGAGGCAGACGGAGCAGATGGCGAAGATGGCGCAGGTGGTGCAGATGGGACAGATGGCGCAGACGAAGCAGATGGGGCAACCGTTGCGCTGGAGATTGGGGCAGCGCTCGTGGATGGCTTTTCCGCAGTGTTCTTGGCGGGAAGTGTACCCTTCTTGACCATCAGGAGAGCCTGAGTGACCTCCAAGGCAGCCAGTTGCTGACCAACACCAGACATGCCATCCCAGCTTCCTGTGTACCACTTGCTGCCGCAAGTCATGCCATCAGCACCACCTGAGCAGGACTTGGCAGCACCAGCTGCAGAGGCTTTTAAGTACTCCACAATCTTGTCCTTGGTAAACGGAGCCAACATGGCAGTCTTGGCCATGAAGCGGGACAGGTATGCCTTGAACGACTGCTGGTCGAGGTTGCAGTGCCTTCCAGATTCTCCAGTCTCGCAAGCCCACTCGTACATGATGTCGGTAGCGTTTTCGTACGGCTTGAAGAACAGGATTTCGGCGTGATTGAGAAAGCCCGACGTGCGGTCTTTCCAGGTCTGGTCGCCCTTGGTGAAGTCGTACATGAAGGCGGATCCGTGGAGGAACATGGCATTGTTGTACGACCACTGGGTCTTGTCGGCAACGGTAGCGCAGTTGGTCTTGTCGTCGGTGCCGTCAAAGACCTCAAACTTGTCGGTGATGAGGCCAATCTTCTTGGTCCAGTCGTAGATCTTGACAGACCAGTCGGCATACTTCTGCTCTCCGGTGTAGCGAGCAAGGCGGGCGCCAAGGGCGAAGGCGCATCCGTTCGAGATGGAGTTCTTGTAGTTGTACCCGTACGAGTTCTCTGGGTAAATCTGCCACTTCAGACCTCCTCCGCAGGTAGTAGTGTCCCAGCGCCCTACAATGTTCTCGAAAGCGTTGGTCACAACCTTCAAGTAGTCGGCCGGCGCCTGTGCGGGGTCTGGGAACTGATATTCGAGCGCGCTCATGACAGCCAGTGCCCAGAAAGCCTGGTCGTCATTGCCTGTCTGGCTCTTTCGGTACGACAGGATGAAGTCGTTTTCGGGCCCGTAGTTGGCTGTCAGGGCCTGTTGGAGCACCTGAACGTAGGAATCGTCGCCGGTGAACTGGCTGTATTCTATCATGCCACCCCATCTATTCGTGCAAAGTTAGTAAATCGCTTGTGCCCAAATTGTCCAGCCTACTTACGCAGCGCCTCCCTCCCACCAGTAGTGAGGTTGCGGCCAGATGCCTATATCCTCTATCGCGGTGTTTGGAGCACCGCCCTTGTATAGCGACATCAAGCCGTTGGCATATTGCTTGGTGGCACTCAGAATAGATGCTAATTCAACGTCAGCAAACCCCCTAGGAAGCCAGTCTCGTCGTCGTCGTCCAGCGCCTTCTCTTTTTTTTTCCTCCAGAATACCTGGCAACAATAGACGTACCTTCATCTTCGGGGTCGAATTTGATACCGCCCGCGGTGGCTGTGAGTACGCTCAAGAGCACGGCTCCGGTAGTGGTAAAGTACTTCATGCTTGCAGAAAACGAATGACAAGAGGTTGAGAGAATGTAATGACAGAAGGTTGGAGCAAGAAAAAGAAGAAAAACAACGATTGTGTACTGCAGAAGCAGCGAGTGAGTGAAGAGCGAAACAATGGCATTGTGAATCCGGGGCTATACATAATCTATCAAGCTCACGCCCCAGTGGGGCCCGTTTGGTCGACGATTGAAGGCCGGGGCAGGAGCGCGCGGGTGCAGCAGGGGTTAGCGCAAGCGGGTGTTTCGAAACCTGGGAACGAATTCGGTGGCAGCCAATCACTCACCAGCACCCGTGTTTCATGCCCAGGGCTTCGCTTGCTGTTCTGGCCTTTCATCTGGGCTTCCGCCTGGGCACTTTGTCCTTCATTGTCTGCAATACGTCGACCCCATTGTGATTTCCGGCCAGTGATAACCGCCACAGTCTTGTTGGGCTGCTAACAATAGCCTTGTCGCTTGTCGCCTTGTCTATCGAGTACGGCGACTACCGACGTATGACAAATGCTCAGCTCGGCTTCCGACGTGTACCTGCATAAGTGGCGGAGGCTGCATAGCCACACGCCGTGGATATGGTTGCGAGCAAAAGCAACAAACGTAATTAACCTGACAGCCATACAGCTGTCAGAATACGAACCCAAGTCTTTGTCCATAAACCATAGTCTGGCGGAAGGCCCGGAGATATGCCTCGGCCATCATGGAATCATGCATTAAGGCCTCTAGTCCAAAGTCTACCAAGAACGCCCCCGCGCAATATGCATCCTTGCGTGAATAGGAACAGCCATCTTAGTTGACGCCCACAAGCCTCTTTTCCTTCTTCTCCTTCTCCGCCTCTCGCAGCGCTGCAATCTCCTCCTTCGACATGTTGTAGTTTGCGTTGACTTGATTGAACGGGTTCTCCGGATGCTTTTCAAACTCCTTGCGGATTTGGTCGATCTTCTGCTGCCGTCGTAGACCCTTGTCGTCCTTCATCTCGTCCAGTCGCCGCTCTTCGAACGCAGCGTATGCGGCCTTGAACCGCCTCTCAGGATGTCGATCGACCTTGTCTTGACTGTTGCCTGTAATGTCTAGAGCATCGAGCGCGTTGTCAATACCGGTGGCGTTGAGGGCGCCGGGCTTGGTGTCAAAGGATCCGAGTGCTGAGTCGATTCCGCGGGACTTTTTCTCGGCTTTTGGTGCCTTGCCTTTGGGCTTCGAAGGTAGAGATGCTTCTTCTTCGCGGAGCAGTGCCTCCTTCTCCGCCTTCTTGCGGGCTGCCTCTGCGGCCTTTTCTGCTGCGGCCTCGCTGCGATCGTTAGCTACTTGATGCGCAAGGATCACGATGAAACCTACGCCTTCGCATTTGACTTGGCACCCTTGTTCCATTCCTCTGCCTCTGCCTTTTCTACCTGTTGGTTCTTTGCCGCCTGCTTCGATGCAGCGGCGTCAGCCTTGCGCGCCTGTCCTTGCGCCTTCTTCGACGTCTCGCCGCCACCACCACCAGCGCCGCCCTTCTTTGCCATTTTGCTAAGCTGCGATGGAAGAGTTTTGTGAAGTTTGGTTCTGATTCGAATATGAAGGCTGAACACGAAAAAATGTCACTTGAAGTGTGCAGTTGCGGGGTGAGTCAAAGTTTGGTGCGAAGACGGCAACGCGGGCAGGCAGGCACCTCCAGCTCCAGCGGGGCAGTGTCGTCACACGGAACCGAGACGCGTAAATGACTAAGCGACTCCGAAAAGACACCACCTCATGTGTAACAGTGAGCGTTGATTGTATACATGGGATGTTCATCTGTAATTTCAATACTCACACGACTTGATGTGTTTTACTGGAGAATATGCTCTGCTGACGGACATTCTCTTATGAGATATATCAACTAGAGGTATGATAGCTGCTGACTTGAAGAGAAGAATGAGCCCTAATGTAGACATGCCTCCATCCTTAGCCTTTTTGACTATCTGATGCCTGGGTCAACGGACCAGCAAAAAACATTATAGCATGCAGCTCACTGAACTTCTATCGCATGTGTCTGCTAGTGTTAAGTACCTGGTGCAGTGACACAGTGAAATTGTGACCGTGCAGACACAGAGGCACATAAGACAGCCAAGAAGGCATGGAGCAATCTATACGGCAAGCATAGAAAGAGAGATGAGAGCGGTCCGAGATAGGTTCAAGGCCTCGATAAAAAGCTCACTTTCCGAGAAAAGGCAGCATGATAGCATTCAGGACGTGACAGACTTAAAAATAGATGTATTTGACTGGGACAAAAGGATATATATACCTAGGTACTTCATAGGTGCGGCACATCCAAACTAGCCAGCACAAGGTTAGCAATGCTAAACAACCCTTCACCGAGAATCAGGCCGCTCGCGAGCACAATGATGGGTGTCTCGCTTCTACCCTTCCAGCGACGCCACCATAGACTGAGCAATCCGCCCATGGTACGCGCCAGAGTGAAGGAGGGCGTATTGTACATGCCTACACCCGTTATTAGCAAATATTTCCACTGGGGAATAAGCTGCTTTGAAGACTTACCAACGGCAACGGCAATCCCACCAGGAACAAAGTCAATCCACCACCCGCTCAGACCTCTCTGCTTCCTGTTGTTACCCCAGACGCGTATCACCGTGCCAACAGCAAAGATGACAGCCGCTCCACTAGCCCATTCTTTGACCATGGGCGGCAAGCCTGTGCCTGTGACCAATCGCGCAGTGAATATCCAGACATAGCCGGTGGGTACTTCGAATAGTCCGCCAGGGATGGTGTATACATGCGTGTAAAGTTTGTAGACAACAGCGGACAAGACGGCGCCGACTGCAGAGCCGATCATCTGACCCCAGAACTGCGCATTTGGTGCTGCTCCCAGCAAATGTCCGCACTTTAGATCCTGCAGCAGATCTCCTGCCTGCAGTGCTGCAGACTCTGATATAGCACCTGCTACCAAATTTATGATGACTGCATTCTTGGCGCCAGGCCCTGTAGTTGGTGTGACGAGGGCGAAGACAAGCTGTGTGAGCTTCGAAATACCGGAAACAGGATTGAGGTCAGTTTCGCCAAGGGCGCGTACTCCCATGATTGATAGAAACAACGCGAGTACGAGTGATAGCAAGGTGAGACGGAAGGGTATAAGACCGGGGAATGATACATGAACGGCAATAATACAGAGCACTAGGGACGCGATGAGGCCAATGATGGTGGTGCGGTTCGAGATGAGATGCTCAGGCGGTGCATCTGGCTCTGCACCTTCTGCAAGCTTTTGCTTGATAGCCGTCAACGGGTTTGCTGACGTTCCATCGTCGAGTAGCGAGTATTGTTGATTCACCTTGATATTGAGCGTGAGGAGCTCTTTCCAGGTATGCGATTGAAAGGTTTTCTTCCCAATGGGGTAATAGGCCTTTCCGACTGTAATGAGTGGACGCAGAAGAAGCCAGCCTAAGCTAACAAGAGAGTCTGCCAGCATGATGGCGAGTGATATCCAAACGATCCAGCCTTTTGAACCATTAGTCCAATCCGACACGGGGCCTGGAGCCCAGCCTTTGTGTTTGGCGAGTGGAGATAGGACACCCCAGCCAATGATGGCACCTAGGAGCATGTGGAGTGTCGTTGCTGGACCCATAATAATTCCCTGACCTACATACGCCGGTGAAGGGTTTAGAGTCCAAAGCCAATTCTGCGCCAATGGGAGGCCGAAGACGGGGATATCGTGTAGTTGCGGGATGAAGTACGAGACAACGGTGTACAGCGCGGATGCACCAAAGGAGATCAGCAGCAACCTAATCTTTGACCTCCAGTCACCATCATCATCAATCTCTTGAGCTGGCTCCTTTACACCATGGTCAAGTGATGGCCTCAAATCATGCTCTTCCCGCTGTGCGCTCGAGCCCTGCAACAACCCCCGTGCCTCCTCTTCATCATCAGATTGCTCGTCTCCAGCCTTGTGTCTCTCACGAGCTATTGTCGTCTTTGACTTTTCATCTCCATGAAGCACCTTGATCAAAAGCGCAGTCGCAGTCCCACTTGGGAATTTAAGCTTCTCCCGAATAATCATCTCTTTCCGTAGCGGTACCGCAAACACAACGCCAAAGAAGCAGATCCCAACAGACCACACGATCAGTTTCCAGAGACTGATTTCCAACGGCCCATTCTCTTCAGGCGCCAAGAGGTAGTTCAACGCAGGAATAACGCCCACAAACCCGCATCCAAGCGGCATTGTACCCACCGACCCAGCCACGGACTGAATGAGCACATTCTCCACCGGCGTAAACGGCAACTTGAGTGTCTTTGCAACAACCTTGAAATACGCAAAGCCGATAAGTGCAGAAGGCATCGCCATGCCCGAAACCCAGCCGGTCTGCAACCCAAAATACATGTTTGAGAAGCAAATTACAACACCAATAGCCAAACCCACCAAAACACCCCGGAGCGTGAAGTTTTGCGGTTGCGATGCCTGGTCCGCTAGATATGCGCGAGCTTCCGTACTGCTGCGGCTAAGCGCACCCACCCCCTGCACCTCTTCATTGCGACCAACTCTTTCATTTTCAAACGATACGGATCCTCGGTCTGGTGCCATGCTCGATAGATCCTGGAGCTGGATAGACTCAGCCAGCATGAAGGAGAGGAGGGAGCATGAGGTAAAAAGAAGGGTTAAGGGAAGAGGACCCTTGACATATGCGTCTAGATAACGCGGGCCTCGATATCAGTATGGCGTGCTTGGCCATGTGCACGCGATGACGCTTGACTAGCCCCACACGTGATATGATGCAGGTCTGTCGATTGGACCGGACTTCCAGCTTATCTCCGCATTTGTCAGATGTGCGCTAACTCTCCAACGTGCATCGCGAACCGGACAAACTAACCACCAGGGGGGGGGCGCGTCGCGGGCCGTATAGTACACATTGTCAATCACACTCCAACATCCCTACAAACCCGCTATATACGAATGCATGCGATGAAGTTCTCAACCGCCCTCCTGCCATTATTGGCAGCCCCCCTCGTCGCTAGCGAACACACCTCCAACTGGGCTGTCCTCGTGTCAACTTCCCGCTTCTGGTTCAACTACCGCCATCTTGCCAATGTGCTGTCTCTCTACCGTACCGTGAAGCGGCTCGGCATTCCGGACTCGCAAATCATCCTCATGCTCCCAGACGACATGGCTTGCAACCCGCGCAACGCCTTCCCCGGCACCGTCTACAACAACGCCGACCGCGCACTGGATCTGTACGGCGACAATATCGAAGTCGACTATCGGGGATACGAGGTCACAGTCGAAAACTTCATCAGGCTGATGACGGACAGGGTGGGCGAGGACATGCCACGGAGTAAGCGGTTAATGACGGACGAGAGGAGCAACATCTTGGTCTACATGACTGGCCACGGCGGCAACGAGTTTCTCAAATTCCAAGATGCAGAGGAAATCAGCGCATTCGATCTCGCCGATGCATTTGGCCAGATGTGGGAAAAGAAACGGTAATAACAATAGCTAACCCCCCGCATCTAACCTCCTAAATTCCCAACTAATATAAATATAATTTACTAGATACCACGAAATTCTCTTCATGATAGATACCTGCCAGGCCAACACAATGTACTCGAAGTTCTACTCGCCCAATATCCTTGCTACAGGCTCTTCGGAAATCGATCAGTCGTCCTACTCGCACCATGCAGACAATGACGTCGGTGTCGCAGTCATTGACCGCTACACATACTACAACCTCGAGTTCCTTGAAAATCAAGTCAAGGACCCCACGAGTAAGCTTACAATGGGCGACTTGTTCGACAGCTACGACGAGGAGAAGATTCACAGCCACCCTGGAATCAGATATGATTTATTCAGGGGTGGTGAGCAAGAGGCGAGGGAGAGAAGGGTCATGGATTTCTTTGGAAACGTGCAGAATGTCGAAGTCGAGAGCAGGAATGAGACGGCTTGGATACAGGAAGCCGAGGGCGTTGTCAAGCTGGCCAGGTCTCACGATCAGAGCGTTGGCAACATAAGCACAGAGAAGCAAGCAGGGAGTAGTGTACGGAGAGAAGGTGCTTGGAAGGTCGATGAAGAACAGGGGTGGACAAAGCAAGCCTATGGCGCGGCCGCTCTAGCTGGTTGTGCAGGTATATGGCTTGTTGGCAGCTGGATAGAGTCCATGTAGTCTTTTACGCAAGTTTCCAGGGGCTACTACGACGCCTGTCCCCGTTAATGATACCCACTGTGCATTTTCACTGTAAAATCGCGCCTTTTACAAGCAACTTTCTCCTAAAGTATGTTTTTAACGTCTTCCATGTCAGTTGTTTACATGTCTGTGATATAAGGGCTACGAAGTATCGCATGTATCCACCCAATGCACCCTTACCGACACGCCTATGAACCGCGACCGAGTGGTAAAACCACAAACCTTGTAAAGAACCATAACACATAGACTCCGTACGCATACCCTTGCAGTAACAACCAAGCGACGATTGTAAATCTTATCAAATTCAAGCCTCCTAGTCTGGGATACCCCTTTGAGACACATCATTTGACTCATCTGTCGCGCCCTAGTCTTATCAGTTTTCCCCATGTGTTTATACCCGTTCAAATCCATCGTCGCCGCAAGGCCCCCACTCTCCTCTCCCCTTTGAGGCCTCATCACCAACTGCTACCGTGATTTTAATGCCCCGCTAGATTGGACCATGCACGCCATTGGCGATGTCCGATCCTCCGTATGCCATCTCTTTGAAGCCGGCGGGTACAGTCCATCCGTGTACCGCGCAAGCACGCATATACGCTTCGACCGCCTCACCGACGCCGTAGTTTGACTGACTACCTGGATACAAGCGAGCGGGCTTTGGATCAAGACTCGAAATAGCCATACGGACTTGCAGAAGAACCGATTCGATCGAAGATACGGCGCTCCAGCCATCATTTGTCAGGAGCTCCATGCACATGGCTCCACCAGCAGTGACATGGCCACCTCCACCCTGGGCAAAGCCGAGGAATCGAGGCCGGATAACGCGGACGAACGGTGGGCTCATAGGATAATCCTTACCAAAACGCAGTTCCAACACGACACTCTTGACATCTTGCCTCTTCATGTCTTGTGCAAGTGGCAGACTGGTATCGAAAGAATGGAGTTCTACGATCCACTGGTAGATGTTTTCAACCTTGTCTTCGTCAATGTGCCAGCCCAATTCGTGCGGCGGCTCCTTGTTCTGGATCAGGATGAGGTCCTTGAAATCCTTCATCAGACGCCTGGTGGCGGCGGAGGTAGCCCATGCAGGCATCTGTAGCATAGGTAGAGTACTATAATCCAAGGTACCTGGAATGTAATCGGTAGGAGGCTTTGAAGATGAGGATTTGCCAAAGATCTTGGAAGAAAATGATGAGAAAGCACGCATCTTTGACTTGCCCTTGTCGCTCACCAATGATTTTGGTGTGGAAGGGAAGCCGGTAGTCTGTTGAAACCGATCCTCATCGTCCTCCTCGAGTATGGCACGGTCCTCATCAAGGGTAGCGACGCTGGCCGTATCATCGTCGTCAATCTCGATAGGATCATACTTGCTCTTACCGGAAGCTTTATGGCGTTTATTCTTCTGTGTAATGTTCAGCCAGGCCTCCAGAGTTCCTTGTCCAGTGCTCACCGCAGTAGCCTTTGGTCGGCGGGAAGCGGCAATGGCGTGTATTGGTATGATAAGTTGGCCATCAACACCGCGAGGAGTATGTCCAGGGTCCTGGTCTACGCAATCGAGCGGCCTATTACCTTCTTTGGCAGCTTGATTGGATTCCTCGCGTGTCTTCACGAAAAGGTATCGCGTCTGAATCCAATCAAGCTGAGATATCACTAAATGTGGCGTGCGGCTAACATACTCCGCTGGTGCATTTACAATCTCATTGAGGGCCAAAGCCTGCTGAATCTTCAGTTCACTTCTTGTCCAGCAAGCTTGGAGGCTATTTATGGTGCCAGAATAGCTCATGCTTGTGGTAACCTCTTCAGAGTGATAGACGCCGTGACCGTAGGCTCGGCCATGATGAGTTTCCTTGAAGTGAAGACCTTCCCGAATAATACTGTGCCAGTTCTGGAGAGGACTGCCATGCCATGCAAATAGAGTGGGGTACTGGAGGCTGAGTCTGCTGGTGGTCTGTCGTACTGCTTGGATGAACCGGCGTTCCTTATCAGGAGCACCCATTGCGAATCGAAACTGGGCCCAACCGCTCATACCGTATAGACGCTCTTCAGACTTCCGGCCGTTTGCAGCATCTCCCTCATCAACCTGCAGAATACATGCTCTGTTCGAAGCAATGACCCAGCGCAGTATTCCAACGACGGCCGGAGAAAGGCGATTAACCCACGCGCTAAGCGTAGATTGGGTTTTTCGTAAGAGATACTCCCTCATGTGCGGTATAGGCGGTAGCAAATCTAACAATCCGGTTATAGCCTGAGCCTTCTCATGGTGCTGGAGATCATCAAAATTGTGGTTATAAAGATGGAAGCTTGCGGGCCGGAACTCGTTGACTGGCGGTGGAACTTGCGTCTGATCCTGCTGAGGCTTTAATGGCGGTTGGTGTCTGCGCGATGTGTAGAGATCATCCGGGTATGCTTCTATTAGCGGTACGATAGGTTGGGTCAGCTTTACTGCCGGATAGCATGATGCATCAACTACGCGACAATGCATGGCTTGCTTATAGAAACTGTCCATACGAATAACGACCCAGTTGCCGGTTGATACAGGGCAGACCTGCATGTGGTTATCAAACAGCATCTCGTGTGTGACTGCGTTATAACGCATGCTTATCGCTTGTGATGGCGCAATGGCAGCTGGCAAGAGTGTTTCGGCATAGCCACCATCAACCGGCACATAGTTTTTCTCGAATGCTACTGGAGGTGGCACTGCCAGGCTGAGACCGGTGGGGAAGTCCTTCAGAGCACCGTTGTGCGCACTGATGTAGCAGAAGCTGACAAGCAAGTCTACAACCTTGGGTTGAGAGAGTATCTCATGCTCAATACTTGGACCAAACCCTAGCGACATGTACTGGTACAGACACAGAGGGTTGTCGCACACGTAAGGCTTGATTGCCTGTAAGTCGTCAGGCATCTTGCTGAAGCAGATTAAGCAGAACTCTGTACATCGCACGAAATGTCGAAGCACAAACTGCATCGCGACTAGAGGCAGAGAGTGCTCCTGGCTGAACGAAGTAGTAATGTGGTCGTCCGTGACGATTCTAGGCCAGGCATTGCTGGGTTGCTCCTCGGCGTAATACTTGTCGTGTGAAGCATCCCTATTCGTATGTGTTGGTTCCAAAACCTGGTCATTGTAAAACATCTCCGACCCTTGCCATGGCATACCTCCGTATCGGTACTTCAGGAGCATGTGAAAGCGCTGGGCCAACAGCTCGTTCAATGGCCTAGAGATGAAAGAGCTTCGGAAGCCTCGGGGCAAAGCTGTTGCCACGTTCTGAGATTCGTACGTTTGGGATTCCTGTCGCTTCGCATCTTCTTGGCTGAGAACGGAGAATGCTGCTACAGCTTCGGATAGGGATGGCTTGTATGTGGTACAGATGCCGACACGAATACTAAAGCTACGGCGAGCTTGATGAGCATCATAAGACTTCATCTTGTCCATATCCTTGTATCCCGAAGGATAGTGGAGAATGGCTACGAGGTACTCTGACGGCTCGACTTGCCATGCTTGCATAGCCTCTTCCGAGATGCCGAGCTTGGAGATGCGGATCGAGAGAGTTACATAACATGCCAGGCCATTCATTAGACCACCAAGATATCCCACTTTGAAACCGTGGCTCTTAGCAGTCAAGAGATCATTGCGTACACGCTGTCGGAACGCAGCTGTAGCTTCTGTAGAGCCTTCACCAGACTCCACGGCAAAGTTTGCGATTCGGGGCTTTGACAACATCAACTCGTCGTCGCCGGGGAAGTAATCGTCGTCGTCTTCGTCTTCGCCCTCTTCGAAATCGTCAAACTCTTGCGAGTTAGACATCTGGCGGTCACCATCACCGTCGGTCGACTTGAGGCGGACTGAGATCAGTTCAAGGATTTCGGGGATGGTTTTGGCCGTAACGGCATCGGTAATGTTATCCAAAGCTGCAGCGACATTGGCAGAGGTGTTGTCAGCTCCGAAGATCATGCAAGTGTGGCTCGAAGGATAGTCGGAGACGTCTGTTCCAAGTTAATATGTCTTGCTGCGCAACCATAAAAGAGGGGACCTGCCTGGAACAAGGGCCGAAATTTGCAGCTTCTGGCCGTCCGCCATGCACATGAAGGTGAACTCGCCGTCGTCGCCGCCTGGGCGCACATCTGTGATGCCAGCTATGGATAAGCTCTCCGCAGCCTTCTGCAGGTCGGCCTGGAAATGCCGCCGCGGCATTTTGGACGCGCCTGCCAACGATGAAAGTTTGAATAAATAGAATTAGTCTCTTTTTTTTGCGGCGAGCTGTTCAGCAGATGATGGGTAGAATCAGTCGAGGTCAGACAAAATAGCTGGCCCTGATTAAAGGCTTGTTGCGCGGATTGGTCAGAGGAGTGTTTGAGTAAGTGAAGTGCGAGGTGGTTGCTGCCCAGTGGCAACGACGTCTAAAGACCTAATCTTTTATCGGATATGTGAAGAGAGAGTGGGTGACGTCAACTCTCCCAGTTTGTGCGAGGAAACAAACACGGGTAGGATTACTACAGGCTAGGGAAAGAGCGAGCCAAACCAAATGAAGGGAAGGAGGAGGAGTGAAGAA
>Ga0265797_10003616_pt1 | contig 24605 bp, 19 predicted proteins | sample P2T30metagenome_FD_192433 | JGI IMG/M metagenome (GOLD analysis project Ga0265797, IMG submission 192433) | Plant litter microbial communities from East Loma Ridge, Irvine, California - P2 T30 | ecosystem: Environmental > Terrestrial > Plant litter > Unclassified | place: USA: California... | reverse complement strand
GATAGATAGAATTTCTTCCTCGTCAGAGTCGCGTGGCCAGGCGCGGGTATAAGAACCTTGAACCGCACAAAAGCTTTCCAGAAGCCTATCGCTCCCGACTATAGACCCTTCCCTAGCCCGCCATGCTCTGGACTGGTGGCGCGCCACAATGCACATTTTGCAATTGGTTGCGATAAGGAAAGGCGACGGCCCGCGGTGACTTGGCGGACTAGAAGCGAGGTGGAGCCAAGGGCATCACCCAAAGCCAGGTTGCTGGGGGCAGATAGCAGACGGCCGCCAGGGTCTGCATATCTCGACAATCTCGATATCATTTCTTTTGGCGCACAAGTGTAAGAGAAACCGAGTTCTGATGCAGCCATGGCGTGAAGATCACCCTCTGCTTGTCATGAGTGCAGACGTGTGTCTTGCTTCACGCAATCGTCAACACGATAGCACATGGCCGCCCGCTGGTCTTGCCTCTCCTCTCCGCGGCAGGCTAGGGTACCACACGAGGGCTGAAACGGCGCATTAGTTCGCGTCGCGTGGAGTCATTGCTCCGGTCCTCCAACATAGGGCAACAGGATACCCTGGCATGTCGTAGATCTCTGCACTATAGGGCGTGAAGGCAGGAGGAGCTGCAGCCGCCTGCAGATGTTGCAAATTCCAGGTAGTCAGCCATGCACCTGAAGCTTTTCCTATACTTTTCGAGACACACCACCGAGCGATCTCCTTGTATATTTAGGTTGCATGTGTCAAAAGTATCTCCCAAGAGCTTCGAGCCCTTTGGCGAAAGCAACGTATAGTGCTATACATGCAGTAGTGTCGCAGTGTATGTATGAATACGAGAATAGCCATGTTATGCGCAGGATACTGTCCAGAGCTGAGGTCGCGTGTGCGCCCTTTTATTCCAATTGGCATCGGAACAAGTCCACAAACGAACAGTAGCATTTCGCTTGAGCAGGATGTAATCTGAATGGCGCTATCAACAGGTTATAGATGAAGGCAGCGCGAGTCAGGCAGTAAGACGGAGGATTGTTGAAAGCAGCTGATCTATCTTCATGTAATTCCAAGGAGGAAGGAGGATTCTCGATTACGTGTTCCGCTCACTAACTTCGAGCTACAAAAGTTCGCGTGCGACAATAGTCTCTATACTCAACAAGGGTTAGGTCTTTAGGGTAGAGGCAGCCTACACCACAACAAATGATTGGAGACTGGACACAAGACATATAAATACATGTACATTTATGTGAGCTTCAAGCCGATCTATAAGTAGGTGGAAACGTACATATGTAAGTGTTTACGGGACAGTACATGTCGATGTCCCTGTTCGATCAATCTTTCCAAAAAGTCAATCCTACAATCCAATCTCCATCACCTGTAAAAGTGTCAAGTCTCTTCGTCCCCTTGCAACAGAACAGGCATTAGAACTTGTTTCGTACATTGGATCATTATACTGTCGAGTATCTATCAATGTAAAACACTTGTCCAAACATCCATACATCTCGTCGGACCATCAACGACGCGTTCCATATCCTCGAGTAAACCCCGAGCAGCACCACCAGTGTCGGCCAAAGACCTCGCCGCCGCAACCTCCCACGCACCATCGTCTACTTCCGGCGACTCAATCCACCTCTCCTCTCCTTCTTTCCAGCCCGCGTTGATAGCAAGCTCCCTCGTCGCCTTCGGCTCAAGATACAATTGAACATTCCCCGATTCCAACGGCCGAGCAGCTTGTGCCTGCACAGCATACAGATGCGCCTTCGCACTCTCGTTCGAGACTCGCATTCCCCATTCGGCGATGAGCAATTGAGTCGATGCTGGTCCCGCAGCAGAACGGACAGCTTTGAATAGCTCTCCAATGTACGCAGTGCTTCTCATATACAACAGCGAATGAGCCAGAACGACGTAATCTGTAGCCCCGAGTTCAGCGTCCTGTTCTAAGGCCTCGATCGGATCGGTTTGTATCCAATCGACTCTTCCACCAAGTCGAGAGGAACTCGAGATACGATTTTGTGCTTCCCGCAGTGTTTCCGGACTCCCATAGTCCAGAGGTGCAGGATCGATGGCATCGACTTTCCCCGTTGATCCGACGGCCCAAGCGAGCGCCACTGTCATGTCGCCTTGGCCGCATCCGATTTCGATGACAGTTTTCCCCTCGAGAGCATTTTTCGCGGCTTCGAGGCTGCCGAACCAGGCTGCGAGGAGATTGAGACGGTGTTGTGTTTGCGAGATTGCTATGCGACTGGGTTCTGGTTCTGAGGAGAGGGATGGGTTTGTTTGCTGGATTAGTGAGGCTGCGAGGTCATTTATGTCTGGAATAGTTGTGTTCGTCATTGTGGGAGAGAGTTGTGCCTTTGAATGCGAATTGCGTGCAGAGGATACCGATTGGAGACTGTAGTGGCAAGATGAGGTATATCATTCGACTGACAGAATCCTGCCGAGGCTGAGATAAAGAGTCATATCAACCGCGAAAGCTAGTCATAACCTTAGCGCTTACGCAATATGCAACATTGACCAAACTCGCTTGCAAGAAAACACTCAATCTCCATGTCCATAGAAGAAACAACCGCATCAAGCCCATCGCATGGGATTAATTCCCCACAACAACTCATCAATCTCAAGCCCTCTTCGCCGCCCACCCAACCTTCGCAACCCTACTCACCAGCAAAAACATCCCCCCAACAAGCAAACACGCCCCAGCAAACACCTGCGCATACAAGTACGGCTGCCCCATACCACGATCAGCCCTCGCACTAACCAGCGCGCCTCCAATCGGCGTGCCAACCAAACACGCAACTCCAATACACGAGAAGATCCCCCCAGCTTTAACACCCATCTTATCCGTAGCCAGCTGTGCCGCCTCGCCTTCCACGCTGCTCGCCTCAAGGCAGAACGTGTAGACTGTTGGCGCGTACAGGACTTGCACGCCGGCGCTGAGGAAGCCGTTGAAGCACGCGACGATGGTGAGGCTGGCTTGGTTGGGGTGAGCGCTTATCGCGGCCCAGAACCAGATCATGGCGCTGGAGAAGAAAGCTGCCGGGATGATGGTGTTGAGGGGTCCGATGCATTTGTCTGAGATCAGCGCTGGGACGAAGCGGCCTGGGAGGTTCGCCACGAGCATGAAGATGAGTAAATTTGTCGCGGCGGTGTCGCTGAGGTGCAGGACTGTGGAGCCGAATGAGACGATGTAGACGAAGCCGAAGTAGACGCCGAGAAAAGTCAGGAACATTCCCGCAGCCGCGCAGAGGTAGGCGGGTGATGTGAAGGTTTTGAAGTGCAAGGCGCTTTTCGCGGTGTGTTTTGCTCGGGCTTGGTTGAGGTGGCGCTGGTCTCGCATGTGGAAGATGAGATTCGGGGGGATCATGGTTGCTGCTGCAACGCCACCTATGATTCGCATGGTCGTTGCGAAGCCTTCAGTCACAAGGAAGTGTCTGGCTAGCAGAACATATGCGATGCCTCCGACACAGCTTCCTGCCGCACCAAGGCCCATGGCCACTCCCATCTTACGTTCATCGAACCAGCTCATAAGAGCCAGAATGCCAGAGCAAAATATCATGCCCATGCCAAAACCAGTGATAAGGCCTTGAGTTAGCCACAAGGTACCGAACGTCTTGCACCAACTGCTCGCGAACAATCCCAGGATCATCAGCAAAGTCCCGCCGTGGAACATATGTCGAAAAAATCCAAGATCCACAAGCCGACCGACTGGCACACCCAGTCCGAACACGAGCGCAAGCTGCGTGCTGCCGATCCAGGCAATGGTGGAAGGAGACGTACCAGGCAGGTAGTCGCGAGTGTAGTATGCCTGGAAGAGGCCAAAGGCATTACTGATGCCCCAGCAATTGCCTACGACCAGCACAGCACTGAGAGCGTGCAGCCACGCAGTACGCCCGTTGAGAGGTTTGAGCGGGCGCGGCGGAAGCTCCTTGTCTTTGTTGTGCGAAGGCAAGGAGAACGTCGTGCTTGAGGCAGTGATGTATGGTCCCTTTGGAGGAACGGGCGGTGGGTTTGGGCCCATCGAACGAAGCCCAAGGATAGCTTCGGCTTTGTGAGGGTCTTCGAGCGTCTTTTGGCGCGTGACGAGAGGCGCTGGGTAAGGCATTTCACTCGGCGTCAACGAGAAGCGTTCAGAGAAGCGTGTGAGACTGTCGCGTACGTTGCGCCTGGTTGGCGCGGGCTGTTCCTCAGAATCCGTGTCTTTGATGTCTTCAAGAGGAATATCTTCGAAGTCGTGGTCGCCATGGCTGTGTGCATTGTGCTGGTAGAAATCCTGGTTGTACGGCATCGATTGTGAGCGTGTCGGAGGGCTCATGTTGTATCCGAGTAGCCAGGATCGCCTTGATGTCTTCTTGTCTCTAGGTGGTAGCTCAGGGGTACTAGAATGTCTTTTGGATGTTGCAGCGCTGAGTCGGTTGGTGCCGGTAAACGAAGAGGCTCTTCTCGATAGCCCGAGAGCATCGTCGAGGTCGACACCTGGGTTGGAGTCTGTTGACATGGTAGCGATGCTTCGAGGCTGGCGTTGTTCGAGTCTCGTAGCTTCGAGTCTTATTGTTGTGTGTATCTGGGTTGCGCCACCGAATTGCTGCGATCGAAAAGTTTGCTTGCGGGAAAGGACGGCCTTGTCTACTGTGAGTTTTGTAGGTAATAGTGAGGCTGTACGACACCTGGGAAGTGGCGCGCGGCCAAAGGCGGGTGCAGTGAAATCTGCCCATGTCAGTTTCACTGTGTCGTAACGTCAGCCTATCAAATCACGCCCGACGCTCCTGGTACATGAGATCAGTTAATGCTGTCGATGAGCCCACGTTCACAGCAACAAGCAATAGTTAATGATCAACCAGATCAAGAATTCTTTCACTGTATTCCATTTTTGGCCGTGACTTGTAAGCTCCTGCGCTCAGACGACATGAATTATGTGCAACGAAAACGCCTTACGCCAACATGGGAAAATCCAAGAGCCGCAACAAGCCTAGAAAATGCTGTTGACGAGGTTGCCACCAATAGTGGCGCCAGCACCAAAGATCGTAGCGTTACCCAACTTCTTGCCGAACTTCTTACCGTTCTCCTCGAACTTGCTAGGAGCCTTGCCTTCACCGTTGCCCATGCCTGATGGAAATTGATTAGCTTGAATATTATAATAAAAATTAATGTCAAAGCTTACCAGAAACCTCAAGAGGCGCGTTGCCGTAGTTGTTCGTAGTGCTGCTAGCCGGAGGTGCCTTCTCATCAACCTTGACGTATGAGCGAGGGAAGATACCCTCCTGGCCTGTGCGGGCAGAGCGGCCCTTCCACCATTCGGCGTTCATGTACTCAGTAACGGTGATCTGGTCGTTGGGCTGGAGCGCAAGGTCGCCAGCGTCGGTGGAGTTGTAGGCGTAGAGAGCTGTGGCGTGGGCGAGAGGAGGGTAGTTGGCCTGAGGAGGAGGTCCGGGAGGAGCGCCGTAGGCTGGTGGGGGTTGTGGTGTCGCAGCGGGCTGGGGCTGGTAGTAGCTGCTGTTCTTCTCGTCTTGCGCCCTGTCGCCGTTGTAGCCGTTGTTCTGACCGTAGCCGTTGTTTTGCTGTCCGTATCCGTTCTGGTTGTTCAGATTCATGTTGTTCAGCGCAGAGGTCGGTGGAGGCTGCAGGGTGCCCGCCTGGGAGGGAGCAGTGGGAACTGCGCCCACGGAGATCGGCGCATGGAGGGGAGTCTGCTGTGGCAAGCGCTGGAGGAGGTCTGAGAGGTTTTGGGGAGTGATGATGCCGGAATCGGTGAGGTATTCGAGTTCCTGGAAGTACGTTGTTAGACATCATGCATAACTCCGGCAATAAGAGGGGTTCATGCAAACATACAGCTTTGATGGTGCGAATGGAGCGGTTCACCATAGCGGTGTGCATTTCTTCGAGCGGCGCCATGTTGATTAGACTTGTGGTGAGCGACTATACAGACAATCGCAAAGGTATCGCAAACAAAGGTCAGCGAGTGGTGTCAGTGGATGTGAAGATGGATGAGCACCCATAGGGCTGTGCTACTACCAGACACTAGCGTGCGTGGCGCGGGCTGCTCGCGCGTGCAGCGGCGAGGGCGGATCGTCGGATGCATGTGACGATGTTTCCGAGACTCCGCCAAGAATGACAAGACCTCTCTCCTTTCTTTGTCTTCCATACCAAGTCGGAAACAAAGACATAGTCCGAGTATGAATATGTCACTTCTGTGTGGGATGTCCTACTATACCAGCGAACTATTATCGTGTTGGAACCATCAACCAGCCACTGCCAACCAGGCCACATTCACAATCACAAGCACGTCCCAAAACACGTGAAACCAGCGAGAGTGATACTAAGAGAAATGCACATGTGCCAACTATAGATCAAAGAGACTAGACTAAACCAATGCAAGATAACCCACTGCCAAGCATACCTCAAAATCCACACCTCCCTCTAAAAACATTCTCCCAACCCTCCAAACCCTCTCCTCACTCCCCCCTAAGGATACTCAAACAGCGCAATCGTCCTACAGAAAGTGTTCACGTTCGGCCCCTCCGGCACCAAACTCACCCCGTCGACCTCCACCAACGTCTGCGCCGCCACCGTGTTCAAGCCAAACAGGTAGATCGCCTCGCTGCCTTTGATCGACACCATGTACTGTTGGCAGTTGGTCGTGGTGATGCAGCCGCTGTCGTAGTTGTTGAAGAAGCTGTACAGCCCGGCGCCGTAGTTGAAAATGTAGGTGCTGTTTTGGATGATGAGGCCGTAGGTTTTGGCGCAGGTGGGCAGGAAGCAGGATTCGAAGCCGGGGTCGGCCCATTCTTCCAGGGGCTGGAAGGAGGCGAGGGCGTTGGGGTTGTTTTGCATGTAGCTGTAGATTGAGTTAGCTAGTGGTCTTCTTCTTTTGGGGAGCTGTGTTGGTAAGAGTTTTTGGGATAGACTTACGCTGTTTCATGCTGTATGACGCCCGTGAAGATGTTCTTAGCATTGTTGAAATTGTAGTTGTACAGCATCGAGTGCTCGAACGAACTGCCGTAGATCCACACAGGACCTGGGTTCGACTCGACCAGCAAGCCGCGGCCGTTGTAGATGTCGATCTGGTTGTGGTCGTCGAGGTCCATCTCGTGATCCGCCACCCAACCCCAGTTGTTAGACATGATCAACGAAGCGGTCTTGGTTACGTGCATCAACAGGAACGCGCACCAGCACTTCTCAGCGGCACCGTGTGCTTTGGCAGGCGTTTTCGCGCAGTTGTTGGATTGAAGCAGGGTGCCGTTGGTGCCACCGATACGGAAGTGAGTATCCCACATGCCAGCGGCGCCCGGAGCCGTGCCAGCGAGGTTCCACTCAATGATAATCGCGCCGGGAGTCGGTCCACGGGTTTCAAAGAGCATGTCCGTGATCTCGACCGCTCCCTTCTGTCCCGGCTGACCAACGCGGAATGCCACTTTGGGGTTGTTCACGTCGCCAAAGTTGCCCGTGTCCATCACCATGAAGACCGGCCAGAACTCGCCAGTGATCTTAATGTTGATGGGGCACTCGATCGTGTTGGTGATGATGTAGTAGCCGTGATCAAAGTACGCAATCTCGTCCGTTTCGATGGAGTTGAGGAATCTCTGCACACAATCTGTGTCATCGGTGTACCCGTCTCCAAGACAGCCAAAGTCCATAGATGACTTGAACTTTTCAACAGGCACTCCCTCATACTGAGGCTTGCTCCTGAGGAAGTATCGTCCGCGAGCGTCGAGGAGGTTCGGAGACTTGGGGATTGCACCAGCTTGCTGCTGGACTCTAGCAGATTTGGCCGCGGGGCCGTAGCACGTGAGGTTGTTTTCCACGTATGAGCTTTCGTACGCGGAGTAGACTCTTCCCTGCAGGAAATGATCGATCTTCCGATTACCTGATGCAATGACAGTCAAGTTTGGATACGAGATGGCCGGATCGGTGTTGACGAAGTCCACGTTGTCCAAGACCAGAGTGCCAGCAGAGGCAGGAGTACTCTTCTCGCTGAAGGTGGTGAGGATACCGACTTGTGCATTGTTGATGCTCACGTCTAGTAAAATAACCGATCCCGTGGCTGCGATGTCGCCTCCTTGGGTCATGTCGAAACCGACGGGACAATCGTTGATCTCAATGTCCTTGTACAGGAAGACCCAGTCCCAGTTCTGGAAGATGGCAGTATTGCATCGGTAGAACGTCGCGTTGACGATCGTGAACTGCTGGTTACCTGCAAAGAGGCCGACGTTTCCGCCATAGAAGACCAGATCTTCCAACCAGCCACCTGAGCCGTTGTCCATGAAGATTCCCTTCTGCTGGCTGCCGTCGCCTGGTATCGCGGGCGCCATGATGAAAACCATGTTTTGCAAGCTAGTTGCCTGTGCCACTTGCCAATGGATGCAGTGGACTGCACGATTCGGCGGAACATCACTGATGTCGATGACGAAGTTCTTGACCTGTCTCCACATATTGTTTTGGTTGGCGTACCAGTTGAAACCGTACGGCAGATACACGTTCGACTCGAGTACACCGATCTCGTCAAACGAAGGTAATGCCTTCAAGATTGGTAGATTGTTCGCGTCACCCCAAAGTGCTGTGTGGTAGTACATGATGACACGCGTGGAGATCATGTACGTTCCAGCAGGAAAGTAGACGATGACAGACTCGGAAAGGCGGCTGTCACATCCTAGACCACATCGATTGCCGAGAGAGTTGGCAGCGTTGATAGCAGCGGAGTCGTCCGTCACGCCGTCTCCTTTCGCTCCGTAGTCTTTGACGTTCCTCCAGATCACAAAGTCTGTCTGGTTACCATAAGGCGTCTTTCCTTGACGCTTGATCTGCGACACCCAGTAAGGGGTCCCCGAGCCATAGCGCTTTTCGTGTCGGTGAGTGTGTGGTGGTGCCTCTTCGAGCTGCTCAACGACTGTTTCGACCTGAGGGCCTACCAAGAGGTCTGGTTCCCGCATCTTGAGGTCAAATTCGGTCAAGGCATGGTCTTCGAGGGATCCGAGGTTGATTTCATTGAAGGCAACCGCCGATGTGAGAATTGCGAGTAATATTGTGATTGTAGCGACTGCGTTACGCAGTGTAGCTGATCGTGCCATGATTGGCTGCGTGGTGGCGTGAAAGAGCGACAGTAGTTGGGTGATTTTGCACCGATCTGTGGGAAAGAAACGACAGAAGCAGAGATGGCGGAAATGCCCTGTAAGAATGGGCGGAGGTCAATGAGGCTGGACAACGCCGTGCATTTCGTGTGGAGGTACGTCACCTTGGTCGACGCGTCTGCCAGCCATGTTTGGGCCATAGCTGGAGTGGAATGTAAGCTTCAACCACCAATGCCAATCAGTAATTATCGCGATGCAAGGGGTGTTCGGGCTCTTTCTTTACTTCCATCGTCAATATTCTTTCAAGTGTAAGAGACAAACCTGCAGACATATGACCTGCTAGTCATGCAGCGTTGGTGCTGTGTTCGAATGGCGATGCTTCGCTGAATATGGTTGCCGTCGTCCGCCACGCATCGCATGCTGGCAAATTTTGACCTATTGCCCTTGTGCACAGCTGTTAGTAGGTAAAAATGAGTCCACATCTGACAAACCCGTCTGTCTAATCGAAAATCAGGTATGCCGACGCCTCGAAAGAGCAGTACCTTCACAGCTCCCTGTCTTGACTTCGGGGCACTGTAAAGACTTAAGTATGAAATGGCACTAAATCAGCAGCTTTTGATAACTCTCGTTAATGGCTACTCCATCTCGAACTTGTCGAATGCTAGAGTGACGCCTCCACGCGAACTTCACTCTTCACGGGTGCAAGACAGACTCCCGATGCATGACCCGAACTCTTCCCGCTGCCATAACGCACGCTAAGGAGTGAGGACGGCGCGGAAACACAGTCACTACCGTGTTTCCTTCGCCACAATGAGAAGCCTGAGGCCCGAGATGTCGCGTGACAACGTTGGTTTCCCATGAGACGTCCGCTCTCCACGAAAGCCCAGCCCGCGTCTCCACCAGCACAAGTCGCGAGCGCAACTCCAACCACCCATACCACCAATAACAACGAGAGGTATCCTTCGACACCTCGACCACCATGGCGGATCCTCCAAAAGCCTTGTACAGCGAGGTTCTCCGCAAGGCCAAGGAACCAAAGGTAGAGTGCCCGCCGATGATATTTGAATGCCTTGTGTGCTGACCCGAGTCTTGAAGGCTAAGCAGACCAACACCACACGCAAATATCATCCTGGCGCTGCGAGCGTAGAGCGACCATCACAGAAGGAATCTGTCCGTACCTCTGCCAGAATGGTAAGCCCCCCAAAGAAGCAGGGTAATGCTGCACGCAAAGCTCCTCCTGGTGCCGCAAGTATGCAACAGCCATCACCGAAGGTGTCTGTCGGCACCTCTTCCTCCACGTCAAAGGCTCTGCCCTTGTCGTCTTCCGCAGTTGCTTCTGGCAGCTCACAGGTACAGTGTCTCTCGTCAACATCAAATTGCTTTCATTGCTGACAAAATTGTCGAAGGTTGCCAAGTCCAAGACCGCACGCGTGGCAGATGTACCAAAGACCTTTTCGTTCGCCTCAATCACCCGCAAGGCCGTGGGTTTACCGGTATGGTGTCGTTTCTCCATATCAATGTGCGTTCTGGTGCTGACACGTTCTCCGAAGGTCTCTGATAACGAGACCACATACATGCCTTCCGAAATTGCCACCAAAATGCCGTACAACGCAGATTGGAAAACTCGACAAGCAATGATCGCAGCGGCGAGAGTTTTCGTCCACCTTCCCGAGGATCTACAGACCGACGTAATCGAGCAGTCGGTGCCGGATCGCGTTATGGGCTTCAACCCGTTTTACCCAAGGAATGAGCCCATGTTCATGTCGTGGTCGCCACTGGCGCACCTAGGCGACCAGCTTCACCGTCTCAAATACGTCAAAATCTTGCTGAGGAACACTGAATTGCACATCCCCAGCATGGATGACATGCGGTACCTTTGCAACTGGCTGTCGACTATCGACTTTGCGCCTCTGTGCTCGGACATCCTTAGCGATGGATTTGACGCCGTGCGCCACCTAAGTTTCACGGAGTTGTCGGACATGCGGGATACAACCCTCCCGATCTCAGGTGGAAAGTACAACTCTGCCGCCCGCATGCCAATCCAGGCCTGGAAAGATGCACGCTACCGCGTCGACTCCTTCTCCAGCAGGTCGACTTGGAGTGATTGCGTCGCCCTTACGCGTCTGTGCAAAGATCTTCGCATCCTTGACCTTCGTGTGCATCTCTCCGAAGAGCTCATTGCAAGGCTCCACGAGCATGACAACATGGAGGCGGTGTTGAATATCCGAGAATACTTCAAGCATCCTCACGCGCACCAGATCATCAAATTCCTGGACCTGCAGGGGTTGAGGACACTGTGCGTACTGTTCTATGATTACTGGTGGCGGAGTGCTAAGCCCAGTGAGGAAAAGCTGTGCATGCTTGCCCACTGGCTGGAAGAGCAGTTCCACTCGCGTGGTCAGAAGGTTGAGGTGGAGGCGACGTTCGAATGGTACGAGGACATGTACATGGGGGGAGACAGATCGGACTGTCCTCGGCGGAGGTGGTGAGAGCAGTGAGAGCCACTTCCATTTCTTTTTTTCTCTTTCGTTCACAGTATCTGTGTGCGATACCAAAGGCCGAGGAGCTTTTCCTGTCAGGTATGGAGGCTGGACTGGTCATACCTGCGGTTGGAATAGGCCCTCCTTGAAAGTTGCACGCTGTCGTGCAGGTGAGCAAGACGCTAGCTCTCTAGACTGTATACAATTCTGCGATGAATATAAGCTGGCCTTCGAGACGAGGTCGTATCCGGGCTCATGAGGTTCAAACGTATACCTTGAGGAGCCGTGCCCGGACTGCTAATGCTTACCACGTGGAGGATGTCATGTTCGGTGTAACATATTCGGAATGCCGTCACCTCTTGCTAGGCTGTACTGGGATACACCAGTGGTGCTACTGTCTTCACGTTAAGAACTGCATTGGTCGCCGCTGTGACTCTCAGACGAGTTCTCGTACATGTGGTACGGACATCTTAATTTTCATGTCATGGTGAGTGAATGCGAGGATGACATATTTGGATGTCCCTTGTGGACTCGAGGACTCGGACCAGACATGTGGGGCCGACTTCGCAGCATCATCCTCGCATGCAAACATACCAGACGCTGTCTTGTGACACTACTACGGCGAGCAACCTTTAACTCGTCTAGTACTCGTGGCCATACACTTTCGCTTCCTGGCATGCAGCCGCGACATACAAGCATAGCTGCAGCCGGCGGCGCACAGGCAGTATGCTTCTACGACCTCACACTGGGCGGCTGACCCTGCTACGCGCGCAACAACCACCGCAAACACACCTTATCTTCAGACTGCGTCGTGACCATGACTTCCATACCACCGCCGTACAGCAAGAGCAGAGACGCTCGCGATCGCCACAAGCAGGCACTATGACGCCTGTCCCGGACGAAGACCGCAAGCCTGCAAAGCAATCGCCCTTCTACTTCCTCACCGGCTACGCAGGCTGGGCCAAACGGCCTTCACGACCTTTCCCTCCGCCTTTCTTCTCTCCGCCTTCTGGCTCTTTCTCGGATCCGCTCTCAACACACAACCGCAGCCGTGACCGGCGACCGAAAGTCAATGGCGAAATGATCCTCGGCGTCACAAACGGAGATGATGCGATGCTGGTCACCGAGAACCTGTTAGCTGCGAACGACGGAGTCGGAGCATGGGCACAGAAAGAGAGAGGACATGCGCCGCTTTGGAGCCGGCTGATCATCCACTTCTGGGCAACGGCGGCGGAGAAGGATGGGATTGGAGCGGCGAGTACGGGCTTCAGCGTGGATGCGAGGCAGGCGGATGGAGAGAATAAGCCAGACCCGGTGCGGTACTTGAGTGAGGCTTATGCGGCTACGAAGGAAGCGTTGGGTCCTCCGACAGAGTGGTTTGGGACTACAACCACGTCCTCGGCCTTGTTGCATTGGGAGGAAAACAAGCCGACATTATACGTGACGCAACTGGGAGATTGCAAAGTACTGGTTCTTCGACCGGACCAGGAGTACAAGGGCAACGATGACGTGTCAGTCGATGAGCAGGAAGACATTGGTGGGGACGTTGTCTTTGCAACGAAGGAACAGTGGCATTACTTCGACTGCCCTCGCCAACTTGGCACGAACTCGCCAGACACTCCGGAAGAAAACGCCGTCCTCGATGTTTTTACAGTACAGGAGGGTGACGTTGTGCTAGCAATGTCCGACGGTGTCACAGACAATCTGTGGGAGCACGAGATTTCAGCCAACGCACTCAAATCTCTCCGCACGTGGGCGAAGAAACATGCTGCGGATGGAACAGCTACTCAGAGAACGAACGGGGTCTCAACAGAGGCTATGAAGTTCCTTGCACAGGAGCTTGTACTTGCTGCGAGGCAGATTGCGGAAGACCCATTCGCCGAGAGTCCCTTCATGGAGAAAGCTGTTGACGAGGGACTGGCTATTGAAGGAGGAAAGCTAGACGACATTAGTGTTGTCGCTGGCTTTGTGAGCAAACGCGACATGACTTGAACGAAAACTACGACTATGGACGGGCTATCAGCTACAACAAAAGCCTCCGAGGCCATTTCAGAGTCCCAACGAGGCATCGATATCTTTATCAATCAAAGGACATGATCAGGCCGCCTTCCCAGCTATGGTCGGATGTGCGCATACAAAGACAACAGCATGATGCAGCGGTTGATAACCGATCAGGATTATCACCCACGATCTCCGATCGTCCTCAGGTTGGACTACCGGGACGCATGGCTTGAGAACAAAAGTTCTTTGGACGGAAGAGGCTAATTAATCACAGCATGAGATATGCTAGGCGAGAGGAATTGGAAAGGCGTAATGGCTGTCTACGTTGGCAAGCGAGTATATACAACGATCGAATATGAAAACTGTAAATGACACAAAAATGTGCGTATGTAAACTGTCTAATGATTTTTCCTCAAGTCGTCTGCTATACCAAGGTTACGCATGTATGCACTACATATGTGTAAGGTATCCAGGCACGGGCCAGCTTTCACTTCAAAGAAACGCCCCGCATAACCCTAACTTGCGATTATGACATCGTGTGCTCAACTTCAAGATCGTCCGCTCTTCCACCTCCAAACAAAGAATGCAATGACCTCCACCGCACAGCTTGCCGCCTCATTGGCAAGCGTTACCGACTCCCTCAAGAGCACAAACACTCTCATCACCCGCCTCGCAAGACTCACATTCCCACCTGGCGCCGAACCACTAGACGACGAAGGCAACAGCGTACGCATCGAGCTCGCCCAGGACATCCACGAAGGCCTGAAGCAATTGGAAGAAGACCTCGAGCTATTACGCGGCGACATTGAAGACTCCACGCCCGTAGCAAAAGCTCCAGCGACCGGTCGTTTGCGCAGCGGCAGCGTTAGGCATAGCAGCAAAGGGCAAGAACACGAACGTCTGGGCACACAAGTCGTCCGCTTGGGAGAAGATCTGAAAAACGCAAGAGGAGCTTTCCGCCGCGCGCAAATCTCTGCTAAACGCGCCGCCGACGAGTCCAAGATCAAAGAGCGAGAGCTTGTCTTCGCCAGCCTTCAGCAAGCGTCTGATCCTTCCACTCCGACTTCGACCTCTGTCAACGGCAGCACCGCAGACCTGTTCGCTGGCCGCTCCACGCTACAAAAGCGCCAGCAGCAAAAACACCTCACGAAAGACGAGCTCCTAGTCGCGCAGTCCTCGGACGTCACCTCTGCTCTCCGCCGCACCACAGACCTACTCTCCACCGAGCTTTCGCGCTCCCGCTTCGCGCAAGAAACCTTCGACGAAAGTACCGCAGCGCTCAAAGATCTAGGAGACACCTACTCCGACCTCGACAGCGTGCTGAAAAAGAGCCGAGACCTGCTTGGGACACTGCTGCGAAGCCAAAAGAGCGACACCTGGTACCTCGAGACCGCGTTCTACATCCTACTCGCAACGCTAGCGTGGTTGATCTTCCGCCGCATCCTTTACGGACCTTTCTTTAAACTACCGCTATTCTTATACAACGTGTTCGCGTTCATACTCAACTGGACGGTCCTCAAGCCTCTGGTCTTCCTCTTGACCACTGTGGGAGTTATTACAACTGAGCCATATACAGCTTCGCGGAGCACACTGGTTGAATCCTCGACTTCGCGACCGCCGCTCATCATCCAGCCAAGTGCTTCGGGTCGAGCTCCAGTTGTTGAAGGTATGGCGGACGATATCGCACGTGTAGGAGGCGTGCGCTCTGGCGCCGGTGGTACGGGAGCCAAGGTTGGCAAGAAGGGAGAGCTTAGGGGTGAAGAGAGCGAGAAGATTGGTAAGATGGCTGAGAAGGTTACTCGTGGGGACGGCACGGTTCTGGAGGACCGAGGCGATATTCCGAAGAACCCGAAGAAGAAGCAGTTTGAGGCCGATGTGGAGGATGCGAAGCAGGCTGAGGCCGAGGGCAAAGTCAGGAAGAGGGATGAGCTATAGATTGACTACTGTAAGAACTTGCACTTGAGGCTGTAAAGTTTACGGCGGCTTAAATCATCGATCATCCTACTTTTAACGGCACAAAGTGTCCTTGACTACGAAACGCGCATGCGGATCCGACATGTGCAGAGAGATCGACCAGTCAGATTGATACGCTTTATCCCATACCCGGGCGTACGCTGCGGTCGTGGATTCAAGGTCTACTCTGCCTGTACCATCCAGTGCACTTGCTCAAAGTGTAGTGAGGGGTTTCCTGCGAAGCTGGTGTGCCAGCCGTATAGATTTGGCAGCATGAAGGGACAACGACCTCAGGTGAGTTTGCTCGTTCTCAATGGCAGCGACACTCCGTCTCAAGACTACAAAAGACTAACACTGCAACAACAAAGATACTCGTGCACCAACTCTATAACGATCTCGAGAACCGCGCCATTGTCCTTGGCGCCGGAAGCGAACCAGAAACATACCTCATATGGGCCACCCACCCAACATTGCGGGACGAAATGGCTTACAAACAGAACGTCGTTCTGAAACAAGTCAAACCTGAGGAAATAGAGCCGACCGCTTCCTTGTGTAGTCGTGAACAGCCCAAGAGGCGCTGGACGTCAAACTCGATCGATCTGCGTTCGGAGAGTCCCAAGCGGCCGAGGACAGACCATCACCAGCAGCGTCCGCTCGCAACTCCGCGACCGCAACAGCCATTTGCACGCGCCCAACAGCCAGTTCAACACGATCTTCAGCAGGCATACCGCGTCAACAGAGGCCATGTCATCCACCAGAAAGACCACGACACTGGCCTTTCCATCATGTTCTCGAATCAAAAGCTGCGTGATTACGTGAAGAGCGTCGAAGCCTCGGCGGAGATGAACGATGAATACCTCTTCCGCACGATGCGCGAGATGGTGGACGAGGAGCTGGTCGGAGCCGGGTTCCCAAGACTGCCGATGTTGTAAGGTAATTGGAGAGCTTTGTAGAGGTTGGGATGAAGGACAGTATGAGATTGAGAGCAGATGTCTGCTATGGTATGCTATGCTTTTCACTCATCCATGCTCAACGCCTCATACCGACTCCCCAACCCAGCCTCATACCGCTTCCCATCAACCACACCCCCATCGCCCTCATACCCCGAATCTCTCCTCGACTTCTCCTCCCCAGAACCCAACAGTTTCTCAACAGCAAGCACGATCCTCTCCGCACCAGCTCTCGCACCTTCGAGATTAGCAGCACCAGGGCCTAACCTCAAACCTGCAAACTTGCCAGCGCAGAACAATGGAACGTCGTCTCGCCAAGCCAGGTCATCTGTTAATGCTGGCAGACCATCGTAAGTCTCCATTGGGTATTCGGAAACGATGGGCTGCATGTAAGGGAGGGTAGAGATGTCGCTTTGCACGCCCGTGGCGAAATAGATGTAGTCGATTTCTGGGAGATCGGGGATTGGAGGGGAGGTGGTGAGACTCCAGGTTTGGGAGTCGGCGTTGTAGGCTTGTGATTGCACCGTGGTGTTGTAGTGGAGAGCGGTGCGGCCGGACTGGACGTGTGAGAGGAGGATTTTGGCGAAGCGTGGTGTGATGCTGCCGCCGCCGCGGGCTTCTCTTAGCATGTCTGCTCGTTCTGGATGATATCGTCAGCTTGGTTGTTGCTTGTAAGTGGCAACGAGGAGTAAAGGCATACCATAGTCGTCGTCAGCCATCCAGAAAGCAGCTTTCTCCTGGTTCCTGAACTTGCTCATCCAGTTCAAATCAATGTCGAAAGGTTTCACTAATCGATCAAATCCATTAGCCATGATCCCAACACAACCACGTCCTCTGGAGTAAAATAAAACAAACCTTTAAGCGTCCCCCTCATCAAATGCCAAACCTTCGTAACGCCCTGCTTCAGCACCAAATCCCCCGTCTGCGCACTCGTCAACCCACCCCCAACAACAAGAACATTCGTCCTATTCCCCGCCGCAACCTTCGCCCTCAAAGCCTTCGGCAACTCACAATCTCCCCTAAGCGTAAGCGCATGACAAGCAGCCTCATGCTTCATGCCAATCTCCCCAAAAGGCTTCGGGATACAAGGCGCATTCCCCGGCCCAACAGCAAGCACAACAGCCTTAGCATAATGCACACCTCCACCCTGGCTCCTTACAGTAAACAACTTCTCACTTCCTCCCTCCGCCGAAAACTGCGGCACAACTCCATACGTGACATCCTCAACCCTCTCCTCCCTCACCACCTCCTCTCCCTCAAGGCCATACCTCCCCACAACCCCCCTCACAAAATCCCCAAACATCCCCCTCGAAGGCGTGAAATAATCTTTCCGATCCCTCTCGTCCACAGTGCAAGGCGCCATCGCCTGACTGCTCCTACTACCAGTACATTTCCCGCCACACATCTCCCTCCTCCTCTTCTTCTGCTTATGCTTGCTAAGTTCCTTACCCACACACCCCGCAATCTCCTCCAACTCCGCCGTCCTCTCTTTCTCATGCGCGAAAGCCAGCAGCGCATCGCGATCGCCCGGGTCAGGGTGGAAGAACATCGGGCTGCGCAGGTGCGAGATGCGGAAAGCGGCGAAGAGGGCGTTCCAGCGGGTGAGCCATTCTTTGCCTTCAGCGTCGAGGACAAGTAAGTCGCGGACGGAGGGGCTGTGGGAAGCGGCTCGCACGCGGCCGGTTTTACGGTCTTTGACGCTGGAGTGGCCGGCGTGTTTGCGCAGCCAGTGGAAGCGGCGGTGTTCTTCGTCCGTGTAGAGGGCTGAGGGGGTGTGTTCGCGGAGGCGGGCGGCGACGGCGAGGCCGCTGGGACCGGCGCCGATGATGAGGACGTCGTGGATTGTTGGGAGGGTCGTTGTGGATGTTGGCGTTGGGTCTGGTTGGAGCATGGTCGAGGATGATGGAGTGGTTGGTTGCCTCTCACTGTATTTTCTTGTTTTCAGTGAGGTCTGTTCTTGTAAAACCAATGAAGGATCAATGTGAAATGTGCTTGTAGAGCTAATGCGCGTATAGAACATGGTAATCTTTAAACTTGATTTCGTCATAAACAATGGTACTCTACCTTGATGGGAGCTACCTTGGTGGTCACCTTTTCGGACCCGCTAAAGCTGTAAACCCACGACTCGTCCTTTGACCCTTGTTCCTCCTAGGCCGTTGATAATCCGGGAATTCTGCATCGTAACAATTTGGTATCTTGCGAGAAATGGCAAAAAGTCCGTCCCATGTACAAATGTTGCCCTCATCACCGAAACGCCGCCCGATCTGGTTAAGGGATGCCAATCGTATGTCGCGCGAATGCGACAATCATAGCTGCTACTTCTCGTTCTTCGATAATTCAAAAGCTCATCTCTTATATTCAAGCCTTCGCGAAGCGCTTCTCGAACTCGGCAAACAGCTTCGGGCTGATTTCATCCGAGGTGTTTCCGTTGACCGTCCATAGCACGCCAAGCTTGTCGTAGTGCTCCAGTAATGGCAGACTGGCCTCCTCGAATTGCTTCAGTCTGGCTTGCCAAACTTCTGGCTTGTCATCTTCGCGCTGAGACAGCGCCTCACCAGTCACATCGTCCTTGCCGGGAACTTGTGGCGCATTGAAAGTGGTATTGTATGTACGGCCGCTTGGAGTATGAATCCAGCGGTTGCAAATGCGGTCCATGATGACGTCCGAGGGCACCTTCATATTCACAACCCAGTTCATAGGTACTAGCTCGTCCAGCTGCTCTGCTTGGTGTTCGTTGCGCGGGAATCCGTCCAGAATGAAAGATGCATCCGGGTGGTCGGTAAACTCGTATTCGCGATCCCACTCGTGGTCTCGAGGAATATTCTTTGTAATGTGCTCGTCTCCCATCATCGAATCTTGCAGGCCAGAAGTGGTGTATGAGCTCACGACCGAGTTGAGCGTCATGGGCCGCATTCCACCTCGCTCGATAAGCCAGCCGCGGTTTGTGAGAGAGTTGCGAATAAGGCGGAGGATCATGCTGTCTGAGACCAAGGCGCCAGTCTTCATAAGGTGTTCGGCTTGGATGCCTGTGTCGCGTGACAAGTTAGCGGGCATAAACGTGGAATGCGTGACAGCAAGGGAAGCGCACCAAGTGGTGTTCTGTTGCGCACATTCTCGCGAAGCAAGTCGCCAGAGCTGATCGTGGACAATTGTTCGTAGCGTTCCAGCATGCGAGTGGATTGGGTGCCCTTACCGGCGCCCGGAGCGCCGATAAGGATCATGCGAGCGGCCTTTCGGAGACGCATGGTCGGTAGATTATGATTGTCTGGGCGAGTCTGTGAAGTCACGTGGTTCTGGCAGAAGGCGAGCTATCGAATAAATGTGGTGGGTAGGGCGCGCGGAAGCGAATGGTCGCAGTAGTGGTGGGAGGCTCGAGGCGCCGAGAGCGTGGAAATGTTCAGCGCATATTGTACAGGAGTGGTTGACGCAGGAGATAGTAGGGAATGGCAAGAGAGCGAAAATGTGTGTGAGAGAAAGTGACTGCAGGAAGATCGACAGGTGACGGTGTGAATATGGTGTGGTGGTGGTGCTGCTTGTGCTTGTGCTTGTGCTTGATTGCCGAGCGGGACGAGTGAATGTTGCACGCCGAGGGCGAACGGCCAGCGGGAGCGCTCAACATTCACTCGGCTGCTCAGTTTCCGTGCGGCTTCGGCGTTCCGTTCTCATCACTGCAACCACGGCCTGATAAGCTGATCGACACGGTCTCGGGAGGACACATCGAGTTTATAAGAGAGTGTAGGGAGCCTCTGTCGAAGCTCTTGATATTCCATCACATAGCCCTTGGCATATTAATACGCATGACAGAATCCGCAATATGCTGTACCAATATTTATCACCTCCGCGCATACACTTATACTCGGCGGAAAAACATAAGTACACGCGAAGGAGCCGCGGCTATGGTCTTTCCTCAAAAGTGCCGATAAGGCATGTTGGGATTGCGACATCGCCGCCCTAGTCAATGTGAAAGGCCTGGGCTGGGTCGTTGTGATCGAGTACGTGTACACAACCGGTCTTGATCGTACTGGAAGGCAGGATAGAGATAAAGAGTACAACGAACTCGATCAGATACATCTGACCTGTGATTCCAGGGCTCATCAACTCACAAGTTATATTCTACTTTATGAACGGTTTCCAATGATGATCCTCCTACTGCTGGAAGTTGTGCTTAAATCTAAAAGCGATGTGGAATTGCGAGACACGACTTGGATGCATTCACCTATCGACCTCGATGGATATTCTGAAAGAGAAGATATCCATCACAGTTAGTTGATATTTTAAGCGCCATCCGATTTCGGCTGGGTCCAGAGATGCACACGTCTCTCAGCGGCAAGTATGCTGCTGTTTGGAGCAGGCTAGAAGAGTCAATGTGTGTGAGACATGTCGAGAACTAGCATGGGTTGTCAAAGCAAAGCTAAAACGACCCATACATGCCGAGTCGCTACTGAAACGATTATCCAGAAGGATGAACATGTTCGTCTCGCGCGGCGAACGAGGGGCGAAAGCTTCATCTTTGCAACACCGCAAATCATCTCCGTTTCGGTGGTGATGCGCTCTCTCTGCAGACGGGGTTCTCAGATTCTTGTAGCAAACCTCAGTCATGATTAAGCAATATTATACAGTGAATGCATTCATCGAATTACGTACAATTTCAAGAATGCAATTTGCACCTGAATAACAATAGCGTGCCGCGTTGCTGCCGGCTTCCTTCCTCTCGCGGCGGAGTTTTCTAGAATTGAATGGTCCCTGGGAGCGAAACGTTGGATTGAGCTGTTGTGACATCAATCCTTCGCCCGCTCTCTCTTTCGCATCTCCCATCTCCCTCTCTCTAACTCAAGCATCTACACCCATTTCGACATCGCGCCCTCCAATCTCTAGCGATATACATTCCCTACTTGCTGGATAATCCCTTCGCCCCATTCCGATACATCCGCAGGCGCAAACATCATGCTCTCCTCCCGCGCCGCCAGTCAGCTGGCCCCCTTGGTCCTCAGAAACGGTGCTCGCGCTGCCGTCCAGCGCCAGGCTCGCCTCCCTAGGCAATCATCAGTTATTGCTCTCCTCGCACAGTCCAGATACAACTCCACCGACACATCAAACCGCTCCAGCAATGCGAACTACCCTCCTCCGGGCTTCAACGCCGAGCAGGCGAAAAAGCCTCTAGACCAACAGCCCACAGCCTCTCAACCCAAGAAGGCAGACACTTCGAGCCCGCCTGATGTTGCCATTCCTGCGTCACAACCGACTGAGCATGCGCCGACTGCGTCTGAGGAAACTGCGACACTCAACGTTCTCGATGACAAAGTGAAGGCACATGAGAAGGCGACAGCAAAGAAAGCGGAGGAGAAGAAGAACATGACTTTGAGGCAAAAGATTATGAAGGAGGTTCACCACTACTGGGACGGTACTAAGCTGCTTGGCACTGAGATCAAGATCTCCAGTAAGCTGGTGTTGAAGATGGCCGCGGGATACGAGCTCACAAGGAGAGAACACAGGCAGTTGAAGAGAACAGTGGTCGACGTTGGTCGTCTTGTTCCTTTCCTGCCTTTCGTTCTGGTGCCTTTCGCGGAGCTGCTGCTTCCCGTGGCGCTCAAGCTTTTCCCCAACATGCTTCCTAGCACTTTCGAGGACGCTAAGAGCAAGGACGGCAAGGCCGTGAAGCTGAGGAGCTCAAGAAAGGAAGTCTCCAGCTTCCTCCGTCAGACACTCAAGGAGAGCGGTATCCCGATTAGCACCGCCAACGCCCAGAAGCAGGAGTTCACCGAGTTCTTCCGCAAGATCCGCACTACTGGCGAGTCACCCACAAAGGCCGACGTCGTCAAGGTCTGCAAGCTGTTCAAGGATGATCTTACTCTTGACAACTTGTCCCGTCCCCAGCTCGTCGGTATCTGCCGCTACATGAACCTGAACACTTTCGGCACCGACGCCATGCTACGCTACACCGTTCGCCACCGCATGCGCCAGATCAAGCGCGATGACCGCGCCATCTCCTACGAGGGCGTTGAGTCTCTCTCTGTCCCCGAGCTCCAGACCGCCTGCGCTTCCCGCGGTCTTCGCACCCACGGCATGTCTCCTGCTCGTCTCCGCGATGATCTCGCCCTCTGGCTCGACCTGCGTCTCAAGTACGGCGTTCCCTCGACCCTCCTAGTCCTGAGCAACGCGTTCATGTACACCCAAGGCAAGGAAGCCGAATTTGACTCCCTGCTCGACGCCCTGCAAGCCGTCCTCAGCTCCATCCCCGAGGAGCTCTTCCACGAAATCGAGCTCGAAGTCCACAACGCAGAGGGTGCTGCCACCAACAAGCAGCGTCTAGAAGTCCTCAAGGAGCAGCAGGAGCTGATCCAGGAGGAAGCCGCGCAGAACGACGCCCGCGGTGGCGAGCAGGTCCCCAACGACAGGGACGATATCGACGAGGCCGAGGAGGAGGTCAAGAAGCAGGAGAACGCCATGGCCGCTTCCGAGGCCGCTGACAAGAAGGCTGAGGAGGCCAAGAAGGCTTGAAGATGCCGGACCACCTATTTTCCTTGTGTCCTTGTTTTCTTGTAAACCACAATTTATGGCGGAAAAAGTGTAAGATCAAAAGAGAAGAAAAACTTTAACTGTGGCGATGGCGATTGGTGGGCTGGGAGGCTAGAAGGATAGATCAATTGCTTTTTTGATCGTCACGTGTATTGCATAGGATGGGAATTGGCGTATGGGTTTTCGGAACAGGTCTTTTCAGGTCCGGCGATATCAAATAAAAAAGGGTCGCAGTCGGCGGAGAAGAAGAAGGAGGGAAGGGATTCACGTCACTGCTCATTATGTCTGGTTAAAAGACCATAAAAATTTGAATAAGAACTTCCTACTATATGCGCTTGGGATGAGGATGTGGTTGTGATATCTACGTTACCGGAAGGCCTGTATATGATGGAATCAAGTACCGCTCTGCGACGAAAAACGAAAACCAACAGATATTCAAAGATACTTGACTATAACACAATAAACCATCTCATATAATGGTTGCCCGAAAACAAATTCTTCTCTTTTCTCGAGGTTTCTATCACTGCACGCAGCGGCATGTCTAGCTGGCTCAAAGCATGCATGGAGCACGCCAAACCCTACTTGCACTTCCCTTCCCAGCCCTCTGCAACCCTACATGTGAACCATCGCTTCATGCAAAGGCGTTGCGAGCCCTCGATAGGGCTTTTGTAGTCTGCATATATAAGAGCCTCGTTGTTCGCAGCTGTGTTCTCTTGTGGTTTTCACATGCAGGCGCCCCTTGCCTGCCTTCTCTGCCTGACTGGATTTGCGCCCCTCATCACTCATTCAAAGGAAAACTGTTGACCTCCATCAAGGTATAGACACTGGACCTCTTGGGTGGCCGCCTGGAAGTTACTGTCGTCATCATTGTACAGTATGGCACGCCTCTTCTATGAGCACGATGTCGACTGCGTGAAGCCGATTGGACTACCAAGAAACCTGCACCGGACTACCAGGCCTTAGGAACTCTGTATAAGGACCAAGGCAGGACTCGTCGTCACGATATGGTACCGCGCCAAGGATTGATATTGGGGCCACATCATCTGCCGAAGAAACAAGGACAAACATGCTCTGGCTCAGACCTTCTGGACAAGGGATGTTTCGACCTTGGAGAGGGCAAGCAATGCCATCGCAGCCACCAGCGTTTGGCGCGATGTCTTGTCTCGCTTTTGCTTTGCGGCTAACCTCGCGCCGGCTCAGCTAATAAGGCAGAGTGGATGCGCTCGCAACTTCATCGCGGACAAGTTTCTGCTTTGGCTGGCGCAATGCCGAAGCGACGTTTCATCTATACATCTCCGCACGCAATCTCCACGCGCCGCTTGCCAACGTGAAGCAACTACAAGCAACAATACCGCGTGGCTCCCCCCAGCACCCAACTTCGACCTCGTTTATTTCTGGCCAGGTCTGTCTATCTGATGCCGCTATACGAACAATAGTCCCGATCCTCTTGTCCACTATCACCATATACTGTGATAATGGCGTACGACGCGTTTCACTAGCCCATATCTGCTCCTCCCAGGAGACCACTGTAAGTACAAGAAGCCTTTCCTGCGCTTTTAGCATTGCTTGGTTCTTCTTTTCTCTCTATCAAGCTCTTTCTACTACCGACCGTTCAAGCGACTGGCTCGCTTTGTTCATACACTCTTTCGTTCATTGATCCAATT
>Ga0265797_10003615_pt1 | contig 24606 bp, 22 predicted proteins | sample P2T30metagenome_FD_192433 | JGI IMG/M metagenome (GOLD analysis project Ga0265797, IMG submission 192433) | Plant litter microbial communities from East Loma Ridge, Irvine, California - P2 T30 | ecosystem: Environmental > Terrestrial > Plant litter > Unclassified | place: USA: California... | reverse complement strand
CTCAAACCCCCCCCCCTCCTTTATCTGCTTCCCATTGTCCAGTGGTTTCAAGAGCCGTTAAGCTACTTCCGTGGCCGTTTCGATCTGCACATGAACATCCCAACATGTCATAGTTGAGAGTCTTGGGCGTCCAATCCTTTTGCTGCTCTTCGGAACCTTACTCGCGAACGGGTCGTCTCTGTGCAATGTGGCGCTTGTTAGCTCCTTTTGCCCTGCTAACACAAGCATGCAGGACATTCCCTCTTATAACTCCTTGGGGACATACTAACCGATCATTATCACATCCAGCAACTATACCCGGCCATCCCGACGTTTTCGTCTAATCAGCCTCGAAATGGCCTCTGCTCTCGCTAGGCCTAGATGGCACCGCTCTGCACGCCACAAGTTCAGCTGTTGTTGATCCTTTTTTTTTCTCTCTGTCGAACAGCTTTTCCTTTTCCGGACTCGGAACACCTGCTGTTGTTGCTCGCAAAAAAAAAAGGCCATCACGGCCTAGACGGTGCTGCGCAAGTTCAAGGACGCGTCAATGCGTGAGCCGTCACGCTCAGCTTGGGATATGGTGTGTGGGCCTGAGCTGACCGGTGTGGTTTACCGCACTGTAATTGGGCAACTCGTCCGTTGTGCTAAATATATGCCGGCAGGCTACAGCAGAGTGGGTAAAGATATCTTGGGGGGGAAACGTGGCTCGGAGACAACCAACTACTGTCTATCCTCCAGTCCGAACCGATCTCACCATTGAGCTTGCAGGCTACATTCTCGGAAACCCGCATCGTGACCGACGCAGCCAAGGATCAGCCGGCAATAACGCGGAGATGCAAATCACGTTCTTGCCTGGGTATCCGCGCTACATGATGAATGCAGGTCAGGCGGGGGTGTTGATGCGCGTAATGGTGCGGGGCGGTTGCCGGTAAGGCAGGTGGAGACACGTCGCGGACGCATCTCGGTGTATTGGAGGATGATTCGATTATCATGACTAGTGGCCGATTGTTGCGAGCTTCACTATTCAGTATATGAGGCTGGCACTTGAATGTTCAGTCGAGAGGGGGCTGTGAAAACATGTTGTAACATTGAAGAGGAAAGAGCAACGCCAGGAGCCTTGATGTAAGAAAGAAAAAACGACGAGATAAGCCGACGACGAAGAATGCGCCCGTCCATGGTACGCGTGCGCTTTTGAATCCCAGATACCTCCCAATGTAATGCGTAAAAGGAAAACCCAACCGGAAAGAAATGCAAGCTATTCGTACAGGATATCAAATGTCCAACCCAAGTCGTAAACCGTGAAAGAAAACGCCCACGCTCATGCCCAATGCCCAACGCCAAACACTCCTTGAGATAAACATGACAGAAATGCTCATCAGCCGTGGTGGTGTACCGGCGCACCAAGTCTTAACCAAGACCAGATATCAACATGCCGGTAGATGACAGACATCCCGATTCACTCGATTACCGCCTCGGCCCAACTGCTCAACCCACCTTCTTCGCCCAACACGCGCGTCATGTCCTCCTCAGCGAGCCGTACCAGAATCTCAAAGGGCGCTTCGGCACCATTTGCAAGTTGTCTGCGTCGCGGGAGGAAGATCATGCCGCCATCACCCGGTCCATATGACCGTCTGATAAACTCTGCTCGTCCAGCGAGCGAGTGTTTGCTCAAATCGGTACCCGGTATACCCCAGCTGAGGTCCGCACCAAAGTTGATCCAGGAAGAAATGTACAGGTCGGATCCAAACGTTATGCCTAGTGCAATTTCCGTATCGGTGATCCGGTCGATCGATTTGAAGAAGCTAAGGTGACGAGACACCCAGTCGTCGTCAACGCCGGAAATAGTGCTTTTGATCTCATCGATGACGCGGACGATTGTAGACGTCGTTACACTGAAGGTATATATCAGCTGACTTGCTCAACTTCAATGACGCCCACCGCTCGTAGATCTGGTCTACAAGATCGAAAGCATCACAAGGTGCCATGTTCTGGGAAAGGTGCAAAGGAGCAACTTACCGGTCCTCTGCTATGAGATCTGATACGTTCAATGTGCCGCGCGAGAACAATGCCATGTTACCCATGTAGTCCGCGGGAACGGGAGGGTTTTGCCGCCTGCGCAGATCCGTTGCGATGCCCAGATTAGTCTCCGTCAGCCCGCACTTGAGTAACCGGGCTGCTCTGGCCCGAGTAACATGCGTCCAAACAAGGGCAGCAAGTACATTGCAAATGGTCGGCGCGTTGTCTTTAGGGAAATGCGATCGCAGAACTTCTCTGTACTCACGTACTCGAGCTGCGGGAATGACGATGAGTCTCTGGGTACACTTTGTACTCGAGGGCAATGTTTTGAGGTAGTCTGGTGGTCCGTCGCAGTAGCAGTCGGCGCTGACATGACCATGTAGCCGGGGAATTTCCTCGTCAATGGTATGTCGCAAAAGAGACTGCCTATCGGCTGTACTCGTTGTATCTGCTACGGGTCAGTCAAGGTTTGGCAACGCGGCGAGGAGAAATTACCGGCGGCTCTGTGCAGTTCGGGGCGCTGCCCGGAGATAATGGACACGTGTGCGGAGAAGGTTTGCCAGAAAAGAGTAACGCCGGAAAAGTCGAACACGGAATGATGCATGTACATGGAAAGTACAAGTCCGCCAGGTATAAAGAAGGCTTGCGTTCGCATTGCTGGCGCATCGCTTTTGTTGAAGTCTATTTTCCCCTCACCATCCGCTGGGACGCCCGGATAGTTTGCGAGATCTTCAGGGACAAACATGGCACTCTTGAACGCACTGGGCGGCATACCATTCCGTTTGAGCTGTTCATACGTGTGCGGAAAATCGGTATCGTGGTAGTGAACTTGCTTGGAACGAAAGATGGAGTTCAGGTCCTTGTCTGACACCTCGCTTGGGTATTCCAGAGCAAGCTTCCCAGCCTCACGATCCGCCAAAGTCAGCTTCCCAGCAAGAAATGGAAACTTCTTGAGGGTAAGGCGAAGGCCAGCGCCTAGAGCCTGGATGGCAGCTTCGGCATTGTTTTGATCGGGAAACTGTCACCACAGTCAGCCTACTGTGCTGGCTGCACCTACTCCAAGGTGACTTACAGGAAAAATACATAGAGTTTGTATGTATACGCGCACTACATTCTGATCCAAGCAAGATAGGTGGAATGACCTGGTCTGTACGGGCGGGGTGTGTTGCCTGGTGAGCATGTCGACAATGCGGGAAGTGGTGCTAGCGACGGTGTCGAGAAGCCGGGGCTCGACCAACACTAGTGGGAGTTCTAGAGACATGGTTGCGGCCTCTCTCAAAGTTAGTTATATAACAGAGTGATGTGAAGAGTCACGCATGTGGTTGAATTGGGTGAGCAAACAACCCGGCATGTGAAGCACAAGAGGTCGTTTTACCCCTTCACCGCAAGGTCCCAGCGAGCAGCGTCTGTGTGACGGGCGGGCGGCATTGGCCCACTCTCCACGGCCCGAGAGGACTAAGAGGACGATGACCGCATGCGGAAACATCTGTGCGCTTACGCCATGCCTCATTCCCGCTTCCCCGTCTGTCTGCTTGTTCAAGATTCGCATCCACCCCTTGATGTACGCCAAACGTGTCTCGTTCCGCCTTCCCCGTCCGCTTCGCTGCGCCTTGTCTGGACACCAAACCCTGCGGATGCGGGCAAGGTACAGCCGGTGTGCGAACGTTCAAAGAAGGGTTTCCGCCGACGTGGAACGGTAATTTGGTTTTCTTTTTGCCAACTTGCACTGTTCGAGGCAGAGGTCAGGCGACAATGTACCGCTGAACAAAAAAGACGAAGTCGGCTCTCCTTTGACACCCAGACCCCGGTAGACAGGGGCAGTGCGCATGGAAGTTTTTCTCGTTTGGCTCGTCTGTCGCTTGTCGTAGCCAGGCTGACACACACGTCCTTCCTCCTGCTGTCGCGGCAGGACCTTTGCGGCACAGCGTGGCATTGGACCGATTCGTATCTGAAATTGCAGCCTTGGCTGCTCTGCATCATGAATGGTCATAACAACTGGGCTGCCACGAGGCAAAGTTTGGATCAGCGATGCAATGACAGATCAATACAGGATGACAGGTCGCCTTCCTTCGGTCGGTGAACAGCAGGCAAGGGAGTTTGGCAGCCCTAAGGACCACGCGCCTGGTAGCTGCTGCGCGCGCACCACTCGCGACAGGTCGTACGACGTAATCCCGCCTTGCAGCATGCTGTAAGTGTCCTCGTGATACTCCAAATAGCATCTTCGGATAGCGGTGTGAGCTATCACATCGCAAAGTACTCGGAGTGTAAGCATCGATGCGTCATATCATCGGTAAGGCCTCTACGGAGACACGTTGCGGGCGGTCCGTCGTTTAGTGGGTCGCAACCAGCGTCGATGCCAGCAAACGCCGTGAACAGCGGCAGAGAAGGATCAAACAAAATCCTTGTCATCAGCATGATGGAAGCATCGAGGTTGGAAGCTGATGCACCTGCAGCTGCAGCAATTGTGGCTGACTGAATTGGGATATGCGCGGCCCCACGCTTTGGGCAGTACCAATGTCCAATTAGCGAAGCGCCTCAATATTAAAAACATACAAAAAAGCAAATGATGAATCCATTGAGCAATCGGGCGGATTCCTGCCATCGGCAGTGGCGGCCGTATGCGCGACGCCTTGAAGCCCCTGCATGCCCATGTGTTTCCTCGTAGCGACGGACGGGTTTGGTGATGGAAGCACGAAACTTCTGAATGCCCAACGACACAGCGAACGGCGTTATGCAACCCCCCCTGGGATAGACTGCCTGGTGGTGGTGGAGGAGCTTTCGACGCAATGATGCAAGGCCCAATGGATCAGCTGACTGGGCATATGGCTGAGACGGCGATAACTCAGAGTCACAACCAGACTTGCTCCCCCACAAAAACCATGTTCGAGCCTGTTTTTTTTTCTGACCGGAAAGTGCACACAGGGGTGTTGGGTATGAATACGGGGTGATGGCTGGGTGACACGCAAGCGTCGATGATCCCATGTCCGATTCAGAGTGACAGGAAATTGGGTTATCATCAAATTTGGAATCGATGGTCTGGAGCCTGGACAGACTGTAACGTCATCCACCGGAGGCTCGGGGCGCCTTAACCGCTGTAGCGAATTTTATAATATAAAATTGGTTCGCGTTGGACGTAGAGTCGCTAGGACCTGGCCTTGGGCTCTCGTCGGCATGCAAAATGTGAACGCTGGCACATGCACCAGCACTAGTCGAACAGCCAGTAGTCGTATGCGGTGCGTGAAGATCGATCAAACAACGTCATTGTGCGCTTCAAGAACAGGTCGCCGTTGTCGACGCCGTTGTCGACGTCTGGGTGTGACCTTGTGGTCTTGCACTGGGTGGCTGTTAGCGCCGGAAGCGACTGGCTGCGGGGGGTTGGTTGGTCTCGGGGCGGCTTCCCCGCGATCTTGCGGCGGCTGTACGCACAATTACCATGACACCCCACACTCTCTATTCGTTATTGCCGGACGCCCTGATCTACTCCTGATGTACCTAGTACCCGTGGCACACGTGAGAAACACGCGTGGCGGCGCAGCCGCATGTCTTGGACGGCACTCCATAGGCATCTAGCAGCAGCATGGATGGCCGGTGCTGTACCCCCTAACACTGTCGGGCCCCGTTTCCCTACGTTTTGTATACGCGCCCGTAGTTGTATGCTAATACCGACCACCTAGCTTCTCTTTAGCCGATTTCACCGACATGCCAGTCGAATTCTGGCGCGCATAGCCGTCGACGGCGTCCGCGCACAGTTACAACGGATCCATCTGGAGCTACTGTCCGACGCGCTAGCTCTGCGGCACACCGTCCTTGACACTCTCGATCGTACGACACACAAGGCCCTGGAGAGGAGGCACGAGGTATACATTGCGATTGTAGCAGCGGGTGGCTACGAGTACACAATGGCCATTTTGGCGAATACTGGCGCTTGGGGCTGCGGCGGTGCCCATGATACCAATGCTGCGTGTAGAAGAAGCGACATACTTTATCGACAAGTTTTGAGCAGCTCTCGTCTCTAGCAGCTCTGTAGAAATGGAGAAGCATCTTGACCTGGAGCGACGCGTTGTAGCTACGAACGACAAGGGTTTTCGCATTGTGCGAATCGGATCCTCCATTCCAGCGTCAACGCTTTCAGGCCAAGAATATCCTGGTCTCATCCGGCAGTTGTATTGAATTCCGCAGTGGAGGCTTCGACAAAATCCGGGGCTAGGGACGATGGAAGCAGGGTGTCATGGATCCACGGTGGCGGCTGACCTTTCATTCAGGTATCCCAACTATCTACATTCAATTTGCAATTTAGAAGGTACTACCGGCGCGATATTGGCAGATTACCCGCTGGTGAGTTGACAGAGTACGTTGCTGGTGCGAGACAATTTTGGGCATGCTTGTGTGGGACCTCAGCATTACCTCAGCCACTGAACGACTTTTGGACGGATCTTATGAGGACGAGGCTCTTGCAAAGATACGGTGCAACCGAATCTGGTGCAGTGTTAAAAGTGCGTCTTGATGACAAAGACGGGTTCTTCAAAACCACTGATATTGCGCGAAGAGAAGAGATGTACTTCTTCATTGTCGGCCGCGCATCTCTGGACAAGATCAAGTCGGGAGGAAACAAACCATCTGCCCTGGATATAGGGCGCAAACTGCTAGTGTTGCCGTACATTGCCGAAGCCATGGTTGTCGGCGTCGCAGACTAGGACATTGGCAACGAGTTGCGGCCGTAGTCTCTCTGCAACAGAATAATCTAGTCACTGACTTCTCTTGGCAAGAATGCCAGCTCAGGACACGACCCGACCATTAAAATTCTTGTGACGAGATTTGCGTGAAAAAGAATTGCCTGGATACAAGTTGCCGACGCTTCTTCGCATTGCACGTGGGGAGCTCTCGAAGACTGCCACAGGAAAGGTGCAAAATAAGATTCTTAGGCCTCATCTCTTTCCGGCGGGTTATCGTACATGCTCGGAAGTGCGAATATGGGAAGCAGTATCGAAGGAATGATCGGTGAAGCTGTAGTAACCTTTGATAAAGACATTACGTAGTAGGTATGGTGGCAATAGTACCTGTACACGTGTAAGTACCGACGTATTCAATGTTGAATTCCAGGACACAGCAACTTGTTTCGGTTTTGTTAGGGAAATTGTAGCACAAATGATGCTGGAGCTCGAGTGCCAGATGAGAATGGTGGTGGAGGCGATTATCAAACGAGGCTAGTGTGTGGTGACGTGTAGCTGACTCCTTCCCATTTTCACATACGGCACACGTCTCTGTCCTTCCACATGACCAAAGAGAGATTATATGTATACGTAAGCAACCTATCTGTGGCAGTCAGTGTGTTCTTCATCACGACAGAGCTAAAGGAACTGACGCCGTGCGGCTAGCCTGCTCGCAGTATTTTGGTGTCATTTAATGTTCCTGCACCCACGGTGTCTTTGATATTCCCCACTGTAGTCAAACTCTACTATTCTTTGATATAGTAACGATTCTTTCTTGTGTTGCCAAGTGGACATGCCGAGAACTTTTAACTTGGATAACAATGCTGATGGGGCCATGGAGGTTGTCAAAGCAAACTTGCATGTCTTTAGTGAGGTTGATTTCTTCTTGTACCTCGCGGCCACAAGAGACGCCAGTGGGGCACCATCTATGGCTGTAAAGAGTATCTACCGTACTTTCACGGGTTTACCACTGCAGGATTTCCAGCTAATCTATCCAATGGAAGCCTAGGTAAGACATGCATCTTTGCGCGAGGCTTCACCAGATTCTCCTACATTTCAACCGTGGTAAGTACAAACGAGCAGTATAGGAGGTTTTCATCTTTCCCATTTCGTTACTGGTTGATGTATTTAGTCATATCTGATTGAACATTGACTTGTTGCCATTCACGCCCATATTCTGTTTCTCCATTTACAACTCTCCATGGCCGTGGTCGCGATTGCGGGTGCAGCACTCTGTAGTTCTGATTCCGCGCTGTCGGGAAAGATTGACGTCACTTGTAGATAGCACTAGACCAAATTGCCCTCCCGTTAGTGCATGAAGAATCTTCATATCCAAGACCAGATCCTATGAATCCTACCGTTCCTAGCCTTCGGACAAATTCGGCAACTGCAAAGTCGGACTTAACCTTTCGCAGGGTTTAAGTCCGGTATCCGCTATCGTCAGCAATCTTCCACCAAATTCCAACACGACAATGTGGGGAGTTCAAGTCGATGCAACAAGGTACCCCAGCATCATGATTGGTAGCATCGTTTCATCGGCCTGATCCCCGGTCTTATTCCTTGTGCAGGCTGGCGAGGACGGCAGAGGAGCTTACGATTACCCCACTTGTAGCTTCAGGGACTTAAGGCCTGTCGACCCCGCCATGAACTTGGAATTGCGATCTGGCACACTAAATACACAAACCAGCTTCAGCATTATCCGTATAGTCTTTGAAAATGTCTTGCGAAAACTGCAAAAAAGGTTTCCAGTGGAGCGGCCAGTCCGTTGGTAAGGAAGCCAAGCTCGACAACATCGACACCTACGTAACTGGCGACAACAAGGATGCCGCCATCCTCATCATAACCGACATCTTCGGTTGGACTCTCCCCAACATCCGTCTGCTAGCAGACCACTATGCAAAGGAAGCCAATGCGACCGTCTACGTGCCTGACATGTAAGTGGCGTACTCTATGCTCCACCAGCCCCGGTTAACGGCCATCATGTAGCTTTGGCGGCGAAGTCGTTGACCCCGACACCCTGTCCGACCCTGAGAAGCAGAAGAGCTTCGATCTCATGGCCTTTGTCGGCCGTAACAGCAAAGACATTCGCTGGCCCGAGATCAAGCAGCACGCCCAGACGCTCAAGTCGCAATATAAAAAGGTCGTCGCTATTGGCTTCTGCTACGGCGGCTGGGCCAGCTTCAGGCTCGCTGCCGACCCCTCGCTCATCGATGCCGCCTCTACTGCGCACCCCTCGCTACTCGAAAAGTCTGAGATCGAGGCCGTCAAAGTCCCTGTGCAGGTTCTGAGCCCGGAGCATGACGCCATGTACACCGAAGAGTTGAAGAAGGCCACAATCGAGATATTGCCCAAGACTGGCGTGCAGTGGGAGTACATCTACTTCCCCGGTCTGGCCCACGGCTTTGCTGCGCGTGGTGATCCCAACAACGAGCAACAGAAGAACGGTCTGGAGAGGGCTAAGAGGAGTGCTGTGAACTTCTTCACTGAGTTCCTGCATTAGATGATATCAGACGATAGCGGCCTGGTTTCTTAGCAGTAATAATGGAATAATAACAATATACGCCTTTGTTCGCGATTAGACTTTCACACGTCAATCATCTTTCCAACTAATAAGATGTAGCTTCGTCAGCTTGCTCGCAGTTTGCATCTAGGATGACAGGAGCTGGAAAATGATTTGCTGGCTGCATTTTACCGCAGCATATACATGGTCTCTGCCCAAATCAGGGCTTCAATGGTAATATATACAAGAAGATCACCGTAGTTCTACCCCAAACCGCAACCTAGGAGCCCTGAACCAGGCGAGCCAGCCTGGACCTAGTCTCCCAGCCCCAAGCCTCAACGCTCCGCTTCGTCATAACAGCCACACTTTTGGCAAAGTCGTTGGTACCATGTTTGGGATCAGCATCCGTAGCCTTACACTTGGAAGCAGCCTTGGAACCAGTGACAGCAGCAAAGTGCTGCTTCTCGCTCGTAGTAGCAACCATATTCTTGGCCGCCTCCTCAGTCCATCCATTGATAAAGTCGCCGTGCGAGCACCACGCCGCACCACAAGCCAGCTTCACGGGCGCGGTGCCAGACCAGCCTTTGGGTAAAACTTTGCGCAGATCGTAGCGGATGGAGAAGCGGAGTTGAGGCATCGATTTCATGCCAGCGGGACATCTGTTTGGTGTGCTGTTGGCCTTGTCTTTGTAGCCAGTCTTGAGTGTGGTAGTGTCGACACACTGGGGGAAGAAGAGGATCTGCTGGAGGTGTGTGGAGCAGGTTTTGCTGGGGAAGCCGTTGGTATCGGCGGAAATGGGGTCGTCGCCCTCGCAGAACCAACTGGCTTTTGCATTGGCATCCATGGCAGCTTGTGTGGTGGCATCAGACTTTCCCGCAACCATCTGTACGTTCTGTGGGATGGGAACCTCGGCGGGCGTCTCGCCTAGGTTGTAGTATGCACTAAATCGGCCGACAGGAACGGGGTTATACGTCTTTCCATCAGCTGTGTACAGCAATGTAGGAACCCAATAGACGGAAAGGTCATTGGGGTTATCGGCGTTTGTGCAGCCCTTTTGGAGCTCGGCACTAGTTTTTGTGCCAGCAACAACGGCGTCGGAGCCATAAAACGAATGGAGATGCGACTTGTCGAACTGTCCGGGGAAGACAATGGGATCGATGTTCTTTTGCATAAAAGGAGATGGCACATTGACTTGTGTGTATGCGCTTGCGACGTGAGCGAGCACGCCCATGGAGAAGAGAGTGTAAAGAGACATCCTGTGCCTTGAAAATGAATGTAAAATCAACGATCGACGAAGATATGAATAGAGAAAAAAAAGTGAAGGTAAGAGAGCTTGAAATTGAATCGGAAGCGCACTGCAGAAGAGGAGAGAAATCAACGGCGCATTGGTTGTACTTTTATCGAGTTCATGCCTGAGGCACGGTTATCTAAACGGGTCCCTTCCCTACGCGCAAAGCGGAGACGCATCGGAGCAAAGTTTCACAAACCCATGGTGGTTTTGCTCAAAGCGAACCTGTTCGCCGCGAAGCCTGTCACTGCCAGTAATTGTGGACGTCAAACGTCCGAGGCATGAACGACAATACCGTGGTTTGCCAAGAGATAATTTCGCTACAAGAGCGCGATTGGTGGAGACCAAGTATCCAAAACGCTGGTCGCCGGGATGCCCGTGCCTTGACAGATGTTTCGAAACTTGCGGCACAAAACAAACAATCTTAGCCCCCTTTTGTCATGTTAGTTCGAACGGCCTTCTCGGCTGCAGGTTACGGACATGGATGTGCGAGGTGGCGTACTGAGGTGGCGCGTTGGGATGTGATGGTGGAAAGAAGGAACTTGGTGCTGCTTCAGCTGGCCCGTTGAGCTGGTCTCATTGTGGTATGCGAGAGTGGTCTTGGGTTAGCGGCGGAGATCAAGTGGAAGATGTTTCATGTATACAATCAGCTTGCATGGCATCCATAGGTGTCATCCACATGAGTCTTTGTTGGAGTGTTCTAAGCCAATATGTGCTTCAGTTATGCTACCAGGTCACTGCGGCCTCATGTTACAAACACCATCCGTTATTCTCAGCCAGCTTTCACCGATACGGACCTGCCTAAGTTTCTGGCCTTGTGCTATGCAGGTCATTTCATTCTTATTTCAACCCGTACAATGCATCATCTGTTGCTGTGTCACTCCTCCAAAATGCTTTATTTGTCCGCAGGGTCTAAAGGCTTGTTCTGCCCATATTCAAGTGTCTTCTCCCTCTTCTTCTCAGCAGGCTCGTTTGGGTCATGCTTCATGTTGTCCTCGCTCTCGGTAGTCGTCTCCGATTGTCCTCCTTGGTCCTGATCTGTGTTGCTAACTGGGGTCTGGATTGATGCGGTGTCGGCGCTCTTCCTTCCCTGGAGTGACGCGCTATTGTTGATGTCCTGACTCTCGGGATTACTTGCTTGCGGGTTCGAGACGTTGGACGACTGGCCAGGCACAGCGCTGTCAGCGTACGTGCGGAAGACAGTTCGCGAAGGAACTGACATTCAATGTTAACTTTTCTTCTCAAACTACGGACGACTTTACTCACCCTGGCTTCGCGGTACGAACGACCGACTTGCAGTTGGCACTGAGCGCGAAAAGTTACGTAGGATTCGTGCAGACATTTCTAATATGGTACGTATATGCGTTTAGAAGATCTGTAAGATTTGGTGTTGAGCAATTGGAGCTTCTGGTGACATGTTTTATTGGACCAACGTTGACGTGCCTCTGATGCGAGCGGAACGTCATCGTTAAACCATGTAGCCGAGCTCAGGAACATCTGCAACTTCAAGCCTTCAGCTATTTTTGTAATGGAACACGTCGTTTAGCGTTACAGTAAACCACCAAAACATAAATTTCTAAAAAAAAAGCGTGTATGGTCAATGCAGCGTGCATTTTTCTAGTGGCGAACGGGTGATAGCAGATAGAGGTGAATAGATATAGTCACGTGCTGTCATGCTACCAGTCCCTACAGGATCGCTTATCTTCCTACTGGCATACAATCATAATGGCGATAATACAGCTTTTCTACCAAAATTGTCATAGGATTCTCTCTTACTTGCAATATGGTTTTCATATGGCTATATGGGATATCACAAATCCAAAAAAAGTCCAAACAGGTAACTCACCATATGTTGACTAATAGTATTCACGCACCGAAAGTGATGTATTCCTCACAGCGACTGTTCTTTGTGTTTCCAGTTTACTGGGATGGGTCCAATTGAGTACAACTGCGACTATGAATAGGTTCTACACTTAAGAGCTGTGCATCATTCCATCAATCTTTCACCTTGGCACAACTCTCTCCTCTCGCTCAACCATCATCAACCCTTAAACCACAAGAGGTTGGCATATGACGATCTAAACATGTGAAAGAATGCATCATCACTCTACAAGCCGTCACAATGAACTCACTCCGCCCTTCCTACCACCCATGCTCGAAGTCTGGCAGTTTCGTATTCATAGACCCTAGAATGAAGAGACAAGCTTTCAGCGAAGCAGTTAAGAAGACTTGAATGTCTCAAGCACAGTAATGTCACTCTCGCACCAGTTCGAACCACCGTTTTTGCTACCCTCACTTCGTTTATGACAGCACACCTTCATCTTCACATTACCCACAAACCGCCTCCAGACCCCGAGAATCTGGAGCCGTTTCTGGAGCTCCGAGTGTGATAAATCTACGATATCCTATGGCAAGCTATTTTCATCTAGCAATGCATTTCCAAGCAGGACTTCGTTCCCTTCGAGGCGGGCATGATGCTACTTGAATGTATACGTCTGAGGTTTGGAACAATGGTTCATAGATACTTGCTGCTATACTATACACACTCACGTTCTGACGTCATTCACCTCATGGTTAGAAGTCGCCGTACGCTCACTTCTCAACCTTTGTCTCTTGTTCTGCTCACTATCTAAACCCATGTCGTTCTGAAACATGCCTTGGCTCAGCGTTGGAATTCACCGTGCCTCCCGGCACACAGCGGATACAACAACACACTCAGTTTTGCTGGTATATTTAGATCCCAATAGAATGGCGCAGTTCAAAAAAAAAACAGCTAGCATAGCCATTGCCGTAATAGCAAGCCCTCCCCAAAAAGGTTGCTCGCACACCCACCCGCCGTACTCACCAAACGCCATCGCACTTCCCTCCCCTCCCTCCCCACAAAAACGCCCGTTTGCGCCACCACCGCAGTCACACCGAATAAACCTAGCGCGAGCCTACCAAATTGATAAAATCCAAGTCCGGACACCTCCCCACGCGCAATATACTCTCCATTGCTGGTCTTAATTTCCAATTCGCCCCGACTTTCACAATCCGATAACAGCACACCCGGCTAATACGAATTTTCGTCGCGCGCACCTGTATGCACACCATCCATCTACAACTTTGGCTTTTCTTTATTAAATCGACAACACTCACAACAAACGGATTAATTTTTCCGCAATGCCATCTAGCGACTCGCGACACCTGCTTCCTATAAACACTATGCTCTTCGCCGGCGACCTGACGTACTCGCCGGAACGCAAATCCGCGTACCTGGTGAACCCGACACTTGCGGACCTGCAAGAGGCACAGGATGAGACGATTACAGCACTGCCTCGACATCCATTGGCTGATGAGACGGGGAAGTATTTGGTAGTCAAGAAGTCGTTTTGGCGAAAGCTGGCAGCAAGGAGTAGGAGGTGGCTGTGTTTGCGGGGACAGAAGGAGGAGGAGGAGGAGAGGAGGGGGAGCATGGGGGAGACGGAAAAAGGCAAGATTGTGATTGGAGAGCCGACGGGATTCAGACATGTGGGGTCTTCAGCGCCGATGACGCGTAGGCGCAGTCAAGGGGTGCAGTTAGTAGATGGGGATAGCGAGTGGGAAGACATGGAGTAGGCGAGGGTAAAGGCGTTGAAATGGGAGACTGGAACATATAATGGCTTTAACTTGAAAGCGGACACATGGAAAATACGAGTCAGAGGATATCAAGAAAGTGGTATTATGAACAGACGTTTTGGAAAAGAAGAAGAGATGTGCATGTTACATCACACGGAATCAACAGCCCAACTACTTGGCGCTCTCCACCATCGCCCCATGGCCGTTCGGCTCTCTCCGCTTTGTTCAGTGTGCTCGCTCCTTCCACTTTTTCCGCTGTATCCAGTGAGTAGCCTAGACTGTGTTGGCCTCACCGCAGATAGTTTGACACCCTCTTTCTGCATCTCGCTGTTGGCAGACTCCGGATCCAAGGTATCAGCAGGACCACTCTTGTACCCTTTGTACCCTCTGTATCCATGTTTCTGACCTTCATCACTAAGTATCTTCTCAAACTTGCTTGACAGACTGGGGCATGCATGCACGGTGACTGCCTTGATGCTGGGCGCGCACGCGACGATAACAGCCAGGTGGTTTTCAACGACAGCGCAGGTTGTGGCTGCGGCAAACCTGAATGGAAAATCGGGGTTTACGGCTTGCATGTGGGTGAAGTAGACACGTGCAGCACTTGCAGCTAGGACTATGCCTCCGAGCGCGAAGAGAAAGTTGACAGCAACACGGTTAGGTCGACGTAGCTGTACTTTCCACGTGAAAACGATGGGCATGGCGTACAAGAAGACGTCGTTGCCTAACATGAAGCAGGCGTTGAAGTAGCTAAACGCGTCCATGTCGATACATGTTCCAGGCGTAGTCGGGTTCCAAAATTTCCGCACTGGCGTGCATTGGAAGACGCTTGTGAAGACGCAAGTAGCTCCGAAAGCGAAGGCGATGAAATGCATAAAGTATATGCATACCCGTGGCCAGAAATCAAAGGTGAGCTCCGAGTAGAAGAGCAGCAGCGAGTGCTTGACACACCAGTTGCATGTAAAGTAGAAAACGAACGCCGCCATGACAAGCTGTTGCATGTCTTGTCAGATGTGCCTAGGGAAACCAAAAGTGGAACAGCGTACCTGTAGGAACATTGTCAAATCTTCCGGAGAAAGTAGTTCTTGATGTAGACCAGCACCATGGCTGGTGCAGGCCATCAGTATAATTGAGAACATGATGGCGCACATGGCCGCAAATGTGATAAGGGCTAGTTGCCAGTCAGTAAGTAGTGGGAAGTTTTTGAAAAAGAAAAGGGTCAGAATGAACTCACCATCGTGCCAACTAAAGCTGTTCAGCACCTTGATTTTCCTCCCGACACGACAACCAACAGCCAGGATGCTCAATAAGATGAGTGTGGTATTGACCCCGATGACAAGGGGCCGTAGGTCTTCATTCTGGTTGGACATGGCTGACGACTGGACAGTAGTATATCAACACCTGTTTAGCGAAGAGTGGGGAGCAGCGGCAACATGCTCGATTGCGCCGGCGCTGTGCTGACTTTATAAAAATATAAAATGGACGATTCATGCTGTGTTGCCCGCGCATGCCGCACGGTCGACGGGTCGCTGCCCCGCGTTGGCGCCGCCATAACAAGTGCCACAAGAATGAGCAACAAGAGTACCGCGCTCGCTGTGAACACTCCCCACAAACTTACGCGGGACCCAGGGTGGCTGCCGGTCCGTAGCAGGGTCCTGACGGGATGGAAGCCGCGACCGTGATAGTGTAGTTTGGTTGGATCAAAGGCCACTCCCCTTGAGACTCAGCAGATATTAGCCCGAGAGGAGAGGAATGAGACATGTGATTGCTTTTGTGAGACTGAGTTCGTAGCCATTTTGGCAGGAGATGAGACATGAAAAGAAAACCGCATCTCCATGTACACACCAACGCTACGCGAGCTGAACGCCGACTTGGGTGTCGCTAATGACGTGCTACCACAAGACAGTCAGTCTGATAGGCCAGGAAAGATCCTTGTTTACCCCTCACCCAACCGTGTTGTCGAGAAAGAGGACCAAAAAGAAAAGAAAAGAAAAATGGAAAAGTGTCTGTTGCTCATGGTATTTATTTTTGCGCCAATGCGAGGGATAATCGCTTGTGGGGCAGCACTTGCTATCGGTATCTTGATCCTCATCGTCGCTTCCAAAGGCGCCACATATGCGCGATAATGCTCTGTTCATCGAGCGGCAGCGAGAAGCGTGCTTCGTCAGTTGGTCCAACGGGTCGCAGTCTGCGCGTGTGGCTGGAGGGGAAAAAGTAGTTGAAACGGGTCAGTAGCATGCGCGCGGTGGGAAAGGAGTATTCGAGGGCGTACAAGCCATCTCATCACGCCCTGGATGAGCTTCCAGGGTCTGAGCTGATATATTTGAGAGCAAGCTCCCGTGGCGCCCAAAGCCCAACGGCTCGAGAGCCATGTGAAATTGCCATAGCAGTGTGTTGAGGTTGAGGTGGAGGAGCTCGACGGATCCTTGTTCGCATCCAAGCTGACTAACGCAGCCGAGACGCTAACCATATCTGATCTCCGGTAATGGCCAGCCTGCCATTGGGCCGGCCATGGCTCGGCAGCGATTTGCAGTGGGTGCATCATATCGGCTTTCATGAATACTTTCGCCACATGTTGCCTGCAGCTGAGCCCAGAGAAATTTAAAACTGCTTCTTCCTCGTCGTCCTTCCAAGCCCGGTGTCTGGAAGTTGTTGTTTGGATAATCTCGTCGATCAAATTGCGCGAGTGTCCGCCGTCTACCGAGTGAAACCTAAGCTTGACACCCTCGGCTCCGCCACCTTTTAGTTCGAGGGTCCGGCAACGTCAGCGGCTCTTCGCTCCCTCTCGCAAACGGTGTCTTTATTTCTTTTCCCTCTCACCAATTCTCGAAATCGATACACCCCTTCGGCAGCCATGTCCTTCTCTTCGCTAGTCTCGGATATCGCGTACCGGAACTCTGAACGGCCTGAGCGTCCTGACCTGCGTTCGCAAGTTTCCGAGGCGCGCTCCACACGGTCCTATGCTAGCACTGCTGCCACCAGCGTGAGCATTTCTGGCGATATCAAAAGTCAATTGCATGGCGGCTACAGCCACCCGCTATCGCGAGCATGGCAGGCCGAGAGGCAGCTTACCAAGGTGCGCTTGCGATGACGTTGCGCGCCCACCAGTCTTCGCAGCAACTGACATGCGCTCCAGTCCATGCTCATCTTCCCCCTCTTCATATCCGACCAGCCTGATGAAGAGACGCTCATCCCCTCCCTTCCCAACATTCACCGCCGGGGCCTAAACAAGGTCGTGCCTTACCTTACACCGCTCGTCGCAAAGGGCCTGAAGTCGGTCATACTATTCGGTGTCCCACTTGCACCTACTGCAAAGGATGCGCTGGGCACCAATGCCGACGATCCAAAGGGGCCTGTAATCAAGGCTATCCGCCTGCTCCGACGAGCCTTTCCCGACCTCTTCATTGTCGCCGATGTCTGTCTCTGTGAATACACCTCGCATGGCCACTGTGGTATCTTGCGCGACGATGGGAGTTTGAACAACGCCTTGTCGGTAGAGCGCATTGCGGATGTAGCCATATCATATGCACAGGCCGGTGCGCATTGCGTCGCCCCCTCGGACATGAACGACGGCCGCATACGCGCCATCAAGCTGAGGCTTATCGAGGCCGGAATTGCACACCAAGTAGTGCTGATGTCCTACGCCGCAAAGTTCTCGGGCTGCTTGTACGGTCCCTTCCGCGACGCCGCAGGATCAGTGCCCTCGTTCGGCGACCGACGATGCTACCAGCTACCACCCGGCGGCCGTGGGCTGGCGCGACGAGCCATTGTGAGAGACATTGATGAGGGCGCCGACATCATCATGGTCAAGCCGGCCAACCAGTACCTCGACATCATCAGCGACGCAAAGGAGATTGGAAAAGACATGCCAATCGCGGCATATCAAGTTTCTGGCGAATATGCCATGATCCACGCCGCGGCAGCAGCAGGCGTATTTGACTTGAGGCAGATGGCAGAAGAGTCTACTCAGGGTATTCTGCGCGCAGGCGCTTCCATAGTAGTCAGCTATTTCACACCCGAGTTCCTGGATTGGCTAGGCCACTAAGAAGACGGGACACTTTTACACGATTCATATCGCAAACGAGGCGGCGTCGGGGCGTTTTATTTTCAAGCAAGTCATGTCTGTGAATGAAACATGTTGAATGAATTTCTTTCCTAGTAGAACAAACACATTTATGACATGTTATATATTCCTCATAGCCCGAGGCCCAAAATATTTCGACTTCCGCATCTCGTATCCAGCACCAAGGGTGTTGACATTTATCGTTCTCTATATAGCTTTCACTACTCTATTAGCGGATAACATGAACAAAAAAAATATATTCCTCATAAACCATGTACACGAACCATTTCACCCAGAGTAGACAACTAACAAGCCAATCATGTGCTCCAAAACATCCCGCCTTGGATGGAGGGCAGACTGAGGGATGAGAGAGAGAGAGAGAGGACATGATTGGTAGTTTCCAACTATAAAAGAGTATAGTTTTACAAGTGATATCGATGCTCAACAGCAGATCTTCACAACGCGGTATTGTAGTAACAGCAATATAAGAAAGCAGTTGAGGCGCTATCCCAGCACCTTGTACTCAGTTGAATGCGGTATTGACTCAGTGCTATAAAAGAGTATAGAAATGCACACTGGCCCCATCCAAAAAACTTCCACTCCCACTTGACGACTGTGTAAACAAAACTAACAGTGTTTATATGGAAAGATGGGGGAAAAAAATTAAAATTGGGAGAAGACCCCAAAGTCCAATCGCTCATCAAACCCAGCCGTATAAACCATAAATAAGACCTTTTAAAGGAAGATTCCAATCAATCCGCCATGCGTTCCGGTTCCGGACTTCTTTTCTTTTCCTTTCCTTTCCTTTCTTTCTCTTCCCAACGTAAAAGAAAACACTCGACTGCACAAAGCAGGAGCAAAGCAAAGTACACCTATCTACCTACCTACCTACATACATACACATGTGTACATGTATATGCAGACTTGTATCCTACTTCACCTCAACAACCTTCTTCCCCCTGCTCTTCGCCTCCAACAACGCCTCCTTCCACTCGCGCACCCCACTCAACGCGCCCTCGGGATCCGTCTTGCGCATAAGCAAGTATCCCTGGATTTCGGCGGGCGAAAACGTATGCTCGGGCAAACTTTCTGCAAACAGCCTTGCCATGTCTTTCAATCGATCAGGATCCAGAGTCGCGAAACTCGGTTTGCAAGGCACGGTGATTCGCTCACTACTTGCCTGCTGCTGCTGCTGCTGCTGCTGCTGTTGTTGCATCGCCGTCATATTCCTACTCTTCTTCTTAACAGCCGTAGTCTGTGTCTTGGTCCCATTCTTAGTCTTCATAGCTACGTCTGCGTCGTTGCTGTACATGCGACGGAATATCTCTTGCATCTGTTCGCGGGTCGCCAGTGTGAATTTGATCTGGAGGTCAACGCGGCCGGGTCGGATGATGGCGGAGTCGAGCTTCTCTGGGTAGTTTGTCGTCATGATTAGGACGCGGCCTTCGTTTGAGGCGGCGCCGTCAATGATGTTGAGGAGGCCTGCAAGGGAGATTTTGGATTTTGTTTCTTCGCCTGCGGGTTCGGGGGTGGGGGTAGGGAGAGGGGTTTTAGTCTTTATGCTTGGGGCTTGTTGCTGTGTCATGGACAGGGTTGGGGATGCTGGTATCTCGTCTTTTGTGGAGACGAGTGTTGTTGTTTCGCTGTCTGTCTTTTTGGGTTTGCGGGTGCGGAGGGACTGGGTGAGTTTGCGGCGAAAGGACTTGTTTCCATTGCCTTCGTTGGAAATTTTGTCGGTTTTTTCGTCGAGCTTGTCTTCTGTCTCGGCCTGTGGCTCGGTTGATGGCTGTTCAGCCGTGGGCACAGCCTCCTCAGATACAGACTCGGTAGCAGGCTCAGGCTCTGGAGCTGTAACACCCTTGTCTCGCTGGATGCCTGCCGAATCAATGTCCTCCAACAGGACAACGCACCGATTTGGAAGCATGCTGAACAGCGACGCTAGATCAGATTCTCCCATGTTACGCTCACTCAACGACACGCAGTAGATTTTCAATCCAAAAACTCCAGCTAGCGCAAAGCTCAACGACGTCTTGCCAGTACCTGGAGGTCCGTGGAAAAGATATCCTCGTCTGTGCGGGATTCCTCGCGCTGCATACCACCGCGCAGTAGCTGGATGTAGGTATTCGTTGATGTCTGCGATGATCCTCTCCTTTTGCGACACATCTAGAGTGACCGTGCTGATGGGCCGCGAGGGACGTAGAGCCTGACACTCCCAGTAGCATCCGTGTCTTGTATCAGCTCGATGGATGATGGTGACGGTTTTTGTCCTGTTTGCCGACCATTCCTTTACATGAGCGATCAGATCCTTGACGGGCTGTGTGCTACGGCCCATGCAGCGTATAACGAGAAAGTAGTCAATTCGCTCAGCATACTTGTTTTCTTGCATGTCCTTCTTGAACTGGAAGTAGTGGCCGTCGTAGGTGAAGCTATCGTCACCGAGATTGGGCTCGTAGTACACCGGGTTCATGCCAGTCCATTTGTTGTAATTGAAGATGCCGGATTCGTCGAGCACCTCGTCGTCATCTTCCTCATCTGAATCCTCGGCATCACTGTCGTTAGAACGGGCTCTAGGCTTTCTCGAAGAAGCTACCAGATCTCGGCTGATCGCCGTCATACGCTGTGCCGATATCCAGGATATGAAATGAGCGTATAGATCATCATCGTCGTTGATGCGAATCGCCGCAGTCCCATGATCTCTAAATGCAAGAATTAGTGATCGGGAACCTGGCTGTCGCACAAGATACACTAGGCACTTACAACAGATAACGGTGCCCTAGACCATATATGAATTGTGCTCCTTGCCAGAGTCCAAACAGTATAAGATATAGCGACATGGTACTCCCAACATCGAATCCAAGCTTGTTGAGAAGCAACTGGAGAATGGCACCCAGACCAGGTATGTTGAGGGCCGCATCCGCGAGTCCTGGAGGCAACGTTCCCTTTAGACTTTCCATAATGGCCATCGACCGAGGGTTCGGCTATTCGTAGGAGATCAGGATGCTGGAAAATTATATGGCGATAAGCGCAGTGTGTTTGCACTGGAATAGAGGGCGTTGAAGAGTCGAGATTCAATATCCAGCGAGCGACAGTCGGCAAGCAAGGTGAAGTGCTTTGCAGAACAAGTGACACGTTTGCTAATAGAATAGATGAATAAAACTAAAGCAAGGTAGATATTGCTCTGATATATCGCTAGCAATGTCTCTCGCCTGAGATCTTCTCTTACCATGGCACTGTGTGGAGAAAAGGGCGGTGGGAGCCTGAGCTAAGAAAAGGTGGCTGTGCTACAACTATCCAATGCACAGTCAATCACTGTGTTGCAAGGTACTCCTCTACCTCGCCAGATGATCTGGAGGCGCATATGCGGCAGGCGCATGTAAAGGTGGAGTGCCGGTAGGCAGCAAGCGCAGTAGCCTCATGCAGTATGGAGATGAGAACACCATCTCCCATCTTACCGCTTAAAGGCAGCGCAAACGCTCAGAGGGCTAAAGGGCGACAGTACTTGGCATATCCCATTTACTCCGCACAAAGGGCGCCTGATAAAGACAGGAATTCGCGCCGCTACAACTCCTACGCAACGGCTTGTCAGTAATAGGATGGCAGTAGTGCTCGGAGCCGGAGAAAAAAAACCCCCCTCCTCCCAGGTGCCCAACTATGAGTCAAGCTTCAGGTACGGTGGTACTACTGTCATTGGATCTATTTCAAGGGCGTTGCTGTGCTGCTGCTCTGGAGCAACTCGGCAAGGCAGCCATCAAAGGGGAATATTTCAATGACGTGGCCAAGACATCAGGAGTGGCGCAGCACCAAGCGGCTCATCGAGTGCTTCAACACCACCCCCAACTCGTAGGAACCACAACATTACATCCCGTCGCAAGAATGGCAGAGGAAAACAACTCTCAGTATTGATACAAGACACTTCATTTCCACTTTCCCTATCATAAATATACATACGACTTTCCATCAGAAAGAAGACAGCCCCGCCAATGCCACAACCCGAGAACAGTTTGAAAAAAAAAAGGACAATTGTGCAAATCGGGGCTCTCCCGGCAATCTATTACAAAACGTACATCTATGTGGTGGTTATTTTGCGCCAAAATGCGCCTCATAAAAGGTGGGTAGTGGTATCGTAGTAGTAATCAAACAGAGAAAACCTTTATTGCGCCGGGTGTATATCATTTATCCGACGAGTTTCCCTGATAGCGCCGCATGGAATCCGAGAAAAGCGTGAAATTGTAAATGCGGTTATTGGAGGGAATGGTGTTGGACGTGCGGTTCTTGTTCCGGTTCCAGTGGTTCACCGGTGCGCATCCTTGGCGGGACGGAAGCTTCCTGCTCGGCGTTGCCGGGTGGCGGTCGTGCCTGCGTCTCCGGGATTGAGGCTGAATGGGCGCGCGATTCGTCATCTTGGACGTATGCAATCGGACCCCATACGCGCCAGTGAAGAAGAGTGATGTGTGTAATACGGTTGGCCAAGTCGGTCAGCTTGGCGGTCTCGGGGTGTAGGTGGGCGAACGCAAACGTATCGGTGATGCCGGACCGCGAAAGGGTGGGTAGGGGTGGCACGGAAGGAGATATGGAGACGAGATTGGTGAAGAGGTCGACAGGCGACGATGCATTGTGACGGTCGACATTGCTGAGAATTTGTGGTAATAGAGAAGCCTCGAGGCGTGCTGCATGGTAGGCTGACCTGTGCATAAAGAGGATGCGGAGGTTTTGGTTGGCGTCAGCCATGCGATCGAAGCTGTAGTTGGATGAAATCCCGGCGAGACGCGAAGCCTGTCGCAAAATCTCCAGGGAAAGTGCTTCCGAGTTCCTCACCCACTGTTGAGGACCATGACCGACAGCCTCGCCCATGATAGCGGAGAGGGCAACACGGAGTTGTTGTCCGACCGCAAGGGATACATGGCCTTGGTAGCCGAACTGTCTTGCCAGCGCAATGTACATCTCCATGCAGACTTCAAACATGACGACATCACCAACCTCGGCCTTGAGGGCCCGTAGTCGGTCGTGATCCAGAAAGAAGGTGTCGGGGAATTCGCTTCGCCCATCTCTGCCACAGGAGATGGCTACAATGGCGCGGGTGAAGACTTCGAGCGGGAAGCATGGTCCGCTCCTTGGTCGTGGAGCGCACTCTGGACCAAAGGCTTCAACTGCATCTTTGAACCATTGTTGCGCGTTGTTGATGTTTACTCTTGCCCTACCGTTAACCAGTCGGTCCAAGTGATAGTGCTTCTCAAAGTTGACCGTGTCTTCAATCAAAAGCGTCTTCAGGTTCCTTATTTGATGGTTTGCAACGTCCTACCGACAATTAACGCATGTAACACTCACATTTGCAGCGCAACTTACGAGTTTCATAGCCTCCAAGACGCCAAAGAGCTCCTTCAGCCCAAAGACTATCTTCCACGATCTATGCTGAGCCGCACCTTGCTTTATGAGGACGACCATGTTATCGACCATGGCATCCCGCATCGGAGCGCAATGCTCCTTTAGTAGTTGTGCCATCCACTCTGCCAGTCGAACAAAGTCACAGACGCCTCGTTCGATGGCTTGCATCAGCATTGGGATATCAAGATGCTCGTCTACTCTTGAATGGTCGCGTTCGGGAACTAGGCTCTTTAGAACATCTCGGACTGTTTGGAACAAAAGTGGGATGCGCCGTTGCGCGTGGGGGGTGAGAACCTCAATCCGGGCTTGCGGGATTGCTGGCGTCCCTTGGAACAGTCGGTTGTACAGCTCCAGCTCGGCGATCAACGCTGTCCAGTACTTTTCTGCCGCCCGTTCCTTTTCCTGCCCTTTGATGCCATCCACATTTGGTCTGAAGCTGAGATCCCGATCAAAGTTGACGTCGTGCCGTAGTTTCATGTTGGTGATGATGCTTTGGATATCGAGCTCGCTCAGCGATTGCTTGGTGACTGGTGGTGTGTCGATTGCCTCGAGAAATTGCTCCGCGAGCTCTTCGGTTGACGGCACATTGTCCTCCAGCATTTCAACTGAGCGCTCCTTTATCATGACCCTGAGCAGGCCCACGAGCTCCTCTGGAATGGTCGAGTGGTACATTGGTATCGCTGAAGTTGGTGTTGCATGCCGTGATGCGACGTCAGTCCAGGCATGCCTGGTTCCCTGTGCGGTGCAATGCCTCTCCTTGCTTGCATGTCCTTCTGCGCCTGTGAGTGAGTTAGGCCATGATGAGGCAGAAGAATGGCTGTCATCTACATCCATGGCGCCCGACCGTGAAGCGTAACAGTGGTCAGGTGAGTAGGAAGTGGTGGTAGCTGCAGCAGTCTTTGGTGTTTGGGCGCCCATCTTTGCCTGGCGGCGAATGCTACCACAGTTCTTCTGCATGGAGGGCCGAGTTCTCATAAGATGATGTAGTGCCAGGTGCACTGTGACGGATGAAGCGGAATCGTGGTGAGCGCGTAAGTGGTATGCGCAGTATTGATAATAAGGCCGGGGAGGG
>Ga0265797_10003614_pt1 | contig 24607 bp, 14 predicted proteins | sample P2T30metagenome_FD_192433 | JGI IMG/M metagenome (GOLD analysis project Ga0265797, IMG submission 192433) | Plant litter microbial communities from East Loma Ridge, Irvine, California - P2 T30 | ecosystem: Environmental > Terrestrial > Plant litter > Unclassified | place: USA: California... | reverse complement strand
GCCCAGGCTGTCGTACACGCGAAGGATCACATGTCTGCCCTTCTGGGGCGGCATATCGCCGTTCGAAGCGTCCTTGTCATCTTCGCCTCGCTTGATGGTATCCAGGACAAGGCTCTTCGACGATGACTCCTCGACAAGCTTGAAGGCAGACAACAGCTCCTTCGCCTTCTCTGGAGACGGGTGCGAAGCAATGCGGACAGGGTAGTTGAACTCGAATCCAGCACGAACAGTCCGCTCGTCCAAAGGTCCAGCATGAGGCAATACAGCCCACTTGATGTGGTGTCTGCCCATGTCTGCATGCGCGTCTGGTGCTTTCGGCGCACGCAATAGACTCAGACGCATCAAGGAGCCACAGGTAGCGAAGCCATACTTGCTGTCGTTCAGTATGCTCACACCGTAGCCATGCTCGCTGAGATCTGCCCACTTGTGGCAGCACACTTCGAATTTGGCCATGTCCCAAGAAGTATTGTAGTGAGTCGGGCGACGAACAATGCCGTACTGCGTTTCATACGAGGCCTCCGTGTTGGTGATGGTAGTTGGGAACTCAACCTTCAGGAACTTCATCGTCTCCTTCCACTCAACTTCAGCCTCTACCTCAACCATTGAAGGCGACGAGGTAGCAGCTGACAGTGAGATGGTGGTTTTGATCCAGGACTTGTCAGAGATCTTCGTGGTGGTGGTGACAGCCGACTTGTAAGCGTCACTCTGAGTGATCACACTCGGACTAGTAGCATGGAGTTCCTTGCGTGAATTGAGGTGGTACACCTCAACATCCCAGGCCTGCCAATACAGAGGCTTGTCATCGAAAAGAACAAGCTGGTTCGCCTTGCCGCCCTTGGGAAGCACTTCACGCTTCGACTTCAAATCGTACAGGCTTGCGATCACACCGTTGTGCACCTTGATACGAAGGTCATCATTCTCGAGGAGGAAGACCCCAGGTTCGGTCTCTTGCACCGGCTTGCATTGTCGCTCATTACTGCTGACAGCTTGAAGTTCCATAAGTCTGCCACCGTTCTGAGAGACCATGGGTGAAGTGATGCCTCGAGACTTGGCCAGATCTTGAGGCAGCTCAAGGACCTCATCGCGAGACCATCCGAGTGTGTTCAACCCCACCAATGGCGATTTTGACTCACTGGATGCCTCTTCAAATCCAAGCGCGTCCAATGCGCCGCTTAGCAGTTTCTTGCCCGTCTTGAATACCTTGGCGTAGAGTTCGTCGGAATCGTCGTAACACATTTCGATGCAGCTCCCTGGTAGGCAGTCGTGGAATTGACACAAAAGCACGTTCTCCCACATAGCGTCGATTTCTTTCTTGGGGTACTCATAGCCCTTCTTACCACCCAGTGTGGCGAGCGTAGCGAAATACTCAATGTCATGCAGTAGTATCTCGGAAGTTCGGTTGTTGCGCTTATTGTTGGCTTGCGTGGTGTAGGTTCCGCGGTGCAACTCGAAGTACAGCTCGCCGTACCAAGTGCACAGGTCGATGGTGCCGTCTGACTGTTTCTTCTCGATGCGGGCAAAGAAATCATCAACACTATCACCCATCTTGACACGCGGCAGTAAGCCGACCTTGTCGCTGAGACCGCGGGCACGTCTCAATTTTTCGATGTGTCCAAAGGTAGGTCCCCCGCCACCATCGCCTTTGCCGAACACGAGCAAGCTAGTCGCGTCTTGATTCATGGACTTGTGTTGGGTCTCGCTGCGACGGACATCGCCAAAGTGTGCCTCGGCGGTGTATGTCTCGGCAGGTGCCATGTGACAGATGACCTGGCTGCCGTCCAATGAAACCCAGTTGAAGGTGGTATGCGGGAAGTTGTTGATGTTGTTCCAGCTGAGCTTCTGGGTGAAGAAACGAGTCATGCCAGCCAAGCGACAGAGCTGCGGTAATTGAGTGGAGTAGCCAAAGGTGTCTGGAAGCCAGAAGGTTGTCGAGCGCTGACCGAAGCGACTCTCAAAGTACCGTTGACCATATACGAACTGACGAACAAGGGACTCTCCAGAAGGCATGTTGGTGTCATGCTCAACCCAAGATCCACCAATAGGCTGGAAGTTACCTTTCTTCACGTGGGTCTTCACTCGATCAAATGCATAAGGATACAGTTCTTCAAGCCACTTGTACTGCTGAGCCTGCGAAGCGCAGAAGCGATGTTCCGGGTAACGATCTAGCAGGTCACACTGGTTGGACCAGCTGCGTGCAATTTTGCGCTTCGTCTCTGCCCATGGCCAGAGCCAACAGGTATCGATATGGCAGTGGCCAATACCAGTAATGAGGGCTTGGCTGTCATCGTAAACCTTCGCACTGTCGATGTCATTACCGAGATAGCGTTTGGCGATCTCTCTGCACTCCAGAAGACAAGCATTCGTGCCTTCGCCTTTGATGAAGCAGTCGATGATATCGTTACAGACCTGAAGTGCCTGGTGCTGTTGCCAGCTATCTTCGGGGAACTCGCGTGCAGCGTCGCCAATGATCCAGAAGTCATAGTACAAGGCTCGTGCCTGAAGGTTGACGCTCACCAGGTCGGCTTGGCCCAACTGGAAGTACTTGTCGGGTCGTGGCGGCTGAATACTGTCACCGCCGGGAGCGTTGCCGAACATGCCATTACAGGCCATCTCGATGTAGATAGTATGCCACTTATCGTAGTCCCGCCACTCCAAAGGCACAATCCATTCAACACGTTCACCGCCACCAGTCAAGCCCTGCAGCGGACGCCCATCTTCGGTCCAGACAAGACCCTCGTTGTTTGCGTCCCAGTGCAGCTCAACCTGCGACTTGTATGTCCATTCGTAGGGCATCTTGAACTGGACTTTGAACCAGTGCGTGCTCCAACTGGGTCCGAACGACTCGCCGACTTTGGTCTTTCGGTATACATTCTCTTTCTTAGTCGCCTCTTTGAACGTGGGTCTTGTCAAGTCAGGAGCATCCCACACAGAGAGCTTGATGTGATCTTCACCGGAGAGACGACCGTCGTATAGCTTGGCCAACAAGCCTTGCTCTCGGTACTGTCCATTGTCGGTGAACTGACGGAGGCGATCGCGATAGATGTGTGTGATCTGCTGGCCGACTGGCCGGACAGCTAGTTGCGGGTACGACGAGCTTGCAACCGAAGGCGCCATGTTGCGATGTGTTTCGCCACCCATGCTTGCGTATAACAATGAGCAAGGGAGATGAGATGCAGTGGTTCTATGTAGAAGAGAGAGAGCGGAGTACAGTAAGGTCACGGCACAGCTGCAAGGCACCCGGCCGACCTTGAGCTTCCTTGGTTCGTGTCTCAAGAGCTCTCTCCGCATCTCGTACCTCCCACTCCGCGCCTGCGCCTGTGCACGGTTAGATCATGTGGGTCTGTACTGTCGATCTCTCAATATAGATCCTTGATACGTCCGCGCGTCATTGATCTTTGAAACAACTATCTGAGGTATCTTGATGGATGATACTTGTTAATAATTAAGCTTATACATATTGTAGAAGTTCGCAGCTTGTATGGACCCTTTTATGTGCTTCGCATAAGTGTACACGTATATGGTACCTATAGTAAAGTAAGCTTGTTGACTCTGCCAGGTTTGTGGACGATCTAGTCCTGCGACTGGGCCATTTCCAACTTCAACTCGTGACTCGGGAAGAAATCAAGGGCATGACCAATGACACGAGTCTAGCAATACCGACTGATCACGAAAGCATTTGCTACCACTCGCCTATAAATTTGCACAACTACATGTATGAGTTTGAGGAGACCTCAGACACGAATTGTACTGCATGTCCGGACTGATAGAGATAGCCCCAACCCCAACCCTAGTACCAGCACTATCATCCAAGCATGAGTGAACATACATGTAACGTTACATGTATGTAAAGACAAAGACAGATACTGCACGTTCGTTACATGTAGTGTATATATGGACCAGATCTTCTTCGGCATTCGGCATTAAGCGACACGGCAGAAGAACATATCACAAGTCATATATCTCTGTAGATGCTTCTACGAAACATGTGATTCTTATTACCAACAGAACAGATACAAGCCCGGCCTAACCTTTCTGACCAGTAGATCTATCCCTGATCTGATGGTTTGAATGGGAGTACGAGGAGAGCCGCAAACCCACAGGCTCGAGACAGGCGGAGAAACACGCGCAATTGGCGGCTTCTCGAATCAGCCAATCCCTGCCGGAACAAATGTGGTCTCAACAACACGTTCGGTCGATGCTTTCGTGCGGGCCGGGAGCTACAGAAAGTGCACACGAGACCGGATGCTGGTATCACTACTACAGTAACCCCTCATGAAGACGATCAGTCAGGCGCGCAAGGAGACAGCTAAAAACATGCAGGCTGGCTGCCATCGGAGCACAATGGCGCATGTACATTGTACAGCGACTGGATATGCAGCCAGCCAAGATTGCAAGGCGTACGTTGGTGTTCTTTGCGGCGAGCAGTACCTCCGTGCCTTGCTTGCATCATGTCTTCGCCCATCTGCCACGGCGTCGTTACTCGCTAACACGCATTCTTGTGACACAGGGGCACCTGTGCGTCTGTCCTGTTGTTAATGTGATAGATCTCATGGAACATTGTCTTTGCTCACGAGGTTGGTAGCTCAGAGCGCAAGTCACCCGACATATTGATCTTTGCACACGCGAACAGCATAAGAACGCGGCACTCACATGCCGAGAGCACGCGCGGCGTGAAGATCGTCCCAGCCGGCGGCCCTACGAACCTTCATTTGCAGGGACAAAAAACGTTGTTGCTTGAAGACGCTCTGGAGGTCGGGTTTTAGGAGGCGTCTTATCTAATGCGCGCAAGAATCTCTCAGGGGTGGAGAAAGGCGGATCCCTCTTTCAAATTACCAAGGACGCACCACCCAATCACGACATACAACCCACAACGGCCTGCAAACGGCCTCGAGGGTGAAACATCTGCACATCTTGTGCCTCCAGCTCAACAGCCATCTGGCCCGTGACATTGGTGCACAGCCAGATCTCCAAGATCTTGACACGGCGCCTAGTGCCGCCTTTGCTGCAAGACCGCCTCCATGCCAAACACCATCCCTTTCGTCGAGTGTCTCATGGCGTCGACGTGTGCAGCGAGGCTCCTGCGCGACCCGACTATTGGGCTATTAATTGCCACTGTAACCTGAGACGATCTTGCGCAGCTAGGATCTCCCTGGCCCAATCTCCCGTCTTCTACCTTGCAATGCTCCCCTCCATGGCGAAAGCCCCGGACCTCACTGCTTCGTGGCCCAGGCGGCATTATGTCCTTAGCCGCAACTGCACACGCACTAATCGCCACACGACAAATGAGACGTGAAGACGCCTAATCGGACAAGCCATGCTAGCTTCTCGCGCCGGGTCCGCCGCTCGGCGCAACCCTCACACCATATCGGCTGCTTCAATCATGTGTACAAGAGGTAGGGTCATCCTCTGCGCGTCAGGCCTCCCGAAGTCTGTCACGCCTTTTTGTCTTGAAGACACCCTCTTTTTTTTTTTGTTTTCTTTTCTATATACCACTGCGTTTCGACGCAAGTACACTCTTTTGCAACCTTTGACCACCACCATGTTTTTCTCCACACTCCTTACTGGCGTCGCCCTGATGAGCACCACAGGATGGGCTCAGTACGTTCTTGAAGACGACTACACGGCAAACGGCAACTTCTTCGACCAATTCGAGTTCTTCAACGGCTCAGATCCGACGCATGGCTACGTCGACTACGTTGAGAGGGACTACGCTGAAAGCGCCGGGCTGATTGGCAACAACTACGGCAAGATCTATATGGGTGTCGACCACACCAATGTGGTTGGCAAAGCTGGACGCCCGGCCGTCCGCATCGAAAGCACCAAGACCTACGATTCCGGCCTGATCATTATCGACATCGAACACATGCCCGGAGGCATCTGTGGCACCTGGCCTGCATTCTGGATGTTTGGTCCCAACTGGCCCAAGAATGGCGAGATTGGTATGTTCGTACAGTCCATCGCATTTCCACATTTCGCTGACATGTACAAGATATTGTCGAGGGCGTCAACGATCAATCAAACAACGACATGACTTTGCACACGGGCCCAGGCTGCTCCATCTCCAAGAACAGCGAGATGCTTGGATATGTGTCGACTGACAACTGCGATGTCAATGCTTTCGGCCAGAGCAACAACCAGGGATGCCAAATCAAGACCGACGACGACAGGACCTACGGCGCTGGCTTCAACTCCAATGGGGGCGGTGTCTACGCCACTGAGATCACGGCCGATTTCATCAACATCTTCTTCTTCCCGCGTGGCTCGATTCCGTGGGATATCTCGAGCGCCTCTCCTGACCCATCCAAATGGGGTACGCCAATGGCTGTCTTCAAGGGCGATTGCGATATTCAGAAGACATTCAGCAAGATGAGCCTTGTCTTCACAAACACCTTCTGCGGCGACTGGGCAGGCAATGCTTGGAGCTCTGGATCTTGCGCCTACAAAGCCAACACTTGCGTAGACTACGTCCAGTACCACCCGGAAGCTTTCGAGGAGGCCTACTGGTCCGTAAACTCACTCAGAGTCTACAAGCAAGGTAGCTCCTACGCCAGCTCCGAAGCTGTGAGCTCATACAGCACCTCATGGAGCGAGTCATACAGCACTTCATACAGCGAGTCATACAGCACTTCGTACAGCGAGTCATGGAGCGCCTCTTCAACCGCCTCTTCAACTTACAACACTTCCAGTTCTACCCCGTCGCAAACATCGACTTGGGAGTCAACAACCAAATCGAGCAGGACGAAGCCACACTACTCAGCCAAGACGGAGGGTGTCGCCATGCCCAGCGGCGTCTCTCACGATCCTTGGACTGCGAGCGAACAATCATACAGCGCGACAGCTACTTCTGCCCCGGAGACAAGCGACGACGCTGGCGATGCGCCATACATCTCGCCATCGGAGACCATCGATGTGGCGAGCGTGACTCCTACGGGCACTGCTGAGGAAATAAGCCATGAGTTCAGGCAGAGGCCTGAGGGCTGGGCTTCGAGAGGACAGAGACCTCACAACCGTGACAGTGAAAGGACTGCGAAACACTTGAAGCAACACAAAAGACATGGACACGGTGGCCGTAGGCTTTGAAGTGAGATTTGGGGTTTTGGGTATAGCCGGGTGCTGAGCTGAGCTGAGCTCAGATGTTGGAAGGAAATCTATTGCATTGATTGCAAAGGTCGGTTATTTTCGCAACCCATACGATCTTATAGAGCATTTTACGAAGGATGCGTTCGCGTGCCGCTCATATGTCTTGTTTATCGTTTATGCTGTCCCATGACGCGACCCCACCATGCAGCGTCGATCTTTCACATGCGCGTGAAGAGTCGACGGCGCTTGTTGGGTAGCGTTCTAGGATCTCGTGCCTTGCTCACTCGGTGCAGACTGCAGCAGCAGGAGGAAAATAGAGTACATGTAAGTTACATGTAGCGCGTAGTTGTATTCCGATGGCTGCCCGAATCCTTGAAGGCTCGGGAGGGCCAAGGCAGGGCAGTGACGGCCGGCGGCTCGCTTTGGCGCCCCGCTACTGCGACTAGGCCTCGACATGACCAGGCGCATTTACTGCCCTGCCTTTAACACTCCGCTCGGTCACCACTCAGTTGCAACACCTTCTGCTCACCGAGTATATATCCAATACCGCCGACCGTGGCAATCACACAAGGTAGCTTCCGACGCTTCAAATACTCTTCCATCGCTCCCTCGTCCACGACGGAAACCCGATCACCAAATACAAATACCTTAACCACCACCCAGGCTTAGCCCTAGGAGTTACAACCAAGATGGCGGCGATGATGAGCAGCAAGCGTCTCCAGAAGGAGCTGGTAAAGGTAACGTCCACCTACACTATTCCTGACAACAAACACCTCTGCAGCTTACTGACATTACCCTCTACTCAGATCCAAGGCACCCTCCCACCCGGCATCACCCTCGTCTCCGCGCCCGACCTCAAGGAATGGCACATGGACATCGCCGTGCTCGACAACCCTCTCTACCCGCCCACAGACCTCTACCGCTTGCGCTTCTCCTTCTCCAAGAACTACCCCATCGAGCCGCCCGAGGTCGTCTTCCGCCCTGCGCCCGACCGTCCCATTCCCATGCACCCGCACATCTACAGCAACGGCATCATATGTCTAGACTTGCTGGACACGCAAGGATGGAGCCCTGTGCACAACGTGGAGAGCGTGTGCATCAGTCTCCAGAGCATGCTGGCGAGCAACACCAAGGCTGAGAGTGAGTACAACTGTCTCGGGGAGGTGTGCATACTGTAGTTTGAGAGGGCAGTGAGGCTGACAGTGCTTGGCGTAGGACCTCCGGGTGACAGCGATTTCGTGCGCAACAACCGTCAGAGACCTAGGGACATTAACTTCCTCTACCACGACCCGACCGTATGAGGAGTCACGGACTGTCATGTTGCGGAAAACAGACTTTCTGCGAACAAGACTTCACACTTGAGCATGCGCCACTTCACGACGAGGATATGCACCGGATGGCGTTTTTTACACGGACTTGGAGACCTTTCCTCTCTCACAGCGATGGCGTTCGTTATGGCATCTTTTTTGTTTTGTTTTAACAGTACACCCTGACGACGATACCTGGGTGACTTCGTACCTGCATTCACTGCTGGCATCTTTTGATGCATCTTCGCAATGGATAGTTTAGCCGCGTGCACGGGTTCGAGTATAGCACCCGCGACTTACACTTGAACAATGAAGACCTCGAAATCTTGCTTCTGCTACGCTGAATTCCAGAGGCTCTCTAATATGCACTGTCCTGGTCGGTTTCTTTAACCCTGACTGAACCACTTTCTTCGTCATGTCTTCATCCTCGTCTATACTTCTCCATGCAAGGTACACCTCATACCTCAAGCTCACCTGTTCATCTTGCCAATGACTTCCCTGTGCGCACTCCTCTCCTGCTCAGCCTCGCTCAGCGGCCTGATACTCCTCAAATCGCCAACCACATCCTTCGCCTTGCCAAAGTACACCTCCTGCAGCAAATTGCGCATCCTCGTCTCCATGTCCTCCACCATGCGTCCAATATTAGCCACGTGGCTCTGCTCCGTCTCCGCCTCCCTGACGCCGTGAATCGCCAAATCCTGCTCCTGCTGCCTCGTCAGATTGCCCGCCAGTTCCAGCCCGCCCACGCTCTCGCTCTTCATGCCCAGGTCCAGAATCACCGTCGAAGTCAGCTTGTAGTGCGCGCTGCGCTTGCTCGCCGCCTCGCTCACTTCCAGCACGTGGATCGAGTCCCAGCCGCCTTTGCCTGCGGCAGCGTTGCCGGCGGCGGCGTTCTTCTTGAGGAGTACGACGCCGGCGAACCCTTCGTCAAGTTGCCACAGGTAGGCGCTGCTGACCCCGCCTTCGTAGTAGAGCTCGCGGTAGACGTCGATGGCGGCGTTGAGCCCTTCTTCCATGCGGCGGATGCGCCCGCTGGGGATCAGGTCGGCGGCGTCTTCGGGGTCGATGGGAGGGTCGAAGTCGTTGCTCCAGGGGGAGCGGTAGCTGTGGGGGGTTTGGGTTAGTGCGTTGTTGGGTGGTGGAATGGTTGTGGTCAGGTCGCTTGCCTGTCGCCATCTGCAGAATGCAGGTCAGTGAGGAGTCTCGGATGGTGTATTGGGGTAGTGGTCACCTGAGTTGTATGTGCAGCACAAGTAGTCTCGTCCTGTTGAACGGCAACGCTTGGTGGTCAAGCCGACGTCGACGGAAGACACGAGATCCTCTTCTAGATCGGGGACGAGCGATATGATCTTGTTGAGGTAATGCTCGGTCTGTGAGGGAGGGAGACGGCGGAGAAGGTCGAGGGCTGCGTCAAAGGGATCCATTTTGTGCTGTGAGTTGTGTTGGTCGAAGGTATAGAAGTGCTGTTGCTCCAATCGCTAGGGCTAGCTGTATGCGCATTGGAGCTGAAGTCGGCGTTTGCCCCACCCAGAGCCCCCAGAGCGAGCCAGCCAGGCTTGCCAGGAAGCAGCAGACCGCATGCTAGTCTGTACCAACGAACGCCTATGACATGACGACCAATCCTTCCATCGAGAAACATGAACGCGACGATCCATACATTGCTTTCGTGTACCACTAGGCCATGGCTTGAGGCTACCAAAATGGTCACGTGCTGGAAGATGGGCCTGACACTGAGGTTTCCAGTCGCAAGCGCGAGAAGCCCAAGGAGTACAACGAATGGCTGGTACAGATGCGAGAGAGGCATCTTCTGATCTTATGGTTGACAGATGACTTTCTGCTGTATGTCTGTCCCTCTTGTCCACGTCTAGGAAGACCAGTGTACAGGTAGACTAAGCAGGCATAGGAAATTCTCGACCTCCATGTACGATTCTTCGAATGCGTATTGGGCCTGTCACGGTAAAGGTACGATTCCTTCGCACAAGTGTATGTACAATGCCTCGTGACTCTTCCGCTTCTCACCTTTGCGATGCATCATGAAGTCAGGTGGGCCAATTTGTCGTCAAGATGCCGCATGGGCTCACTCCGGGTCTCCATGGCTGGCCATCGTACAAGTAATGTCAAGCACATGCAACAGCAGCACTGAGCTTCTTATCGGTAGAAGTCACAAGCACCTGATCAGCGATCACGCAAGAGCAGAAAACGGCCACGCATCAAAGAAACGAAGCAAAGAGCACACGAAACGCTTCAGGTGTAATGATCGCCCCATGTAGGTACATGCATAGAAGCTAAACCGGTTCCTTTCGGCATACCATGGAACGTCTTCAGCGTTTAGGCTAAGCGAGCAGACTATAGTAGACAAGATACTGCCACGTTATCATATCTAGAAGGAGGGTCGAGTCAACAGGGATTGGCAGAGAGTCCACAAGCTGGGTAGGTCCCGATGTTCGAAAGTGAGACTTGATATCTAGCAGGGCACTCTTTTCGCACACCTAGTTATGCATGCTTTCTGGAACGCACCCTTGGACTCAGGCTTTCTCCAATGAATCAGTTGATTTCGCTTTTTCCAAATGCATTTGTGGATTTCGCTCTTGCAAATGCAGTATCGGATACTGGTTTTCTCCAATGCACTACTGGGTTTCGTCCTCGATGCACTCGGCGACGCCGCTGCCTTTTATCCATTGATGCATAACTGCCCCGCCAACGAACACATTAATTCAAGCCCGTCTTTTCGTTCATTGCATTGACAACCAGCACTACATCTGCCTCATTCTGCCTGCATCTGCCTACTTCTGCCGCGCGCGTTCACCACTTCTGCGAACAATCATTAACTCGAGCGAGCAGTCTCTCTAATCACTACGTCCTTCATCGCAATGCCTAACCGACTGACAGACAACACGAGGTTGGCGCTGCATACATGTACTCATTCTGTTCATTGACAACAATTGCTAACCTTTTACCCAGCATGTATAACAAACCGGCATGGTCAGACCTGACAATTGAGCTTGGCGACAGCCGGGCTATCGACGTCCACAAAATTATCCTTTCCCAGGCAAACGGGTACTTCGAAGATCTTTGCGATCGCGTAAACCTGCGCAGCGTGAGTGGCGGCAGCAACACATGAGTCCCGAGGATTACAAGGCTGACGTAAAGTTTGTGTGTTAGAATCGCAAGGCTGTCAAGGTACTCTCTGTGAGTTCTCTGGGCCGCAAATCTGCAGCTGCTGTCGTGACTTTCGTCCGCGCAATCTACGGCTTCCCGCTTCCATCAGCAACAGACCTGGTCTGGGCGAGCTGGTTCGACATAGCCATGTTTGCGCCGAAACACCTTCCACCAGAGGTCGGCGAAGAAGCTGCGCAGAAATTCCTGACGTCTTGTCTGCAGCAAACCGCAATCTGCATTCTGACTTTGCTCGTGGCCGTGTTTGCATAAACGGGACTTTGGGTTCTAGTTGGCTAGTGAGGGTTCACACAATCGACGGTGCTCTGCAGTGTGACGCGTAGCGAACATGTATACCCTAACGCCGATATCAAGACCAGTTATTTTGTATTTCACAAGATTAATAATATTCTCATTCCAGTGCCACTGATTGGGTTCTCCAGCCGTTAAAATTGATTCGGTATTGACAATCGTTCTCACCGGGGCAAGTGCTGTATCGACGGCCATTAGCGAGCTACGCCGCAATTAGGAGGTAACTTAATGATTCCAGAGAAAAGAAAAAAAAAACCCCCAGACTATTGCTTGCAAAAGCATGTTCCTCAGTGGAGGGAGAAATGTGCAAAAGGATAGATGCCCTAAGACGGAGTTGAACCGGCGACCTCGTCATTACTAGTGACGCGCTCTACCAACTGAGCTATCAGGGCTGAAAGAGCTTGGAAGCTCAAGAACCGCTGTTCGATGAGATCATCGGGCGTGGTGCTGTTTATGTACCCATTGTTTGAGAAGTGACACCAAAACCATCCGAGAAAACGCTATTTGTGGTCGACATGAAGTCCGATTTGATACTGATGTGATATAATCGAGCTCGTACCTGGCAAGGCATAGTAAGCTATTTTGCAGCACCAACGTATAATCTTGCTTCCTGCACAGCATTCCCCACCGTCCACCCAATCCTTTCAGCGAGCCAACCGGTATGCAACACGCCCTTGCTAAAGGTTCACATCCTTGACCCGTTTCGTCAGTCCGTCCGCGCCGTCGAAATCCGCACCGCCACCCCGCTTGACCGGGCGTTCTTTGAGCGCTTCTATGATCGTGAGCAGCGACAACCACCCTAAAAGTAGTAGAAGAAACAAACAAGTCAGTAAATCAGGTTGGAATCCCGCGTAATTTCTTTCTACATCTGCAGGATTGTTTCAAGAGTGGCCCAACCTGGCGAGTGCATGAGTTGTGCGCCGAGCGCGGCGTCTTTGGATGTTGCGACGCGGCAGAGGAGGGAGAGTTCGTCCTGTTTGTAGAAGGGTTGAATGGTTAGCCATGAGTAATTGACTATAGTGAAGGAAAGATACAGGGTATCAGGAGGACCTACCTTGCTGAGGACGTCAAGACTGGCAACGTAGGCAAGCAAGTGGAAGTCGGACACTGCAACAACACCTTGTGGTTGGTCAAGAGCGACGCGATTCGAGCCGGCTCTTAGTTGCTTCTGAAGCTCTCTAGGTTCCTGTGCTTCACCGATGATCTCACGGTTCTCGGTCGCGAAGCCGTTCTTGACGAACAAAGGCTGAGACTGCAGTGGGAAGCCGTGTGTGAGTGTTATGAGCAGGTACTCGACAGGGAATGATGGCTTCGCGTTCTCCTGCACCCTTGCACCGTACTCGTTGATGCGAGTGTAAAAGACTTCGGGGATGTAGCGAACGCGACCGAGTTCATTCTCCTCATCTTCGTCCTGTACAAGCATGACAGAAGGTTCTGCTGAAGGCTCGATGATGTCTGCGCGTACCATCTCCACAGCAGAATTGCTGGCCTGGTAAGCGGCTACTGCAATCTGGCCTTCATCGTCGCCTGAGATGACACAGGTCACGAAGTTCGATCCGAAACGACCAGTGTCGGACCATTTGGAAGGACGAGGATATTGTGCTTGGTAGCGCGCGGCGAACATGATCTCTAGTGAAGAGAGGAAGTACGAGTCGATGTGACGTTTGCAGACGGCAGTCTGATCAGGCTCGGTAGGTGCGAGCAGATCACTGAAGATCACACCAACCCTCTGTAACCCGCAGGACGCTGCCAACTCATCTATCGTCTTCTCGTTCTCCCACTCGCGCAACGTTACGCCATCCGGCTCGTTGATCTGGGGTGGTTCATAGATGGCCTCTACAACAGCCTTGGTACCAAGCGGGATCTCATCGTACGCCTCGTAACGGCCATACATGAAGCCGATACGCTGGCATCCAGTCTTTCGCCAGAAGTCGATGAACCCGTTGACCACCTGTGAGTCGGCAAATTCAACATGATCTACCATGCGGTATTCCTGAGGTTGCAGTGTGATGGCTGATGGCTGACACTTTGTGCAAATACCCCGAGGAAAAGGCTTGTGACCTGATGGGCAATCTGGGTTGACGCGGTAGTAAGGCTCAGTCAGAGGTGGCATGTATGAACTGCCAGAGTCGTACTTGTTTTTGCCCTGGTTGAGCTTTCGCAGGTATGAGTGATATGACACATGTTTGATCTTCTTCTCGTCCAGGTATTCCTTGTTGTATGGCTCGATGGGCATGCAGTAATCACACATGCCTTTGGGCCCGTGCCTGCACATCTTCTCATCCTTCTTGCGGTGAATCTTGCCGTCAAGCTGATCTAAGCGATCATCCAGCGCGGATTGCTTGACGGTCTCCCATGGGTTCTTGATGAGCTTGACGGCGCCGCCCGTTGGTATAGGAATGCTGGAGACATCCTCCTCTTTGGTGACTTCCTTTCCGTTCAACCTGCTAGCAGAGGTAGAGTTTCCATTCGTCTCCGGCGCATCCTCCTTGAAGTCGAGGAAGACCTGAGCTCCATGAGTGAGGCCGATCTTGCCAAAAGTGACGCCCTGCAACGCCTCGATGGGTCGTGAATCCGCGCCGTGAGGCTTAGGGCTGATAGTGACGGATGAAGGTATGGTGCCGGCGGGCAGCTTCTCGATGACCTGAGGGAGGACTGAAGCAATGTCGGTATCGGACTCGACAGTCAGGCGGAACTGGCCGTTGCGACTTTGGAATCTGAGTATCATGGTTGTGGTGGTGTGGATGTAAGATGTTCGAGCTTGTGGTGGTTTATGACGATCACTCGAGGTGTAGCTGATGGTGAAATCGGTTTGGTGGGGTGGTATTTGCACACACAGTTTCGTATGTATGTGAGGTATAGTAAGGTGAGGTGGTGGCGAGTGTGCAGATGGGGTGTATGGAGATGTAGGTAAGAAGTGTCGCCACCTCTTCGAAAGCTCGTGACAATTGATTGACAAGCTTCGGTTCGTGAAGCGGTGCAGCTCAGGCACAGGCAGCCGGTGACGTTTGTTAGGAAGCGGCGGCGTGGGGAAGGCGCGAGGCGCGAAGACCCGCATGTGAATTGGGCAAGGACAAGTTGCGACAGCGCTGGGCTAAGGACCCCCCCCATACTGTACTCATTGATATTCGCAAGACATACGGGAACACATCCCAATACCACTAACGACAAACCACCCACTGCGACCGCGATTTCTGGTAAATCGTTCCCTCACACTCTTTGGCATGCTCGCATAACGAAACGATTTCAAAACGAACACCTGGCACCAACCTGGAAATATCTAGACAAAGACAAGACAGCTTCCAACACATTTATCGAACCCACCACAACTCACATCCTCCAAAATGGACAACACGACAAACTCAACCTTCAACGGCACCTTCGACGGCAACGGCACATTCAACGGCACATCTGGCGACCCCTTCACCTCACCCACCCCCAAACCCTTCTGGACCGGCCTCCTCCTCCCGACAGCATACCTCATAATCCTCATCGGCTCCCTCTACAGCTTCTCCTCCGTCTACCGCCAGCGCCAAATCTCCCGCGCCTCCAAGCTCGAGCCCTGGTTCCCGCAGCACGTCACCCGCAACATCTACCTCAGCCTGCTGCACCTGGACCCGGAGACCGCGAGCGCCGACGGCGATGACGAGAAGAAGCTGAGCAAGGTGCCGGACTCGGTGCTCAAAGCCGCACTGTTGAAGCGCGCGGTCGAGGATATCCAGCGCATTGTGCAGCTCCGACAGGCCAAGCCTGCGTTGCAGACTCTGCTGCAGCGCGGTTCCGTGGGCGACGAGCTGTGGCAGCGCTTCCAGCGCGCGGAGCAAGAAATGGAGATTGAAGTCAAAGATGTCGTGAACGAGGTGAGTCTAACAAAGAAATTCCCAACACCACCAAGTGTTTAGACCATGTCACACCAATACTAACCAACTGCTCAAGGCCAACGCCTTCGCCCCCAACTGGGGCCAAGTGATCTTCCAGTCCGCCAACGAAATCAACCAAAACATCCTGCTCAAGCAGCGCATCGCCGAAATGCAAGCCGAGCTCGACGCCGACAAGACCTGGTGGGAGAACAAGCGCGCCGGCATCCAGAGCCAGTTCATGGCCGAGCTGGAAGGCGACGAGGAGGATGCCGCCGCCGCGATCTTGCCACCGAAGGCCAGCGATGATGATGCGGTGCTTGTGGAGGCTGGCGGGCCGGCGCAGGCGCAGGGCGCAAGCAAGAAGAAGGGGAAGAAATAGATGGGCTGTTGATTAGTTCTGGGTCGCGGACTAGGGATTGTGGCACAAGCGCAATGTTTCTTGTATTGCGACGTTGGGATATATGCGTTGCGAGTGGTGTTTGGTTGCATTAGCTGGTGTTTTGGGGTCTCCGTTTCTGGGATGTTACACGCATGCCAGAACCCTGTTCTCTTTTTACTTAACAATATTCAGCGTGCATCGACCGCTAATTCCACGTTGCTTGCAAGCCTTTTTGATCAAATACCATGGTCTTCGCTGTTCACAATGAGTTTCTCTCGTACGAATCGAGACTATACGTATATCCAGCTACTGAACATCCTTGTAATGTAAGCGCAGCAAAACCAAAAAATTCGTAGGGTATTAACAACTGACGTAAGGTAACATGAACATAGACATAAACATAAACAAAACAACCTCCTTGCACACAGACACAATCTTAGCTCCCAACCCCTCTTCCACCTCTTAGTTTGTACCGATACTACCAGTTGGAGTCTCTGTTGGCACCACCACCCACACCACCGACAGGGCCTTCCTCTCCATGATCAGCAGTGCCTCTATCAGCGGCAGCATTACCATTGTTGGTCGCGCCGTAGCTTGCCCTCTTCACACCCGAGGGACGACCGGTGATGTCCTGCCAAGTCGCGCCGAAGCGTCGTCCAGTGCTGGCGAGCAGACCTTCCTCTTCTTCCTCGCGGAGGTCCTCGTCCAGTTGCTCTTCGTCCAAGCGCGGGACGCGGAACAGCATGACCACGAAGACGATGAGGAAGATGCCGAGGAAAGCGAACTGCGCCCAGAAGTCGATGACACCGAAGAAGGGGAAGTTGACGGCGATGCGGTTGAGGAAGGTGCTCATTGCCGTAGGCGTGCATACAAGGTCGCTGACGGGGTTGTCGTTGCGCTCGGAGCAAGGCTTGATTGCGTTGCGGTGGTTGGTGCAGTCGGGTTGCTGGTCGAGACCGTGGCTGGGGCGGTCGCAGAAAGTCTGCGCACCAAAGGTGGAGTATTGTGGCGCAACGATCATGGCAAGCGCATAGTTGAGTGCCAACACGATGAGAGTGAGGAGGACAGTAGCCATGAGCATAGCATTCGGTGTTGTCTGCCCTTTGCGGATCCTGAAGAGAGTAATCCAGAGGAAGCGAATGCCGATGGTGGCCATACCGACAACGGAAGACGCGAAGAAGAGCATGGTAAGGAGGAGGTAGAGGATGTAGTCGATGGGGAATACACGACTGGTGATGGTCATGATGTAGTTGATCGGGTTGAAGATCTGGGTGTGACCAAGCAAGAAACCACAGTGAGAGCGGCACACAGAGTTCTTGATCTTGTCGACGCAGGTGATCAACATGCTGGCGAAGACGAAGACGGACACGAGGAGGAGCAGCAAGCCGCCGACGAGCTTCAATGGGCGGAAGACAGCTTCGAGCTTGATCCAGGTGCGGACAAGGAAGTTGTGGCCTTCGCCACTGTTCTCGGCTGCTAATCTCTCGCGGCGGACCAGTGTGCGCTCCTCGCGGACAAGAGCTTCGAGCTCACGGCGGTCGCGGGCTTCGAGTCCGCCTTCTCTGCCTTCGGCACGTCCCTCGAGCTGCCTTTGGCGTTCGCGGTTCTGGTCAAGCTGGCTGGAAGTGGAAGCTGCAAGCTGTGGCGTGGAGATTCTCGGCGCAGACTTGATGAGCGCGAGGGGCAGAAGAGCCAAACCGGGAGCAGTGTAGCAGCAGTAGAGGACGGTGCCGATTGTGATGAGTGTACCAATGGCAAAGGTCAGAGCACGTTCACCGTCTGGAAAGCGTTAGTGTATGTTCGTGTTTTGTAGGGCAGATATACATACGGTTCTCGGTCAGCAGGTACTTGAAGTAGTCCAAATCGCGGTGGTCATCCCTCGCCTGCTTGGCAACGGGGATGAAGAAGCCGACCAGGAACAAGATGACGCAGATGGCAATGAAGACGATGGTGTACTTGAAGGCGCCCCAGAGTCTGCTGCCGAATGTTTGGGTGCCGTCCTCGGTGGCCACCTCGTCGTATTCTTCATACCAGAAGTAGGTGAATGGAACGACGAGCAAGCAGAGGACAGCATCCAGGCTGTACAGAGTGTAATAGACGACCTTGAGCTGGAAGAGGATGTTGTCGACGGCGTCCGGAGTGGCCCAGTCTTTCTTGGCTCCGAGCTTGATATTGGTGGTGGATGAGACCAACGCCACATCGACCGGAAGCAACAGCACGGTGGCCAAGAGGGATAGAACTGTGATGAAGCAGACCAGGGTCACGACCAGACCGCGCTCTTGCGGCTTCTGGTAGATGAAGACGAAGGTGCCAGCAATGAAGAACAGGATGGCCAGGCAGACGGCGTAGGCGACCCAGATGAGGGATGTTGCTATGAGCGCCATGATCGCGTCAAGACGGCAATGAAGGCCGTGGTGGATTTGCCTGTTTGGTTGGTACCTAGTATTCTCCCGCAAGCATACGCGTGCGTCGTGGGAGAGAGATGGAAGAGCGCAGTTGGCGAGACGGATGAAATGAAACAGGATCTTGGTTACAGACTCGAGCTGTGCTGTGCAGTGACGTCTGGCGCGCTGTGGCTGGTGAAGCTTGACGGGAAGCTTTCGGCAGGAGTTGAGGCTGAGGCGCAGGCGTTTCCTCAAGTCGGCCATACAGCAACAACGCGCCAGGCACGAGCTTGAGCTTGAGCTTCCCGCAGCGTGCGCTTGGGAACATTTGACAAGGCCATCATCATTTATACGCGACACAGACGATTGCGCTTTTCGATCACGTGCAACCAAATACACCCAAATACATTCAATCGGGCTATGGATTGAGCGACAACACCGGCTGAATACCGCCAACATGCAGTGCTACACGGAACTTCTTCCCCCTTCGACCCTCACTCACGCCGTCACTCTTCCATTCCTGTCGCCAAATGAAGAGAACCTCGTAGTCGCAAAGACTTCCCTGCTACAGGTCTTCAGGCTGCGAGAGCTCCCCACCGATGGAAAGGCCGGTGAATCACCAGACGATGAAGAGCACGAAGCCATTGAGCGCAAGCTGAGCTTGGTTGGAGAATACAAACTTTCCGGCACAATAACAGCGCTGCAGCGCGTCAAGATCCTACACGGCAAATCGGGAGGTGATGCGCTGCTTGTTTCGAGCAAGGATGCGAAACTGTCGCTGGTCGACTGGGATCCCGAGAATCATCGCATAAATACAATTTCCATTCATTACTACGAGGGAGAGAACATTCCTACACAGCCATTCGGTCCCGCTCTCAAAGACACCGAAAGCATCTTGACCGTGGATCCGAGCTCGAGATGTGCTGCTCTCAAGTTTGGCCAGCGGCACCTGGCCATCTTGCCATTCCGACAGCAGGGAGACGATCTGGCAGACCTGGAAGCAGAAGCGGACAACGACGAAAAGAAGCAAGTACAACAGGGCTCCATCGGCACCGACGTTGCTCAAACGCCCTACAAAGCTTCTTTTGTCTCGACTTTGACCCAAGTCGCGCCGAACCTGACACACCCGATGGATCTTGCCTTTCTACACGAGTACCGCGAGCCGACACTCGGTATCCTCGCATCTGCGTCGCAAGTCTCGAGCGCTCTTCTCGATCTGCGAAGAGATATCATGACCTACACCGTTGGCACGCTGGATCTGGAACAAAGGGCATCGACAGTACTCGTCTCTGTACCAAACCTCCCCTCAGATCTGTGGAAGGTGGTTCCGCTTTCTTTGCCTGTTGGTGGTGCACTCTTGGTAGGCACCAATGAGTTTGTCCACGTGGACCAGAGTGGCAAGACTACTGCCATTGCTGTGAACGAATTCGCTGCAAAGGGAAGCAACTTTGCAATGGCGGATCAGTCCACACTAGGTTTGAAGTTGGAGGACTGTGTGGTTGAGCCTCTCAACAACACTGCAGGAGATCTATTAATTGCGTTGCGCGACGGATCTCTAGTCATTCTGCGTTTCACTATGCAAGGTCGCAACGTCGGAGGCATGCAGATAGTGAAGGTGGCGAGCAACAACGGGGGTCTTACTCCTGAATCGGCTCCCTCGTGCATTGCTTCATTCAAATCGGGCGAGTTCCTCATCGGTAGCGATGTAGGCGATTCGATCCTTCTTCAAAGCAACAATCCACCCACAACTATGTCTCGCAAACGTTCACATGCCCAAATGGAGGGAGGCGACGATGAGGCTGCGGATGACGATGAGGATAATGACGCCGAAGAAGATGACCTGTACGGCGGAGGTCCCGAAACCGCACAGAAATCCGCATCCACATCCACAGCAGCGATCTCCCAGCCCATCTCAGCATACAACTTCCATGTGATCGACAGGTTACCTTCCATGGGACCCATCAACGACTTCTGTTTTGGCAAGTCTTCAAAGTCAAATCAAGGCAGTCTCGACGCTCTGGCATCTGTTGGACGAGGCAGAGGAAGCAGACTTGCATTTCTCAGCAAACAACTGTCGCCTGAGCTTGGCCGTCAGAATGCCATAGATGGCGCGAAAAACGTCTGGAGCATCGCAGCCGTTAACAAGTCGGATGAATCCGATGATGTCCACGACAATCTTCTCTTTGTCTACGACGGCGAGCACACCAAAGTTTACGGCAGACCGGAGGTCCAGGACCAGAAGGCGGACGAGAACGAAGACTCCAGCAGCCCTTACATTGAACGCACTGATGCCGAGTTCGAACAAGAAGGAGAGACCATCGACATCGGAACACTCGCCAATCGCACTCGGATTGTCCAGTGCAGACAGAATGAGATACGCACATACGACGCTGACTTGAGCTTGAGTCAGATCATCCCCATGCTTGACGAGGAATCTGAAGAGGAACTCAAGATTGCTCACACATCATTCTGCGATCCTTACCTCCTGGTACTGCGAGACGATAGCAGCGTGCAAGTTCTACAGGTGGAGAAGAGCGGTGATGTCGAGCCTCTCGACCCTGGCGATGCGATATTGACTGAATCAACATGGCTGAGTGGATGTGCCTACAGTGGCAAGCTCACCAACAACCAACCAGTTGCCTTCCTCCTTCGTGAAGACGGCAGTCTGCACACATTCTCGCTCCCCGATTTGAAACCCATCTTCACGGCCCCCAATCTCTCACACCTTCCTCCAATTTTATACACCGAGAACACTCAACGCCGTGTTGGCGCGCGAGAGACACTATCCGAACTCATCGTGGCGGACATCGGACCCGTGGATGTTTCCGATCCATATCTGATCCTCCGAAGCGCAACGGATAGCTTCACGATTTACGAACCTTTCTATTACCCAAATAAGTCTGCTTTGAGCAGCTGGCAGGGCGACCTCAGGTTCAGAAAAGTACCAAACACATACATTGCAAAGTATGACCCGACGGACGACGGAGCTGCCCGCATTGCTCCCTTGCGACCAATACATATCGCTGGATACAACATGATCTCAATCTCGGGCAGCTCACCAAGTCTCATCACCAAGCATTCAACTTCACTGCCACAAATCATTCCTTTGCGCGTTCCGAAGTGCCAGGCGATCACACCTTTGCATGTGGCCAGCTGCGCTCGCGGTTTCGCGATACTGGACATTGAAGGAAATCTTCAAGAGTGCAGGTTCCCAGCCGATCTATGGTTCGGCACAGGATGGGTTGTCGACAAATTACCACTATGCAACCCAGTTGAAGAAGTGCGAAAACTAGCCTATCACGAGGGCAGAGGTCTCTACGTCGTTGCGACATGCCGGCTAATTGACTTCATGTTTGTCGAAGAAGACGGTCGGCACCCAGAACAAGACGACATCGCTGTGCGTCCTCAGGTGCCACAGTACACTTTGCACCTTCTCTCAGCCAAGTCACACCGTATCCTCTACTCTATGGAAATGCCATACACCGAGACCATCACCACGCTCAAGGTCATGCCTCTTGAAGCATCAGAACTCACGCACGAGCAGAAATCGCTCGTGGTCGTCGGTTCAGCGCAGCAACGAGGCGAGGACATGCCCGCAAAGGGCGCTCTCACCGTCCTTGAGATTCTGGATGTCGTGCCCGAACCAGACGACGACGAGACTGGCGTCAAACTGCACGTGATCTCCCGCGAAGAGCCTCGTGGCGCCGTCACCGCCATAGAGACTTTCCTCGGCGGCCTCATAGGCACAGCCCAAGGCCAAAAACTAATGGTCCGTGGCCTCAAAGAAGACGGTTCATGCCTTCCCGTCGCCTTCCTCGACGCCCAATGCCAAATGGTCACCCTCAAGACCTTCGCCCGCAGCGGCATGTGGCTCGGCGCCGACGTCTGGAAAGGCCTGTGGTTCGGCGCCTTCACCGAAGAACCCTACAAGCTCTCCGTCCTCGGCAAATCCCGCACGCAGATGGAAGTCGTCTGCGCCGAGTTCCTGCCCGCCGACGGCCAGCTGTTCATCCTCGTCGTCGACGCAGACATGGACCTGCACGTCCTGCAGTACGACCCCGAGAACCCTAAGTCCCTTTCCGGCACGCGCCTCATCCACCGCTCGACTTTCCACCTCGGCCACTTCCCCAGCAGCATGACCCTCGTGCCTTCCACCCTCGCACCCTTTGCAGACCAACCTCTCGATGGTGCAAACGGCGACTCAGGCACGCCCCCACCACAGCCCACGCCGCTCTTCCACGTCCTGGTGACAACCCAGACCGGCTCTATCGGACTAATCACCCCCGTCGACGAAACCAGCTACCGCCGCCTCGGCGCCGTGGAAGCCCACCTGACCTCCATCCTCGAGCATGCCGCCGGTCTGAACCCGCGCGAATACCGCGCCATCGACTCGGAAGGTTTCGGCGCGAGAGGAATTGTAGACGGTACTATCGTGCAGCGGATCGGCGAACTGGGATCTACCAGGCGGGCGGAAGTGCTTGGTCGGGCGGGCAGTGATGCGTGGTTGTTGAGGAGCGATCTGGAAATTATTGCGGGTGGGGGATTGGGGTGGTTGTAGAGTCTGGTTATTGACGATGACGATAGTGAGGGAGGATGTTGTGTTCGATTTATGTCTTTTGGATTTTTTGGGTCATGAGTCTAGTTCTACAAATGCTTATTCTTGTGGACCGGCGCTGAAAGCGCGAGGCCTTGTATTATGTATTTCCCATCCTAGAGAGAGAGAAAAGAAAAAGCTTAACTATGCTATGATCCCTTTCCATGTATTGATCCTCCTGTCATTCATGTATGTATGTCGTTAAGTCGTAATGATATCAGAATCAAATGCTCGATCAGGCAAGGCTCTCGCCTGTAGCGCTCTCGTCGTCGCCATGCATCTCTATGCACGACGCAATCAACACCTCACGCACACTCGCTCACAAGGTCAACCTCCTGGCAGTTCTCCCCATACCGCGCCGTAGCAGCGACACCATAGTAAACCGCCTTCTGCGAGTCCGCAATACCCTGCAAGCCGGTGTTATCGCAGACGAAGAATTTCTGCTCGGTGCACTGCGAGCCGCCCCCATTCGCCGTGCCGAAAGCAGGACAGCCCGTCTGCGCGCGCACTTTCTGGCCCGCGATACCGCACTCGCCGCGGTCAGAGTGTTTGTCGACCAACTCGACGAATGGCGTGCCGCAGCCGGGGGTCGAGACGACGGCGGCGATGCTGGAGGGGCTGTCGAGGGCGGACTGGTCGATGTTGAAGCCGCGCTCGTATTCTTGGTTGTCGTTGGCGTTCCAGAAGATGAGTTTGCGGTTTGTGTTCCAGGTTGGGGCGTTGAAGGCTTCGCTGGCGTATTTGCGGGAGGGGGCGAGAAGGGCGTGGGAGGTGGAGAAGGCGTCTAGGTAGCCGAGGGTGGTTGTGGTGTTGCTGTTGAGGGTGGTGCCGTTTGTAGCGGCGGTGGTGGAGTTGGTTAGGGTGCCATTGGTGGCGATTGTGGAGTTGCTGAGGGTGTTGTTTGAGGCGAGGGTGCCGGCTGGCTCGACGCGGAGGATGTAGGTGCTTGTTGATTGGTCTTTTTGGCCTGGTGAGTAGGCACAGTCTTGTTGGCGGCGGAAAAGATCAGAAGTTGGTGCTGCGATGGCGGAACCAGCTAGGAGTGCGAGTATGGATGAGGTATACATGATTGTTTGGCAGTCGCTCGTAGTGATTATTTGTTTTGCTGTAAAGATGGAAGAGCAATCGTAATTGTATAGTAAAGGCTTGGTTATTCGTGAGAATGAATGGTGGGATGAGAACTCTTCAAACGTACAGCCACCGCCTTATAACGGTGGCACGACGATCTTGCTAGAGCAACACAAGTGGCAGGGTTTCTCGCACGGTACCCGCTTTCTGCGTCATTATTTCCAAAGAAAGCTCAAGTGATCCACTGATCATCTCGAGAAATCTGGAGGTTTTGTGGAGTCCTTCGAGGCGTGAGCCGGCTTGTCGCAAGCCATTGGAATTCTGCGAGTTGTGTTCCTGCAGCGGTACCTGCAGTGGTTTGGTTTGTTGATTCAACACTAAAGAGAAAGCTAATGCTTGTCATTTCTTCAATTTTCGTTGAAGATGATCTGCGTCTTCACCGTCGACGCAATATGCAATGTATTTGC
>Ga0265797_10003613_pt1 | contig 24609 bp, 32 predicted proteins | sample P2T30metagenome_FD_192433 | JGI IMG/M metagenome (GOLD analysis project Ga0265797, IMG submission 192433) | Plant litter microbial communities from East Loma Ridge, Irvine, California - P2 T30 | ecosystem: Environmental > Terrestrial > Plant litter > Unclassified | place: USA: California... | reverse complement strand
GATTTGATGTCATGGTACCTTACATATCAAAGACATATCACGCACTATCACCCGATACCAGCTCCTCCCAGCCACCGATCCGGAAGCTCTCCCCAGATCGGCAAACCATAGTTGAACGGGTTTGCCGTCAACGGTGCCGTGCGTTTGCGGAGACGGCCGTTTGGAAACCCTTGATTCCTTGGAAACCCACATCGTCCGATTCTCGACATGCCACATGCTGTCATCGGTACGTCGATACGCCGATACCTACCACCTATGACACGGCACTCACGGGTCACGACTGCAGAGTCCAGACTGCGAGAGTCCAGAGGCATCGGCTATTTGGTGATCGACAACATCTCCGCTCCGGCATCCACCATTCCATCCACCATTGGAGCCTAGCACTATCGACATCCGGAAAACAGTCACTGGTGTCGACATGATCGCCGTCTAGATGGCCGGTTCTTCCGCACTCCGAGAGCTCCCAAGGACAAATAAACAGTATAAATCACTGGCCCGGTGCTGTTGACATTGCTATTCGCATCAAGCCTCCAACTCAGATCTGCCCGGCCCTCCTCGACAACATGTTCCGCCAATTACCCTTCCTCGCCCTCTTGGCCTCCACAACAGCCCTCCCAACTTCTTATTACGGACACGAACCTTCTACGAATGCCAGCCTGACGGTCAAAACCACGTCGGGTCGCGTCCACGGCAAGGTCGATGCTGCACAACCAGACGTACGACAGTTTCTGGGAATCCCATTTGCTCAGCCACCGGTTGGCGATTTACGCTGGCTCGCTCCTCAGTCACTTTCCCAACCTGAACGAGAGATCGAAGCGACAGAACTCGGACCCAGCTGCTTGCAATTCTTGAACAACAACGACAGTAACGTCTACACCCAGCAGGTGCTGGAGTACAACCTGCAGGGCCTCAATCGTACGGGGGACGTCAGCGAGGATTGTCTGAGGTTAAGCGTCTACGCGCCGGCTGAGAAGAAGCATCGCAGTTGCGACAATGGTAAGGAGAAATGGTATGGCCGTGGCGGCAAGGCCGAGGCCAAGGGTCTACCTGTCCTGATCTACTTCTACGGCGGAGCCTTCAGTAAGTGTTCCTCTTTCCGGTCTCATTATAACGAGAGCTAACTTCGCTAGCTACCGGAGGCATGGATGTGCCCAGCCAGATCCCAACCCAGTGGGTTCAACGCACGCAAGACCACATCGTGATGACTTTCAACTACCGCGTCAACATCTTTGGCAGTCCTAATGCTCCCGGCCTTGAAGATCAGAATCTTGGTCTGCTCGACCAACGAGCTGCCGTGGAGTGGGCCAAGGACAACATTGCATCTTTCGGTGGCGATCCCGATCGTATGGTCATCTGGGGCCAGAGTGCTGGATCCATCAGCGTCGATTACTACAGCTTCATATACCCCGAGGACCCCATCGCGTCCGGGATGTCTCTAGACTCTGGAACCGTCTTTTCTGATATTACGAGCAGTGATAAGGCGCAGACAAATTTCACTTTCGTCGCCGAGAATGTCGGATGCGGAGGCTTGAAGAACGATTCATCTAGCTTGCTAGCATGCATGAGAGGTGTCGACGGTGTCAAGATCAACGACTTTATCGCGGAGTACACGAAAAGCGCGCAACAGCCTAGCATCGCTTTCGGACCTGTGGTCGACGAAAAGACCGTCTTCTCCAACTATACCGAGCGCATGCTGGAAGGCAAGCAAGCCAGAATTGTAAGTGTTGACACCTCTCCACTATCACTAACCAACAACCTGCTGATCGATTTTCCAACAGCCCGCAATCATCGGCACCAACACTGAAGACGGCGTCCCCTTCGCACCCTACTCCCCTTCCGGCCCCGACCCGGCCATCGCCGAAGCCGCGCTCCTCTCAACCTTCTTCTGCCCCGCCACCGAATCGAGTCGCCTGCGCCAACAGACTGGCCTCGCAACCTACCGCTACGAATACGCTGGTAACTGGACAAACCTCTCGCCCGCTCCCTGGCTCGGCGCTTTCCACAGCGCCGAGCTGCCGATGCTGTTTGGCACGCACCCGAATTTCAGGGGCGAGTCTACCGAAGCTGAATATGCGACTAGTCATGCGATGCAGGATGCTTGGCTCGCTTTTGCGAAGGATGGGTCGAGTGGACTGGAAGGCACTGGGTGGGACGAGTATGATGCTGTTGGTGAGGCGAGTGCTAGGCAATTCGGCGCTGGCGGCGTTCCTGCGCAGGATGTTAGTCTTGCTCAGATGGTGGGAAAGTGTAGTGGTGCCGGGGTCAAGGAGTAGGACATGTTGTTCGTTTGATTTGCGTTGAGCGTAATGATTAATTTAATGAGTCTCTTTCTATGAGATAATATGTTAATGTGGATATTCCAGGTGCTGCTACCATCGACTCCAACAATGTAGAAGATATCAATTTTCAGAGACCTTGTGGACGACGTGGCCATGCCTTACTTTTAGTTCCAGTAAGGTTCTGTCGCCATCGGTACGCCCATGTAATTTACGATCAAGCAAAGGCTTATTGGACGGGCACCGACTCAAGCTTTCCGACCATCACGAGGACCGAACAAGCTAGACCTATCGATTCCGACACGACAATGAATTAGCTACACCACAGCCAGTGGTAAAGGTCAGCATCACGACCCTTGGCATCCAAATCAACTAGCTCAGTAACACAGAATAGATAGGTAAGCTCCCGCACGAAGGCTGCACAGTTAGGGCGCTGAATGTCGTTCACCGACGCCTTTCTTCCCTTCCTCTTCCTCCTTCTTTCATCGACAAACTACTGTTCAAGAAGCGAATCGCATGTGCAACACGATGACTCCCGACACTCTCCCGGACGCTGACTGCGACATCATCAGCCCACTTTCTCTCACAGTACTCGAAAATGGCGACAACGACGATGTCCCCGAGAGCAGCCTGAGCCCTCATGTCCGGGACTCGGATTCCGACAACGACTCGTGCGTCTTCATCCTCGATGAACCTAACGACGATTTCGGCGATTACGAAGCTTATGCCGCGGATACCGATTCCCTTTCTCCAGACTGGAGGGGTCTGCCGACACCCAGGTTCAGAGGTCGTTTGTGTGAGAAGGCCGGGACTGTCGGCGGTAGCAGCAGCACGGCCACCACCGCAACTCAACCGCATGACTTCAAACCGCGTACTGGCTGGTTGTTGGCTTCCGCCTGGAAGAATCCCAGAGAGGACACCACCTCGTCTCTTGCAGGCAGCAGCACCGGCGCCACCGTCGCCTCCAGCCCCGAAGTGGCCACAAGTTACCACAAGCAAACCGACCGCTGCTGCTGCCCGTGCAACGGCGAGAGACACAGTGGAATCCGAAATCACATCATCAGCTGCCCCATGTCATTCGAGAATGCTCTGGCGCCCATCCGATCGCAGACTCGCCGGGAGAATTACTCGCCTGGGCTGCAACCTCGTCATATACATGATAACCATTTCCCGGACATCTACCGTCCGATTGCTGGAGGAGAAAGTGCTTCCAGCCCAAGACAGAGGAGCGAAAGCGGTCGAGCCACTCAAGCGGAATCGCGAGCAGCCGACTCGGCATTCCTTGCGAGCATCGGATGCCCGCGACTCTTGCCGGACCACTATTCTGCGGCGCGAGGGCAAGAAGATCGCCTGGCCGTTGGTGCATCGAGAGGTTCAGTACTGGGAGATGCCATGCGATTGGCCATGAGACTTCCAGCAGGACATCCAGTGAACTTACCAGTGCCATTGGCTTCTTCGAACAACGAGCTTCCGCTTTCGCTTCCACACGGAACTCCCCTACAGTCAATGTCCAAAGAAGAGACCACAAAACCTCCTGCGAGCCTCCTCTCGCCTGCCTTTGGTTCACTGGCCCAGACTCGCGACCAGACTTACAGATCGTAAGACGAAGCCCAATCACATCTGGAATGACTCAATAGATGCGTGGCACTACATGCTGCAATCCAGCGGAGAACGACCATGCGAACAGCCGGCAATGAGTCCCGTCCCGACTTGTTGCCTCGCGGTTCACCCAATCCAGAACTAGAATCAGAGGCCGAGCCGGGATCGATATCAGGACTGCTACTCACCCGCGATCTTACAACAAGCTCACCCAGTGTGACGTGTACGGATCCTGCCGAGTGGACGGGGTGGGACAGGTTAGAAACTAGCGAGCGGGCACCATAAATCTTTTGAACTTGCAGAAGAGGCGGAGGACAAGGAGTCCTATATGTGCTGAATATTGGAGTTGGGGATCCTTGTGCTGTTTTCGTTGGCCTTTGATAAGTTTGCGACAAGCGTGTATGAGAGGAAGCATCAAGCTGATTGCTGATGACTGGTGGCACGGCCTAGCCGGGGTTTCGAGGGTGTCCAAGTCAAATGAAAGGTTGACGAGAGCTTGGATGAGCCGGTGTGTCATGGTGCTCCGCTCTACCTACTCGAGGGTAAACGTGGGTAGCACCTGTTTAGAGCGATATAGCTGTGCATGATTTATGCAAGTTTCGTGCGCAAAGCCTAACAAATAGCCCCACGCAGCCTTCCCAACGCTCATGCGCGGAGTCTTAATGCCAGCAGTCACTGTTCCCATGAAATGTCGTCCGCCGTCTATCATCCACTCCTTGCCCTCAGCCCTCCACCTTCCCCATCGAAACCAGCCTCCACCCCTTATCACCATTCTCCAATCGCACCCTGTGCTCCCCAGCGCGGCTCTGCAACTCAGAAATCTTCGCAATTCCCTTCAAGTCCCTCTGCAGATCCGGCTCAAGAGCGTGCAAGATAGCCACGCCCGAACTCTTCCAGGGCTCATGGTTTCGCAAAGGACTCGCTCGATGGCATAGGACAGTAGCGAGCAAGAGGCCAGCGCTGAATAATGCAAAGGTCGCATGGGCCGCGATCCAAGGCCAGCGGATGTGGACGACGGTGAACGGTTCGAATACGATTCCGGTCACGACGGCGGGCGAGTTGTAATTGGCGTCGGAGGGGTCCGCATTCTCGTCGCCGAGGCGGATGTAGTTTGTCATGCTCACTGCCACGTTGTCGAAAATGCGTTGCAGGCCGTCCCGTTCCGTTGCGCGTAGAGTGCGGCTGAGGTTGCCTTTGGGCAGAGTGGAGTTGATGGCGGAGAAAGGTTCGTAGATTGTCTGAGCTACGTCGGAAGTTGTCGTTGTTTGATAAGATCGATCTTGGCTGATTCGACCGGTGAAGAGTCGCTTGAAGAACCACTGAAGGCCGGCGTGGTGTTTTCCGTCGACGCTCGAAGCTTGTAGGTGTTGGCCCTTGAGAGCCTCGTTGACGAGAGCATTCGATGCATTTAAATAGGTGAACTTCTTGTCGTCAGAGATCATGCTGGTTTTAGAGGTGCCGTTGACCACCGTAGTGTTATAAGTTGCGATACACCAAGACAAGGCGACCTCGAAGGCTGCGTATGTGTACTCAGAACTCCCCAATCCCTCCTCGAAGGGAGTTGGAATTGAGCCATTCCTAGTTATAATGAAGACGTCGGCAAGGGGCGACTCGATATCTTTGAACGCAATTGATCGACTGAAATTCAAAAATATAGCAGGGCGTCCCTCTGTCTCTGTGATTTCAGAGACCGGGGCAACGGAGCTGATGTCCAAAAATTCTTGGACGAACAAAGCACTCTTCGTGAGATAATTATCATCTGTTAGGTGAAGTTGCGTGCCATAGCCTCCGACTCCGTTAGCGTCTTTCGAATACAAATGCTCAGTCACATCCGCAAACGACGAGCACACTGCAAGGGAAGAATATATCTCGAACGTGCAATTGCCGCTAGGACAGGCGGCGGGAAGATCAGGGACCCGGTTCTTGCCATTGTCGAGCCCGGCACGGATCGCACGCTTCATGCCGACGGAGATATAAGCGTAATCGAGTGGACTCTGAGAAAGCTGCAAGAGATCTGAGTAGTCCTCGGTTGAGGTAACAGCACCTTCGCTGGTAGTGAGTTCTAGAAATTCATTCGCTGTAGAAATTGTAGCGTTCACTCCAGGGGCTTCGATGCTGCCGTCACGGTAAGCGATGAGCTGTTGGGAAAGAGGATCGATGGCGACCGCGAACAGCGTGATGACAGCGCCCATAGATGCGAAGCTCCTCATTTTTGTGGTCCAAAGCAGTCCGAAACCACTCCAAACACTACCCCTGGCCGCATATTCCCAAGTGGCAAAATCACCAAGCTGGCGATAATCGTGCGAGAACCAGATCCACCTCAACTGGCCAACACACTCGGCCGCAGGGAAGAGTAGTAAGAGTTTGGCCGCGGCAGCGATTATGGCGACGAGAGTATTCAGCGTCAGACTACTGCCGAAGGCTTCACCGAAGTGAGGCGTTGCCTTGCCATTGTAATGCCGTAGGACGAGGCAGAGGGCCGCAATGCACGCGCTGCCCATAGCCACGTAGGCTATCTCGACGAACCAGTTGTCTTCCGGGTTGCGGAGAGGTGTGCATTTGCGGCTTGTAGACTTGGATGCTGGAGAGACGATGGGGTTGAGTGTATTCGAGACTTGAAAGTAGGCCGTTTTTGATCCTGTCGATTCGCCATCGCCGTCGATGCATTCACGCACACGCTCGACCGGACCGGAATCGGCAGACTTCATTGCGCGTTGCGGGAATGGTGACTACGTCGACTGGGGAAGAGTCAACTTCCCAGAGGTCGCCCGCGATGGGTAGAAGCATGTTTTTGAGAGATCCATGTTGGTGCTTGGCCTGAACTATCTTATCTTAGCGATTGAGGCTGAGGTGCATGGAGGATGTTTAGCGAAGCGCCACCATCAATGGATTGTCGAGAAGAGCCTAGCGCGCGGTCGAGTATGTGTGTTTGCTTGGTATGATCTTTAGCCGACGGACATGCGTCTGCACATGCGTGAGCTGGTGGGTTGAGAAAGAGCATTGGATGCTGTTGTGTTTTGATCTAGGTATGGAACACTCTCATGCTCCGAGGGCTCGTCTTGTCATCGTCAGTCGTGTGGTTCTCAAATTTACGCCCCAAATCGATCGGGTCGCGCAGGCTCGTGACCAAAAATTCGTCTCCGGTTGAGCAATCAGATATGCGTGTTGTTGCAATCTTCATGGTCAGTAGGTATAGTTGCCCATCTTGGAGCACGAATTCATATCTCATCTAGTTCTTAGACAACCGCAACTAGCAGAGTGTAGAGGAGAGTAGCAGAGCCGAGAAGGTCCAAAAAGGCAGGCGAATCAAATCATGATATGCACATCTATTGCGATTCCCAGCTCGTGGAAGAACCTAAATACCAAAATCCCACCACCTCCATCTGTATCGTCGAGCGGGGACAGCATACAAATCCCCGGCTCCGGCCCTTTCAACAGAAAGGCTTGTCTCATCGTATGCTTCTCGTAAGCAAGAAAATCAAGCAAAAGTGGTGACAATGTGCAAGCGCGCCACAACGCCATCATCCGCAGACCGTCCAGCGGATGCAACCCCTTAGAATAAGTAAGAGAAGCAACGAAAAAGTTGTCCCCCAAATCCATGTCAAAAGTCTCAATGCCGTCCTCTTCGTCTTCGGTCTATACCATGCATCCCCATAATCACATATCATCTCATCTAAAGAGCACCATACTCAGCAGGCGGCTGCAGCTTGAAGTTGTCCTCATGCAAGCCCTTCATTGCGAGCAGACCCTCCTCACTAAGCACAGGCTGGCCCTTGGGCTCGACGACACCAGTGAAGAAGCGAGGCTTCCAGGCGAGATTTTGCGTCTTACGCTCGGCCGCCCGTTCGCGCTGTCGCTCTTCCAGCGTGGTCTTGAGTTCCGTCGCGCGGCTGAACTGCTTGTTCTGGATGGCCTCGGTCACGTCGTTCCAGAAGCGACGCGACTCGTTGGGCAGCTGGTCTTCGGGCGGAGGGCAGATTTTGGGGACGGGCATCAGGGGTGTGACATCGATGAGGAGTACGCGGTCCTTTTCATCTGTCTTCTTGAAGTCCTTTGAGCCGTATGAGAACCAGACCTTGTCCTGCCAGCAACCGTCGATGCGGCCGAGGATGTCCTTGTCGGGGACGTCCTTGATGCGGCTGATATTGTCCTTTTCAACGTCAGTCTTGTAGACTACACCCTCGACCTTGTTCTGCGTCTTGCCAAAGTAGCCTTCCTCGACGTAGTGAAGGATGACTTTGATTCCAGTCTGCTTGCAAGTCACGAAGCAAGTGTCGGCGACGGTGATGTTGAGGTTGCCGCGGAGAAAACCGCCAAGATATGCTGCGGGGTGAGTGAGACGGTAGGTCTCATCGTTGTGGCGGTGCAGACGGACGTAGATGCCCTCGTTGTGCTCGCCGGGGATGACGCGGACGGAAGTACCAGTGAACTTGGCAGACAGCTGATCAAAGCCCATTGCCGAGATGCCCTTGTCGGGGCAGTCAACGTAGTAGGCGCTGACAGGCGGGTGGTGAGAAGTCTGCTCGGTCAGGTAAGAAACCTTGACCTTCTTGTTCGCGGTTGTTGCGCCTTCGGGTGCTGAAGGAGTTTGCTGCAGGTTGGGCTTATCCTCAGGGCCCCTCAAACTCGGCTTGTCATCCTCGACCTCCCAGTTGCAACGGAAGAACTCCCCGAGTGTGCTGTTGTATGGCTTGCAAGGCTTGCCCTTGACGTACTTCAAGTCCTTGGTGAACCAGAAACGCAAACATCCCAACATACGGCCCAGCTCATCCTGACTGTCACCAATAGCGATGAAAGTCTCGGGCCTGTCCAGGTAGTGCCAGTACTCCAAGTTAGGGATGGGCTCGAGCAGCTGGGCGGGTAGCGAGAAGCGGACGGCGGCGATGTCGGTGACGCCGATGAAGCGCTTGAGGATGGAGAGGAAAGTCCTCAACTTGGACGAGTCGTCAGGCGTCTTGCCATCTTTGGCGAGGTCCTTAGGGTCGTCTTTGCCGCCAGGGCCTGGTGTGCTGGTTCGCGAGCTGGCGGTCGAGGCGGGCGTGGACTGAGCCTGAGCGGGGGTAGCGGGCGCGCTCATGGCGTCGAGGTTGTGAAGGGATACGAACCCTTAGGGCGATGGGACGGTCTGGGAGAATGTATTTATAGGTAGTGCGAGGGTGTTTGGAAGGGTATAGCAGCAACAGGAGTATGAGGAGAAGGAGTTGGTGTGTGCAGTGCAATATGCAGTAGTGCTCAAGAGGTTGATTGCAGTTCCCGCCCAGATCAGTCAAGAGTTACTTTCTACGTCACCGCTGTCCGATGTCGAGCCGGACTTGGAAGGCGTGTGCAGAGACTCGTAAGGCGGTGGGAGGTCGACTTGGTGGATAATGTATGTACTGTATGTAATTTATTGTGTGTTGATACCGCAATACCAGATCAAAACCGCAAAAACGTAGGTATGCACAGATGCACACAGTATATAAGTACCACGTGTCTCACAACGTCGATACATACAGTACCTCCATATGACCAAGTCCGAGTCAAGTCTTCACAAAGCAGATCATCCGATCATCCGTCCAATCTCGACCAATCGATTCCCCACACTCTCATTCATTCACTGACCAAGGGACCGCGCGCGCGTGCCTGCCGTCTGCAAGTGATCGTGTTCTGCATGTTCTTTCTTCTTGTCGTCGCCTTGCTGTGCCCTCCCTCGGGGGACAGATATACAGGGACGTTTTCCGGGCATACTGGCAGTAGCTTGTCCCTATTGATTTGTCTCCTGAGAGGCCCTGTCTTGTCTTGCAAAGCGAAAACGGCATGCTTATGTTTGCTGGATAAGGTGGATCCTCATACCTTCGGTCTCTGATACCCGGCCGGAACAGAGGAGAGGGAAAAGAAATGGAGAGTATTCACATAACAAGAACGGAACCATTTTGAGGTACAAAGGTAAGGAAAAGTACCTCATCATCCCATAAGAGTACGCTATACCAGCGTATCGCAATGCATCTATCATCATGCATAAGAGGCGTGTCACCGTACGCGGCCCGGTGCAAGCAATCAAAGCCGCTTTCTCCTTCGCACTCGTCGTCAACGCGTGCACAAGTTTACTTGCCACCCTTTTTCTTGCCACCCCTCGCGGCCTTCATGGCCTGCTGCCTCTCCAGTCTCTCCATCTGCGCCTTCTTCTCCTTCTCAACCTCGTCGCGCTCAGCCTTCTCGGCCTCTTTGCGCTCCGCAGCCTCCTTACGCTGCTCACGCACAAGCTTCAGACGCTCCAGGTCGGCCCTCGCCTCGTCCGTCTTGCCCTCGGCGTGCATCTTCTGGTAGCGCTCCTTAGCCTGCTGAGCTTGGAGAGCCTCACGCTCACGGCGCGAAAGCTGCGACGGGTCGGTAGTCTTCTTGACCTTGGCGGGCTCTTTTGCCTTGGCCGGGTCCTTTGCGGCGTCGGCCATCTTGCGTGCAGAAGCAGTGTGGTTGGGGTTGGAAGGCATGCCGGCATCGTCGTCCTCTTCATCGCTACTGCTGGGCGGCAAGTCGCCGGGCTGGGCGGTTCCCTGCTTCTTCTTGATCGCGGCGTCTTTCTTTGCTTTGGCGGCGGCTCGGCGCTCCTCGCGTGTCATTTCCTGTTCATTCTGCTTGGGCGCCGCCTCGTCTTCCGACGACTCCTCTTCGGAGCTCTCTTCCTCCGACGATTCCTCCGAGCTGTCGTCTTCCTCTTTTACGGGATCAGCCCACATAGAGCTCTCGCCGCCATCGGCTTCGATCGGTCGGAGGTTTTTGCTGAATTGGCGGCCACCTGGGTGAGATTAGTCTTGTGCTGTTGGTGGTTGGAATGATCATTCCAAGTGATACTCACCACCACGCTTCGCCTTGAACTTGCCCGCACCGCGGCCTCTGCTAGACATGTTGTCGTGTGTGTGTGAATGAGGGGGGTTATTTGTGAGGTGCGGGGTCGACTGTCTCCGACTCGCAGGTCCAGACTGTTTTTGTGTGGTGAGATGTTATTTGCTATTGTTGTTTTGGAAGGTGGAACAGGTGGGTGTATAGAGCAGAATGCCAAGTGACTTTTGTCTTTTGAGAACAGGCAAGTATGATGTATGGCAGCAAGGGCAAGTGAGTGAAAGTCACAAAAGCGCACTAGAAAGAGTCACAGTAGTCACTAAAGCAAGGCTCTTCATTGGTCGTCGCCAGCACCCCGCCACGGTCATCATCGTTCACGGATTTCAGAGAGAATTGATCCTGGAAAAAGACCCTCTTTCTCGTGCAGAACCTCAGGCAGAGCGACCGCGGCAAACGGGCGGGCCCGGCCATCCATCTTTTCAAAACCATCTCAGCTTTCTCCCTCGCGCCTCTTCCTTTCTTTTCCCCATACATAAAACGTATTCCTTCGTATTCACTCTATCTCCCTGATCTTAGTGGGATGCCGGAGGGGAAAACGGAGGATAGAGCAGGACATTCCTTTTCCGCAAGCTTACCACCTCCATTGAAAATATAAGTTCTTTGTCAGGCAAATATTTGTTAGCGGTACATTCCACTTGTTTCCATCCTACGCAGCAATGCATGCATATGGGATCTCGAGAGCATGCTCTTGTAGTGATATAATGGCATTCTAATATGAGAGTGCGTTTCAAAAGCATACACGGCTCCGTACTGCCACGTCGGTATGGCTGCATGGTCTCGTCTTAACAACATGCGGCTTGTCACGTGTCGATAGTAGGATCCAAACTGATAGTAGGGTTGGGGTTGGGGTTTGAGAAACGATTCACAAACAATAACGTTAGTCAGCAATTTACGAGCGGAGAGAAAAGAGAATTGCGCCATCGCTTTATCGCAGAACGAGTGTGTATGCTCAATGTTCTACACAGCAGAAATTGAGACGAATGGAAGTATGAGGCGCGTCAACAATGTCGACAAGCGGTTCGATAGTTGAAATCAGTAAACTGTTCCTTAAATTCGTAGCATTCATCAAATATCATCAGACTACTCTCAAACACCATTATCCGCACAACTCCAGCTAGCACTGCTCTTATCCTTTGAAATAGCCAGCCCACTAGCATAAAGCCCCAAACCACAAGACGCAGCCCCCAGAGCGAAAATCAACAAATTAACCACAGTCAGCGCCTTCTTCCTCCAACTCTTGCCCAGCCCGCCCCAATTGAGGTAGATCCACATGAAACCCGCCAAGCCGTAGGTGAACCACGACGCGAAGAGCGCCGCAATCAGGCCCACGAGGTTGTTGAATACAGGTACGCTCTCGGCGATGATCCACGCCACAGTCCAGAGCGCAAACAGGATGCCAATCCAGGAGCCGTAGGAGAGCAGCGTGCGCTCGTGCAAGTGACGCGTGCCGCGGAACAGGCGCACGTAGATATACTTGCTCGCGACGTGGCCGTAAATGACGCCGGCGATGATGATGGTCGGAATCGAGATGCCGTATGTGATCTTGCGGATGATGTGCGAGCCGGAGCCCAGGGCGGGAGAGGCGACGCCCGGACCGGCGAAGCGGTATATGACCACGGCCGCGATCACGTATAGGGAAGTGTTGACGATTTGCAGCGTGTAGAGGGCTTTGGGAAAGTCGCGGGGTTCTTTGAGCTCGGAGATGAAGGAGAAGAAGGCGACGTGGCCGCCAAAGGCAAAGATGATGTTCATTACCGAGCTGAAGGCCGAGGCGAAGCTGGTTGTGACTGTTGCGTAGACGGTGGGGTCGGGTCTTGTAACGCCGACCGAGACCATGGTGATCATGACTGCCGCGAAGATGGAGATGAAGGCGAAGACGGAGAGGTAGGAGACGTTTTTCAGCGTGCGCGGGAAGGTGAGCACGGTGACCAGGACGAGTCCGATTACGCTAAACACAATCGTACAAGTACCATGCTCGGTTATAGTATTCAAAGCGATGGTCCAAGTCAAGAGGTGACTACCCATGATGAAAATGAGGTAGATGGTCTGCAAGAAGCCGCCGACTTCGCGTCCTATGGGCCCCAGGAAGATTTCGCCAACGTCGGCGATGTTGTGTACGTGTGGATACCGCATCTTGAATTGCCAGAAGACATAGCCTGTGTAAGTCGACACAGCTCCCAGGCCAATAATCAGGATGACACCGGGTACCAAGCCGAGACCGGCCATGGATGAAGGTAGAGACAAGATTCCCAGACTGATCGTCTCAGCAATCATAACCAGAGCGCAATGCCACCACTCCATGGTGCGGTATTTAACCTGCTTGTTGGTCTCGTCGCCAAAGACCTCGCCCTGGCCTTGCGATGTGTTCGCGAGGCCGTCGAACCCACGGGGCTCGCCTGCGTCGGTGTTTCCATATTTCTCCTCGTCTAGATTGTGGTCGCGAGGCGCGTCACTTCCCGTTGTCGAAGAAGGCGAGTAACCTTTCTTGTAGTCGTCTCGCTCTTCCGTCAAGCCTTTGTTCGCCATGATTGGCACACCCTGAGCGCTTCAGACCGTCTCTTGTGTTGCCTTGGTTTGTGCTGTCCTATTTCGTGTTCCCGTGTCCGGACTCAAATCGTCCAAAGTGAAGTCTTTCGTCCTCAAAGATCCAGTCAGCTAGCCAGAGCGGCGCGTAGCGAAGCGATCCGTAGTAGCCTCCAGAAAGAACAGCCAAACAGAAAATCCAGTATAGCAAAGCCGCAACCAAACAGACAGCAAGTGGAGTAATGACAACGGAAGAGGAGGAGAAGAACAACCTTGACCTTTACGATGATGCAGTAGTAGTAGTCAGCAGAAACTGATCTGCACAGACAAAACGGCCACCCTCCTCATGCTTGACACAATTGTGCTCTCCTCGGTCCACCACCGTGCAGCCCATCGTGCCCATGACCGGAAGCGCCGTGATCGGCAGAGAGAAAGAGGTTCAGAGGCAAGAGAGGGTCCTTGCGGCTCGCATGCTGTCACAGCTGGGTCCCGACTCCCTTCTGGCCGGTACAAGTGGACGTGAGAACGCGTTCCGATGTGTCAGCGAGTCTTGGCCAGGCCTCCGATGTCCGGAGCCTCTTTTTTTGCTCATATTCTGCTGGAAGAGGCTGGTGGAAACCAAGAGAAGTAAGCTGGCCATCAATATTCTGACGCATAACTGCGAGAAGAACATAATGTCCTCTTCCGTACAGCTTGCAGCTTGCAGCCTGCGAACCGTTCGTGATGGGCGCGAACAAGCCTCGAAGAAAGCCAAAATCTGAAAAAGCTTAAACGCGACAAGGCTCTAAGGGTGGCGTTGACATCAGTCTAAGTCAGCCTTGCAGCAGAGCCTCAATTGAATCATCACCGTCTGAACATAAGAGACTTGTGTGACATGTGTCACTCAAGGATCGAAGAGTAACCCCAGCCCAGGCAGAATCTATCGAAACCACAAGGAAAACGAGGCAAGTTATAAAAACGAAACAACATTCTTTTCTTCCCTGCTTACTAGGTACTCAACTCAATCACTTACAATACCCCATTCACACCCTTTGATCATACTTCACCACTCTCACCACCCTTTCCTATCCTGATCACACAGCTAGTCTGTTACATCCATTCGTATCCTTGCAATTGAAAGTAAGACATGTACGCGCCCCGCTTCTTCTTGTCTCAACAAGCGAGGCAATTTGATCGATCTACAAGTAGAAGAAGGTAAGGAAGAAGGACGAAGAAGAAGTTTTAAAGTCAAGACGATCATCTTGCGTCAGAGGCAAGATGTATACCGACCAATCAATCAATCCACAAGAAACCAAATCAAAGCCGCCTTCCCTCCCATATTTGTAAAGCGCGGCCGGCAAAACAACATCAGCAATAACAACACAAGAACAAAACAAAACAAAACAGACGCGCGCGGGTGGCCTGGGGTATAGAAGAATCTTTTTTCTCTCACACTCTCTCGTGTCAAGAAATCAAGAAGAAAAGGAAAGAACGGGACACCACCCTCCATCCAGCCTGTTGCTGCTTTGGCCTTGAAACAAATATATCAAACATCCCGATGTCGTCGTCTCTCTTTTTGATTTCCTTTTCCCGTCCCCCTTTCATTAGTTTCAGATACTCATTGGCGAGTCTCGGGGTCTGCGGCTTCGCCGTGGTCGAGCCTTTTTGTAGCGGACGCCCTGCTAGTTGGCAGTCAAGCTCTCCGGGCTGATCATGGCGCCATCGACATGGCCGTCGACTTTTTCTGGTTCGTTGTTGTGGTCTCTTGGCTCTGGCATCTGAAGTTTGAGTTTGCCCACGGGCGGTGCGAGTTTCGAGTCTTCCTCAAGCTTGCGCTTCTTCTTGGCCGCCTGTTGCTGTTCGCGAATTGGGCGTTTGCGCGGTGAAGAAATCTTGCCAGTGGGCGGCAGTCGAGGCTTGGGGAAGCGCTGCTTCTGCGGCAAGTCTTCGTCTTCAACCAGCGCCTCGTCGTGGTTCTTGCGTAGCTTCTCGCGGAAGAAGTCTTGCACCAGACCGATGTGGTTGGGAAGATGTTCGACGCTGATCGAGTCGTAGGGTGGCGGCGTTGGGAAGACCATGCCGCTTGCGGTAATTGGCCCTTGGTTCTGCGCCTGGTGACCACTGTGAAGACGGTTTTGGAGGAGATGCAAGGGCACGCTGAGACTTTCCAGGCCAAACTCGTCTGCCAGACCGAGCTCACGGAAGCCGAAGAAGTCCTCGTCGAGGTCTTCGGCAAAGTCGCCACCAACGAATTGCTCACTTCCATCGTTGAAGGCGCCGACGCCGTCTGCACCTGCGTGGTCGCCGAGGGCAGGTCGCTGTCAGATGTAAGCGGTGATGATCATGTAAAGTCAGCACGTGGGTGTTACTCACCAGCAAGTCCGCCAGATGCGCCTTCATTCTCTCGTGTACCACACCAAGCTTCGTGGTCAGTCTTTCAACGTCATCCTTGACATAAGTCTCCAGGCCTTCGAGGTCGACACCGTTCTCATGTAGTGAATGCAAGACTTGTTCCTCTTGAGTATAACGCGGCGCATCGGCTTCGGCCTTGGGTTGTTCACGAAAGCAGTTGAAGTTTTCGGCGAGCTTCCTAAAATACTCGCCAGCCACATCGGTCACCGACTCGAGAGCTGAAGGCTGAAAGTCTTCGAAACCGGCATGATAGAAAAGCTTGCCGACTGAACGCTTGAGAGCAGCGCGGCAGACCCAAGGAGCCATTAGTGGACCGTCTTCACTGACGACGACAGGTCCAATATCGGCCTCTGCGAAAGGTTCTGGGTCGTACTTTTGGAACTGGTTTTGATAAGTCTGCGCTTGGATCTGCATCTGTTTGACAATGCCGATTTTCGCGCAGACTTTTCGAGTGTCTTGCATCTGTCGAATATTGCCTTCCATCCTGCTGGCGAGAGCACCATGTGGTGTCTTGAACGTCTCTCGAGGAAACATACGCATGTAGGCATCGGTCTGTGGCACCACGTATCCCTCGGAGTCAGTAGTCCAATCCCATCTTGTCCTCATGTCAGGGATCGAGGAGAGTGGGTGATAGTAATCGGGTAGAGTCGAGTCTTCGTCTTTCTCAATGCCTTCTGCAAGTGTCTCGCCAGTCGCTGAACCTCCGACATCTTCTTCGCCAGCACCACCTTCCGCATCTTGCGAGGCCTTGTCAGCTGACAGCATCTTCTGTTGCCGCATCCAGCGCCTCATGCCAGCTTTGCTTCGTAAGATGGCAGTTTCTTCTGGGTTGAGGCTTTCACCGCGGAAGAGACGATTCCTCTCTGCGGCAGCAGCAGCTCGATCTTTCATGGTGATTTGCTTCCAGGTTTTGAACTCGGCGTCATCCTCGTCCGCGTCTTCGTGATGTAAGCTGAGGCCGGACCCGCCGAGGCCATCAATCTCCATGACATCGGCTTGGCTTCCGTGTGCACCGCTTGCATGTATACCATTCATCCCAGGCGTAGCTGTGCCAGGGGGCGGTGGGGTGTTGAAGCCGGCCGAGCTGGCATCGTGCGCCTCCGAATCCGCGCGCAGGTATTCGTTACGAAGATTTGAAGCTGCTCCGTGTAAAAGTGGTTTGGTGTCGGCCTGTGACAGGGACTGATCGTCCACTTCGACAGAGGGAGGGGCCTTTCGTGCCGCCGGGCCACTTTTGCCGCCCTTCTTCGGTGCCTTGCGACCTCTTGATGCCATGATTGGTGCATCATCTTCGTCACTCTCGTCTTCCTCCCCGGCTCTGGCTCTTCGCTCTTCTGCCTCGACCTCTGCTCGATCCCTGACAACAATATCTGGAATTAGTGGAACAAGCTTGTCGGTCTCCTTGCGCATATGTAATGCCTTGCGGCGGATAGGTAGTTCGGGCGAAATATTGTATTTTAGGCAGTTGTTCCAGATCAGGTAGAGATCCTCGACGAACTCCGCCTTGCTCTTGTAGGCAAACTGCTTCAATTTCTTAATCATGCTTCCAATGTCCATAGGGGTCTTGATGACATTGTAGTAGTCGGGCGCCTCGCGCTTGCTGACGCGTTGTAAGAATGGCTGCACGTAGTCTGTTCTAGCTTTGAGCTCCATGAGCACTTTCTCTGCGGCCTCGTACAGCTCCTCTTGCCCAACTCGATCCTCGCTGGCCCATTTGCTGCGGCCTTTGCGGACTTCCGAGATCAAGGTGCGAAGTTGGTTGTCGGAGGCCCTAACCATGTCTCGTTTCATATCAATACGGGCGATGAGATGCTTGAGTGTCAGACTTGATGCGCCGAGGTCTGCGCTGCCCAGGGTACCCTGTGTAGTAGCTACAGGCGCAGACGTCGCTTGGGCGTTGGGCGACGCGTTGGGATCGCCGGATATCTCATTCTCCACCTCGCGATCCAGCTCATCCAGCTTCTGCTGTTCCAGCATGGCAGCGCGATCGTTCTCGAAGGTAAAGAACATTTCCTGGAAAGCGCGCTTAGCGTTCTCGGCTGCTGCACGCTTATCTTCGTCCAACTGCTTGCGCACATCCTCGGAGGTTTTTGCCTGTTCGGAAGATGTATTTGTGTTGGTCCGAACGATTGGCGGCATGGGAGACCGGACGGCGGGCGCCGAGACGCCATTGGGCATAGCAGCCTTTCCTTTTGACTTGAGTGGGCTCTGTTGTTCGGTCTCTTCCTCCTCGTCGTCGTCATCATCATCTCCGTAGTCATCTTCAATAGTCCGGGCTGCTTTCTTGGGCGGAGCAGAAGGCTTGGCGCTATCCTCGGAACGAGCTGGTTGAGCAGAGGCGTGGTCGCGAGGGGGCGAGGATCTGGCGGAGCGCGCGCGTTGGCCGCCGGGCGCAAACAGCGCGGCAATGTTCAGTTCGGTCTGCGCGCATCGGGCCTTGAGCATGACATGTATGGGATCATCCTCGCGCTCCTCGTCCTCTCCGGGCTGGGCGGGCGCGCCAAGACTGGCGGCAATCGACGCATCTCTGGTCAGACTGGTGGCGCGACGAGGCCGGGCATTGAAGGCAGGCACGGCGCGGTGCAGACCATTTGGGAGCGGGCGCTGAGGAGTCTGGCTCATGTCCGTCGTGTGGTGCGCGCGGGCGCCGGATCAGGCAAGTCGAGCGCGAGAGGATGCTGCGCCCGGGTGCTCGCAGTGAGTCCCAATATGGGGGGCATTGAAGTGCGCAGCGCAAGCAGAGGGCGCGGTGAGGAGTATATCGATGGCTTGGTGATGGATGGCGATGGGTTTTGTGCTGGCCGATTAGAGGGGCCTACGTAAGGTGAGGTTGCGGATTCGCGCTTGCTGGGCTCCGGTCGGGGAAGTAGGTGGAGAGACTTCCAAGGTTGTGAGTTGTGAGTGAGAGAGACATCGGAGAGCGCGCGCTAGCTAACCCTCCAAGTCGTCAACCCTCCAACAGATCACTTTCACTTGATTACCACCACGGAGACCAACACTGGATGTCATATAATTCCATGTCAATCGCTTGCAGACAATAACGACAACGATACGATCATTTTCACTCGCACCAGCATGCAGATCCTCATGCCGCAGATCCGCGTGCGCAAGCCATTTGCAGGTGCGTACATCTATTTTGCCTATTGCAACAACAATACTGTAGCTCATATCAGCATTACATTACTGACGCTCTACCTAATAGCCGCATTTGTCGCATTATGTCTCATCGCCGCCTACCTGGGCCTCACGCCCAACAAAATTCCTCAGTACGGCCAGAGCGACAAAGGCCTACACTTTGTCACATTCTTCCTCTTGACCGTAAGTCGAGTCCAATCCGTGATCGGCAACAATGCATGCGACTTCCACATGCATTATAACCAATCCTCATCGCTCTTGCCAGAAGCATGCACTTGACCATACGCATGATCGCACAAACTAAAACTACCTCTTAGATTACATTCTACTGGACAATCGAAACCTCGCGCCGCCGCCTAATCCACCTCTCCCTCCTCTTCATCACCGGCTTCCTAGCCATCGGCTCTGAAATCCTACAAGCCCTTCTCCCCAACGACCGCGACTTCGACCCGTTCGACATCCTAGCAAACGTGGTCGGATCCGGACTGGCGCTGGCAGCCTGCAGTTGGTACCACCGACGAATGCTGGAGCGCAGGCGGCGCAACAAGCAGCATTATGATGCTGTGCCTGGCGGGGAGGAAGACTTGGAAGGACTCGAAGGCGGTGAGAGAGATCTGGAGCTTGGAGAGGGCTTTGGTCAGCAGGAGACGGGCAGGATTGAGGGCGACGGTTCTGCTGCTACTACTGCTCAAGCGGGCGAGGGCGCCAAGAGAACTGTGACGGAGGAGTTGGACAACTGGGATGAAAATGTTGAGGACGAATGGGAGGAAACCGATGCCGATGCTGCTGAGGCTGCTGCGGGCAAGAGCGCGAAAAGAGCAGAGTGAGGCTTTGCGTCTTCCGGAGCTCGAAACCGTCGAGTATGTCATGATAAGTGAGAAGGATTTGAAGAAGCAAGCGTGCATGTATTATGAGCAAGACCAACCTAAGCTAAGCTAATGTGACAAACGAGTATATGGGTATCATTCCTGTGTTAACTTGCGCCTCCGAGTCCCCTTGATATTGCAAAATCCCGCAAGAGCGATAATAAAAGCCCAACACCAACAAAAAGCCAATCACAATCACAGTCACAGCCTCGTCCTGCGCCCACTCATCCAATTTCCTCAAACCTCACGACCCTCCTCTGCCCCTCATCGCCACCGTTGCCCACAGTCAAATCCACAGAACAGCCCTTCCCTCCTCCACCCTGCCTCTTCTCAAATCTGCGCTGCCGAGCCTCTCTCGCTTCCCGAGCCCGCCACTCGCTGAGCTGATGTTTGCGTTTTTGGCTGCGCGCTTGAGCGATGGCAGGCGTGGGTCTGAAACCTACACCGTTGATGCCCTCGCCGTCGTCGCCGAGTGAGCGGTGAATTTCGTGACCAGTGATCTCCGAGTCTTGCCAGGTCAGGGCGTCAACATCTGGGGTGAAGGATGTAGCCTGGTGGTGTTTTGCTGGAAATGGTTTGATTGATGTAGATTGGTCTAAGGGTGGCATGGACGAGTTTGAGGTCGGGAGCGGTGGTGGTGGCGATCGCATTCTTTTGGGACTTATTTTGACTACAGGGCTGACATGCGTCGTTGGTATCAACGTCTCTTTGGTCTCGGTCTGTCTTGCTAGCGGTGAAGATGTAGGCGATGGCCGAGTGACGTCGAGTCTACAGCCAGGCGTCTCTGCGATCTCTGCGGCGGCTCCCGGTCCTTTGTGGCCAACATTGAAAGGTAGACGAGAGGATTGTTCGGGCGTTGCCTCAAATCTGGCAACGTTTTCTCCTCGCATAGGGTCGATGTTCGTTTTAACACGTTTACGAGGGACGTCGTCAGCGTCGTGATAGATCTCCAGAGCTTCGAACCTCGCGGCAACGTTGCTCCTCGGACTGTCACATCTGTCGGCTTCCGATACTGATGGCGAGAAGCGACCTGCTTCGCTTGCGTGATTAATACGAACGTTGTTCTCAGGAACGAATATTTCCAGAGAAGAAGGCACCCGGTCCCGAATTGTCGTAGCTTCGGTGTTGTATTTGCGCTTGGGCGATTCGGAGCGAGTGCCAGCCGCCGCCGCTGCTGCGGTTAATGAGGCGCTGGCGCCACGACGACTGGGGTCTGACATAGGTATGGAGCACTGAGGTGGGGCCTAGTAGAATGGCACCGCTGGCACAAGAAGGCGAGGCAACCAGATCGTAGGTGCCGATGATGATGTTGCTTTTGACGTGGCTTTCCCTTGTTGGTAGTCTTGAGTCGGGCGGAATAGGATGTGTCTGGATTCTGATTGTAAGGTAGAGAGTGGGGTGTGCAGTTGTTGGTAGTGGTGTTTGGTGGGGCTTGCTGAGGCAGGCGCACCGGCTTCCCGGCTGCGGAAGAGTGGCACGACGGTGAAGACAACTACATACATGTAACGTTCACCACTCAGTCCTAAGGAGATCATGCACTACAGACAAGGATCCAGATGAGACGTCGCCGCCTGGAGCTGGAGCTGCGGTCCATTTGCACGTGCTCGAAGGCCCTCAAGTACTGCTCGTGGAAGATGTCATGAGAGCGGAGTGAGACACGACACGCCCACAGAAGTGAGGAGTGCGACTCACAAGGTCCAGGAAAGACATGGTCACATTGGATGTCCAAGTGTCAATCACATGACTGCTATGAGTGGGTAACTTCACTCACGATAACGTGACCTCGAGACCCGGAGCAGTGCAAGACCCAGCAAGACCAGCAAGACCTCCTGTGCTCGGTGTGATATTCCTACTATCGGATGCTCCGGCGGAGGATCATAAAGGGTGAGGCTCCAGGCGTTTGCATGCACGCATGATATGTATTCGTATAGTGCCATCTGTGCTAACGTGAGTCTCCACGTGCGCATTGTTATTAGCCGGTTACACGCCATCCCATCTCGAGACACAGACTTCGACCTCAGGCGGTTTGCAGGACTGCTGCTTCCGGCTCACTTCCGCATTGCTTCATGTCGTCTCAAAGGCTTAGGTACATGTAGTATACTTGAAACAGTCTCGCCGTCTTGAAGATCTACCTATGTGTATTGACACGCGAGATACACACATCCAACATACGCACACAAATGCTCACATACCTATCAAGACTCTTCCAAGTCGGGTGTTCATCGGTGCCTAGTCTAACAAGCGCGGGCTGCAGGGCCAGCGCCACAAAGGCACTTCGGCGACTGGGCGTGTTCGGAGTATTACTACACGACCCCGGCCCCCAAGACTCGACCTTCCCAAACACTGGGATTCGCTTGGCTAGGCTCTGCCTTGTAACTTACCTCTTACAAATGCGCCTTCGCGGACAATCGGCCCTGGATCGCGAACATTTGTGGGGGAGCTTGCAACTGAACCACTGAACCTCCACTGTGATCACACCCTGCATTTACCCACGCTCTTGATGTGACCTCGACCACAATCATGCCATGCGGAACGGGGCCAGAGCTTCCGGCTATGCCTTCAGGCCCATTGCCTATATTGAGCAGCCTGCCCGTCGCTATGCGTTTCTTTCCTATCAGTCCACGAGCCCTCCCGTGAAGCCGTCTGACACCGCCTGGCGAATTCATATACGTTCGCTTCAGACCCTCTCACCCGTTCTAGGCCGCTTTCGAATACCTCCATACTTCAAGTCTCTGCGAAGATAACGAGTTCACAGTCACTGACACCATGGCGCCATCAGCCTCACTACCGGAGAAGCAATTTTTCAATGGCTCAACGATAGCAAAAGACTTCGACGTTGATGAGGTGCTTGAGAAGCTCACTACGGCTGAGAAGATATCCCTTCTCTCTGGAACCGACTTCTGGCATACCGCGTCTGTACACAGGCTGGGTATTCCCGCAATTCGTACCACCGATGGCCCCAACGGTGTCAGAGGCACTCGCTTCTTCGATGGTGTCCCTGCGGCCTGTCTGCCTTGCGGTATGCTCATTCGTTGCATAAGTCAATTTCAAACAGTCTGCTCACATTCTTGTAGGCACTGCACTAGCCGCAACTTGGGACGTCGATCTCATCCAAAAAGGTGGCGAACTCCAAGGGAAAGAAGCTATCGCAAAGGGCGCCTCGGTCATTCTTGGCCCGACCACCAACATGCAGCGCTCACCTTTGGGAGGCAGAGGCTTCGAATCGTTCAGCGAAGACCCGGTTCTGGCAGGAAGGATGTCCGTGGCAACCGTGAATGGCATCCAGTCGACGGGCGTTGCCGCGACTTTGAAGCACTATGTCTGCAACGACTTGGAAGACAAGCGTCTCTCGAGTAACAGTATCGTCACTGAGAGAGCGCTTCGCGAGATCTACTTGATGCCTTTTCAGATGGCGCAGAGGGATGCCAAGCCCATGTGTTTCATGACATCCTACAACCTTGTCAACGGAACGCACGCCAGCGAGTCTCGAAAGCTTTTGCAGGAGATCCTCAGGGAGGAATGGGGCTTTGATGGCATGGTCATGTCGGACTGGTATGATTGACTTGTTGCACCAGTGGAAGTAACAATGCTAACCTCGAGCAGGTTCGGCGTCTACTCCTCTAGTGAGAGTATCAAGGCAGGCCTCGATCTTGAGATGCCAGGACCGACCTATGTGCGCGGTGCTCAGGTAGACCTTGCACTGAGATGTGGCAAATTGTTGATCCACCACGTTGACGCCAGAGTGAGGGAGGTGCTGAAATTGGTGAAGAAGGTTTTACCTTTGGGTATTCCTGAAGACGCACCGGAACGCACGATAGATTCACCTGAGACTGCTGCGTTGCTGAGAAGAATCGCGTCTGATGCAATCGTCCTGATGAAGAATGAAAAGAGCATCTTGCCTTTCAGCAAGGAAAGAACGACTGCCGTTATCGGTCCCAATGGTGCATTCGCAGCCTACTGTGGTGGCGGGTCAGCAGCGCTGCCAGCCTACTACACTGTAACGCCACTTGAAGGAGTACGAGCAAAGGTGCCCAGCGCCGAATACGAGCTCGGCGCCCCGGCCTGGAAAAGGATGCCATTGCTCTCCAACATCACTTCAACAGACGGCGGCAAGCAGGGATTGAGCATGAAATTCTACCTCGACCCACCTTCTGTCAAGGGCAGGAAGCCAGTCGACCAGCTCCGAGTGCGCGACAGCTACATTCACCTCTCTGACTACAAGCACCCGCGCATAAGCAGCGATCTGTTTTGGTGTGATTTCGACGGAAAGTTCACTCCCGACGAGACGGCCGAGTATGAGTTCAGCTGCTCCGTTGCTGGCACAGCCATGATATACGTCGACGGCGAACTAGTCGTAGACAACAAGACCAAACAGCGCCCCGGCGACTCATTCTTCGGCATCGGAACCGTTGAAGAAATCGGTTCCATCTCCCTGGAGGCCGGCCGCGAATACAATGTGCACGTCGAATTTGGGACCATGCCCACTTTGACATACAAGAAAGACGGTGTGACAGCCTTTGGCGCTGGCGGTGTCCGTCTCGGCTGCTACCGCAAAATCTCCTTTGAGACAGAAGTCGCCCGCGCCGTGGCACTGGCGAGAAAAGTCGACCAGGTCATCCTCTGCGCCGGCCTGAATGGTGACTGGGAATCTGAGGGCTATGATCGCCCACACATGGACCTCCCACCGGGTTCAGACGAGCTGATCGAGGCCGTTCTCGCCGCCAATCCTAACACTGCCGTGATTATCCAATCTGGCACACCCGTTACCATGCCTTGGCGCGAACGCGCATCAACTCTCGTGCAAGCCTGGTATGGTGGCAACGAGACGGGCAATGCGATCGCAGACGTGGTCTTCGGCGACGTGAACCCCAGCGGCAAACTGCCCCTCTCCTTCCCCATCCGCAACGAAGATAACCCAGCCTTCCTCAACTACAACTCCG
>Ga0265797_10003612_pt1 | contig 24610 bp, 30 predicted proteins | sample P2T30metagenome_FD_192433 | JGI IMG/M metagenome (GOLD analysis project Ga0265797, IMG submission 192433) | Plant litter microbial communities from East Loma Ridge, Irvine, California - P2 T30 | ecosystem: Environmental > Terrestrial > Plant litter > Unclassified | place: USA: California... | reverse complement strand
CATACTGTGCGAGGGCCACGTAGAGACTTCCGGGCGTTTTCGATGCAACTTTTCTGTAACTTACTGAATGCTCTGTGGAAGACGTAATCGGAGTATTTGCCGTCAAGCCGAATGTACTTTCAACTGCCCGGGAGCAACCTCTCCTCATCAGCTTGGGGATGACAGTACCCGACTTAGACGTACCTTCCTGCAGAGGCTCCTCTCGGCAATCTCGTATGCAACCAACCAGGATGAATATGAAAGTATCGTTACTATGATTACGATAGATGTGCATGAAAGTTTGACGGAGGCACAGATTGCATTTCACGCCATGCGATATCCGAATGCACCTAGGATAGAGCCTGCCACGATGGCCAGTAGCATGGTACCTAAATAGTGTGAACTGTACTGGCAAGAGAAGATCCGTGCGGTGTGTCGAGGACGAGATCAGATGGGGTCGACTGTGGAGCCGGTCACGTACGAAGGCGAAGGTGGTCGTGTACCCAATTCGTCATCTCAGGGGCTGTTATCGGCCCTTTCCCGCACGACGCTCGATTTGGCTAGCGTGGTCCCAAACCGAGCAATGGCGCAATTGTTCGCTATCCACATCTGACTACGATGCTGCCTCTTCTACTTGTACAACTCAGTCCAGCCCTCCTCGTCGCCGCCATCTGTTCGCTTCCTCGCACAAAATTTCGGTCGATGCACTCCAGAGGAAACCTTTTCATCACGGCGAGAACTGCGTTTTACATCATGATCATCATTGCTCATTACGCCTTGTATAGGCTACCTATACGTTGATCCATCTGCCCATCCAGGTGTCTACCACCTGCTTGGCCTCATCGACGAGACCCATGTCCAACAACAGCTGCGAAGTTCCACGCACGGCTGAATCGAGCGCAGAGAAGATCCACGCATGCGTGTACGATGTATGTTCACCTGGACAGTAATCAGTTTCCGTGCTTGGCTACATTCGTTTTGTGACTTACCAATGAAGATGGACTTGAACTCAGTCTCGTAGTATGCGGGGATATACAGGTCCTGCTGTCCGACGGTCGGCGCGGCCCATGCGCCCGCCGAGTGCTCATCGTTCTCCCAGCATTGTCGGTCGTATGCGCCAGTAAATTGCTCATTAGCAACCTCGCCGTGGATTTCAACCATTGCGCGCTGTACGTATGCGACATGGTCAGCGGTGCTCAAGGCTCCAAGGGACCGTGCCGGTGTGCCAGAAGAGTAGGAACCAAGAATAACGCCTGGAAGGGAGGAGTTGATCTTGTATGCCGGGTAGCACACGGAACCGATTCCCGGAATGTCAACGGAACCGCAGCCGCCAATGATAGGCGGTGACAGCTTTTCCCAGAAGCGCGTCTTGTAGTGTAGGGCAACCTTACACGACTGTTGGTAGTTCATGGTGTTAATGGCGCGGGATAAAAGAGAGGAGTATCTTGGAAGGTTCCAGAGTCTGACCTTGGAGAAGGGTACGGCTACTACGGCATAATCGAACTCTTCGCTTTGCGGCTGCATCGCGAACGGATCTTGGCGCCATTGGAGGGCCACCTTGCTCGTCTTGTTGTTGTACTGGAGGCCGGTGATCTTTCGCCCTAACTTCAAGCGGCTTTGGACGAGTGGGAAGAATGCACGAGGAAGCGACTCGAGGCCTTTGTCAATCGTCCGCCAGGTGGTGGCTCCAAAGTAGGCGGTATCGTACTCCCACATCGGACTGTTGCTAGTACTTCCGGCCATATAATCTGCCAGATCGGAGCTCACGTTCAGCGCATATCTTAGATACGCATATTCGGACCAGTTGAACAAGCCTTTGTCGACCGCAGCCTTGTGAGCACGGTAGACATTGCTGGAAATGTTGCGCAGCACCTCTGGGGTCACACCAATAAACTCTTCGAGTTCCTCCGCAGCATGCGACTGAGCTTCCCGATCGGGTGAGGTGGGACTGGCATATGCAAGAGAAGAGTTCGCCCTCAGCTGTGCAGCGCTTGGGATGCGGCCATTGGGAAGGCGGTAGCCTCGCGAATTCGCAGGCACGTTCGGCGAGCTTTGGATCCATGGGATGAACTTGACAAGCAGGTCACTGGCGTTGCCGTTCATCTGGTTCAGGACATCACCCAGCTGGAAGACCATTTTGTGGTCCTGTATATCAAGAGTCTCGTTGGTATCGGCGTACTTCGTGGAAACAGGGAAGCGCATAGGTCCCATTTCCTGGTATTGATATTGATCTGGAGTGGTGCCTGCCAGGTATTTGGTCCGGATTCGCCCGCCCACTCTTTGAGATGATTCGATGATTTGCCAATCGTGGACGCCTACTGAGTCGAGTAGGAGACTAGTCATCAGACCCGCCATTCCTCCGCCGACGATGCCAATCTTCTTACTCTTCTCAACCGCGACGAATGAAGCGGTGTTTTGCTTCGATTGCATGTACGAGACGCCATCAACTGAATCGGCGTTAGTCGAGCTCTTACGAGACTGCATTTCTTCCTAATACACGAAACCCTGGAGGACATGCTGCTTCATACTATGAAGGTGACAAGTGCCGAACACCCTCGAAGGCTAACAAACTAATAGGAAAGACATGTGGTGGGGCATCTACTTACACCATGGGCCCATCATATCAGCAATCTCAGAGATCTCCTCTCTCTTTCTTGGCTGGTGTTGAATAGAGATGGGAGCGGAGCGTCCGATCAACGCTGGACCAGAGTAGGCGTGAAGACACCCGCCATGGGCAGCGTCTTTCGGCACAATCCACACCAGACGTTCAGGGCGCGCTGTGCGTTTGATCCAAGTTGAGCCAAGTTCATGGTGTCTTGTGTGAGGGCCAGCCATGTCGCAGTCTCCAAAAACAACCCGTATCTCGCCTTCGAAAGCATCATCGTTGAAGCCAATGTGTACGTTGTGCACCGAATCGGAGGTAACAGAGACTGGTTTGAAGAAGAGGATATCAGACCGAGGGGTTACCGGGCCAGAAAGAGCTCCACTGGCCAACGAAAGCACAGCAGATGATGCTGTCACGAAGCTCTTCATCTTGAAAATAATAGAGATACCAAGCAGTTGGGTGACACAATTCAGCAGGGAAGAGAACACTCTTCATATACTGCATCTCGACTATATCGAGGCCGAGACCATTCAGCATACACATTGGTCACAGTATGAAGCGCTATCATCGGCCGGCGAAGAGTCAATGCTCCTCGGAGCCAACCGGCCCTCGTCACGCCGCCGCCCAAGCAGCGGCACGTACGCTTCAAGGCAGCGCGATAAGAACACTACGCCGTTTTGCGGAACCCCCGTTACGGTGGATGAAGAACGGGGTTTGCGGCGCATACAAATTCTGCTGCAGACAACGCCCACAGGGCGTGTTCGAAGCGATATGCAGTAGCGGCATACCATTCGGGATCGTAGTGTGGAGGTCAACGATTAGTGCAGAAGCGACGGGCCGTTACTATCATGGAGACTGGAGATAACAGCTACGGCTTGATTCCGGACGTTTGTAACTGGACTGTTAGCTAATGGCACCATGTGGAGCGCTGCTTGCGGTCATACTACTATACGATGCGACATTCATTTCGGTTTGCCGCCGCCAATCGCCAGCTTCTTCAAAGTCGATACCAGAAAAATCCCGAGGAAAAAGACCGAGCCGGCGGTTGTCGCCCGTGTGTTGTTGCGAGCTGCGTTGCAATATCGACAGGGTGCAGGAATCGAGATCTCAATCATCACGTTGTGTAACATGACTCCGAATCCATCCAGGTTCAGAGTTCACAAGAGACCCCTGTCTCTTTGCATCTCTGCTATCTGAGTTATTTTTGCAGGCTCGTAGCTGGCAGCAGGCGGTAGGCGAAGCCATCATCGGTTGTCTGGTGCCGAAGGAAGCCGATGCCTTTGGAGCGACTCGCAAATGTTGTCAAAACGGTCGTCTAAGAGATTGGACTACCTGCCGTCACCGTCCACATGGCCTCACCGCTCCATCGGGTCCAGCAAAGAGCCGCCGAGTGTGCTTTCTGTCTCGAACGAACCACAAAGATACTAAAGATAATGGTTGTCAAAATCGGCGTTCTGTGGCGATCTGACACTGTGGCCAATAGAATCGCAATTTGCAAGCCACTTTCTAGACCAAGTGGAGAACCTAAAACAATGTGGGCAAGCCCGACGATCATAGCATGCACCTCTTATCTCGACCTCGCCTGGTCCGTTATCTCGGGTTACGTCAGGTACTCTAACGACTGTGCGTTGAGACCACGATATAAGTACCAGAAGGCTCGGCGCCCAGACTGAACACGCTTGTGCGACAGTATTCTCACTGCAGCCTAACTATCTTCTAGAATACGACGCCAGAAAACCTACCGACCTTCCTGTTTGGGCGTCTTCTAGATGCTCGCAAAGCAACTCACCCCACGAGATATACAAAGGAGGATTGCAACACTCGGCTGGCAAGGTGTAGCGAGCATCGGAGCATTCTGAGCCTTGAACAGCCGATCAATTGACTCGTGTGCTGAAAGAATGCAATTATCAATAGAATGCCCTCTATCTGTCAACAGTGGGAGACGTCGAACTTGACAGTAAGCCATGGAAGACTATCGTCTTGGCTGGCATGGGGTGCAGCAAGCGTTACCCGACCATTAGGATCGGACAACTCTTGGAAGACATGGCAGTCGAGCCGCGAACACGTTGCTGGGTCATTGAAAGCGCCGACTCGAAAGTATACACGATAGACTGAAAGTATAAGATCTGTGGCCAGCCGCTCCTCTACATGACGTCCAGGCACATTTGGAATCAACGCTCCTCGATACGTATCATTTCCTCAAAATCTCAATTCCCAAAATGGTGTCTTTCAGCTCCATCATCACTTCTTTCTTCGTCGTTGCCGGTGTCGCTGTTGCCAAACCGGTAGCAAAGACTGCGGAAGTGCCTGTCGTCACATATCTCGGCACCCAGGGACCTATCCTTTGTACTTATATCACTGAACCTTGATGGTCATCAAGCTGACTCTCATAAGCGAGCGGAGCATGGACTACTAAGGGTGTAGTCTATACCTCAGGAACCGTCCCCACCTTCAATGGCTCCATCGTCGCTGGCGGTATTGAGGCACAAACAGTCAGTCTATCATTAACAGTTGTATGTCGAGAGCATCGTATTGACTTTATACAGGCACAAGTCATCAAGAACATCGGAGTCATCCTCGAGGAGGCAGGTACATCGTGGGACTACGTCATGAAGACCACCGTCTTTCTCGCCAATATGAGCGACTACGCAGCGATGAACTCAGTCTATGGTGCCATGCTGCCATCGCCGAAGCCAGCTCGCACGGCGGTTGAGGTCGGCAAACTTCCCGGCGCTTTTCTGATTGAGATCGAGGCTATTGCTGCCATTCCTGACTCATGAGTGTCGCGGAGATGAGAAGGCAGAATGAATCGACGATGTAATGAGCAAAACTATGCATACTTGCGCAGGGTCTATCTTGTTCTTGAGAGTAGAAGTCCTCGCTGTACAGGCCACCGTCACCATGTTCGTGACTCATCCACTTCTTTGGTCACCCCATGGGCATTATGTGCAGTCATCTCTATACCATCAATCTCCGAGCATGACTCTTCCTTTTCCTTCATACACTACCCCAACTCCGAATCTCATCTTTTCGCAACCGCTTTCTCTAACGAAGTCATCGAACTTTCGCAAGGAAAGTGAAAGGCTACCATCATTAGCTAAGCCACCACGAGATAAGCTCATATACTCACGATTGACAAATGCAACTAAACATAGATGAGCATGACAGGTAGCTTTGTGAAACATGAATGCCAGCTTGCGGTACGCGCGGCGCCACGTGGAATCATGAAGCGGCGCAGAGCTGCATCAAAAGCTGTGTTGTAGCGAGCGTTGTGCGCCTCGAGACTCGCCTGCCATACCTCTCTTTTCACCAACGTGCCCGGTCCTGATAGCTGGCAATTATAGTCGACAAGAAGAACCTCGACCTTAATACCTTGGTCTTGATAACTGCGCAGACTGGGGATGAGCGGGGCGAGACATCCAAGCAGAATCCGCTCGCGGAGGGCCCCATTCGTGGGTTTTCGGATAAGCTGCGGGCTAGAGGACCTCACAAATCGAAGTGATACCCGTGTGTCCGGTAACAGGAAGCTTATGGCGTCCAGGCAGGAGAGCAGCGACTTATCCCAGTTGCGGATGTCGTTGCACATGTCCATGAGCTCCTGTGTATTCTGGTCGTAGCGGAAGTGCGCCTGGTAGAGTGCGGTCACGGTGAGATGTCGAACGACCCTAAAGGCGGTGCGGCCATGCCTGCGAGGTGAAGGTATGAGATCAGTGTTTGTCTCACATGCACTTTATGTACACTTACTGCCAATGCTCGCTTTGGACCAGGTCCGGGAGATCGTGTACGTCGACTTCGAACTTAGTGATACGGTCCCAAGTAAGTGCCAGCTCGGACAACATGTTGTTGCTGAGGTATTCCGGATCCAGGCAGTGAGAGGGGAAATTGTGCGTGCCATACCGGAGCTGCCAATGGTAGTCGTTGGTGTTCATCTTTAGCCGCAGCGAGTCGTTTTTCCACTCGTACGCACGTTTCCAGCGTAGTTCCACGTCGACGGTGGTGCATGGCAGCAGGTACTCGTAGATGCGATCCCTCAGCTCACGTGGAAGACGAGGTAGTATCATGTTGCACAGCTGGCGGCATGATAGCATCGCATAGTTCATGAGATGACGGAGACCGTCGCTGCGCTGATGGTTGCCCAAGCGAGTAACGCACGAGCGCAAAGATTCCAGCAAGAGCTCGCGTTCCGCTTGCAGTATCAACAGTCGAGGACTGCATGCAAAATACTGCCACGGGCGCTTTCGGCGGTCGTTCTTCACTTTCTCGATCGCATCATCTAGCATCAGAGCAGTGTCATGAGTTTGGCATGCTCTTTCCGCGCAGATCGAATGGCCAGCTCCAGGCGCTGGCAATACATTCCGTGGTTGTGAATGATGGGCCTCAAGCTTAAGGTGTTCAACGAAACAAAACTTACGCGATAGCGAGCTTGTGATACCGTGCGATGTTGTTCTCGGCAGTCTGCATGGTCTGCGAGTAGTGATATGTTGTTTGAAGAAGCAGAAAACACTGTCGGATGTTGTGTCAAGGCTGTTGTGGGTCCGCGTCGTACGCGCCACGTGCTAAGCCAAGCGCGCGGTCACGTGCATCTTTCTTCACCACCACGCGATATCGCTAAGCGGCCATCATGTGCGAAAAAAGCTGGAGCCAATCGAACATGCTGGCTCGAATCGAAGGCTGGGAAGCGCTTAGTCATCGTGATATAGGCAAAGAGGAGGCGCCGTATCTTGACCCGCCAACCGCTCAAGGACTGGAGTGTCGACCGAGAGGAGGAGCCTGGTTCATCGTAGGTTGGAGCGAGAAGGGGAGAAATTGGAGATGGTCTGTGTTTGATTATAGGTGTAGTTGTCATAGGAAGTTTTCGAATGCCGTTATATTGTAATGATGTGGAAAGCCTGGCACGGCCGGTGTCGGCGAGGGGTTTGAGCTGAAATAAGGATATCCTCTAGGCACGAGAGCAGGACTTTAATACGCGTCCATCCTGCGAAATCTGATAGCTAAAATGATCGCGTGTCTGTGTGAGGCACGAACCCGTGGCATTGGGTCCATGACGTCACGCCCCAACCAAAACATGACCGCGGTCACGGGTCGGGTGCTATCCTTCCCCGCTCAAAGCTCAAACGCAGACGCTGGACGCATACCTTTGGATCATACCCTGCGCTCAAAAGCCTTGCAGTCATCCTCGAATCCGCGATGGACGATTCATGGCAAGATGCTGCCTTCTCCTCGCGCCACATGCACAATCGCAAACAGCGTGGCTCCAAATCCAAATGCTTCGACGTGCGCAAGACGTTCGGCAGCTACAGCGTCAAATGTGCATCATGGCAAAGAATAGATGACGTCTCTGCTGATGCGTCCGCATCGCTGGAGCTATATCGCTTGACTGAGAACGGTGAAGGCGTCGTAGGTCAATTGGCACTACCTGGGGCGTTGAGAGCTGCGGTCGTGCTGGCTGGAAGTCGCGAGAGTCTTAGAAGGGCGGTGGATGAGATGGAAGGCGATGAAGGCGAAGACGAAGACGACGAGGAAGAAAATGAAAGCGAGGAGGATTTGCCAGAGTCGCCCATGCAAACGCGTTTCGACACATTCGAAAAGAACAGTTTCCGATCCCCGAAGTTTTGGTTGAGATGGAGTGGAACACCCACTACCCAAGACGAGTCAAAAGGAGCGAAGTCCAGTCAAGACGATGTGGACACGGGACTGGGGTATGTGGTCTTTTCGGGAAATGATTGCCAGAAGTTCAAAGGGACGCTCAACTGTGTTGCTCTCAGCTGGAAGGATGTGGCCCTCACGGGACATAAAATCTCCGGGAGGTCAGAGTCAGACGTGCCAGTCGCTTGGGGAAAGAATGGGACCGCGGTGTGAGGACTTGAAAGGCGGTGCTGCGGTCCGATCAGATAGTGGAGTCGTATCCTGATCCGTTCCCGTCTACGGTCTCGAATCTGGTGCGACAGCGAGATTATTGCGACTGATTCGACGTTACATGAGAAGATACGATGAGTGCGTGCGAAATGGAAATCATCATGGGAGGAAGTGTCTGCTTAATTGAGACACATGATAACGTAACGTGTCTACGAAAGTACCGTAAACAACCACGGCCGGTCCCGTCTATCCTCACGAACGTGACAGCGTGGTGTCTCGGCAGCAAAAGAACAGCAGTTCAAGCAAGTCTTTCGACATCATCACTTCCAACTCAGCAGTTCTAGGCAATACTCTGAACTACCACCCTCTCTTCTCGCAGTGCCTAACATTCAAATCCCTGCTCTTAGAAGACGTCGAGCGTGAACAGCCTGATAAAGGGTCAGTTGATGGGCCATCGTAACTTCTGGCTGACTCACGTCTTGGTGATTCTCGATCTTCTTGCCCCAGCTAGCTTCGTTAAACTCCCCTTTCTTAATCATGAACCTAGGCATGTACCCAAGCTTCAGCCAAACCTCGTATCCGGCTTCAACCAGCTTTGCCAGATCGGGAAACAGCATAGCAAGTTCTTCCATTAGCAGTATTCCAAGCGCTTCAGACGTCGGATCTGTGAAGGCCTTGTCGTACCGAAGTGTCAAAGTGATTTGGGTGCCGTGCTTGAGGACATAGAGGCGCTTGAGGTCAGCGCGGTAATCCGACATATGCTTAATGAGCTCTGATTTACGGATCGAGTCCCACACAGTTGACGTAGTGCTGATACCAGTAGGGGCGTTAAAGAAGGTGGATACCTCGATTGTTTTGATCAAGTGCTTGAGATCCAGCTCGAAGTCGGCATCCTTGTATCGCAAGTATCTGGGAACGTGATCGAAGTCGAAGAACTCATAGCAGGCTTGAGAGAAGAATGCTCCACCGAGCTCCTGCAAAATGCTATCGACAACACGACCCGGCGATATGTTGTGGTAGCCTCGGGCTGCCAGCGCAATCCAGAACGGCTCGGAGCTTGTGGTGTAAATGCATCTCGCCGTGTCTCCTGCTTCAAGCGGCGGGTCGGTGGCTGTGATGCACAGATCTTTCTCATGGACACTGACCTTTTCCTGGCCCAACACAAAGCCGTATACGATATCCCGAATCTCTCGTGGAAGCCGTAGGTATACCGAAGCCAAAATATGACGAGATTGTTGCGGGGCAGCTCTCTCAGCGTACTCATCGATCACATGTTTAAGCCTCTCGATCTCGCTAGTGATCTTTCGGTACGTCGCCCTTGGCCATCGTCAGCTCATGTGCAGTATCAGTGAATGTTCACACTCACGTGGCTGTCCTAAGCTGCTTTAGTGCGCTACCAATATCAGCAAATTGGAGGGACCTCCACCGAATGCAAAACTCACCTAATCGCAGCATCTAGATCGGGACCGGCTACTGTGTCGTCGGTGACCGACAGCTGTATTTTGGGGGCGACTTCCTCCGTGCTATAAGAGATTCGAGAAAGGTTGACCATCGGGGCAAAATAATTTTGAGTTGTATGTTGTATGTTAAAAGTCAAAAGGAACGCGATGGCAACGCTAGCGCCGTTTGCGTAGCCCGTGAGTCACGAGGCGCTCGCGAGGTCGAAAGTGAGGGTGAGAGGCGAAGTCAGCGAGAGTCTCACTCCTTGCGACTTTTGCTAGCTAATCAAAACACAACTCGGTGCCCGTTGCTGTAGGAAGGAATGGAAATAGAGCTTCGGCCGTAATGCAGCTCCTCAGCGTGACAAACAGTCCGTGGAACAAATGCTGGAAAGGTCCAATTCTTACATGTTATATTAGGATCAATACAGATGTCCTACACGGAGTCCATGGACCTAGGATAGGCGCTACCGTTTCAGCACGTTATGCGCCCAGTGACCCCTCGAGAATCTCTCACAAAAATCCCGCCGACTCTCCATCTCTTTCCTCCTTGCACTCGCCAAGCAGTGCGTCTCGGATTCAATCCAGTTCCTGTCGCTCCCGTTGCTCAAAGATATCGCTACTTCTTCGAGCGCCAACTTCCTCTCAATTCGCCTGACACTCGCTTATCAACGTGACTGGTATGCCCCGTACACTAACTGCGCCTTGTTGTCCCAGTAATCCGGAGTCAATTGCTCCTCGACCTCGATGTCGAGATTCGTAATCTCTATGATATCGATATTGACTTTATTGCCTGCCTTGACAACTAATTGAATGCTTGAAAGCTCGTAGCTTAGGTCCTCGACCGCTTTACGCACCTCCTCAAAGGTGAGCCTCCTGAGACAATTTACATTAGTGAGACGTACACATATCGCGATGTGCACGGGGTGCTTGAGCTTCGATAGTGGGTATAGCTCTCCGATCAAGGCCTGTTTCGGTTGGCTTTCCACTGGCTTTGACCATATGGTAAGGCTCAGTGACCTGACAAGATCTCGCACATCGTGTAACGTGCCCCAGCGATCGACGCTTAGAAGATATGGCACACAGCTCGTGTCCTCGATGCAAAATGTAGTCTCGCGATACCAGGCTTTCGTAAACTCGATACGGGTAGGTTCATCGGTGTATGCGTCGTTCAATATATGAGCATAGCTCTTCCCTCCACAGCGCCCGAGGAAGTCTTGCGAGAAAGTTGTCTAAGTCCCAAGACTCAAGTTCTCGATACTCCGGGTGTGATTTGATAGGTCTTGCATGGTGGTGCGTATCTTGCAAGCACAGACTACCGCAGCATAGATAATGTCTGTCACAGTTCGCGAAATAGGCGATTGGGCAGCAGAATTGAAAGGAACACTGAAGTTGAATTTAAGTGAGTCTACGTGTTGATATATCTACCGGAATGTCCGGAAGTCAGCAAGGTTATGGTGAAACTCTGTTCACATAGGCTCGAGTACTATCGAACCGAGCAAGCTGTATGTAGACCGCGACAATGTCCCTTAACTCCCGCGGAAGCTTTTTCTGCATGGATTGACAGACAGCCCGGCACTGCGGAGCGATGACTGTAGTACAGATGTGTTTGCCGACATCCGCCTTCATGCGTATCAGCTCCTCGCGAAGAACGGCATGTCTGCCAGCTTTTTCGTCATAGAAGTGTTTGCGCAATCTGTCAGAGTGGCCTACAAGCCATCGCCGAGCGCATAGCTTGAGGATGTGCTCGAGAACTTCGATCTTGCGGACGGTGCTGAATGTTGTCAGTCCTGGCATGAGTGATTACGCATACGCTTATTTAAACTATACCTCTGCACATAGTTGATGTCGAACCCGATGGAGCCTTGAGTGTCCGCCATGGTTTAAATAGAGAAATTACCGCGGGAAGAAAGGTGATGGTGGTAAAAGAGTTGATAGCGGAAGAACAGTTGGTAGAGGAGAACATTAGAAATCAAGGTGCACTTGACGCCCGTGGTAGCGGATTCATGACCTGACGCGTTTGCAAAAGCTGCCCCATGCGCAGGCTGCATTAGAGAAGGTATTCACCCCCTGCAATTCAGAATTTATGTCCTGCTAAGATATAGATAAACGCGTCACGTACTGCCCGGCTACTTCGACTCCTATGCTGGTAATGGCCCTCAATACCCGTTGATACCGAAACTAGATTACAATGGCCTGGATGAACAATAATATCAGGGCCTTCTACATTACTCAGTTCCCCACTCCTAACTCCGCAACAGCCATCACAGCGGGCTCCAAACTGCATTCTACCTAATAGCCCAACACTCGCCCTGCAATTCAAGGTAAATTTCGAGCTTGCGATCGTCTACTTCATGGATTTCCATCACACACTCGAGGAGAGTGAGACCAATCAGTAGCACATTGAAGCTCGTTTGCTCTTTTTTCCAAGGCTCAACGGGGTGGAGATGAACCAGTTGGTCGCGAGCTTGGTCCAGCCCAGGTGTGATATGTAGTTGGACTTTGACCGCTGACTCCAACATCCGTCACGTGCGCAAGAAACTCTCCTAGCACTCGCTCGTCCAGTCCGTCCTCACTCGTAACGCGTATGTAGTTCTGACGATGCTGCCGAAAGTGGGTAACCTTAAGGTTCAAGAAACGGATCGATGCCTCGGGTATAAACAAGCAAATTGTGCGCAAGAACTGCGATGGTTCGATGATGATAATACCGGTAAGTTGCCAGGGATTACAGGTGTATAGGTACGCAATCATATCGGGCTAGTCCACGATGAAGGTGCTCAATCTGTACCAAACCTCCTCAAGCTCGTTCAATGTAAAAAGGCCAACAAACACGGGCCGGAAGATGTGCTTAAAGGGCAGCACTCCTTTACCTAGCCCATATGATGGAACGCCGAGGCTGTGCAGAGTTACATCTCGTGCATCGCCTGGCAGAATCGTTCGCCTATCCGGGTGCCTGCATGGAGGCGCAACGAATACAGTGTGGCCACCGACCAAATGACCGTACACCATGTCTCGGATCTCGCGGGGGAACTTGCGTTGCACTGAGTCACAAATACTGCGACACTCTTGTGGGCGTATAGGAAGCTTGTGGTCCTATGAATTTTTTTGGCGCGAGACTGAGCCTTTTAGGAGTCGTTGATCGCTGCTTCGACATCGAGGAGGTCAGCGACTAGGTTTCGGATCTGATCGTTGATCCTGGCCAGCTTTGCGGGCTTCTTGGTACGTCGTAGGTGGTTCACAGCTCGGCGTATCAGAGATTGGAGTCGCGAAAGACGGCCTGAGTCGTCTAGCCTGCTTTTCCTTAATGTTTCATGGAGCTCAATGATTCTACATACTGTATTAGCTCACTGTGAATTAGTATCTGTTGGCGCGTACTTACTCCAAGAGCTTCTCAAGTATGAATGGATTGTTGCTGTTGTTCATGATTACGCAGCACGAAAGCGCGCCTTCGTGTTTTTTGTTCAGCAGGTTCTGGAGGTAAACGCCTTAAAAACCAGTTCTGCGTATATTTCGGCTGGTGACTTTCTGATCATGCGCGAAAGTAAATTCAATGGACGATATGTGGGTAGTTGGAAATGGTTCCGCTATCGAGGTGGGGCAGGGTCGAGTCTTGAGGTAACGTACCGCTCCGGTGGTGAAGGAGCTCTCACGTGCTAGCGCGCCTTTGCCAAGAACAAACGCAGCTTCAGTTCGGCCCGTAGACATTCCGCCACTCGTGATCAGATTTGTATCACTCAAACGCTCAAAGCTACCAACGCCACATCATGGCGTCACCGCACCTCGATCATGTCTGGGTTCTGCAGTGAGTCAATTTCGCGTCCAGCGGGCGGTGAGACGTCTCGACTGACACATAAAGATTCTTACGATCCATCGCAATCCATCATCGACTAGCAAATCCACCCGAAGAGCAAGGTGACGGAACTCTTCCGCGATGGCTGCACTCCCCCCACCTTCAACGCGGCGGAACGTAGTAGAAAGGAGCATGAACTTCGTCCCCAGCTTGCGAGGCGTGCTATCTAGCTCGAGAAGCTTCTCAGCCACCACATGGAAGTGCAGTTCCCGTTCTTCTGCCGATCGCTGTGTCAGCAGATACAGAAAAAGTTTCCGCGCGAGCTCCAAGACATGATTTACGGACATATAGTGGACGATCGAGTCTGCTTCGTCAACGACGGTCATGACGTAGACTGCGGTCCCGAGTTAGAGCTGCTTAACCAGAACTTCCCAGGCACTGACGAGAGCAACAAGTCGATCCTGGGTCGGCGTCGCATCACCACATCTCACACTACACAGGCGCGGTTCGTTGGATCAAATACGGCGCGAGCCCTAAGCGACATGTTCTATAGAAACACGTTTTTTAGGTTTCGAAGCGATGACCTTACGGGCAGCCTTGGAAAATTCCTGTTCGACCTTCGGGACCCTTCGTAACCCGAAATTGAGCTCGCAGACCGCATTAGGAACGTCGCACTACGTGTCATCGACTTCGAATTACATAACGCATATGCGGAATTAGTCCAAGACCATCTGACAACTTTTGTGCGCATCGAAGGCAGGCTCAACCTGGAGCTACAGATTGTACTGTGGCACAGTCCTGGCTACAGGGACATCATGTGTCTTCGAGATACCATCGATAAGGTTGTCGTCCTTCTGCACAGCCTTAGACTCAAAGGAGGCATTGTATCCGTTAGTATCTACAACAAAGGCCCACGCACGATTGACACAGGAGCGAAGCGACTAGAAGACGCGTTGGAGTTCAGAACTCGACTAGAAGGTACCGCCATCACTACAGCTGTCCTCAGGCACTTGCTCGGAGCGTAGTCATGTGAGTAAGATATCCTTTCCTTGCGATGTATATCTACTGATCTTGAAGCATCTAATCGACGCGAGTTCCAGGAACGACGGGTAGACCATCAGGACGACAACTACACCCATGTTGGGATCCATCAAGGCAGTAGGAATCGGGAATTGAAGATACCGAATTGTGCCTTTTCGCAAAGAATCAGACCAGTCGTGATTGCGAAATTTGTCAATCAGGAAATAGGCGCATAGAAATTGAACCTCCCATGCGGATCAAACTCCTTCTTCAGCCTCCTCAACTTCTCCAGCCGCCACGGCTCGTGCCCATAAATGTCTTTCATGCTCTCATCACCCCTTGCATAATTCACATAAGCCCTTAGTTTCTCCCCGCTCGCCTGAACCAGCAAATCTCTGATCTCAGTTCCGATCTTCCAAGCCCCAGCATCGAGACTCGCATTTGCCGCATAGTTGATAAGCGGCGCGAGTAACAGCTTGCCCTCGCGATCAGGGTACGCACTATCACCACTATCAATCTCGCTCACACGGTTGGTCGCGAAGCTTTCGAGGAACATGATGGCATTGCGGTATTCGATCGGTAGCCCGGCGTAGATGTCGATAACTTTGCGCAAAGCTGTGAGAGAGTATCGTTTGAGCGAGATAGGGAGGATTGCACGCGACAAGCCTTTCGTGCACGCGGCGCCGCCACGGTTGGCTTGAGTGTGTACGTTCACGCCCGCGAGATCCGTCACGCTGCTTTCGACGCCGACTGGCGCAAGAGCGTGGAGGGGATCAGCGTATCGCGCTGGAATGAACGGGCCCTGATAGTACACCCAGAAGATTACAATGGGCTTTGGTCATCAGCTGAGATTGCCGAAGTAGAGCGACGTTACTCACATTCACTGAGTCTACATCCGGATTATGCGCGAAGATCCCATAATGCGCCAGCTCTGCTGGCCTATCCGACGCTTCGAGCCACTCATTCGCAATAGTGAACACTGCCTCCATCTTCTCGTGCGTAAAGATGAAGCTGGTTGCAGTCCAATGGTCTTGTGTGGGCTCTCGGTCATAGATTTTCACCTTCACTCGAGTGACGATGCCAAAATTGACACCAGCCCCTCGAATCCCCCAGAATAGATCTTTGTTCTCATTCCCCGAGACGTGGATAGCAGTACCGTTGGCGAGGATCAAGCGTGCGGAGATGAGCTGATCTGTGGCTTTACCGTATCGACCCTGGAGCCATCCGTGTCCACCGCCCAACATAGGTGCCAAATACCCCGTGCAGTCGCAAGCTGTAGTCATGGTCTGCTTGCCCTGAGACCATAGATACGGGATGATGTCGCCAGTTTGAACGCCGCCTCCCATCAGAGCAGCAGTGCCGTTATCGACAATGGTGATGTTGTTCAAACCATGCAAGAGGATACCGATGCCGTGCTTGACCTTTGAGAGGGTCCTTGCGGTTCCATGACCGCCTGAGATGGCGAGGAAGGGCTTACGGTGTGCGTTTGCGTATCGAATCTTCACGGAAGTGAGCTACATGAAGACAGGCAGGACGCATCGGATCGTACCGTCTCCTGTACATCCTCCTCGCTGGCTACTCTCACGATCGCGTAAAAGCTCGGCGTTATTACCGCACTCCACCGTGTACTCGCATTGATAAATTTCTCGGATCCCGGATAGTAGACTTCTGCTTTGTGGCTCAAGGAAGCAACAAAAGAATTGGCAGTGGATGGGCCACTGACAGAAGAGAGGCCGAGCGCGGCGAGGGCACCAAATGTCCAGGTCACCAAGCTTGCCATTGCGCAAATGTATAGATGCCAACTTTTGAAGTATCGCAAAGGAAAGACCGGGATTTATGGCTCTTTCCTACTCGACACCGTTCGCACAAGGCTAGGGCTTACTCATTCCGCCTGGGACAGAAGCCTGCACTACGTACTAATCTTGCATGCGCCACGGTCGGACAGCATGCATTTTTTCATACTTCCTTGACGGGGCGTGGTCTGCAGTCATTCAATACGTTAAGCATATTATATGACTCTTGTTGGGATGTCTCGTGCTACCACAGTGCGTACACCTTCAAGAAGGCTGATTGGGATCTGGTCGAACTGGAAGGACGATTTCTACGAAAAGTTACCAGGGAGCAGCAGACGGGCACATGCCACATAAATTGCGCATATGTGAGCTCTACATGTAAGCCTATAGCATTGTACCCAGGCTGCATCCTCCATCCCTTTGCGTGTGCGGGGTCGTAGGTAAGCTAGCTGGGCGTGGTCTGCACGCCCACAGGCGAAGACGGAAGAGGAAGTAAGAGTCAATCAACGCGGTCGACTGCAACGGCGTAGGCCGCATTGTGTTGCGGAAGTCGGTCACCGACACATCTTGGATGGAGGGATGCTCTGAGGTTGGAGAGACCAAGATTTGCTCGCATATGGGGCAATTGCTTAGTAGGTAAGATTGAGCTCGAATTGGGGCCCTGCACCCCGCGAAAACCGCAGCACAGGATAATCAACGACTGCGCGACTTCGTCCACCACTGACTTGCGACACCGCAGCTACTGCATATCTAGACTTCGACCTTTCCTGACGGTCCGGAGCTACTGCTACCATAGCATGATCGGCTTGATTGTCGCGCCACTGTGCATGTCTTCTAAAGCGCGCTCGAAGTCGTCCGACTATGTATTGTGAGCCCGCGAGTCCTTCAGGGATTCGTCGCAGGACGTGGACTTACCGGATACATCTTTGACAGCTTCTCGATAGGACTTTGGCGTCCCTGGTCAGTAATGCACTCAGGCAACAGAACAAAGTACTCACAATTTACCCTGTCGATACCACTCTATCATCTGTGGGACGAACTGTGGACATCAGCTTTCGGTTTCTTGATCACAGATCAGGAAAAATACCTTGGATGGCTTTGCATTACCTTCAATGCATCCGCGGAGAACATGTCCAAACTACGACTGTTAGCAGATGTTGAAAACATTCGCTGTACATACAGTCATCAGCGGCGTTAAATCGACGCTAGTCTTGCCATCGACAATACCAATGAGGATCATTTGGCCTTTGGCTTGAAGCGACTGAACTCCGGCATCGATAATCGGAATGAAGCCGGTCGTGTCGAAGTTGGCATTAGTCCCCCTAGGCGCGATCTCTCTGATGGCTTTCGCTAGATCCACGGTCAAGGAGGGAAGGTTGGATGTATTGATGACATGAGTGGCACCAAGTTCTCGCGCAAGATTGAGCCGAGACTCTACTCTATCGACGCCAATGATCGTCTTCGCGCCCCGTACTTTGGCGGCCTTATGCTTTGGTTAACAAGGGTAGCCTTTGCAAGCAATTTTGCTCACCATGATAGCCGCCATGCCAACTCCACCAAGGCCAAAGACCTGCCATAAAGATTTAGCACTCTGCATATATCAGCGCCATGTCTTGACGTTGGCTTACAGCTACTTCGTCTCGTGCTGCGACATCGGCAAGCTCAGCGACAGCAGCAGCCCCGGTCTGGTATCCACAGCCCATCGGCGAGAACAACTTCAGCTCTTCCTCGTCCTTCACCATACTAGAGACGTTTAAGGTAGATGTGCCTTTCACGAGAGCCAATTTCGAGAAGCTCGACTGGCCGAAGAACAAGCCGCCGGCGCCCTTTCCATCTTTCGTGCGGTATACGTCCGGTACGCTGAAGATGTTCCTCGGGTGAAACTCATCGCAATATCCAGGAGTTTCGTCTACACAAGCGCGGCACTCATCTTTGCCACAAAAGTCGAAGCTCAGCAGCACCTTGTCGCCTTCTTGCACGTGCGTTATAGATTTTCCAACTCTTTCTACGATGCCGGAGCCTTCGTGGCCTAATACCCGAGGATATGGCGCGAAGCCTGGTGCGCCGTCTGGCACGGAAGAGAGCGCGACATCTGTGTGGCAGATGCCAGATGCGAGGATACGAACCAGGACTTCATCTTCGAGAGGCTCTCTTAGCTTGATTTCTTCTTTGCGCCATTGGACATGGCCGTCCTTTGGAGCGCCACTCAGTATGGCCGTTGTCGTGATGGAGTATGATGCCATGGTGGGAGGTTCGGTGCTAACAGTTCGCCAGGTTAGGGAGCGAGAAGTAAGGACAAGCTCAATCTTGTAACGCTAAATTCATATCAAATGCAGGTGCCATATAACCATATGGCGAACGAGGGGTACTTGTGTAGCCGTTAGGTGGGGCATCCTCGGTCCGCTCCTATGAGCTAGCGTACCTCTCAGGCTGGCACTAATGTAGAGGCATCTCGCGAGACAGCTTATAGTACCGGTACGCATCATTGCCGCGACTGCAGGCACTTACGCCCTATGTATTGTGTCCCGGGTCGGCATTAGGCGGACGTACAGCGCAGGCGGTCAGCATTCCATTCCATCAGTCATGGCATGCAGGACGGCTATTTGGCCTTCCCGCGAAGGCCAAGAACACAACTGTAGCACCGAATGAGGGCGGCATCGGAGGGTCCTCCGCTTCACGTACGCAGCATGCCACTACTTCGTGTTCGTTTTTGCCTCTGCATTGGTTGTAGTACCTGGTAACGAGCGTACTGAATCAGCAGCAACTTCTTGACCTAGCTTGAACACGACGTCCATTAATTAGCTTAGGCTGATTACTTCGACCGTATAAACTTACATGAGGCCTCGTCATGCATCGTTTCAGATTTTCGAACTTCAATTGAATCTAAAATGGCAGTGTAGGAACAAGAATTCGCGAAGGACTGCGTCATAAACGTACGGAGCCAACGAAGTGTTTGCGAAATTCTTTGCAAGTTGAATTGAACTCTGAATATCAAGCCTGAGTCACCTGAGTGTGCTCGCACGAAGTGAGCTCCGTGACTACATTCGCATCGCTTTGTACACTTGCAGGTGCTCTTTCAACGCGCGGTGAAAAGTCCAGCGATAAATCGGCAATGTCGATGCTGCGCGCTCCTCACGATGGAAGTGCTTCTCGAAGCAATGCCACTTGCTTTTCCCGTCATGAGTGTGATCAATGTCCTGCGTACATTGTTGCGCAGATCGAATGGAAGAAGACGAGAGATCGAAAGTCGAGTGAAAGCGACGGAGCTGTGCGATAAGAGTCGCGATAAGGTGCTCGAGCCGGAAAGCGGCCTAGCGTCTTGTTGGCCCCGAGAAAAATTCAAACGCGTCTGGTCTGCGCTTGTCTTTCCCAAACACCACCCGATATCACGTTTCTCTTGCCAACAACATCTACAGCGCCTCAAGAACGTCCCAGCCCTTACGCCATGGCTCCAAAGTTACTCTCAAGTCGCGACAACCGTGATGTGAACGGTCTAATTTGGCACAGCTCTTTGCGCTTCTAACGATGGTTGTACTCGTAAGTTTCTCCGTCCCTTTTCAGATCCGCGCGCCTTTTATGATGAATATTTCTTTTCTATGTTTTAATTGCCGATCCCCGTGACGACAACAAGTCAAAATTCTGAAGCATACCGCTCTATCATGCATCTTTCGCCAGTCTTGAATGGCACGAAGCTGACGACTCCGCAGATCTGAATTTTAAGCCAGAAAGCATCGCACCGCGTCGCCACTTCGCTATTGCATGATGCTTTATTGTGGCCTACCAATTACGGGCAACTTCCGCCAGGATTGAATATGATGAACACCGAATCTGCTGTGCGGAAGTACTACGTAGCCGTACGGCGCATCAGTCCAACCGGGCCTATGCACCATTCCATGATTGTATAGACAATGCTCTGGGGCTGGATACTTGTAGTACCACATCCGTTCAGCCTGACAGAACTCACGCTTTAAAGCTCGTTGACTGCCACTAGCGAAGATTGGTCGGTCTCAGTGCATGCTGCGTGGTGTTAGATTCATGTGCGATTGATCGCTCGATGTTTGTAGCGAAGAGGCTCATGTGATGTTTCATCTTGCCCGGTCTTCGCATGAAATCTCGAAATCAGAAGCACGGCGTTCTACACGTTTCGAGTGACGGTCCTTGTTGCAATAAGTACCTGTAGCGGTCAAGCGGAGGGCTGAAGCGTCACGCAATAATCTACACGTAGCAGAACTGCCTCTTTGATAGAACCTGCGATGTGCTATATTAAAGGCACATCGAAGCCAAGCACGTGCAGGAATTGGGGCTTGCAATCAATTTGCGATGCCTGCTCGTGGGGCTTGCCCCGGCTCTGCCGAAGGCGGTAAAGTCAAGACCGACAAGCGATGCCTGTAGCCGGTGCCCCTGAGTCCAAGAACACGAGTGGCGGTACCTACTTATTTTGACCCCAGGCGACAGGCCCACTGCATACGAGGACTTAGCATAAGAGACTGAGCCGCATCATGAAGCGTTGTTGTTGTTGTTCGCTTTGCTTCGTCGCTCTCTAAGTTTTCGCAATGCATTTGTTCACTCGTTTCTTTGCCATTGCGGCCGCCGCTGCACCACTCTTTGAAAGCACTGCTGCGCTCGCGCTACGCGCGACTAATGATAATGAAACTGTTCCTGGGAAATGGATCATTCAATTGAAGCCAGACACGGACATCGCCTCGATCGCTGCACACCACAATAAAGTCCGGGACATTCGTGCGCGCAATCTCGGACGGCGCGACGTCGATTGCGAAGATGGAGAACGCTCGTTCGATTTTGGCAGCTTCAAGGGCTATGCGGGATCGTTTGACGACAAGACGATTGAGGAGTTGAAGGCGATGCCGGAAGTGATGGTAGTGGAGCAAGACTACATAATGAGAATATCCGCGCTTATGACCCGTAAGATACCAAAGCGCCATTTTGCGACCCTGTACTTACATTTTGCGTAGAACAAAATGCGCCGTGGGGTCTGGGAAGAATATCGTCTCGCGCGAAAGGAGTAACAGATTACTTGTACGACGATACTGCTGGCGAAGGCACTTTCTCGTATGTTGTTGGTAGGTTCGAAACTCAAGCTATGAGCATGCAGTACATGCTAGAGGGAACATTGGAATAATGAAGCTTTCAGACACTGGCACCTACACTGTACACAAAGATTTCGGCGGCCGTGCAATCTGGGGCGCCAACCTCGTGCCAGGCAACACTTTCGACTCTGACAATAACGGTCACGGAACGTGAGTGCTTCCAGATCATCTTCAAAGTGTTCTACTAACACCCTTCAGTCATGTCGCAGGAATCGTCGGCGGCACGACCTATGGCGTCGCCAAGAAAACGACACTCGTCTCTGTAAAAGTCTTCGACCAAGACACTGGCCTTGCTTCAACCGTAATCGCAGGCTTCCAATGGGCCGTCAAGGACATCACTTCCAAGGGCCGCCAAAACACCGCAGTCATCAACATGTCTCTCGGTGGCAGAGCTTCCACGACCTGGGACGCCGCCTTAACCGCTGCATGGGAGCAAGGCGTCCTCGCTGTCGTAGCAGCCGGCAACGAGAACCAGCTGGGCTCCAACGTATCGCCATGTCGCTCGGTCGAAGCGCTCTGCGTGGGAAATACTGACAAGAACGATGCGCGCTTTTCTGCGGGCGGTGGCTCAAACTATGGCGATGCCGTAGACATCTGGGCTGCTGGAACCAACATTCTCTCGGCGTATCCTGGTTGGGCTGGTGAGCTTGATTCTACCAGATCATTGACCGGGACGTCACAGGCGAGCCCGCATGTCGCTGGCCTAGTCTCGTATCTTCGCGCACTTGAGGGTATGGCCAGTGCAGCGGACATGAAGGCTAAGGTTTTGGCACTGGCGACGCCAGATCTTGTGACAGATGGGATGGGTGCTGCGAATCTGATGGCGTTCAATGGAGTTCCGCAGCAGATGATTATTGCCCCAAACGGCACCATCAATGGCACCACGAATGGCACCAGAAATGGTACGACCGGGTTCGTAGGACGCAGAAGCTACGGCCTTTATGGAAGGAGGGTAATCGGAGCTTGACGGCCATAAAAGCGTGTTCGAGATCTATTAAGACGCCTAAAAGTAAATCTAACGATAACTTCTATCAGTGCTTTCTTGTTGGACACCCGCATCCATTCCATGTCCCATCCCACCTATGTTTCCCAGTGGTGTTGCACTCCTTGTCGGCCTGACCGGACCCGCTATCATACGTGTCCCTCCACCCATTCGGTTGTGCTTGTGCGCTCTCGAAAACAAAGGACTCGGCACATCTAACAGCTGGCTCGATGTTTCTACGAAAGGAGGTTGTAGGCGCCTCGACGTTTCTACAAAAGGAGATTGTGAGCGGCGAGCAATCGCTCCATCGAGCCATTCGTTGTCGTTAACACACGTCATCGCCGAAAAACGCGTCGTTGCAGGAGTGTATATGCTCGGTGAGTATAATGGGTTTGCGACAATAACATCGAATTCGGGCGCGACCTTCATTCTTTCCTGCTCCTTTCTCATCCATACCCTTGGTGATATTGACGCCCGCCCAGCATTTCCAATGCACTGAAATGTCCTGTCGCTCGTCTCTTCAGTCTCCTCGACTTGCTGAGGGCTGAAAATTCGCGATCGAAAGCGGTCCTTGATGACGCTGCGGCGAGCTGGCTGAGCTGGCATCTCAGATACGGCTCGTTCCTCCTTTCGTCCGTGTAGGAAGATCGCGGTGCCGACAAGCAAAGCGACAAAGACGGCCGAACCCATGATAATGCCCATAAGGGCACCAGTCGAGATGGAGTTAGACCGTGCGGTGCCCTGCAGTGGCGGAATGGGACTAGTCGCCGTTGGAGTGGGCACCTCCAGCGTCGTGGCATTCGGAGGGAACATCGTGGCCATGGATATAAACGTAGTGAAGGTTGCAGTTATGCCCACCGAGAGATCGCTCGAAATGGTAGTGCGGCGCTCCGTAGAATTGGGCGATGTTGAGGGCAAGACACTACTCAAAAACGATGTCTCTCGCGGTGCTTCTTGCGAGAAGCTCACAGATGCGCGCACGTTGCCTGTGTTTCCGGTCCTGTCCGGTATCGCTTGTCGTTGGACTACGGAAACATGCATCTCATGCTGCAGTGGTACTGCCCATATTGTTGAAGCAAGTAGTAGTATGCCGATGAGGAGATGTGTGACGCTGACTGTAGAGCGACTCGAAGATGAAATGTGCCACCGCGTTGGTAAGGTGAGTAAGTTCGAAATGTTCCGCGGAAGTACGGGCGATATCTCTGAATAAGTTCTCTGGGGTGGATCCGAAGTAATGTGTTCGAAGATATGCCTCGTTGTTGTTGTTGTCCGATTAGCACCGCCAGAATTCTGCTCGTCCTGTTGCTGTGGTGACGTGAGACTGGATGATCTATTATATGTCAACTGTGTTCTCTTCAATCAAGAGTTGAGCATACCTTGAGTGAGTCATCGTACCGTGTGGTCTTCCTATCTGGCCACCTTCAAAGAGTGACTGCCGGCACTGCAAACTGTGCAAGGTCTCGTGATGTTCCATTGTTTTTGCGTGCGGCCGTCAAGATTGTTTGAGCTTTCTTCGTTGGTGGCGTCGATACAAGAGCAATCCAAGCGCAAGATTTTGATGATTCCAGTAAAAGTGTGTAAAGTCGATCAACTTCTATTGTCAATCGAGGAACTGGAACACACCACCCTCACAAGCTGCATCGACATTCATCCGGTCATTTCCTAGAATAATAGCTCTGTATCTCGAAGAAGCATCATTCGCAGTTTTGAGCCTGTCAGGCAGGCCCACCCAGTCTGCGACATCTCTGTATTACAGCCGCTCGTTGCGAACAAGGGAATGATCCCAGACCTCCCACTTCCAACTACTAGTCTTCAGGGCGCAAGAGAGCCCCATAAGACCCCGAAATGTCTTGGACGATTTAAGAACCTTGAAAACATACGATATTGCCGACGCAAATCCGGGGAAATTTGCGATCGCATGAAGCTGGGTGCACATGTTCGCCATGTCGCGTGTCATATTTGGAATTAGCCGCACAACACGACAGGGCTGTTGTTAGCCGACGATCCTTTTGGTTTGGAGCGAAACTCGCAGCTGCTG
>Ga0265797_10003611_pt1 | contig 24612 bp, 25 predicted proteins | sample P2T30metagenome_FD_192433 | JGI IMG/M metagenome (GOLD analysis project Ga0265797, IMG submission 192433) | Plant litter microbial communities from East Loma Ridge, Irvine, California - P2 T30 | ecosystem: Environmental > Terrestrial > Plant litter > Unclassified | place: USA: California... | reverse complement strand
GTGACGGAGTGCGGCTCCGGGTCACCGTGGTGACGATGATTGGGCGATACGAGACCTTGTTTGGCCCACACGTCGTCAGAGCTGCACTTCCCCTCTCTTGTCCGTTTCAAATTGTGCCATGGGATCTGCAATATCATTTCCTGCGTGTGCTGGTGTGGGAACAGCTCTTAAGAGAATTTTTCGCTGTCCAATTCGCATTGATATTTGTGCTCACGTGTCCTTTTTTAGAGAGCCCTATCAACATCAACATCGATATCGATCGATGATTACTCTTCTCTGATTATTGTGCGACGCTGATCGAATTCAAGGTGATTTACCTTGTTGTGCTGATCGAGTAGGTACGGAGTAAACTTCTCTCGGACGGTGCGCCGTCCGCCGCCTACACGGCTATGGGGATTCTGGATCTCGATATTCTCGAACTTTCCCATGCAAGAGCAGGCCTTATGACGACGGGCTACGGCCTTGCCTCCGCCTCCCCTTGCAAACTGTGCAACGGTCGGAATTCCAATGGTTCGCAGCTATACTGTATCACACCATATAGGACCAAGTGTTGATCCTGCGAGCAACTGTGGTTCAATGGCTGGGGAATCCAAGAAGTCTGACGACAGAGTGTTGCAGCTCTTGAGCTTCCCTTGTGCTGCTGGGGTCTACTGACTGTGGCGCCACTCTGTCCCTTTTCTCTCCCTTCTGAGCAAAGATCGACAAGAGTGCATCGAGCGACACCTCCGATCGTGCGACTGACGAGCCTCGAGCGAGTCTTTTCGGCCACAGGACCGTGCACCGGTTCGAGAGCTGTGTGTATAGACGTTGGAGCTTGTTCCGCATTGGCCTGTGTCATCGCGTGCAGCCCCGCTGAGAGCCGCCTAAACAGCGAGGAAAATCCTACAACCAACCGTTGATATGCCGTGCTGGCTTTGCGCGTTCACAGCGTTCGACCGCCTGATCGCTACAGGGAGCGCACGTTGTTAACGTCATCCCTAGCCCACATGCGTCTTCCCCCCCTGCTTGACTGCGCGCCGCGGTATCATTTCTCGACTATCTCCTTCAGCAAGCTAGGCTAAAGCGGCATTTCCATCATCAAACGCGCATCGCTTACCAACACCATCATTGATCGGCCATAGGACATAAGAGCATTGGAACAGCCCAGAAAAGCTTCGACGGACTTGCTTTTCTTCCGACTTGATCTTCGTGTAACATATTCCACTGCACTTGAATCAATATGTCGCCCATGTCCCCAACTTCTAGTCATCAGTCGTTCTCGACGAAAGGCACCTCTACACATGAGAGCTCTGGTGGCATTCGAAAGCGAGTACGCAAAGCTTGCGATCGGTGCCGTATGAAAAAGACCAAATGCGACGGATCCAGCCCATGTCTCCGCTGCAAGACCGACAATGTCATCTGCTGTTCAAAGTAGGCCAGATCTCTTCATTCCTTTACTTAAGAATTGTGCTGATCGTGTATTGTAGGGAGGGGCAGAAGATGCGTCGCAGGAACTTTCCTAAAGGCTACGCCGAGATGCTGGAGAAGCAGCACAACCAGCTCGTTTGTGGCCTGCAGGAAATGTACCAGCGGCTTCGCAAGGCGTCACTTTGGGAAGGCGAGCCTTTAGACGAGTCAAGTGGGCGCCCACTAACTCATGATATTCTAGCTGCACTGAATTTCCTTGAACCCGACGACGAAGAATTCGTCGAGCAGCCACGGTCAAGTCAAATGAGGGAAAAACCAGAAGATGATGTCGAAGACACTCCTGCACTATCCAGCCAAGAGACCTCGCAGCCAACGCCACAGATGTTCAGTGAGCCAACATCATCAGCCCGAACCGCAACGACCAGGTCTCCAAGCGTAGTCCTGTCCCCAGCCACTCCCGGCCCGCATCAGCTTCCCAAACAACCAGAGCTGCAGCATCATGATCTCCAGAGACAACCAAAACAGTTGCTTCCAGCCCCATCGTCGCCAATGCAGCTAGAAGACTTATGGGACGACCCGCTGTACTCTTTTGATGCATCTCAAATGCCCATGATGACCAGTAGCAGTAGCAGCGCCGACGACAACAACTGGTGCTTCCAGGCCCCGAACATGCTGCCACCGCTTGTGACGCAGCTGCCAGACTTCCGCAACGAGAATTTGTCCGCTCACAAAAGGACAGCGTCATTACCACGTCCTTCTCTCTGCCACGGCTGGCTTGGAAGTGGCGTCGGATACGACAGCACCGACTTCATGTCGGATTTCCATCAGTTGAGCCCCCAGGACATGACAGACATCAGCGTCCGCCAGCCTAAGAAATCGGGCAGTTTGTCATGAAGCGAAAAGTCAGAACTTGTGGCGATTCAGCACACAGCCCATTAAGCAATATTCCGGGCACCTTGGTGTAATCAGTGACAGTCAGCGCAAGCAACACAAACATCGCAAACAGCGCCTCGCCATCCCTCTCGACCCGCATATACGAACGTCTGGCCAATTTGGAGTCCGCATCAAACAGGAAAAGGCGTTGAGTCCGGATCGACGATCCACAAAAGCCACCTGAAAGCCAAAATATGAGAGACGGCTCGGACTAGCACTCCGCATCAGTTCAGGACTTACACTCTACCGCCGTAAATGACATTCGACAGCACGAGAGGCGAGCAAGCTGGCGATATTTCAGGGAAGCAAATGCGATGATTGCACTCTCCCGCAGCCACGTCCAGCAAACAAGTCTTGTTTGTGTTTGTGCACCCGAGACGGGAAGGATTATTCCCTCAGCTGAAGCGGAGCTATACCGCATACGGCTTTATGTGTTCAAGGGTACCTGCAGGCTCGTGCCGAGATGCCGCGAATACGAGAGCGTAAAGAAGTAGAGTAGTAGTTAGAAGGATCGGCTCGTAAGAACCCTCAATGATGCCATAAGACAACATGCTAGCTTATAGTAATTGCATATATAAGCTTCCCTCCCTACGGCTATACTGAACTTTCGTTCCTTACTTTACATTAATCTCTAGCTATTACTACCTATTACGTTCTTATAATATCCTCCTTACTCTTAAGGTAGAACGAGCCGTAGTAGGTACTCTATAGTAGGTCGCTAGAGTTAATACCTCTATTAGTACGAAGTTATCTTATCCGCTCGGCTAAAGTACTTTAAATTTATAAGATTTTAGCCTACCTCTTTACTACTACTTATCTTAATATAAGGATATACTAGAGTATATAATAAGAAGAGTAGGAGAACCTAGTACGATCGATCTATATACTATCTATATATAACCTATACGCTTAGCGTAGTATACTTCCCAAAAGCTCCTTAAAGCGCCCTCTTACTCTATACCTCCTTAGGTAATCGTCAATAGATTAATCCGGGAGATACTATTTAAAGCCCCCATCTACTACTTCCTTATAAGTATCTACTAATAGTATCTCTATAGATAGTACTAGCTAATATACTCCTAGGAGCGATACGTAGCTTTAAATTATATGTTTTAGAGCGAAGTAATATTCTTATAGTAGGACGAAGATAGTTATTACTTAGGAGATCTTAGAGTATATAGTCTAAAGTAGATATCTTATAATCTTTAATAATCTTCGAGATTATAGATTAAGTAACTCTAAGCTCCGTAGCTAGTTTATCCTACTACTAACTACCTTTTATTAAAAGGATAACTATAGTACTCTTCTCCTACTATAAGAGCTTCTTATAGCTTAAGTTTAAAGGTATTATAGTAGTAGATATATAGGTAGATAAGATAGTATTTCTTATCTAAGATAAAGGGGAACTTGATAAGAGACCTTATGTAGTCGCAAAACCATCTAATTTTATGTGAGATTATCAAGCACCGACGGAGGTATTAATGGTAGCGCACCCAAAAGAAGTCACGCCAAGGAGATCTGCAGACACCTGGCCTCGAGGGCTTCACAGATGTAGCTCGCTTTTACGTTGTTAACTCTTTGTTGCAGCTATTGTTCATTATTTATGCCGTGGTCGCATGATGAGATGCACCCTCTCGTATTGTCAAGGAGCGGCGAGCGCTGTCGCCGACACTGCCTATGCATAGGAGCCAAACGCATGTAACTAGCATTTTAGTATTGCGCGCAAGCTATAAGAGTAGAGCCGGGCGTAGTGAGATACAGTTGATCAACTTGTTCTGCTCCATCAAGTCGATATCTTAGCTACCATGTTATACGCCAGGATTATTTTCAGCGCCACTTCTCTTGTTGCGCATGTTGAAGCCCTGCCCACCACGGGCCCTGACGACGATGATTTTGAATGCTTCTCTTCTTTCAGCGAGTACATCTCGTCCTCGTGGGCAGTCGGAGAGCAATACACCACCGAGATCTGGGATACAATTACACGGACCGTTTACTCAACGGATAGAGATGTGCCATTAACGACACTCTGCGACGGTCGGCCCAGGGCTCTTGAGTCCTACAGGACTGTGGAAGTCTTGGTAACCTCTACTTATGATCCGCCCGTGACTAACACCGTGTACTCGACATACACCGGTCCCTCCCCGACTTGCACCATCGACGCAACTGCTTGTGCGGCCATCAAATCAGCGTTCCCAACTGACAATGCTCCCTGCGAAATTCCCGGACCTCCCGGCCCTCCAGCAACTCGCATCTCTTGCACTGAAATCCCCAACTACTGCTTCATCTACGCGGGTGGCGCTCAGAAACTGCTCTACTGGCCTGTAACTACTGTCTCTGGCGACTTTTGTGCGCAGAATGGCTCGACCGTCTTCGCCGAACCTACAAGCCCCCCAGAACCCAACAAAGTCGTCTTAGATGGGTACACTTTCACGAGCCTAACCAACTACCTCTCCTATGCCGCAGTCGACGCGGTTCTCCACGGCGAACGCCGGCAAGTCACAGATTGTGGCCCTGGCGGGCGCTACAACGTGGTTGTGCCCATCAAGGAGTCCTTCTACAGCATTGGCTACAAAGACAATGAGCAGCATAGCTTCAACTTTGGCGACTTGCCTCCAAACACTCTTCCTGCTGATGCTTACAACAGGCAGAGGAAGTGCGGCTTTGGGCACACTTGCACTGGTGTGATCGAGGGATACTACACGCCGATCCTTCCACTTCCCACCGAGTTGCTGAATCTTGAGCCGGAAGGATGGAAGGATGCAGGTTGCAAAGGGACGGGCGATGGGTTCTATATTACTCCTGTTGCGCTTCAGACGCCAGCGCCTACTGCTTCGAGTAAGCTGTTGTGACGATAGTCCATGAGTATGCCGAATTTCTGCTGTCAGTGGATCAGTATGTCTTTAGCATAAGCATTAATGCCAAGTTTACAGCACCATCTTTGCGCCATGGTACACTGATGTCTTCTAGACAGAGTTCCAAATTGCAAGCGAGGATGATGCATCGTTCGGGGTTAACAATGTCACACGGCGTGAAGTGATGCTGAGGCCAAGATTTCATTATGAAGGTGTTAAGTCAGAAGACCTGGCTAGCTACAGAAGATCAAGGGCTGGACTCTGCACGAGAACATGCGCTCCAGTCTCCCCATCATCATGGTTCTCAATAGTACGTGCCAAGATTCGCCTACAATTCCTAGACCTTCAGCTGACTGCAACCCGCCGGCAAGCGAGCTTAAGGCCAACCATCTACGTGCATTGTGCAAGGGTACCTGCATTTGCCTACATCTACATCGGTAACCACGAAGGGCTTTCTTAAAGTATCATACTTCCTCCGCGCTCTATGGGGTATTGGTGGTATGTGCAGGCCTCAGCTGCGACGCTGCGAATGTATGCAGGTCCTCGTATGCGTCTTCCAGCTGACATTGAAGCGGAGACCGCCTGAGCGACTCTGGATGTCGAATGCGTATATAGGCTAGCGATACACGCACCTGTCCTTCTGCTATCACAACAGCATCAATCATCCTCACATCCAACATGTCGCGCACTCTTCGCCTTTTTGAATCTGCTTGCTTGGTCTCCCTCGCAGCGGCTCTTCCTGCACCTGAGCTCATTGACGACGAAAGCTTGCAATGCATGTCGGCTAAGAACGCATACGAGTCTGCATCTTCGGAATGGAGCACAAGGCTCATTACGGAGACTATCACCTCAAGCGCATACATACCAGAGCTTGATACCGACGTTCCCTACACTACATTGTGTGACGGGGTCCCCAGAGCCGTAGTGACTAGCTCCACCACCAACTACGAGACTTATGATCCGCCCAAGACGCGAACTGTGTCGCAATGGCAGGTATCAGGTGCATACAAAGGACCGTCTCCGACCTTCACCATCGCCCAAACAGCCTGCTCCACGCTCATTGCCTCCTACAACTCCGCCATCTCCGACTGGCAGACCAACGCTGCGCCGAGCCCAACTTTGAAGCCTCAATGCGCCACGTCGTGGCCGTCTTGCAACCCCGATGGCAAGGACCAATGCCAAATCTGGGGCTATGGCGGAAACATCTACTACTGGCCCGTGACCACAACCATGGGAGACTTCTGCGCTTACAACGGCTCCACGGTCTTCTCTTCCCCAACAAACCCACCCAGCCCGAACACAATCGTGATGGACGGCTACACCTTCACCAGTCCCACCAACTATGCTTCATTCCCCTACTTCTAGGCTTTCCTTCCCACCACCCGGGGCCGGAGATACGAATGCGGTCCCAGATCCTACGAGGATATCATCGTCCCTATCACCGAATCTTTCTACAGCTTTGGCGGACCCGACGGCACGAGGACTTTCAACTTCGAAGATCTCAATACTGTTCCCGTGTCAGCTTACGTACAACAGAGGAAATGCCTCAACGGACTGAGTGACTGTAAAACGATCGAAGGACAATACTACCCGCAGATCCCGCTGCCGACGGAGATTCTTAACCTCGAGCCCAAGGAGTGGAAGGAGGCCAACTGCTATGGAAGGCCTGGTATCAGTGGTAAGCTGTTCATGACGCCTGTGCCGCTTATCACGCCTGCGCCGACGGCTCCTGAAAACTAGGTGACCTGATGGAGAGGGGTATGGATGTTGTTGTGGTGTGGGTGCGGGATGGAAGAGGGTGTGGAATTTGGATGATTCAGGAAATCTTGATGGATTTTGAACTACGGTTTGGCGATGAGCTTGTGCATACTGCTCAGTGGACGCTGTCTGCATGCATGGACTCGACATTGCCTCTACTTGAGATTAAGCAGTACTCAAATGAAGTCGAAATATACTTCCCGTGTACATACTGCCATGACATCATACGAGGCTCATCTTCGTGGCGAAATATATATAGACACAACATCTAATTCGATCCAACGTGATTGAGCCTCAGTCTCACACTGCAATCGTTTCGTTGTCGACAGCACAAGACTTTCGCACTCACCAGCACCCAAAATGACCCAATCTTACACCCGCCAATCCTTCCACTCCCGCTCCGCCCCAGCGCCAAATGGCAACTATTCCCACGCCATCCTCCAACAATCACCCGCAACCCTGCACATAGCAGGCTGGATGGGTGATGATCCATCGACAGGCAAAATTGTGGAAGGCGGCATTGGCGCGCAGACTGTATGTTTATCTTCATCCTTTGTGTTTACCTCTTAGGGCTTTCTTCCCGTTCGGGAAAAAAAGTTCGATTCGCATAAGTCTCGTAGCTGACGCTCAGCGTAGAATCAAGCAATGCGCAACATCCAATCCTGCCTCCAAGCCGCCAACTCCAGCCTTGACAAAATCGTGCGCCGGAGGATCTACATCATCGACATCAAGCAATTCCGCGAGGTAGATGCGATTTGGGCCGAGTGGGTCGGGCCACCGTATCCGGTGAGCACGTGTGTGCAGGTAAGCGGGCCGCCTCTGTTTCGTTGAGTCCGCAGGGTGGTACTGTGATGGAAAGATTTTTATTGCTGACACCGTGGCGAGCAATGTAGATCGGAGCGCTTGCGAAAGAGGGAGCGTTGCTGGAGATCGAGGTTGTTGCTGATGCGTGAGGTGTGTGAGAGGATGGATTGTGAGCTAGAGTAAGTTTGGGAGAACCGGCATTGATAGGCCATTAAGGTATGGGTATCTAAGAAGAAAGAAGGACTCGGGAATAGATTACTTGTAAGAACTTCGCCTTTACCGGACGTGTGAAGTAGCCGTATAGGCTGTTCACACTTGGCGCTTGAGGAGGTATGGGAACACTGCTGTGCCGCTTAACTACTTCTCCTGCCCATCGGCTCGTACGGGAAAACCGCTGCCACGCCAGCCATGACAATGTACAGCGCAGCGCAGATATAAATGGGCACAGGCGTCGCAGTGTTCGCGCCAGTGGCAACGCCAGCGCTGACGATGCCCATAATTCTGTTCAGGCCGATAGAAATACCATTGCCGGTGCCGCGGTGGGCTGAAGGGAGGACCTCGGGCGTATATGCGTAGAGAGTGCCGTAGTAGATGTTCTATTGTAGTTTAGCGATTATGTTTGAAGACGGCGAATGGATGATGTACGTACCAAGCAGAAGCTGATGGCGCAGGTGAAGCCTAGGTTTTGAGCATTGCTTTTGACCTCGGTGTACGCAAAAAAGAAAGACATGGTCACCAAAGCACCGATGATCATCGTGCCGCGTCTGCCCCAGAAGTACTTGGAGCGACACATGAAGCCGGCTAAAATTGGACTTGGAATGGAGCTCAGGTTGGAGATGGCGTAGTTGCGCCAGATCTCGCTATCGGTGAGACCACCGAGTTCAGCGCCACGGGTACGGATGTAAATAGGGAGGAAGACGTTGTAGAGAGGGTAGGCGAGTCCAATGAGAAGCTGTGTGAGCTGTTAGCCAATGTTTTCTTATCTGTTTCCCTCCGGCCCACACTGCCAGGTCATGTCTTACCCAACTGAACCAGATCAAAGATGTGCTGAGACCCATCTTGCGCGTGGCGAATAGCCCCTTCAAATGCGTGCCCACCTCTCCAAATGAGAACTTGCGCTTGCTGTGTGCAGAGACAGAGCCTCGCCTACCACCGAGATCGGTCACACCGCACGCTTGCATTCCCTCGAGTGTGAGAGAGCATGTACGGTTGTACTTCTTCGCGATGAACTGGAGGGTTTCTACGACCTCTTCGTCGCGACCTTCACCCACGAGGTATTTGGGCGTCTCCTTCAAGCGAATGACGGTGACACGAGCGATGGACATGGTGAAGACAAGGGCACCACTGGTGAACCACACGTACCGCCAGCCGGGGTTTGTGTCCCAGTTGCAGGGCACACCAGTCTCAGACTCCGGTCCGGCGCAAGAGAAGTTCGGCAGATACGCCCAGGCAAACAGACCTGCGACAAGTTGGCCCACACCCCACCAGGCGGCCATGAGTGTGAGAAGCCATTGGTGCCTAGATGGCAGGTACTCCAGGAAGACAGCGGTGTCCAGGACGAGGTTGCCACCGGCGCCGAAAGCTGACATTGAGACGAAAAACCCGAGCGAAATCCAATTGGGAGCGGCACCGGCGACAATGGTGAAGACGCTGCTAATGAGAAGCGAGTAGTTGAAGGCATGCTTTCGGCCGATCACGTCCGCGCTGAGGCCCCAGAACAGAGCGCCAACGAGCATACCAGTGTAGACGGCGATGGTGAGACCATTGGCAAGTGAGGGCTGAAACTCATAACCGGCATAAGAGGCAACGATGGACTGAAGGAGCAAGATCAGAGAGTCGACTGCGTAGCTATCAGGTAGTCAGTGAGCTGTATGATTTGAGGCAAAGCGCCGAGCAATGCATGTCGGCCGCTATGTGACAATATGACAGCACGGCTGGACTGCTGAAGCGGGCGGCGCAGCACTCGATGCTGACTTCCTGCACTAGTAATGCTGCCGATCTGACCTCCACGACAGAAGTATACATGTACATACCCAAATCCATTCAACACAAACAGCTTGGCCTGATATCTTGTGAAGCCAATCTCATCGATCGCATCGTTGACCATCTTCATTTTCGCATTCAGCACCGGGTCGACGCTTTCGAGATCGAGCAAGTCGCCGCCTTGCACATTGACAATGTCGTGGGAGTCTCTGGTGGGAGAATGCCTTGGGTCGACGTGCTCCGGCAGCACGCCTTTGTCGTCTTTGAGGCTTGAAGAAGCCATGGTGGTAAAGGTGGTTGCGTGAGGGTCGTGGTGGTGGTTCCAAGTGCTTGGTCTCCTCCTCTTACTCGTGTTACCTCGCTGCTGGTAGTGGGCGTGACAGGTCGTCGTCTGAGATTAACAAAACACAGCCAGGCGCAAACAGAAAAACAAAGCGACGAAGAAACTGACATGCCGGCAGCACAGGCGATCCGGTACTTGACCTTTCTTGGGCCCTCCATGTTACATGGCGATGTTGCTTACCTTCAGCTAGCAAAGCCCAGTATCTTGGAGTACTGAGATGCACCGCGTCTGATAGGCGAGGCACGCACGTGTCGCAATAATGGTCCTATGGGAGTGTTGCAGATAACGTCGATCATTGCCCCCAAGGCAGAGTCGCGTCGGTGGCGTCTTGGTACCTCCGGAGATATGCATCTCGACGCGCGAGGGACGAGATAGCGTCACGTGTTTGAAGATGCGTGAATGGCGTGCTGCTGCTGATGAGCTTGTATTGTGAGGTGCGAGCATCCATATGTACGCGATGATCCTTTCGCAGCTCCATCGTATGTTGGTCGAAGACACAATCACAATGGTTGTGATGATATGGCACGTGTTTGTAGGAAGGAGGAAGGGTCCGATATCTGGTTAAGGCCAAAGTCTGTTGTGGATCTTGGAGTGGGGCGAGCTGCGGGGCCTTCTCTTTCTCATTCCCGAGGAGAAGACGACTGGAGCTGGATGTTTTTGAGACTGAAACAAGCAAGCCACGTGCAAGCTTTCATTTGTTAACTCGCTTCTCGCCGGCCAGCCCTACAGAAGGAGAGATGAAAGATATAGTATGCCAGCACGTTGCAAGACATATCGGTGTTGGACTTCTGAGAGGCAGCAGGTACCTCCAAGACACATCACCTCCGTACCTTGTCCTTGTTCCCTCTAGGCGAGAACCTGACTGAGCACCCAAAGAAGTGGCTAGCACCGCATGGTCCAAGTAGACTGCTTGCAAAGAAGCAAAGCCCTATCTCATACATCGTCTCGCCATACCTTGCCATTTGTAAAGTAGTGCTCTTTACGCAGTGTTGGAAGGCCTGATCACTGAGCCTTCGGACATGAGCGACCGGCGAGACTGCATGCCACTAAAAAGAGGCGCAGGTAGCGGCGGCGGCGGAGTGCAGGACTGGTCTGGTCTGGTTTAGTGTCATCAGGCTGATGAAGTCCTTCGACCTTCTCAGCCTTTTGGCATAATATACACACCCTATCTTCTCGTGTGTGAAACAAAAGACATACGACGAAGAGAACTATGCACGACACCTACGCTGGCCACAGAAACGCCGTGGATTTCGTTGCTGAAGACGGGCATGAATTTGTCGAGATATGGCAGCAAGTGGTCGGTACCCCGGCGATTCAATCTCAAAGTTTCTGAGCTGATGGAGAAAGTCGACTGCTGCGACAGTCTATCAAACTGGACGACTGGATCATGATGAGATCAGTACTTGGCTAAAGAAGCCGGTGAGCGAGACCTCATGATTGTCCTCCATGTCACCAGCGCTGATTCGCAAACCTGGAGATTCACACCGAGGATCAGACTTGCTCATTTCGCCTGCTGTATGCACTCGTTCGTAGTCTATCGGGGTACATTGGAAAGCTGACAACATTTCATGCGGCAGCGTCTCAAAGCCCGTTGACTCGGTCGCCCCCGGTCGCCGTCATTATCCACTCACACTAGAATTCATGGAGCAGATCATGGGATCTTTCAACATACCAGCCCCGTGCATCAATGTCATAGCGGCTCACACTACCATCGCCATGGACTTTGACACCGTGCAAGATCTTCACTCACCTGCTACAGCGAACTCAAAGCGCACTGGCATTATCTGTGTTCTTGGGTCTATCGCTCTAGTGATGAGCTACAACACAGCGACAAAGCTGACAACAGGCGTGGCACTGGGCCTTTGCAATCACCAGGCATCCCGATTGATCTCTCTTGTCCAAAGCATTCCTGAAGTGTCCCAGGTCCCGATGATGCTTCCCCTCCTCCTCATAAACATCCTCAGCGAGACTCGCGCGCATCGCGTACTGGGCCGCAAGCAAGCCATTGTTCGGCTGGAAGTGGATCTCGGCGTGCACTGGAGCGTGCAGGCTGACCTGCGGCCTCAGGACATGAGTCTCGAGGCTGCCACACGGCAGCTCACAGTGTATGGCTCGGAGGTTCCGTGGGACCTTCATTCCATCGAGGCCCAGCTCGAAATGGTCACACTCGTCTCTGAAGTGCAAGAGTCCATCAACGATCAAAATACGCCGTACGCCAAGCACTCCTCAGCAATGGTGGCCTTCCGAGCTAGGTCGCGCCGCATACGACAAACGCTTTCTGGACTCATGCACTGGGCTAAATATAATCAGCAGCGTATACAGGTCCAGCTCCAGACGGTAGGCCGCTCTCCGAGTATGCTTTGAAGTAAAGCTGACCCAGATTCAGATATATAGTTTCACCTCCCAGCGAGACAATGACCTCAGCTACCGCACCGCCATAGCTTCCCAGAAAATCGCCGAAGCAACACAAAGAGACGGCGTGCTCATGAAGCAACTCGCCGCTCAATCCAAAGCATTAGCGCTGCGCACATGGCGTGACGGAGTCGACATGCGAGCTATGGCTGTCATAACTCTGATCACTCTTCCTGGCACATTCACTGCTGTAAGTAAGCCCTTGCTTCTGCCTCACCATATGATGAGCCTCGGCTGATAATTGCAAGACTTTATTCAGCACTTCCTTCTTCAACTTCGAACCAGCTAGCAGTGGCGAGCACGTCTCATCGTGGATCTGGCTCTACTTCGTCGTGACGGCAGCTTTCACAGCACTGTGCCTGTTCGGCTGGTACTATTCCTCGCAGACCATGGCGCAGGCCGCGCAGAAAACGCCGATTGACGGGGTTTCGAATGAGGACGAAAAGATGCAAGACTCTGACTCGCACATCCCTTCTCAATACGAGACACGGAACGAGGACGCTGCGAGCTCTTCTACCCCCAATCTACGACTACTACCCGGCAGACTTCTCATCAACCACAATACGAATCCCGGTCCCGAGCCCATCACCACCGCCACTGCGGGCCTCAAAGATCCTTCGTCCAATCGCGGCTTCGCCCAGTCAGCATCCGGTTCTACCAGCATAACACTTGCCAGAGCCCATCGGGAAGCCTCTGACCTTCTAGGGGCGCAAAGCCATGGAGAACCGAAGAAGGCATGCGCGATGTGTGCGCAGCATCTTGAGTAGTCGCGATTTCTGAGGCTTTTACGAAATCATGGGGCTTCACTGTGCACAGATGGATCAAGGTATTCACTTCCAGATTCTGGAACAGACTCCGAACCTTCAATTTTGCAGTTACATTCATTCTTTACGCTGTAGTGTGTGGTACTGCAACTTTTCTCTTGCCTCCACAATTGTCGCCCCTTTGGCAATCAAGTCTCGAATGCCACTTTCACTCTCCTCAATCTTGGCCGCCAGACTGGCAACCTCGCGTGCCCGGTGGCGAGGCACGACCACGACGCCATTCGCATCAGCAACCACTATATCGCGCGGGTTGACTCGCACGTTGCCTACACTGATCGCCTCGTTAGTGCCGCCAACTTGCACTCGATCTTTGCCTGTTCGCATCCATCGGCCAGTCGTAAAAAGCGGATACTCGTCCCTCAAGGCGCGGTTAACATCTCGACAGACGCCGTCAATGACCGTGCCTGCAATACCTCGCAAGCCAGCATACTGCGTCAGAATGCCTCCCCAGACTGTACAATCTGTGCGACCTCCGTTGTCGATGACCACCATATCGCCAGGAGCAACATCATTGCATTGCATGAGACAGTCCTTCCGCAAACGAGTCATGTTGGCTGTCAGGAGATGCGACAAGAACTTGCACCAATCTGTGCCATCTGTCATCCGTTGTCTAGATTAGTGATTGCATACAAACGCTGACCATCTACGAGTCGTCTCGTCCGAGCTCATGCGCTGAGAATGCTGCTTACGCATAAAGACAATCACTCAGTCCTTGCCATCCTCTTCTCGCTCCATTCTAGCTCCCTCCACTATCTAAAGTGCAGAAAGCCGCTCGTACTCTTCCTCAGCAATCTCATTACTGTTTCCATCTAAGAAGCTGTACGGATAGGGCGGCTCCTCTTCAAGTTGTCGTGACTGCCCGTCGTCGACTGGTGGAGGGATCTTCGAGAGATCTATCTGGAAACCTTGGCCTTTCATATCGCCCGAAGTGAAGACGAGGCTGAACTTTCCGTCTTCCTCGGTGATGATGTACGGCAGTTTATCGTGGCCTGATGTCGCTGCGCTTTCGCTTTTGTCTTCGTTGCTGAGAGCCATGACTGGTTGATGGGCTAGAGATGATTTTGGTTGCAAAGCGAGGAGTTGCACAAGCATAAGAAACATGCAAGATCTTGCATTGTGCCCGCTCATGATGTTCTGATATCATGAAGTACTTTCGGAGAGCATGGAAGCAAACGTACTTTTACAAGCGTGAGGGTGTCAGGCGCTTCCACTTTATGAACCAGAAGCCGGAAGTGCAATGTGATTGCTAGCTTCCAATGTGATCACTAGCTCAAATAAACATTGCCGAATACCGCTGGTGTAGAGCTCGTTTCAAATAGGCAAAGCTAGTATCGGCCATCAGCGTGTATTCACCATAACACCATTCGTCTAAAGCCTTCGATTGTAAAAGCCGTAAGCAGACCCTCCTACCATGCAAGTCACGAACATGCATAAGAAATGGTGGCCCGGCACACCTCCAATGTCAACGCAAGGACTACCAGAGATTCATGCCCTTTTCAGTATTGATTCAAGATAGAGAAAGCCGTTTCAAGTCTGCAGGCGAGGTCTATCGATAGACGTCGCGTCCGTTGAAGTCGATAGCATTTCGACTGCTCTTGTAACTCAAGCTAATGAGGTGATCAATCGACCCCTGATACAATAGTGGCGCTGTAACGGCGATATTTTCGATACTGTGTGACAGGCAGGGAGTATATAGATTCATGGACTCGAAAGCTGATACCTAAATGGGACTCGATAAGAACACTAAGGAAGATCATACCAACAACAACGTTCTGGAAAATCCAACTACTCCCTACGAGAACTACTCGCTGCCCATGCGCACAATTCCGCCAAACCACTCCCAACCAGTAGTCAACATGACCTCTCGCCACTGCTCCGCTTCCGAGTGCAATGCGGCCGAGACGGCCGAGCACCCTCTCCAGACATGTACCGGGTGCAAGAGAGTCGCCTACTGTAACCGCAAGTGCCAAAAATTGCACTGGAAACCCCACAAACCCGTGTGCCTCGCCGCAGTCGCCCAATACCAGAAGCCCGAGGAACCTGAGCACGAGCGCGAGGGTGAGGACATCAGTGATCGCACAGACTTGAGAGATGAAAATGGCAATCGAGTCCTCGTGGCGTGACCTACCCGGCGGGCACTTACATCGATTGGTTCGAGATGCCCTCACCCCAGTCCCCAAACGGTTCCCAGAACATGATCCGCTTCACTAAGTCGATGTCAGTCTGGGTTGCCAGCCTCTCCGACGACGACAGCAAGCTGCTCGAAAAGCAGATTGTCGAAGGCTGCAGGTGTGGACTTGGGCCGTTGGCCATCTTCTAGCAGGTCGCGCAGCTAAAGGGATTGACCCCTGCTGACGAGGAACGCGCCAACGACCCCGGCGCGTATGAGAAGGCCTTGCCCATCCTGGCCGCCAGGTACAAAGCTTCTCAAATCAAAGAAGTCGACATCAGCAAGCGTACTGGCAGCAAGTTTGTGCGCCTCAACGACGAAGGAGACGTGGTCATGATCGATGTCAACAACGAGGAATTCGTTGCATCCGCTGATGCAGTTCATGTCTTCAAGTTCGTAGGCGATGAGGAGCGTACGGAGCTGGTGTTCTTTGACTCGGACGACATCGCCCACATGAAGTACCTACGCGACGATGAGAAGACGATGTACAGGAGCATGCTGACTCGGGTCGTCATTGAGCAGCGCTACCCTGGCAAGACTGTGGTACGTGCGAGCGACTCAAAGGCGGCCGAGGAAGCATTGAAGAACGCGCAGCAGGAGTCATCCGGCAACGACATGGGTATCAATTGAAGCCGAGTTCAAACCATGGGCGAGCATCATAATTGGAGGTTGTAGATCGTGGACGGAGCTCGCAAGCAGGCGACATGATGGCACCGATAAGAATGAAGACGAAGATGACAGCATCAAAGTACAAGACGTAGCGGTGGAGACAAGGATGGCGGCAGAGCAGAACTCCTCTGAGGAGGACCAAGCAAAACTTGAGACCAGCAGTGATGATCGCAGTCGAGTATTGCAGGTCATTCGATGTTGACAGAGTTGATACAGTGGCGTTGACGACGACCGCGATTGAGGCTTTTAATTTTGTTTTGGACAGACACGCCGTGGATCTAGTACAAGCATTGGTTTTTTCCTCGCGTGTAAAATAGCTAGCTTCTGATTCTACGGGAAACGAGGGCTCTACTAATGGAACGATCGGAGCTGCTCGAAGGAATGCTTTCTTGTTTATTCTACAGAAATCAGTATAAATAAAACCATCCAATCACAACACCAGTCCACAGAGTCTCAAACAAGTATCCCGAAGCCAATGACCTACAGTAAGTACCCTTGACTAAGGACGCTCGAGCAAGGACGCGCAAGCAATGATAATCAAGAAACTACCCCCAAGCAATTGCACATCCTCCAACAATCATCCTTGAGCATGAATACACTGTACAAGAACTGCATCTTCAAACAATTGACCCCAAGCAAGAGCACCTCGACCATAGCTCTCCCATCAACTTCCTCAATTACCATCTTCCAAGCCGAAAACAAAAATCTCACCCCAAACCCACGCAACTTTGCATTCAACACCATAGCTCAGCAACCTCTCTCTCTTTCCCAGCGACGCCGATTGCCTCAAGTAGGCATCGAAATAAAGACCATGGGCACCAGCAAAGGCAAAAAGATCGATCCAACCGAGCAGGAGGGAGTAAAAATGCATCGGCCGGGAATCGAACCCGGGGCTGGCCGAATCATTTGAGATGCTGAATCTCGAATGGCAACGGCCAATTTTACCACTAAACCACCAATGCTATTGGATGATATGTCTAAGCCTTGAGGAAAATATAACGCTCAAAAAGAATGAAGCAAAAGCGAGCTCGAAAGCAGTCCGGATCCACCAGGAATTCGATGAACGTTGCGAAAGCGGGGCTGCTGGTAGCGGAGTGTGGAACGATTGAACAACAATTAATCTCATTAAGGTTATTGCTTGTTGGAGGATTCGTGTCCAGCATCGACCAAAGCACGGGGAAAGACGTGAAGTCATCGAGGATTCATACGCAACAGATCGATCATTCCGATCACCCGACTCTACCAACTATAGCTCTCTTCAATGAACTCGATCTCACAGCCCCTCGCAGCAACCCTAGCAACAGCCAACCGCACCTCGTCCGCCATTCCCGGCGGTCCGCTGACAACCACAGCCAAGCTACCGTCGGCACGAGAAACCTCCTCTTCGATCAACGCATTGACATCCATTCGCCTCCCCACGGTGGTCTCGATAACCACACCAGTCATGGCATTGTTCTCTGTCAGATCGCGCATGCCCTCGAGCAGACTCGCGTGGCGGACACCCCAAGCGAGTTTGCGGTTGCCGCGGTGGAAGGCGATGAGAGGGAGGAGAGCTGTGATGCCGACGCCGCCGGCGATGCAGAGTAGGCGGGGATGGTGGTTGAGGGTGTCGTGTGTTGGGTGGAGGATAGAGCCGGTGTATGGGGCTTCGACGAGAACGGGGAGAGAGGAGCGTTGGCGGAGCAGGGCGGTTGTGCCTGAGTGTGTTCGGATGATGAAGGAGAGGCCGAGCTTTGGTATGTTGGTGAAAACAGCTGGTTTTTTCGTTGGGGTAACGGAAAGTGCGGGCGCTTTCTCGATGTCTGAGTCCGAGGTTGGAGATGCATGAGCGGAACTGGCGCTCGATGAGACCGAGGTCTTCTGGTTGACGGTGTTGTCGGCGGTGTTGTCGTGGAGCATGCCACCAGCAATGGAGAAGGGGTGGTTCTCCCAGACGCGCCATGTCAGCGTCGGGAAGTACAGGTAAGCTTGACCCTCGCCAGTGATGCCGGGGATGTCGAGGCGGATATAGTTTTCGTCGATGATTGTGATGTGTGCTTTGCAAACGCCGTTGCGAGAGATCCGAACGATCCTATAAATCCTGTCGAAGCCCCAGAAGGCGAATGCGATGTACATCCATAGCTCGTATCCCCACTGTTTCGAGAAGCGAAGAATGATGTGAAGTAACGAGCCGATGATGATAAAGAACGAAAGCACAACATGCCAGGCAAGGAAGAGCTCGTAGAACTTCTGCCTGACTAGCAATATGGAGGTCGGGAGCAAGAAGACCATGCCGAGGGTAGCAATGACACCCCAAACCCAGTAGTCGAGCTTGGCTTCGGTCGCGTGCTCTCCAGATTCCATGTAATTGTAGAGGTAGATCGCAGAGTGAATGCAAGCTTGCAGAGTAGCAATGCTAGCAACCCAGCGATGCAGAAGGAGGAAAGTCGTGTGAGACCAGTCTGTCAGTGAGATGAGCACGTTGTTGCGTCCGGCATAGAGAACCGCTAGTGCGATGTTGACCAGACTCAGTGCACCGGTCCTGTTGCCTACGAAGGAGCGAATCTCCTGGGTGCTCGAGGCGTACCACGAGTTTGGCTGATGGGACTTGTAGTCAACACAGCAGAAGATGATGTTGATAGCGACGAGATAGAATAGAAAGATAGACTGTCCCCTGGTCGGCATGACCATCAGGTTGAAAGTCGGGACGCTGTGTTGCTTTCCTACTAATGGCGGGTAGTTGAAATGGGCGTTGAAGCGGCTTGCGAAGCTTTTGGGGAGACGAAGTTTCCCTGCGACTATGGGTATAAGGATGCCAGTGGTGATTAGGATAACGCTGGTGCTTTTAGCAGAGTCCGGTCAATGTGCTGTGCTTGGCACATACCTGTATAGCGAGTTTTTGTTTTCCGAGATCTCAAATCCATGATTGCCGTTGTAGTTGGAGATGTAGTCCTCGTCCTCCACCAGACTGACTTTGGTGAGCATCTCATCCGATGGCGTGCTATTGTTTGGTGGAATGTCGATGCTCATCAATGCTGTGACGTAGGTGTACATGGGCACTGGCGGCTTCTTCAGGCGGCCTCCGATGCTCATCTCGAAGAATCTGTCGCGGTCTGAAGTTCTGACATCTTCTGGGCAGCGCTGTTCCATACAATATGCAAGGGTCTGCAGATATGGCTCACTATTGGCGTAACACTCTGCTGATGGCTTTTCGCCGCCGTGAGACATGCGCTTGACCTTCATGCCTTCCATGCCTTCCATGTCGTGGTGGTCCATGGGACAGTCCAGGGGATTGCTGATGGCGGACTGGCAAGCGAATGCGCAGGGAGGTTGGTACATCTTGATTCCATAACCAATGAGACCATGGCCATCGCGTCCAGATGATGCGAGAGCTGGTATGGCCAGGCCGGCGCCGGTGGCGACGATAGCTGAGAGTTTCATGACGGCTTGTTCTCTGGCGGCAGAGGACTGAGATCGTAGAATACAACTAAAAGCAGTAAGACCGCAGTCAACCCATGGCTATCTGCTTGAATATATGTTACATCTCCACGCGACGAGGGTTGCATGGCCAAGAGCCCACATTCCAGCAGTCTGGCCAGGGTCTTCCCACGAGGTCGTGCATCGTGTTTGCACGTGCGGGTGCGATCCGACACACTTTACTGTGTTTCCAGCGCTGGTGAGCAAGTATTTCGTAGCTGTGGTTAGTGGTGCAGATATCCTCGCAGTCGACACACCGTGGCCAAGCGTTTGTGGCTGCAGAGCCAAGAAAATGAACTTGCTCAAACCCAACGCATCTGCTCTGTCCGTCCATCTGGAGCCATCTACTTGTGACCTAGAAAGAGAGCGGAGACGGCAGTCTCTTCACTTTAGCGAGCGGTACCAGTCTCAGGCGCGTCTCGATCGTCCATAACCCGTACTTGCAGGCAGCGTAGCGAGCATTGAGGTTTCAACGTGCTGACCACGCTGTAGAAGGTTAGGGTTTGGTCGCATTGATTGGATGTCAGAATTGTGCGTACGTGACAGTTTGCTTCGTTCACGAGTTCAGGCTTTGTGGACACGGTAAGGTAATTTGTTGCATACCCTGAGTCAAAGAGTCGACACTGGTAGACAACCCCTCCCAAAGGACCGGAAAAGTCACCTTGGGTCTGAGATGAAGAAACCCTTGCGAGTTTGTTCATGGATTAGAGTCACCGAGTCCATGAATTAGCTCCTCTCAAGTACCGACCATCAGGATCACCAGCTAAAAACTCAGCAGATAGGATTTAAAGCTTCTCATACACAACCTCGCCTTCAAACCACGTCGTCAAGACACTCGCGCCCTCGAACTCGCCTTGACTCAGATCACGGTCCACAGCAATAAAGTTAGCCTTCTTCCCTACCTCGATACTTCCCAGATCGTTCTCCCTCGCAACCGCCTCAGCGCCAGCCAAAGTGAGCATCCTACACAAAGCCCCGCCACCAGCTTGTCTGTCACCACCACCAACGATCTCCACGATACCATCCAAGAAAGGCAGAATATCCGGCTTCTCGCCCGCGCCCCAGTCGCTTCCGATCGTCGTATGCGCGTTGTGAGCGCGCATCTTCGCAAAGTCCCAGTCCATCAATCCGCCACTGCCCGCCGTGATGGGGTGTGTAAAGAAGAAAGCAGGCGACATCTCCGCCGTGACATTCAGCGCGCGGAAGCGGCTGTAATCATCATCGTGTACGCCGCTGCAGTGTGCAATCTCATGCCGGGGTCCGTTGGGGTTGCTCTGCCTCGTGGCGGCGTATGCATCGAGCACGATGCGCGTGGCTCCTGTGCCTGTGCAGTGGACCTTCATCGTCATGCCGCGCTCATCGTACTTTCTTATAGCTTCGGAGACATTCAAAATGAGCAATTTGGACTCGTCGACTTCGCCGTCTTCAGCCTTGAGAGCAGCATGCGTCCAGTACGGCGCCAGCGGAACTCCATCGAGTATGATCTTGACGAACCGCGTGTCGATATGTGTTGACTTGAAGGCTTCGGCGCGATCTAGTAACGCGTGCAGGCTTTCCGAACTCTCCTCGCCGATCCAGTCTGGAGCATAGACAATGTGAGGGAAGATCTCCAGCTTGAGCGACTTCGTAGACTCGAGCGCCTGCAATCCCTTGAGCAGCATCGTGTTCGAAGAAGCTTCCTGGCACGAAGTAACCCCAGCAGCATGCAGCTTCTGCTGCGCCACTGCGAGCACGCGCTGCACATGCGACATACCAGGTTGCGGAATAGCAATCATCGCCTTACTCAAGCCATTCTCAGCCATCTCGCCCGTCAAATACCCATTCTCATCTCGCTTGTAGCAAGTGCCCTGCGCGTCCGGCTCGCCTTCAATATCATAACCGGCTCGCGCAAGAGCCGCACTGTTAAGGAACGCGCTATGCCCAGCACCGCCACGAATCAACACAGGCGTATCAGGATACTCCTTGTCGAGCACGCGTCGATCGAAGTCCTCGACTAGATAGCCATGCGCCACGAGCCAGTCCTCGTTGACGTTGGCAAACTTGCACGCACAGCTGCCTTTGCGAAGCTCTTCGGCTACGTTCTCGTTCGTGAGACCTTGGCCTGGTAAGCGCACGTGGGAAGTGAGCGCGATGCCGGAGAAGAGCATGTGGACGTGAGCGTCGTGAAGGCCGGGCATGATGAAGCGATTCCGGAGGTCGTAGGTGATGAGACTGTTTGTCTTGGCTTTGGCTTTGACTTCATCGTTGCTTCCTACGGCGGTGAAGAACCCTGAAGGAGAGACGATGAAGGCTTCGGCCCAGGGGTGCTGTGAGTCGATGGTGAAGATGCGGCCGTTGATGTAGGCTGTACCGTTGTCGCCTGGTCTTTGGGAAGTGCTTGAAGTCATGGTTTTGCGAAACTGTGTCTTGATATAGTCGCGTTTTTTTGGTGGTATTTATCGATCAATGAACTTAACATGGGCAGTCTAAGAATATTTATAGAGGCAGTACGACTGTTGTCGGGCCCCTCGGATGTAAGATAAGCATGATTGTATAGTGGGCGTACTGGATGTATGCGAATGCGGGGCTTGTTGCAGTGGCCTTTGCCGAAAACGGTAATGGAAACGAGAAATTGTATATGCCGCCAGACGATCACCTTCTTGTGCGTGCCATCGAGATCTTTTTTGTGGTTCAATAGTTCATACCATCATTGGGCTGCAACCTTCGCGCGTAGAACAGATCTAATGATGATGTTGCTACCGAGAGTATCGTACGCAAACATTTGAATCGAAGCTCATATCATCGGATGTACATCAACAACACCTTCATCGTTGCTGCCCGAAGAATTTTAAATGAGTACGGACCTGATACAGTTATACACAGACCCGAAATAGTATCACTGTTGCCATTGAGATGATGGTTTGCTAGCTTTTGGCCGAAAGCTGATATCACCGGACGTAGATCTAAACGCTGATTGCCCTTGCCATTGAGATTTCACTTGTTCTCAGAGAGAGCATCAACGTATGGTGCTGTTATCGTTATACATAGGATCATGACAATGCCGGTGTTACTATGGAGATGCTGACGCGCACCCTTGTGACTTGGGGGTAGTGCCACTGATCATGGAAATACCATGGAACTTCTCTCGCCATTGAGACTAGATGTCGCTCAATGATAAAAACCGGTTATAGTGCTGTCGCCTTCATATACAGACCTATGCTGATTCGGTGTGGCCGCTGAGACAGCCATATATCACGCTATAATGCATACCACTGAGAGTGTGATTGTTCTTGCTGAGCTTTTAAAAACACAAATGCTGCAGCCCTCAGGCATAGAACCAAAAAATCTCGGTGCCGCCACCGAAATATCAATTTCAAACTTCTGTCCAAGGCAATCTGCTATGTACGCCTCGGCTAATTCAAAACTCTCTCTCATCGCCAGAATCCATATCCTAACGCTTCTTTCCCAAGAACCCCTCCTCCAAATCCGTAGTGTACATGTTCGGCGGGCGAGCCACGGCCGGCGAGCGACCCAGGGCATGCTCCTGGAACCAATAGGACCTTCTGTCCTCGTAGTAGCGGCGCGCAGGATGGTGATCGGAGGTTTTGGCGTGGTAGTAGATACGCTTCAGGTCTTTGATCAGCCAGAGCAGGTATTCGGTCGAGAGGTCGGCGCGGGACCTTCTGTCCATCATCTGGGCCATCAGGCGCCGGAGCAAGTCGCTGTCGCACTCGAGATCCCATTGGACCTCGTGGTCCTCGTCCTTCCAGTCGTCCATGCTGGTGACGGCCCAGCAGTTGTGTGCTTTGTTGTGGCCGATGTTGACGATGACTTCTCTGTGGGCGCCTCCGGCCGACTAGGTCGTGAGGATGAAGGTGAGGGCTCTCATGCTGGTCAGGTAGGGACGCATGATGTTCAGCCACTTCACGGGCGCACCGTACGAGTCCATGTAGTTCGTGTTGAAGAGGAAGTCGTTCATTTCGACGAACATGGGCAGTGTCTCTCCGCGGAGCTGGCGACAGACTTTGGTGATTGGCGGCGGCAGGGACTTGCGGATCTCTTCTTTGGTGGCCCCGGAGATCGTCGAGCCCCAGGTGCGGTCCACGGGCGCCTCGACGCAGTCCTCGCGGATGAGGACGAGCTCGAAGATCCTGTTGCGGATCTCGGGAGGGATCTTGGAGAGAAATGGGCTCTCCCCATTGGTGTTCGGGACCGGAGCAGGAGGCATTTTCTTGGGCGTGGTGGTGGTGCGATGTGGTGGGTGGTGATGGTATTTGCGTATTTTGTGTGGTTTTGTTGTGAGAAAAGGTGGTGGCGAAATTCATCAACATCCACGCAGGCTGCAGTCTGACACATGAGCCTTGAGTGTTCGAATCACCCCCGCGGAATCTGCTTTTGTTTCTCAATGGCACACAATACCAGTTCTTTGGCGAGATTGTGCGATATTAGCGTACTGACCCTTGAGATTGCTGTTTGTGTCCATCAACGATACCCTCGAAAGAATGCGTATCTCATTGGTCCGCACCACCTTTTCATTGACCAGATCTTCCGATACTAGCATCTCGATCTTTGAGATGTCTTCCAGCAATTTCCTTCCCCAAAGATCATCTCAATGGAACACCACATCAGTCTTGTGATCAGATCAAACCATATCAGCATCTTGGCCCATGGCATCAATTTTCCACGTCGATGATATCGCTCGGCAAGGGAATGTTTGTCTCGATGGTTGATATCACTAATTCTTCGTCCAAGTCTTACAGGACCAGCATATCGGCTCCTGGGATCGATGTCAGCATTTTTTTTTCAACCTAAAGCATCTCACTCGAGGACCACATCAATTCTAGGGTCAGATCTCATGACAGCAGCATATCAGTTCACGAAAATGTCCTCTGGCTACACTCACCACATCGTAATGATGACCACACATCTCAGCGGCACAGTTAGCAGTTCATTGATCAAGCTGTAAGATATCAGTACATTGATCATTGAGATCGTTGTTTTCTGATGAAACAGTCTTACAGT
>Ga0265797_10003610_pt1 | contig 24628 bp, 20 predicted proteins | sample P2T30metagenome_FD_192433 | JGI IMG/M metagenome (GOLD analysis project Ga0265797, IMG submission 192433) | Plant litter microbial communities from East Loma Ridge, Irvine, California - P2 T30 | ecosystem: Environmental > Terrestrial > Plant litter > Unclassified | place: USA: California... | reverse complement strand
TCCACTAACTGCCCCTTACTATCTTTCTTTATCCCCCATCCCCCTAGAAGGAAGGGTACGTCCCCTACCCTTCCCTCTGTAGCTACCCGAAGTTCTTTACGCTCCTCTGCCTACTACGGGCATGATAAGATAACGTGTCGAATTGTCTCTTCACCTTGCTTGCATTCGCAAAGAGCACTTTCGACTAAGCCGCCCCTCGAGAGGTATTGGTTCAATCGACAGTGTCCTGTTCTAGCCTGGATCAGGATCGCTGCTTGGTCTGATGTTAGCGACCCGTATAGCCGGAGTGTGTGTGTCCCTGGCAGGGCTTGGTCCATCTTCCACGTATATTGACCGGCAAGCCCCGAAGAGTCGAACGGGGTCGGATTATCACTCATGTCCCGATTTATCAAACGGATGACACCTTCAACCTCCCGCACCCTCTCTAGTACTGGCGCTGTTAGTCTACCCTCTTGACTCGACGCTGCCCGAGCTGCTTCGTCTGCTTCTTCGTTGCCTACAATCCCTTCGTATGCTGGCACCCATCTGAACCTAACATAGGTGTCCTTCCTGACTAGCCTAGCTATTACTTCTGAGATTCTGTACAAGAGCATCTTCTTAGACCCTGATACCTCCCCAAACTGTATGACCCGTAAAGCCTGTTGGCTATCCGAGAACAATACGATTTGTGTCTGTTGGAGGTGGCGATCAGCACATTCGAGTGCCGTAGCGATAGCTGCCAGTTCAGCTGCTAGTACTGAGCAAGTCTTAGCCCACCCTATCACCTCTTGTCGGGCGACATGGGTTTGAATACCGACCCTCTGGACTACCGTGACCGCTGCTAGCTTCTCTCATACCGATGCATCTGTGTAGAGACACATCGTGCATGCGGCTGCAGCCAATTCTGTTTCTCTTATTGCTTCTTCCCGACTCTGGATCTTAACCCTCCAGCTTAGATCCAGCCAGGGGGGTTGGGCCCAAGCTGGGTTCCCTAGCGGTAGGACTGAATCTCTCGGTCTCACTCTCTCTTTGCAGGCTGCTATCGTCGCGTTCAATGGTGAGACTTGCTAGCCACGTTCATTATCCGCGGGATCGCTTGCCGCACTGGTTTGTCGGTCGGGAGAGCTAGGACCTCCACTATGTGCTTTGTGACCTTTCGAAGTATACGTTCTATTGTTGATTCCAAGCAAGCCTCTGCCTCTAGGATCGGTAGGGCCACTCTCTTCCATGCCCGGGAGATCATCCTTGCTCCGAGCCGTTGTACTTTGTCGAGGGTATTCGTGAGCCTAAGAACTCCCTTTTTGCCTAAGCCGTACCAGGCGGAGGCTGCGTAGTCGAGTACTAGAGTCACACATACTCGGTACAGCTGCCTGAGCTAGGTGGGCCTCATGCCCTTTATAGCTTGTAGCGCCAAGCACGTCTGTGTTCCTTTCCGAACGACCCGAGTGATATGCTCGTCCATCCCTAGCTTCTTATCGAGTGTTAGTCCGAGGACCTTTACTGACTGCTGAGGATAAATCACGTTCCCCCCAAACCATACAGGCTTGGAATCGTCCTGCTGCCCTCGAAGCGTATTATGCTTGTTTTATCTGACTCGAATGTAGCCCCACTCTCTCTGGCCCACTGGCTTGCATGAGGAATGATCTGCTCCTGAAGAAGTCTGGCGGTTTCCTTCTCATCTGCACCTGTCACCCAGGCATTAAAAATGTCGACAAAGTCCAATGCCCCTCCCTTAGTATCAATCCTCCGGTCGACCAAGTCCGCGTTGTACCAAATGTAAAGTAACGGAGACAGCGGCGACCCTCGAGGGATTCCAGGGAAGTCAATCAACTTGACTTCCGACTCACACTTTCCTACTACCACTTTTGCTTTTCTACCAGTACAAAAGTCTGATATCCACCGGACAGCCTGCTCTGGTGCTCTTCTTTCTCTCAGTCTTCTGACGAGTACATCTGAGTGGACACCATTAAAGGCCCCTTTGACGTCGAATGAGATCAGAGTCAGAATCTTGTACTTCCTCCATGCCTGGTATATTCTTTCCACAAGGACGTTCAGCGCATGTTCGGCTGACCTTCTTGGCCTCCCTCCGAAATGGTTCGGTGGGAGTAAATGGAACTTTTCCGTAAGGTAGGACAGTCGTGCGGCTACGACTGCTTCGAGGCCTTTACTGATAGTCTGGAGTAGCGAAATCGGCCTGAAAGCCTTTGGAGCTGTGTAGTCGGCTTTTCCAGGCTTACGGATAGTAATGATCTTCGCTATCTTCCATGCCTTTGGCACATGCCCTAAATCAAGAGAGTTGGAGTAAAGCCAGAGGATGTGATCTCCTACTGCTGGCCACAGCTCTCTCCAGACCCTGAAGGTGATACCGTCGCTCCCTGGGCTCTTATCCGGACTGCTCCTGAAGATGGCCCGTTCAACTTCGTGCTTTGTAAGCAACGGCCAGGCTGGGTTCTCCCGCTGAGCGCTGTGCTGTCTCGACCTCTCCCTAGCTTGTACCGGGTCCGGCTGCTTAGGGAAGAAGGTGGACATCAGCACTCCCGCTTTCTCTTCGTCTGTGCAGTATTCATGCTCGCCGTCTTTGAGATTTGGGATGCTTGCCGTAGCATTTGCCCCTTTAGCGTATCTAGCAGCTTTCCAGATGTTTTTCGGGTCGTTAAGGAAGTCCTTCCAGTGTTGCTTCTTCTGTCGGTTGATCTCGTCATGGTATAATCTCCGCGTGGTCTGGGTTGCCTTCATTGCTTCTGTAACGTCTTCGCCCTGACGTCGCATGTTCGTTACGCGGTTCCGTTTCATCGTAAGGTCATCCCGTAGCATTGATAATTCTTTCGTCCACCATCGCTTAGCATAGGGAGACGCTTTTGCCCTAGGCACCTCCTCTTCTAGTACCGCCTCTACCTGGTCTGTAAAGGAAGATGCTGCGAAATCTAGCAACTCGGGTTTGACAATTCTGGATAGAACGCTGCTATCTCCGATCTTGTCGAGTATCTTCCTCTTGATTCGTTCCCAGTCGGTGCTTCTGTACAACCGTTTCCCTTGTGCTGGTGGCTCTATTGCTGATGCAAAGTCGACCTCGATCTCTATCGGCTTGTGGTCCGATCCGTGGTCCGGGCTGTGTGTCTTGCATTGTACCAAATCTGCTTGTATTGCCTTCGATCCAAGAACAAGGTCGACCGTCGATGTGATGTCTCTAGATTGATGTTCCTATGTGATTGTTCCAGCTGGAAGAAGGGAGTTCAGGCCCATCTCTTGTACGAAGTCGACGATTTGATCACCCTCGCCTCTCCGTTCCCTTGCTCTAGCTGGATGGTGCCCTCCCCATAGGACGTGGTATCTGTTGAGGTCTACACAAATCAGGACCTCGAGTTGTCCTGTTCCTGCCTGCCGTTGTGCTTTTCGTATTGTTGCTTCTACGGTCTCTAGTACCGCTTCGAGGTCTCGTTCCCTTCCGGCCTCTGTGTCTGCCGCCCTTGCTTCATAGCATGCTACTAGTAAGAGCTGTCTTTCCTTCAATTGTATTAGTGCGGCTGCTACGTCGTAGCTGTCCGCCGGGATCTGCGTAGCCTCACACCGGCTATTTACCCAGATCGCTGCTCTGAATGCAGGTCTCGCATGCCCGTCTGTTCTTAGGGTCGTCGGCTTGAATACTTCCCAGCGGTGGTCCTGTGCTATAGTAGGAGTGCCTGTTTGAGGGTGTCGGAAGATGTACGGCTCGACTACCGTTAACGCATCGAAGTCCTTGATGCTGTCATCGTTTAAGAGGCTCTGTTGGACTGCCGGCCTCTTTCCTACATTTAGATGGAGAATGCGTAGTCTATTCATTCGTGGGTTGGCTGCTACCGGCGTCGGCCATGTCGACCTCGCGTTCATTTCCTTCTGTCCGGTTCGCCGCTTGCGATCGTTGTCTTTCGCTAGCTTTTACGGTCTTTTGGATGCCTCTGTACTTCCAGTGACTTGGGTGGAGTTGGCATTCCCAGTCGAACACTGAATGTCCTTCCTTGCTGCACGCTGGACATTTCAGCTTAGTCGGCTGGGTGCAGTTTCTTCTAGAGTGCTGTCCTGAGCATAGAGCACACTTCGGAGCTGCCTTGCATGACGCCTGTTTGTGACCATACTTGTTGCAGTTGAAACAGGGCAGGTTGTCGTCTCTCTTCTCCCATTTTGAGCAGTAGGCTCCAGTAGCTCCAAAGATTGCCGTTCCCGAGCTAAGCAGGTATTCTGCCGCTAGTTTGTTCTTCAGCCAGATCACGAGTGATCCGACCTTCTTAGCAACATCGATCTTGCTAAGCCAGTAGACCTTCATTGCTGTGAAGTCGATACCTTCAGCTATGTTCTCTTTGCTGAATTCGTGGCATAGCGTCTGTCGGAATATCTTCCCGTCGTCGACTGCCCCATCCATCACAGCCAATTTTGCTACCATATCACATTTGACCGGGAACCATTCCTCCCCCTTTACTCTCGTGCCGGGTAGCTGTCCGGTAGCCCAGCCTGTGAACTTTCTCGCGTTCTCTGCTTGTTCCTTCTCCTGGAAAACAACATCGATCCTCTCCCCTGGTCCTGGTCGAAGGAAATGAATCTTTAGGCCTTCTGTGTTCTTTGACTTGTCGAGTCCCTGTTGTAGCTTCTGCTTTATAGCGACATAATCGGTCTTCTCCGCCTTCGTTCGCCCAGTGTCAAGGTTGACAGTCCGTTCGTCAGTGAAGGTGTGGCCTTGAGATTTGGCGCTATGTCCATGGCCTGCGGATGTTGTTAGGTGAGTTTTCTTGGTTCCTTGTTCTTGTCTTCCCTTTACTGCTTCACAATAAGTGGGTTTTTGTACACTCTTCTCAAGCATAGCCATTAGGGTAGCAATCGCCTGTTGCTGGCTCTGTGATTCCTTTGTAAGCTCCCTTACGAGCTCGGTTTGTTTTTCATACTGGGTTTGCTGGTCCTTCTAGGCTCCTATGAGCTGAACAACCACTTCGCAGAGAGCTGCGATCTAGTCGACTAGGCTCTGTTGGGCCTTTTGCTTCTGTTCCAACTTGCTAGTCGAGGCAAAAACCCTTGTTGGTTTTGTTGTCAGTAAGCTGCTATTGCCTGTTCTGCCTGCCTTTGCCTGCCGCCTTGTTACTATCGTCCATCCCCCTCTACCATCCTCTGCCCTCTCCCCTGCTTCTACGCTTGGTACGCTGGCACCAGTATCAGTAGGGTCCTTAGACCCTACAAACTCCACGCTCTGCTTTCCAATCTTACCTCCTCCCTTCTGGATCACAATACAGTCGCTTTCGTCGATATCAGTGTTCATGTCGTCCCTCTTACTAAGGACGTTGACTTTATACTACGAGTGTTTTGATTGTGAAGACTGAGCTGGTTTCGCACTATCGCACTGACAATCAACCCATACTGAAGTTTCTTACATATTGGTGGAATTTTCTCTCTGAGGTCTGCGGCAAGTCCTTTGACGAATCAGCAAACTCACTTGAAGAAGTAGATCGCCGAATGCTCAAATCCTTCTGGGCTCGTCCAAAATACCCTGCCGCTGTCCTTGAAGATAGTGTAGTTTTGAGAATTGTTGAAACCAGTACCGCAGCTGCTTTGGAAAGCTACATTCTGGGCATTGGCATCAACATCAACAGTGAGTGTGTTGCCGTCTGCGAAGGAACCTGCATAACGTTAGTATTTCTGCAATTGCTCTTAAGAGCCTTATCGCAGACTTGCCACTAGCAGTGTGTCCTTCCCAAGTAACATCTCCATTCGAATTCAAGTTGGAAGTGACCCTCACGAATGAATCCGGCGCTTTGAAACTTCCTGGGAGGCTTGAGAAGAGATCCCTATACCATGCTAAGCCGCCTTGTCTCTCGCCCGTTTGTGGGTTAAACAAATTGGTCAAATAACCACCGTTTGCTTATAGAAATTGTCAGAGGTGTTTGAGCTGGGGAGCGATAGCATTTCAATGCATGACTTACGCCCTGGCATGTCGGCAGTGTAGATGGAGTGATGAGGAAGTGATACAGTCCGAGTTGTTCAGAATCAGGGAGTGAGCTTAAGTGGCATTCGCTATCACGATGATTATGATCGACTCGTAGAAGAGAGGTAGGAGATCGAAGTCTTCTATATATCTGTCCAGCCATATCTACGTAATGTCGGCGGCGACTGCTAAGCTGACGTGAGGTGCGGGGTTTTCGTGATGCTATCAGATCCTATGCATGCCCAACGGCGAGGTTGGTGGGATGATCTAAGGGCTCGGACGCTGGCTTAAGCTAATATACTCATAGTGAGGTGAAGCTAAGCTACGTCTACCCTAAGCTACGTTCGCAATCCGTTCGCTCCAGATCAAGTTCTTGGCACATCCAAAGTAGCAAATAGATAGGGCAAGTCATATAGATCACTGGTGGACCACTACATAGCCTCCGTCAATGATTGGAAGAGGCTAAGGAGGTATCTGTTTCGCTAGTGCAGGATGGATTAGCGACTCTATGACGCAATCAGAAGAGAGGGTCATCAATTGACCGTCGAATGTGTGTCTCGACTGATGCTTACACCACACAGCTGAAGTGCTCTTATTGGATAAGTAGGCAGTTCCTTAGCATCAATGGGTACTTATCACAATAGAAGTAAGCTGCAGAAATACCCTGCATCTGTCAGCTTGCAAAACCTGGAGAAAGATTCCAATCGTTACGACGATCTTGTATTGAGTTTTTTCACGCTCAGTTTCAATATCGCCTGATCTCTGGCTCTCCCGAGATGCGGTAGGTGTGCGCACGTAATCAGGGAGACCTATGTCTGTATTAGATATGGTCCATTAGCATAGTAGCGTATTGTTACGTACACACGATATTATGCCAATGTGAAAGCAGGAGAAGCCGGACACTCGACGTATATTCCATCATTTCATCATGCACTATAAGTAGACTGAGTTGAGGCAAGCAATCACAGCACAGAAGCTGGGTTTTGTCAGTCACGCCATCGTCCAACGGTTACCACATGTCGCATTCTGCAGCCGCTCACATCCAGTCACACCATTGATACGTGTGGTCTGTAAAGGTCTCGTGAGCGTTGCGCCACATATTACGACACAGCCTTGTCCTCGTCAAGCTTCTCTTAGAGTAAGCTTCGTTCTTGGAGAGTCCATTTGAAAGTACACCCCCTGAAGTGTGTACTAGTTATGGCGAGCTGAGTCCGTCGTCTATAACAACCATCTCACCTACCTTTGACACTCGGCCCCTGAACATTATATGTCTTTGTTTGTTTGTTTGTTTGTTTGATTCAATCAGGCTATTCACGGTGACTATATGAGCCGTCCCTATAGAGTGACCTTGCTTGAAAAAGAGATTCACTGCCTTCGCTCATGAATGAGAGTGACGCGTACGTGTGTCGTGATCTGCGTTTGGTGCGGAAACACTATACACAAAGATACGGATGGGTGAATCAGCAGAAACGCGGAGGGGATGTCCGCACAAAACTGCTACATACGGGGAACAAAATCTGGACTCGGGATCGTGCCTGTCAGCGATTTTTTAAGGTCAACAGCTGGCAGAAATACTTTGAAGTGGCACACCAGCATATACTACAGCGAGTCTTGAAAGGCAGGAATCCCTAAAGACAAATTTCTTTCGTGAACAAGCGAACGATGTCCAACAGGCAGAGCGCGATGTTGCTGAGAATGCTGAGCGAGTGCATGGGTTCGATGACCATGTCTCTGCCGTAGTCCCTTGGCTGAGAGACAGGGATCGTGGACCATGTAAACGGTCTCAGGAAAGATGAGATCCGGACAGCTATTGCCGTCCCTCGACTGGGAGAGGAGAGCAATCCCCGCACGATTATGGACGTAATGGGATCACTCCTACAAGATGCTCACAGGCTGTGTTTCGACGGGCCTGACTGCATGCTGACCTACCAGTATCGAGTCGTCCTTAGCCGCTTCCAGCCTTTGCAAGTCGACTTGACGGGCAAGACCAGACCATTTGATCCGTACAAAGGGCCGAAGAGTCTTGCGATCTGCTTCGGAGTTGCGCATCGATTTGTCTCCTACTTCAGCAGAGTCGTGGCTCCCGATGAGTACCACTTCAGCCCAGTGATGAATCCGGACGACGATAGTGGAGAACAGAGGCCGGAGGACATTATCGACGCGACAGACGAACAGCTAGCAGTATGGCAAGATATCGACCGGATAGCACGGCAGAAACGTACGAAGGAGCAGAACGACGATAAAGACAATGACGACGACGATGACGAAGACAGTAACAACGAGTTGAAGGAACGGTTACTGGAATTATGGAAACTTCTCATCTGCCACACGACTGGCGCTCGCCGGAATAGTCGCCTCTGTTGAGCTTCTGTGCCATGCTAAGCATCAAGCCGTCAACAAAGAGCTGGATTGAACCCGGCAACTTCAACAACAGTCTTTCGGCTATGATCTGGGTTGTACAACTGCTGGTGGTTTACGACAGCACTTTGAAGGAAAAACAGGGCTACGGGGAGACACCCAAGCTGGTGAAGGCCTACTGCGACCAGTAACTCCGGCAAGATATGGAGACGCCGACGGGAGAGATCCTCAGATGCTGTTTGTTGTTGTTCAGGGTATCGGGTGCAAGCGTCGGCACCCATGAAGCGTCTTGGGACGAGAGCGAGGAAGTTTTTACCTACGAAGACACTGAGCTGCGTATGGATCAGATCCCATCTTTGCTTCCTTCTGAGTAGCAGAGGTGCTGTCGGCTCCTTTACGACGATCGGATGCTGGGTCTGAAGGGTCTTCGCCGAATGAGCCCTCGGTTCCTCAAAGATGGGATTAACATCGAGACCTTCCGTTGGAACTTCGCCCAACACAGAGATAACGCGAAGGCTCTCCATGGTACAGGGAGCCCTTTGACGGAAGCGATCTAACGATCCGACCAATCATGCTGAGTCTTTCTCGTCGAGAACAGTCAATCACCAGGCGGATGGGTATGGAGAGAAAGCGCGATGGCTAGTCACGAAGCCACTATACAAGAGTTTCTGAAGCGACTAAGCGTTCTCAGCAGAGGTAAGATGACATAGACCGGCTAAAGGAGGAAGGTTGGGGTGGAACGGAGGCTGAGAAAGAGGCAGTTAGCGTTGTAGAGGGTATGCATGACATGGTCCCCAGGCTGCTTTGTCTCCAAGACTATGGTGGGCCAACGAGTCCAGGATCTTGCACATGAAGACGTTTGGCATGAAGTTCAGGGTCAAAGAGAAAGCAGGGGCTCGGATCACTTGGATGAACAGGTGTGAGCAGATCTGCATCGATGAGATTAGCTTCAACATGGGAGATCTGAGAGACGCGCTAAGCGGGCTGTGGGAAAAGTGTCAAAACAGGCTCACGAAACAGCCGTGCAGGCACCCATCCCGTACGATATGATCCTCTCGTTCTGCAGATGGACTTGCTCGGTGTCAGTGGCATGTCTCATACATGGAGAGATTCTACCCCACTTCCTCGCTTCGCACATGACCATGAACACGATCTCGCTTATGTGAGATGACGATCGAGCGGCACAACACACGCGCGCGTAAGGGACGCATTGCAATCGATGGGCAACTTGCGAGCCCTCAAGTAGGGTAGAGGATCATCAGACACTGTCATGGACCTGAGCTAGGCCTCGCCGGCTAACATGACGATTGAACATACTGTACATAGAATGCATTGTCACTTCTAGTGGCGAACGCTGTCGAGCGCTAAGAAAATGGAGAACGATGAGGGGAAACGCAGGTTTATTATGGCTTATCCCGGAAGCACGCCAGTGCATTATGAATGCAGGGCCATTCCAATCTCGCTCTGCTGCGGCAGAGAACGCGCGAGTGGTCGGCCCGATATTCTTGCAGCCGGAGCTCGGTCTGGGGTAGTACAACACTTCAACTCATGGCCGAAGCTTTGCCGCCACCCTTGATCCTAGCACACTGATGCCATGCGATGCGGGCTTATGCTAAGTCACTTGAATCCTGCGTACTACCACAGATGCGCATGAATCCCATGGTGGAGGACGCATTGACCAATACCAAAATGACCTTACTGCCAGAGAATGCCTACTACCCTTCTGTTTGAGTGTCCGGATGCAGTGCCACGTGCACGTCACACATCTGGTACCAGGATCACCAAACTGGAGCGACCAAGCCACTCGTCTTGGGAGCTTCCCTTGCTACCTCTATCCCGTGGCTGTTGACCCTTCATCCTTAGGGGTCGATGGCAGCCTCATGAGCAGTTGCGCGCATAGACATAAGACAAAACGACTAATTCAACGACTTGAGCGCCGACGAGACTGTGGTAAACTAGCAAATACGCTGGCAATAGAATCAAACTTCGAGTCCTTAGTTCGCATCGGGATCTCTTGTTAACATAGCCGTTCATAGACGTGAGACACGAAATCGCCATAGCTATCGCACTGGCATCCCCAGGAATTTCCGGTTCAAAGATGATCGACTTCCATATGCAGCTTGTCGTATGTGCTTATGACCCTGGACGCTGATGTCTCTCGTGCCCTGCTTCAGGTACTGCTCCCTTGCAAGGTCATTAATTATGCAGTAGCTTCATTCGCGACAGGTCATGACTTATATCACAATGATGCAACTAACCCGACCAGATGGACACTCAAGATGTCCGATTGGTGACCTTCTATTTGAACATGGACATAAGTCTTCTTAAGACATACTCAGCCCATCTCATCCTAGAGTGATGACCTTCGCTAATTCGAGGAACATGCATGCTCTGAACGGAGATGATCGCGCAACCACCTTGATTTCTCATCCTCACTTGACACCATGGCATCGAGAACTGCAAGCGTTGATAGTCAGTCTTTCACTAAACGCTGATAAAGCTTCTGCTGATAGCAAGCAGAAGTTGTCCGTACGGGAACTGGAAGCTTGCTTGAGTCGCAGGGAAATTCGACAACACGGACCAGACGACTTTTTCCAGATCATAGTATGCAGTCTCGTGTCTCAAAACTTGAGCAAGATAGATTCTGACCAGATTCCCAAAAGTATTCCGCCTTCACGATACACCTTGACTGGAGCCGGACAGAGCAAGTCGTAGACATCATATCTCTGTCACGGTGCCTTCTGAAACAGGACGAAGTGAGGGATATTTTCTCATGCGCAATTAGCTACAACATGATTATCTGCACGGCGACTTTTGCTGCGCATCTATCCAGCGTTTGGGGCGATCAAAGCATTGAATGCAGACGCGCACGGATGGACGACCTTTGCTTCGATCGAGCGGAGGCTTTTCTAGGGATCTGGGAGGAGCACGTGTATCCTGTTCTGAGAGCGGTGGAAAACGAATCTTGGGCAGAGATTTGGAGAGGCGGTCATATTACTAACGACGCTATATGAATGTGATCTCTCTTTGCTTGCATGCTCCTACAATCACAACTAAGCTCTAATCTCTAGCGCAGAATTCCATCTCGGAGATTCTATTTATACAGGTGTATCTCGTCTCTGATGTTCATCCGCATTGTCTCTGTCAATCTCACAACTGACGTCTTTGTCATCATATGCGATTGTCTCGAAGGGCTGAGATGGTACTAGCGACAAGCAGCGCAAGCATCATTAGCGTGCGCGACCGGAGGAAATTCCTTCCGAGGACTCGATAGGGGCTTGCCGCTCTGGCGTAACGGTCACTAATAGCTGCCGTCGGCATACAGATAGATACAGGTTGTCCCGTTCCCCGCAGCGAACCTAGCGTGTCTTATTTTGACTTCACCGACGGTAATTTGTCGTCCCATGCAAGATGACGGTCAAGGAGAATAGCTAACGACAACGAAAATTACACTGATAATGGGGCATTCTAGGCACATGAGCTTACCGCAAGTCGTTTCTTAGGTTGTTACCGGAGCTCAGATAGACATGAGGTTCAGCGGACACGTGACGGCCATGCCAGCTGGCGAAGCCAGCATACCCACGGTCCCCTCTTGGCGCGCAGCCTGCGTACTTCGTACGAGGCTCAGGCGCCCCGATTGCTGAGAAGCAGCAATCAGTTCTGTCCTTAGCCAATTGTTTGGTAGAGGTGTTCTATACGCTGCGAGATACCTTTTAGATAGGCTATCCTGTATCATAGGTGCAGACAGAGCTGGAGAAGCTGATCAATCTATGCCTTAATTTCGGCTTATTGCGACTCGTCTGTTAGATAGGCGCACCGTATAGAGTGCGGACCGCTCACGTCCCCACAGTGCGGGGAATGCACGATGCTGTATCTACACTTAGCACCTCTCAACGACATGCCGCGGACCGGTATTGATGCGGTATTAGAGTCTTGCATATACGGCCCCTGGAGTTGCGACCATAGCCTGCAATTCTCAGGTGAAGCCAATCATATGAGAAGTGACTTGTAAGCACACTGGCGATCGTGACGGCCCAGAGCTCAACGACACGTGCTAGTCAAGCTTTGAAATTGCGATACGTAGATGTAAAGCATGCTTGCCACGCGACAAGACGGCCGGTTTCGCTGCTGCAGCTTACGTCAGGGACCAGGTTGAAAAGGCACTTCGGGACACGTCAGTCTACTACTGATCGTATTCCACACCAAAGATTCTACCCGAACTAACAACTGCCCTAGCCGTCAAAGACGGCTCTTGCATGATGCCCTGCTTCGGCTGAGATGCAACAAAGAAAACTCAGTTGAGGGGACATGCAGCTCGTGTGGCGTATAGAGGTGACTTATAAAATGCTACGCTCGTCTTTGTGTCATTCGCACATACTCAGTACTTCACAAATATCAGTCTGACTTGCGCTATCTCCTACTCGCACGAGCTGCAGGAAGCAACATACCCAGCCTTGTCCCTGGAAAAAGCCTGCGGCGATATGTGAGTAGTCCCTGAGGGTATCTCTATGGATGCCTCCCGGCCGGTGAACCTGAAAAGATGCTCCCCTACCAACAGAGTATCGGGCTAACGCTTCTAGAAGTCAGGAATCCTCCGAACCGAGAGCTAAGTCATCTGGACCAAGATAGCTTTCAAACCCGACACACTTTCCGGCAATCACTAGAATCCTAGATCCACGAATCGTGCTCGACCACGAAAACCATGACCTCAACTACTAGCAGTCAAGACAACAGTTATACCTCTGCGGAAGCGAGTCACGAGGAGCAGTCGTCTCATCTCTCCGAAGTTCGCTGTCACCTCCGCGACGCTGATAGAAGCACTAAGTTCGTTATGCAGAAAGCAGGTAAAAGTCAGGTAGCGAGGGTCCCATATCTGGTTACATTTGAACCAGAGGGATTCGTTCGAGTCGACAGTTCTGTAACTGCACTGACGCACAAGCTGAGGACGATACGAGCTATTAAGGGTTTGCATTGGCATTTAGGCGAGGTACGATGTCTAGCACGATTTGAAGATTCGAAGCTTTCTATACATGATTTTGAGAAGCTTACAAATGACAAGCTACCGGTACATACCTACGCATATAGGGTGCGACCTTGCAAATGCTACGTTAATGTGGCTTAGCGGCCCTAGTGGATCGCCATCGAGGAAGCTGATGTGGCAATGTTGAACTCTTTGTTTCGTCGGGTAGAACACAGGCTTGGTCAGATTCCCCTACCAGAGCGTGACTTTTGGTGGCGCGTGGAGAATAGGGAGGTAATCTTGGATTACTCGTCAGCATATCACCTCTGCTTAGTGGATCATTGTACATTATGCAGAGAACCCAGCATTGTCGAGCAAGGATTTTGAGAGTATTGGGATAGATGAAGTCTCCATTTTATATCTAATGCTATTCTGTGTTATGAATCGCTCATCACTACCTCCACGATTTGGTACAGGTGTTTGTTAGATGTTTGAAGTTTGTTACATGACAGGGACCCGTCGCCCGCGACGCTCGAGTGGACATGCTACAGTAGCACGCATGCATAAGTCATGGGACTGATAGGGGTGTGTTCGGTTTTCGTCACTAGTAACCCTTATGAGGAATAGTCGCGTGTCCCGTGTCAATGTCAAGATGGTGGGTTGAAGTAAGTGATGATAGTAACAATGATATGGTAAACTGATTTGAGCGTGAAGCTCCTATCTATCTAGGTAAAACCTGTTCGTTATATACCTTTCTCTTGAGCAACGTTCGTTCGTTGAGGGGAACTCCTGGAGTAAGTGGGGCTTGTCCGTAGGATCGTAACAAAGTGATCCCCAGGAATCGTGACATAGTGAGATAGTCCATGTTTCAGACCGTTTCATACTACGATAGAACCTGTTGATCTGATGTAGGCAGACTTACGTCTCGGGAGAGTTTTGTGATAACGCCCAGTCGTCCGGCGTCAGACGAGCCGGCGCGTTACAAACTTACAGAGCATGAGTCATGTGTCCCGCAGACTGCTCTGCTGCAGTCTGCTCTGTTACTCTGAATGCTCTGCTGCTCGTGGATACAGAGCAGATCGCAGAAGCGAACGAGTCTCCTTAGTATATAGTATAGCTAGTTTCCATCTCTCATAGGGCCTCGTATTCAACTCATGCATCGAAGTCAGTGATTACGACGGACGATGTTCACTGTGCCAAACACTTCTCCTCTCGTCTTTTCCAACCCTTGGTGTGACCCGAACTAGACCTAGCAGCTTCCGCTACACCATACTGATTGCATGCAGTGTGCATGCGGACTCGTTCTTTCCGTCTCGCCTATATGTAGACTTCATCTCATGGAGTATATGTTCTAGTGTTTTCCCCTTGCATACAGTATGACCCCTGCCCTTGAGGTCTCCGCAGGTTTGCTGTCTCTCCAAGTTACACGGCAGAGACGTGCCCTATACGCTTAGTGGTACCTTGCGATGCGTCGCGTACCCCTTGCGACGAATCTAGAGTGAGGTAGACATGAGTCTAAGTCTCAACACCCGTGATTTCGCATTTTTCATATGTAACTTATCTCACACCACTGAGGCTAAGGTATTCTGTTTCCATTACGTTGAACTCTTGCAGCTGGCGGGCATCCGCCGATACTTTGGTGGTAAATATACCAGGAAGATCAGTTATTTCACGAATCATCCCAAAATAGGATCTCGGGTGCGACAAGATAGGCAGCTATCCTTTACGTACCCGTGCCGTGCGCTAGCGGTGACCCGGTACACTGTACATCACGAAGACCAGGGTACGTTGCCAACGTGAAGACTGACATGGTATGCATAGTTAACGCTAGCGCCTACAGCCTGCCCCCCAACCTCTTTATAACGTTAGCCGGCGTGTTGTCGCGGAAGATTCATTTATATAACAGATAAGCACCGGCCAGCCCCGGTCGTCATTGTACCTACCGCCTCACCAACACTACAACATACTAGCTCCGTCCGTACTAGATAGAGAGACTGACTTGACGGCGATGCATTACCACCGCTCACTCCATTAGGATTACCCTACCGCTCATGAACATGCCGTACACCTTACCGTTAGCGGCTAGCCAAGAAAACGCATCGCAGTTGCGGTAAGTGCAAAATCTGTCCCGTACGAAGACTTTTAATGCCGATATCTATGAAACACAGTGTGCGCGATTCCGACGACGCAAGATCAAGTGCTCTGGAGACCCAGGTGATAGGACTGGTTGCCAAGCGTGTAGGGCATCCGGAGCAAGACGTGACGATTACGTGTTTCGTAGGGTGGCTATACACACGCATCCCTTCGTAAAAATGACACAACTCTGACTATGACAACAGGTGCAATCACGAGACTTGGAAGTCATGCTTCCTATTGACAACGGCACCGATCCACGGTCGCGTGAAAACGACGGAACTCCACATGTGGGTCATTCCACACTATTCCATCTAGCGTACGACCGCCCACCTATGCTGCAATCTTGCACTACCCTCCCAGCTCCAACCTCCTCTGTCTCCTGCGAGCAAAGATGGTACTCTACATACTCGTCCTCGCTAGCGCATATACCTCTGGAGCGGCGTTCACCGCCTATTCTCTGCTCTTCCGCCCACCCACACGAGCAACTGTGTGCCTACGCACCTCCGAAGCTTTGACCAATCGATCCTAAGGGTAAATACAGCTCTACACCGTTGACAACTCCATACACAACCTACAACAATGCGCCCGTGATGATTGCGTCTGGCATATCATCAACCTCAATAGGACTCGACGAAATGACGGCGCTCAGACTTCCGGACTCATAGGACGAGAAAGACAAATGGGGAATCGAGCTCTTAGATTGGACACAGCTGGCTGACTTTTCCTAAGAGCCTTTCTGCATGGACCTTATATAGTCAGAAAGGTTGAACGTAAGCTTCGGCCTCAGCTTCCCGGGTGTATTATTGATAGACTTCTTCTCCGTCTTCATATTGATATTGATACAGAAATACTGAGCAACGTGTATTGTCTATCGCGAATTAGTAAAGCCTGCATTAGAGTCGCCTAACACCGTGTAAGGATGAGTGACTACATCGGCTTTACATCCCCCGTATGATGTAATTCGGTGTGATGCAGTGTTACGGCTGTTTGCGTTTCACGTATGCAAATACCCGGAACAGGGGACATACATAAGCACCAGATGGCCCATGGCCAATGAAATTTCATCACTAAATATGCAGCTGCATATTCGATCGAAAGCTTCGGTGCCATCGAGGTAATTCTGCATGCCGACGTTCTCCGAACACCTACAGTATCCCATGACCCTTTTTCAGTGGGTTCAACGCCACGGAACTAGGATCCGTATCCCCGGATTCCGCTTCGTCTGCCGACAAGGTGGTGTCAGCTCCCGTCGACGTTGTGTAATCATACTGTGCCGCTCAAAATGCAGCCCCGCACTACCCAAGTAGTGTACCTGCATCAACCAGTCCCTTACTGCATTCACGCGAACTCGATTAGTAGCGCGATCATGTCATCGTTACCGCAAACAATGTCTGATTATAGAAACAGTCTACAAGCAGAAGGCGCTAGATCCTGTATCTCTCTTCTTGCGAACGATGAGCTACGACAAGGTGAATCGGTTCAGGGCTGCATGCATCATATGTCGTCCTAGGATATCTATTGCACATGTTTACTTGAAAGGAACCGTCACGCGTGTAAGAAAGCCGCGTAGTCTTCTCATACGTTCAATGTCGGCCGCTTCTATTTCTGTTCAGATCAATGACCTATCGACCTTACAGAAGAGTAGGAAGGCACGGAAGTGACTAGTACGCGACAGGTGTCAACAAGATATGAGTGTCCATTTCAGATCCCTTTAGTTCATTGCCCTAATGTGAGTCTCTTAGCTACGCAATCAACATACATTCCCATCAACGATCCTCCGTCGTGCAAAAGTTGATGGAACGACGGCAAGAGTACAAGATTCTCTGTGTTATTTGCAGCAAAACGAACACAAAGCTCCTGCAACGTAACCATTTGCAGGCTCTGGCTGGCTTGGCCTTCGGTGCACCACCCTTATCTTTCCGGTGTGTGCTCAAAGACGAATCTCAACAGTCCGGGGATGTCCGCCGAAGAATTGGGTGCGTGCTCGTAATGGACGAAGGATCTGTTCAAGCGATCACTGCAGAGCTTTTACATAGGTTCTACACCGTACTTCTCCGCTAGCACGTAAAGCTTCGCATGGCAGAGGAAGAAGGCCGTGTAGTCGCTCCCGTCGGCGCTATCGTGATGATCTAACAATGAGGAAGTTGGTAAAGGCGACACTACAGCGACTTTGAAATCCGGCTGTGGAAGTTGCGGAGTTGGGCGGTCACGTCGGATCGACGTGGCAGAGTCTCTTTGTCTTATCCTTTTCTTCTCTTTCTTGCTCATACCAAATGCTACCCGCTCATCAAAATCGGCGGGCTCCTCTATTGCTGGTGGTGCGTCAGGTGGCGGATCCGACTCCAGTCCCATTACAATCTCTTGGGCAAACCATCCCTCTTTACCAAGGTCGGTCTCAACGTGTTGAGTGGCTCTCAGAGCCTCCTGGTTCCGCAACAGTTTGGCCGCATTGTAGTCGCCAGTATACAGGAACTCTACGAAGCGGGCGAATGTGGCTTCGTCGACATCTGGTATAGATGCAAGTTTCTCACTTGAGTCTCGCCTACCATTCTTGACAAGAGCAGAGAGCGCTGGTGATGTCCTGGATACGAGGGACTTGTGCGCCGCAAGTCGTTGAAAGCCGACCTCAAACTCGAAAAACCAAGCACAAAATACCCTGCGTCTCACTTGTCAGTTATGAAACACATCGAACGAATGTCGACTCACTCAAAGTTTGACTCTGCCACCCCAGGCGCTGTGTTAGTTTAAGTGGCTTGTGAGCTGGGAAATGGGTTGCAGTCGATGCTTTCCCATGGAAAACAGACCGATGTAAAGACAGCCCTGCAGTTGCTGATCTGTAGTTCGGATACCTGATGGTGATGTGTCATCTCGCGATTGGTGCTAGAGACTTTCCGAAAGGGAGGAGTGGATTACGTTTCGTGACGTGTCTTTGCATAAGCGAGTATGCAGTGAGAATTCACCATGTTGTCATCATGCAGTACGTCGAGCAAATTAGTGCTTGATGAAGATCGCCTTAAAAAAAAGCTGTTGCAAAAGTCGCGTGAATACAGACGCTGAGAAACGGACATGACTTATGTAAGCACAAGAGAGCAATCACGAGAAGGTGGCGACGAGCCCGCGGTTTCAGAGTCGCGGCTTCTTGGTACAGTGCTGTGGATGCAACGGCCAACGTGGCGGCGAGCTCAAAGACTGTTCACTCGAACGGCGGAGGCATCGAAGTGGACGGACGGCCTATTGAGCAGTGTTAGGCTCGCAATCGTATCAAAGTGCTGGATGCTAGCTCACGCGGGTCTGGTGCCTTGATCTTGTTGCCGGACCGTCATCGAAATAGCATGCTCGTCTTTGCTCAAGTCTCGCAATCTTTTCAGTTATGAACAGTATTGTAGAATGGCCATGATGCCGGCTGGCGATGAGACTGAGCGAGTTGCGGAATGTGGTCAATGCACAGGCTAATGCACTGGCTGTGTAGGTGTTGGACAGAGGCCGGCATGAGCATGCTATGTCAAGTGGGATCGGGAAAATTTGAAAAGCTGAAATGAAGGTGCAGAAAGGTTCTACGCGAGAGAAATAGAGTTAAACAAGTACTAAGGATACTTTGTGAACAGATCGCTCTGTACCACACTGCGCGACTGAATGTGGCTTCCCGACGATGTGCGAAGAGGGCGCTCGTTTGACTGGGCCAGACGCCAGCACTAACACCAACCCTAACCCTATGTGATAATCGGAGGAGGACTCCAAGGAGGATCTCAAGCATAACGATCCACTGCCGGCGAAGGACAACTAAGAAGGCGACTCTGGGAAGTTAGTTTGCGGCTTGGGGGTCATTGTCGTTTGCTCTGCCTTAAGACCTAAGTCATATAGCCAAAAGATTCGAGTCTCAGTTCTTCCAAGTCTCAAATCGTTTCAAGGCTACCTCAAAACAATGTCCATACACTAATGCGATGTTTATTGTCCTTCTAATTTCCTGCTGCTTACCCTATCCTAGTGCTCTCCTACACTACAATCTAGATGTCGGAGTCCTTACAAGTACCTATTCTATAGGCGGTGCGTACTACGCTTCCGTAAGGCTTGATATTGTGTATAGATATTATCTGCCTAGCTTTCATAGACTACTAGAAGTGCGACTTCATCTCGAGTCTGTAAGTACGCGCTTAGCTTGGTAGTCACTCTCTGCCGTTTGCCCCTAAACAATACGCCTAAGAGAGTCGTAAGGCTGACGATAACGTTATTTATCGAGTATCGTATATCTTGCGCGATACCTGCCGGTAGCTATTAAGCAGGGAAGATCTGTTATGATTATATGTCTACGCTAGCATGACCTATATCTATCCGAAAGATCTTATACTAAAGGCTTAAAACAAGATTCAAGGGGCGATATCATAGACTAGGAAGGTTAAGGAAGGCTATATACCGATTATGACGTTTAGCAAAGCAAGGCACGAGAGACTATTTCCTTAAACGAGAAAAATGGAGCTTAGTCGTTTCGCGGTCGCCTATGGTGCGATCTACAATATTTTAAGTTAGAGAGAGTTTATTACATCGAGACTCGGTAAGAGCAATAGTGTCTCCCACCGCTAGACTCTTAACTTCGAGGGACTCCTCCGCTTGATTAGAGCATTCCTATATGCAAAAGACAGCAAGCACGGGAATAAGGTGAGCATGGTTATTAAAGAGATACTATAGTAAATAGATAAGTTAAATTCGCTCGCCCGTAAGCGTCGCGAATGTTACTAGTCACGTGCGTGAGCTATATGTGCCCTATAAGCGCCGCTAGCTAAGCCTAAGGCTAGCGTATCGGGGATTGCTATACGGACTATTAGTCCTAGACACACGATCCGTACGTTTAGCGTTAAGCTAGGGCCTTCCTTCGGGTATAGGCGACCGCCGAAACATTGCCCTATAAAGGGACAGACTTCGCCGCGACTTATGTTACTTTCACTAGACTCCCTAAATATGACTTCGGAGGGGTCATTGTCGGTACCTCTCGCCTTGTCATTATTAAGCTAGAGAAGCATTACTATATTCACTTTTACTAAAGCTTTCTACCTTAACTTCCTACGCTATACCGACGAAGCGCAGAGGCGTAGAGTGTGTTATAACTATCGCGGTAAGATACTAAATATCTCTAAATTCATAGACATTCTTACCGCCGCTTTTAATGATGCCTTTCCCCGGTCTTTGCGGGACTCTACTATAGAGAGACATAAGAAGGCGTAGACTGAGTTTGCCGGCCTCGTATAGCGGTTAAAGAAGTCGTACGACCGTAAAGCGTAACGACTCTAACACCAGACATATGTTGTTTCAATCTAGGGTAAGGCCGTCTTCGAATACTATAGCTAGCATAGACTGCTACTAGATTCCATCAGATAGCTCTATAGCGTAGTATGCTTACTACGGTAGTAGAGCTCTACGGTTAAGTCGATAAATGAAGTCCTACTGGAACGCCACGAACGTCGAGTGGCTTAGAACTAGAATAGATCAAATCTGATCGGCGAACACCCTCCTAACTCTAAGATCCAGGACTGTCGATCGCCTGTAGAACGGCAAGATATTTAGGCTATCCTTATACGACTAGAGAGTAGTACCCTCTCAGAACATCCTCGTATAGACTAGAGTGAGGATAGAGTATATACTATCGGCGGAACACCGATCCGGAACTATAGCCTCGAGCGGGACGACTTTAGTATGATCGTACCTTAAGGCGCCCTAGGCGTCGTCTCGAAGTCACTAAGCCCGACTATTTAAGCTAGTAAGCGCCGTAAACTAACGAAGGATCCTTACGGCAGCTTAGACGAGTTAGAGGATCTACTAGTAACTCTTTCGTCGTAGCAGTGTAGTCCTATACCATCATATACGATAGACTTAGAAATGACCGACTTCGAAGAAGGTAGCAATGATAGTTTGACTAGTATAGAGTCCGACCGTGATGTACCAAACTTTAAGGGTAACGATCTTCCGCAGGATAGCAGGAATAACACTAAGATCCTAACTTCGGACATCTCGGCTAAGGTAAGTATATCTGCTTTCTAGCGGATGAAAAGGCCGTACGTTAATCATAATGTACGAAGAGACACCCTACGAGGCTCACGTGCGGGATCTCTCGAGTGGAACTACCACATGATTAAGGACCCGAATAGAGACAGAGATCTCGATTTTTCCTTAGAGATTGACACGTCGGCAGAAATACAGAAAGGCGACTTTGGAAGAGACGATAAGACTCCGACATCGAACCCTTCGCTAACGCGCCACGAAGGATCCCCTCGATCGTCATGTCGAGATAGCAGCCCCGGAAGTCCGGACTCGATATTCGACTCTAGCTACTAAAGATCGTCTAGCGAAATTCCAAGGCCGCCAAAGCACTTCCCCCTCTCGCAAAACGTTAAAGATTTTTCTCATTTAGCGTCTCCTGAGAGCTCACCAGTGGTGATCGCTGCAATCCAAGATTCTCATCTTAGTATCGTGGGCGAATCAGGGCCTTTGGTTCTCTAACCGTCTAGCTTGAATATCGAGATCCAAATTCTGCGAGATGGAGTTATAGAAGAAGAAACGCGTATAGAGGTTGAGGCTGGAAATGAAATTCATCAACCTAGCAACGTTATAGCATCGAGTCCGGTAACACAAACCCATAACGAAGAAGAGTCCGACCACGATCGAGTTGTGTAGGGCACTAACCCTAACCAAGTAATGACTAGGGATATACTACTAGATTCCGAAACCTATTCGCTGCCGACCCTAATTAGTCGATTTATTCCCGGTTCTGCGTATCACCTACTAAACCGACACTATACAGATACGACCGTAGAGAACGATAGCACGATCATAGGTCGCATAGCCTCTTACTACGCCGGTCAACTTCGAGACGAGCTTGATACCGCTCGAGAGCACTATAAACATCGCAGTATACGAACGCATAACGAACTTAAAGTGAAATAGCTAGAGAACACGCGATAGGCGAACGTTTATGATGTTCCTATCGACGCTAGTCCTGCGCTTACACTTCTACTCGGTACTAATGTCTAGTACATATAATAGAACACCTTCCGCGAACGCGCCGATGCTAGTAAGATATTCTCCAGGCTAGTAGTCATTAAGCAAAAGTTCTAAGATAGCGGTATATATAAGTTGTAAGACTATCTAGCGCTACTGAAAGAGAGATATCCGCATTAAGCTCTCGATATATAAGATAGTGGCACCGGCAGATATCTAAACATGAAGATTCAAGACTTTTAGGCGGCGATATCTAGAAACGAAAGTAGCCCTAAAAAGCTAGCGGGAATGTCTAACGCTATCAACCTGCGAAAGATTGCGAAGGCGGACGCGCTACTACTAACTCGCTTAAAGCGGTTTCGTCTTTTAGAAACTCTCCTCGATCGAGCGTTAGATCTTACTCCTAGAAAACGCTCTTACCGTAACGCGGACGACATCTCCGATTGCCTCGGCTTCGATCTCCTCGGCTTTAAAGGAGCATTTACTCGCCCTTACGTAGACGCACTTATAGGCACTTAGACACGATGTCTCTTTAGAATAAAGGCTTAGATATTTACACTAAACATAAGTAAAAAAGACTAGCACGACTTTACTTAAGAGGGTCCGAGCTAGTCACCCGCTAAGAAAGGACGAGTTGTTATCTTAGAAAGAGACGATATCTTACTTATGCCGCTAGGTTCGCGTATGCTCTATACTATCTTCACTCTCGAACTAAGCTTAATAGAAGGGGGTATACTATAGGATAAATACAATATTCTATCTCTACTCGATGAGCTACTATAGGTAGCGTAGAACTAGATCTATATAAACGAGGCGATCGCCTATCAGCTCCCGAGCATTATGAACGCCTTAGAGGGATAGCTATAAGAGGGTTTATCCTAGTTATCTGCTATTAAGAGCATCCCAGATTATGTAGCTTACGTATAACGTAGGATAAGAAGCTTACGGGACCTTAGCTACAAGTGTGCAAATAGGTACGTTAGCAGTCGTTGTTAGTATATAGTATAGAGTCGTCGGTGTATAGCTTAGTGTCTTAAACACCCCGCCTTACCTGGAAGTATGAATAGCCGAGATCATGACTATATAATAGAGTGAAATATAGGAGTAACGTAACTTATTGTCTTGTTTAACGAAGCGCGAGGTTCCTCTTTTCGAGAACTTTCTTAGTATTTATAACACTAGCCCTAGCCTTAATTATGTTAGGGTATTAGTAGCCTAGCAGCTATACCTTCGCTAACCCTACCTTAACCCTAGCCCCTCTACCTTACTTAACCTTCCTTCCGCCTACTAGACGTTCCTTACCCTCGTCTATAATCATAACGAACTCTTAAGCCCTAAGCCTACCTCTTTGTTAAGTAGTCCCTTAATTAGTAGAAAATGTGTAATACTATGTCGCTAGGGATATACTACCCTCCTCCTCTACTATTAGCACATATGCCGACTATATTAAGCCGCACTTTATACGGGTTACGGAGATAGGTAATGTAATAGCGGAATAGTGGAGATATCCTAGCTTATCTTCATACTAGACTCGTGGCTAGCTTATAACCTTTTTATAGAAGCTACCGTTCTTACTATTACTCCATTTCTTAGGGGACACGGTTAAATAGTCTAAGGCTATTAATATATATTTTTAGAAGTACCTTCGATAGCTAATCTTATGAACCATGATATCTAACTTTAATCCGGCGACACTACTAGGACCTCTTAAATAGCTTCCGCGACCTCTTTATAGATATATGTTCCGGGCTAAGCTAGCTACTCTACGAAAAAGTCGGCTTCGTATATCCGCGTTATTTCGTTAACGAAGTAACGGTAGTAACTACTAGTAGGAGAAATACCGATATCTAGTCGGACGCTAATCTCTAAGGATTCGTAGCTACTTAACTAGTCGGGTCTCTTTCTTAGAGCATTAAATATATATAAAGTAAAACCTTCGAGCTCCTTAAGGTCGACGCTATTATGTCCTTAAGGTTTCCGCTACTAAGCAGAATTAGGGTGTAGTATAGTCACTACCAGTTCCTTATTAGGGAGTTCGAGCGTATATATAATGTCCATAACTACCCCTCTCCGTTTACGTAATGCCGAGACATCTTCTCTCGTTATCACGAAGACTCGAAATTCCCCTAGCGATACTAAGTCTTCTACGAATTCTTGATAAAACTATCGTCCGATACTCTAACATGTTCGTCGTTTACTTATCCTACGCCGCCTAGAAAGACACTATAGGTGCTTCGAGACATCATACGCCGTTAGACGTAGTA
>Ga0265797_10003609_pt1 | contig 24636 bp, 24 predicted proteins | sample P2T30metagenome_FD_192433 | JGI IMG/M metagenome (GOLD analysis project Ga0265797, IMG submission 192433) | Plant litter microbial communities from East Loma Ridge, Irvine, California - P2 T30 | ecosystem: Environmental > Terrestrial > Plant litter > Unclassified | place: USA: California... | reverse complement strand
TCTTACCCTTCAAATCCTCCGTTGCATCACACGCACACACCCACCATAATGTCCAAACCCCCACAAATTATCACATACCCCTCACCGTTCCCACAACCCCACCACCAAGTCCCCAACGCCCACCATGAAAATACCACAATGCAGCAATTACCCTACGACCAATCCCATCCGCCATTCGACCCGCGCCTCCCCCCTTACACCGCCACACCCACCTGGCCGCGCAAACCCCGCACGCTCTGCGGTTTCGGCCGGCACAACATCTGGATCCTTGTCGTACTCGCCGTGCTGGTAGTTGCTGGCGCGGTGGGCGGTGGCGTCGCGCGGGCGGCGTATGTGAGGAGGAAGAATGCGGAGTTGCGCCCTGGCGGGGATTACGTAGGCGCGCGGGCGACACATCCAACGCCAACATATGTCCCGCTCGCAGCGAAAGACGTCACTTGGATAGATACGTCGCGTGTCGAGTCGCTGAACTCCTGACATACACATGTACTGAGGACCGGAATATCGCTTTTGGAGACATCACGGGTTTAAGTGCGTATTCGTTGCAGCAGTGCGTTGATGCGTGTAGCACGTAGAGTACCATGGAGGGGAGGAAGTGTATGGCTGTGGCGATTGGAGCGGATTTGGGGTATGCGTATGGTGTTAATGGGGGGGCGAATTGTTGGTTGAAGGAGAGTGTGGGGCCGGTTGTGTATTATAAGAGTGGGAGAGGGAAACCGGCGGCGATTGCGGTATTGGAGGGGTGAGGGTTGTTGTGCGTTGTTGAGACAGTCCTAGGTGGAGTGATGGTTGTTTGGTTGAGATGGTCCTGGGTAGATTAATAGTTGAATAGATGAAGCTGCTGTGCCACATGCGCGAAATTCAAGGTTTGCGCAGGACGTGTCCTGCGAAAATACTTACGCCTCTTCCATCTTTTCAACATCGTCTTTACTCAAAGACTTCTCAGAAATCCAGTCTCTTTCCCACCTTCTGCCAGCACACCGACCAAATCTCCTTGAATGGTCCGTCACTGTCGCGCCCCTTATCCCAACTTCTACCTCAGCATCAACCCCTGCTACGACACCTGCTGGACACAACCAAGCCGCCCTCCAGACTGCGGAGCCAGGAAGCAATTCGATCACAACCGTACCGTCAAGCGTCAAGCAAAGCGCGGAGAAATCGAGTTACATCCTTGGCTCAAACACGGAGCAAACGAGACACATTACAGATGGGCGATAAAGCGAAATCAAAGACACTGCGATCATCCATACCTTTACAAGCAGAACCTGGAAGACTACATCAAGTCACGCCCACCATCACCTTCTGAATATGTAATTCAGCGTGGTAGCCAAAATGTGACGAGGATCGATGAGGTGCCGGCGAGTTATATGACTAAGTACTTGATTCCGCAGCGCGAACTGCTGAAAGGGGAGTACTGCACGATGCTGTCTGAAGCGACAGAAGATTTCATCAGATGGCACCCTGAGGTCAAGAGTCAGGCGGGCCCGAAGAGGGCGAAGAAATTGAGGGACGGTACTTTGAATACGACGCCTGCGGCTGAGAAGAAGGCTGAGAAATTGCGGATGTGTGATTATGCGAAGAATGGGAGTGAGGATGAGAAAGAAGGATAGATGTTGGATAGATTTGATTAGATGTGTGATTACGTATCAGATGCATGTGTGCATGGAAAAATGACAGCGCTATCGTGAAGGTCAGATGGTAACATGATAGTGATGTTCCTGTGCATGCTCGTCCGATGGCAAGATGGCAGGAGCGCTTGGCGCACGACGCTAACAAAATTTAGCGAGGCGTCCGTGCGCTCCGCACAACAGGCCAGCGGACTTCGAGCCCACGATCTCTCCAACGTCAAACCTACACCTCAACACAACCGTCGCCATGGGTAGGGTCATTCGCAACCAGAGGAAGGGTCGCGGCTCTATCTTCACGGCCAACACTCGCCTGAACAAGGCTCCCGCCCAATTCCGCACGCTCGACTTCGTATGTCCGCCGCACGCAGGCCCGAAATTGGTGGCAGCGAGGATAGGACACAGGGCTAACCACCATCACAGGCTGAGCGCAATGGATACATCCGGGGTGTCGTAAAGGAGATTGTCCACGACTCCGGTCGCGGTAAGTGCTTTGACGGCATAGCGACAGCATGAACAGAAGACTGACAATTCTTCGCAGGCGCTCCTCTCGCCAGGGTCACTTTCCGCAACGTACGAGTTACCCCACAGCCGCACAATTGATCGCAATACTCATATATCCGCAGCCGTACAGGTTCAAGCACAACACCGAGACCTTCATCGCAAACGAGGGCATGTACACGGGCCAGTTCATCTACGCCGGCAAGAACGCCGCCCTCACCATCGGCAACATCCTCCCTCTCCACGCCGTCCCCGAGGGTACCGTCCTCACCAACGTCGAAGACAAGGCCGCCGACCGTGGTGCGCTTGGTCGTACCTCCGGCAACTACGTCACCGTCATCGGCCACAACCCTGATGAGGGCAAGACCCGTGTCAAGCTCCCATCTGGCGCCAAGAAGGTCCTTCCTTCGTCGTGCCGTGGTATGGTTGGTATCGTCGCCGGAGGAGGCCGAACAGACAAACCCCTCATGAAGGCGTCGCGCGCTAAGCACAAGGTGAGCATCTTGACATAGACTTGAAAGAACAGCATACTGACAATCTACAGTTCGCCGCCAAGCGCAACAGCTGGCCAAGGACTCGTGGTGTTGCCATGAACCCCGTCGACCATCCCCACGGTGGTGGTAACCACCAGCATATCGGTAAGGCCTCTACCATCTCGCGGTACGCCGTCCAGGGTCAAAAGGCCGGTCTCATTGCCGCGCGGAGGACGGGTCTGCTCCGTGGTACCCAGAAGACCAAGGACTAGAGCGGTGCATGATACGGTGGCGTCAAAACGGGTCAACGACATGGATGCAATCGGTCACTCTCTTCATACCTCTTTGTGCGGGTGGCCGGGCGTTATAACGAAATACCTCGGCAGACTGGGCCGCATGTGGCTCCGGTGTGCATCATAGCTTGAGGGAATGAGATTTCTGAAAAATGCATCTGAGCTGTACTTCGGAAATGTGAATGAGACTTGATGATGTGCGTTTTCCCTTGACACTGTGCACAATGGACCGAACGCTACGACAGCATGCCGCGCATGCTCTTGACTTCCTTTGGTGTAAGTCATTGAACGAAATGCCCATCGTCCACTACTTCCCACTCCTCTCTACTCCATCTCAACCAGCTCAAGTTTCTCATCCCTCGTTTCTCATCCCTCCTCCATCTCAACATCTCCCTCTACATCCCCTTCCATCCCCTCCCCCTCATCCTCACTCCCAGTCCCACTCCCCTCTCCACCCTTCCTATAATCCATATCCAGCACCCGATAATGCCTTCTATCACTCCCCAGCACAACAACCACCCTCCTCCCCTTCCGCCCATTAACCACCAATTTCAACGGCGTAAATCGCCCCTCGAAAACGTGGCGCGTGGACTTTTCGATTTGCTCGGACGTAATGGGTATGCTGGGGCGGGAGGTAGGTGTGTCGGTGGGAAGGAGTGCTGGCTGTGTGGGGTGGTATGAGATGATGGTGTTGCTGGTTTGTGAAGTGTATGGGAGTCGAATTATGCGGTAGTCGGATGTGGAGAGTGAGAGGAGGACAAGGATGTATGTGTCGTCTGCGAATTTTGCGTCGAGGATCTTGGTAGTTGGGAGGAAGGTGAGGGTTGTGCTGGCGTATGAGGAATTGGGGTCGATGCGGTGGATGTGTAGGAGGGTTGGCGACGAGGTACGTGCGTGAGTGATGTATGTTGGTGTTGTGTCGGTGGAGGACTGCGTCGCGAGGAGCGGATCAGTACGCGAAGTCTGTGAGGGAATAGGAAGGGAGTTGGGAAACTTACCTCGTACACCATGCGCATGTCAACGACAGGCTCGTCGTCCCCGACCAACTCGTCGAGAACAACACCACTATCCATACGCACATTGCCTTCCTGCCATTTACTCACTTGCCTCAACAGTCCATGCACACCCTTATCAAAATGCCCCAGCACACATTCCAAACACATTGCCTCCGGCCTAAACACGCCTCCATCCCGTCCCACTTCCATCGCCTTCTTCGTATCCGCATAACTCGCCGCATCCCTCATATCCATTCCATCATCCCCTGGTCCAAGAATCCCCGTCAAACTAGACCCCCTCATCCCAAACTGGATATACTCCATCACAAGCCCAACATCAACACCCGCATCCCTTGCCTCCATTTCCCCGCGCGACGTCGAGTCCAACTCCGTAGCTTCATAATCAATAACGAAGCGCAGCCATTTACTAAACGCGTGGAACTGGCGCTTTTCTTCGCCGGCATATTGCAGCGCTGTGTGCGCTAGCAGGCGCATGTTCTTGAGTACTTCTAGCAGCGAAGTGAAGTCGGATAAGGGGGAACTGAATATCCACTCCCTGTCGTGGAACTCTGCGAGTCCGCGCAGTCGCGATATGATGATGCTGCACCGGTCCAGCGCAGGGATGAAGTTCTCGTGTAGGAGCGCGAGGAGCGTGGCTAGGCTTGATGTGACGGTGTTATCCCAGCGCTTGTGTCCCGCCTCGGCGAGTTCATCGACGAGCCATTCGCGCATGACAGGCGGACAATTACCGGTGCAGGCGATGTGAAAGAGATTCGTGACGAGATCGCCTTGGCCTTTATCTTGAAGTGTGTCGGAAATATTGGCCATGAACTTCCCCGGTAGGTCCTGCGCGTGCTTGAAGAATGTGCGCATGCGCGAGAGAGTCTGGGTGATATATTGCAGGAGGTTTTGAAGCTGGGATGTTTTGGAGGCGATGAGGTGCAGGTATATGCCTGCTGCGGGGATGAAGTTGAGTGTGAGGGGGACGAAGGATAAGGATTGTTGGGTAGGAGAGATGGTACGCATGAGCAAGCTGTGCGTGGGGCTGTATGGGTGAGACGTTTGCAGGAGCGGCGTGCAGCCCAGATTCCATGCCTTTGGTAATTGGATGTTGACTGTCTCTGTCGAGTCGTAGATGGAGGGATGGATGGTGCCCTGATCGGAGCAGCGGATGAACATGTCCACCGAATTGTGGTCTTTGAGGTGGTGCGAGTGCAGGAGCGCGTCAACATCCGCTTGGGTACTGAAGGTGCCGGAGGAAGCTTGAGCGATGCGCATAAAGGGGAGTGCGGGTGGTGGCGGTATAGCTGGGAGTTTTGGTAGAAGGGTCTCCATGTCCATCATGGCGAGCTGGTCGGGCAGGTCTGGCGCTATGTCTAGGCTCTGGAAGTCTGGTTGGCGTTGCAGGAAGTCTTCGACAGTCGTCTCGTCTTTGAAAGCGTCCCAGTCGTCCGTATTAGGCTGGCCAAAAGCATCGTTTTGCGTTGGAGTTGTGCCATTAGTCTTCCTTGCCTTCGCGCCTGTCCTGCGCTTAACGGCCTCAACATCAATGAAGTTCAGACCCCAGCCCATGCACTTCACTCTCGGCGGGGTATCATCCTCCTGCATACTGTCCCCATCTTTTACCACAGTAGGCAGAGTCAAATCCTTATGACTGACCTTGCCCGTCTCAGCATTGACCAAATCCGTGCTGCCATCGCTCCAGCTAACAGCAATGCTTTTGCCATTGAATTCCCACTGCAGCGCATCGATGCTGACATCCTCGCTCTTTCTCTTGAGACCAAAAGCTCGTTGGCCGCTGATTCGGTAGACGTCCAGATTCTCTTCATCCGTAACTATGGCGATCAGGTCCATGGTTGGGCAGTACGCGATCAAATGTGGGTGTATGGGATGCAGCAGAATCTTTTCTGCTTGCTGGAGCAGCTGGCGCGGCTTCTTCGTCTCCACAGCCGCCATGATTGCGAGAAATTGGCCTCGCGCCTTTGATCTTCTGGCGTTGTTCGAGGTGGTGTGCAGTTTGTGTGGAGGTACACATCTAAACCGAAAGTGGTGCTTAGCGCCGACGCGAAATCACGTTTGTCCTCTGAAAATGGCAGTCGCAGTGAAATGTCCACCCAATTACATGCATCCTAGCTGGCAATTCAGATGTCTACTCGTCCAAAGCAAGAGAGCAAAGCGTGCGAGATTCAGGTTTGTGAAGATATCATTTCATTGCCCACTCATACCGAGCAGCCCAGATACCATCTGGGTATACATATCATGCCATCATCCTACAAGTACAAAAGTGCCTTTCCGAGGTCCTGATCGCCCAAATACGCCCAGAACACCACAATGCGACGACGCAATTTACAAAGCGCGTAGACCAGCCACACGTACGGCGTTCCCTCACCGCAGCGACGACTGCCTCTTCGGCATAACATTCTCCTTCTGCACTCTTCCCCTCCCCGCCCCACTCAGTCTCCCATGCATCCCCCTCTCATCCGCACTCGACCTCTTCAAACCCTCATCATCATCCTCCGTAAAATCCCCCAGTTCAAAATTCCCCTCCTCGACATCATAATCATGCATCAGCGCCGTCTGATCCGGCTGCCTAATCCCATGATTACCCGACAAAAATTCCTGCAGCTCACCACTGCGCCGCGCCTGCATGCTACGTCTTGTCGGAAAGCCTGATATAGCGTCCGAGGGCGCGCCGTCGGTGAATTGTGAGCCTAGGTGCCGGTTGCCGTTGGGGTCGTCGCGCGAGAGGTTGAGCAGGTAGACGCCGGAGAAGATGATGAGGAAGCCGCAGAGAAGCGAGATTGTGTTTACGGCGGAGGTGGTGTTGAAGCCTTGGAAGAGCAGGAAGGAGGCTGCGAGGGTGCAGGTCGTGAAGGTTACGTAGTAGAGGGGGTTGACACTATCGATAATCAGCATTTCGTTACAATTCAAATGCTGAGACGGGGCAGACTGGACGTACATGTTGGTGGAGAACTGGCTCAGCGCCTTGTTGAAGTAGTTCATCTGCGTGAGAATGCATCCGACAATCATAATGACAAACACATATGTCGAGGGGTGCGTAAACTGATTATTCCCCGCAAACGTCATCTTGAGCGCCAGCCCAAACGCCTTGATGAACATGATCGAGACGGACCCAGTGGTCGAGCAGATGGAGAGGTAAATGAGCGGGTTCTTGCGCCCGTACTTGGGCGCGATCTTGTAGATCATAAAGGCGGAGAAGATGGCGACGAAGAAGCAGTAGAACAGGAAGCCTGTATCACAGAAGCTCGTCAGCATACCTATACCACTTCCACCTCAATAATTGTATCAGAAACGTACCTGGCTGAATCGCAAGATGCAAAATCTCATCCACGCTCCCAACCTCCTTGTCCGGCGGCGCATGCAGCACAATAATCACACTCCCAATCAAGCATATCGCACACCCAATCTTACCCAGCAAGCCTAACTGCTCGTCCAGAAAGTACGACCCCAGCACCGCACCAATCAGCACAGACAGCGCGCCCAGCGGCGTCACCAGAATCGCAGGCGCAAACGCATATGCCGCGAAGTTGAAGATCTCGCCGAGAACCACTACCTTGTGTTAGCAAAGCTGAGCACAGGAGCACGTCTGCTGTGTAGAGTGTATGGGCGTGTGCGTACTCGTTGTTATGCCCGCCCACCACGTTGGATTGCGCAAGTACCCAAACCCATCGCCATCAAAGCCGTTTTTCTCCATTGACGCATTGAGGCCCTTTTTCGTAATCACGAAGCTCGCGCCGATCGCCAGTGACGAGCTCACGGCCAGCATGAGGCCGATGTATCTGTCCACAGTATCAGCTCTGTTGCTTCATTGCTTTGCACGAGCGTGCGAGCGCAACGTACTTGTCTTCCACCATCTTTGCGACTGTCGCGTGTCACTGCGCAGTGTGATATGAATATGCTCGTTTCGACACCACTGTCGCAGTCGTGTCGTGTGCGCTTCGGTGCGTGTACGTGTACGTGTGCGTATCGATAGTGTCGCTTGCTCGTTGACGTGAGAGCAATGTAATGAACTCTGCGCAAGCAGGCGCAACCTGTCTTCACCCTTTCCTGTCCTGTCCTGTCCTGTCCTGCCTTGTTCCTTCGACGCAGCGTCGCAATCGTCAAAAGTCGCTTCGAGACGAGTCCACCCACGTTTCACCAAAGCGCCCAGTCTCTCAACGTGCAACAAAGAATGATCGAGCGAGGGGAGCCTGCGACACAATCGACTTTGGTAAAAAGGGTGACTTCACAAATGAATGTCAAGGTCAAACAGAAACCTGAAGGAATGCAGGGCCACAGGAGACCGCACGTAGTATCGATTAACACAAGGTGGGTGGCGCGCACGCCCACGCCGCGGCTGTTCTTCCTCCCCACCACAAGTGTTTCACGGGCCAGATCGAGACGGACACGGACGCAGGGGCTCAGCCTCGGGGCTAGCGTTGCTGATCCCTTGCTGTCAGGAACACAAGTTTGGTATGAGAACATCATTATTGCAGTGTGTGAATAGATATTTAGCACATCGTATTCCTGACTACAGTGTCCTTTTGCAGCATGATCGCTCAAATTGAAAAACTGATTGCACAGCCTGTTCGATAGTAGCAAACCGCCACCCGCTACCGTTACGATGCGTGTACCATTAATAGAATCACGAGGTCGAAGTGGAGCTGACTGAACATTTACGACTGTGGGTCCAATTCAATGAACGAGCAAGATGGCATTCAGCTAGAGTACAAATGCTTTTACGAACTGTGTTGCGACGCGCAAGAGCCGTTGATAGGCTCGTTGCTTGCGCCTTTCCAGCGATCCGAGCGACCACGAACTTCGCTTTCCTGCAAGCTCTTCTGCGATGCCTCTCGCAATCCCTACCGCCAGTGGTCGTCGCTGAGTGCCGCATGTACGCCGATGCCGAACAGTCTCTCCATCAAATTGGGTATTGAAGGCCAGTAGTTCAGATGTCGGAAAGTATGCGCCCTTGCGCCGTGAGTGGATGTGGAGACACAAGCAACTCCTCCCTTTTCTGCTCCATCGACCACGCAATCCACCAAAACGCCCAATACAAAGAGTAAGAAAGAAGAGAAAAAGCAAAACTCGCCTGATGCGCACAAATAACAAGTCTTACCATTTGGGCTTTTGCGATAGCGTAAGGTACGCTGCAAAATCTGTGATCTGGAAGTGCTGCTCTGTGCGATGCATGTGCAGCAAGGTCGTATGTTAATAAATGTCACGAAGAAGATTAGCGAATTTGACGTCCGCGGGTATATAGACGGTACATCGTGGGGAACGGCGGAGTCCGGGCATCCGGAAGAGAATCGTTGGGATGAGAAAGGGTGAGGGAGCATCCAGAGTAAAAAAGAGGAGGCCGCAGGTTACTGTCCGGGTATTAAGCTATTGGTTAGTGTCGATCAAAAGGTCTGCGAAGTTGGAAGGACGGGGCCTTCACTTCCTGGGCCGCTTCATGTCTGGAAGATGGTCAGTGCCTGTGGAGCGAGAAGAATCTCGAAACGTGGGAGGCATACCTGTGAAATCGATTGCGTCACCAATCGAATCGCCAACCTCGTCGATAGATCTCTTCTGTCCTTGTGGAGAGATTTGTTGCGAGTCTGTCGACGAGGTCGCAACAGGATCTGCAGTCGTAGTTGTAGACTGTGCTGCGGCCGCAGGTTGTTTAGCCACACCGTCCTTCCCTTCTTGCGCGTTGGTCACGTCTTGGATAGGTTCTTCCTCCCCAGACACTACTAGGAGTGTGGAAGCATCTGGTATCCATCCGGCAGAGTTATCGAGATCCAGGAAATCGTCACCTTCCGGGAAGGTTTCTAGGGCAAGCGTGGATTCACCAGGATCAGTGAAGTCAAACTCCGCACCATCGATGAAATCGTCCTGGAGTTGCTGGTCTAGCTCTTGGCCTTCATAACCGGTATAGTCGTTGTTAGTGAACTCTCCGAAGCTGGGCTCATCAGGATTGGGCATCGGCTGGAACTCCAGGAATGCATCATCTTGATCGTATACTTGCTGGTCGTACTGCTCGTACAGGGCTGAGTCATTATCATGGACAAGCTGTTCTCCCGCATGAGACTGGGCCTCGGCCTTCTGTGCAACATCGGCGGCAACTCCATTATCGCCGTCTTTGGTAGGCTCTGTCGACCTGGTTTCAAGCTCACCAGCTGCGGGGTCGTCTCCTTGCACCGTGGCCGACGAGAGCGATAGTGCATCAGACGGCTTGCTTGCCGGTTCCTTGTCGTCTTCGACATCGCTGTAGTCTATGGCGTCGTTGTCAATGTGCTCTTCCTCGGGCTTGAACTCAGTCTCTTGGGCTTTTGCGTTTTCGGCCTCGAGCTGCTGAGCAAAATCCGCTCCAGTGTCGACAGTCTCGCTGTGTTCTACAATAGCATGTGATGTGGCTTCTTCATCATGGGCGGTCTCTAGATTGCCAGAGCCATCAGCGTGCGACGGACTTGCTCCATGCAATTCATCTTCCTCACTGCCACCAGAGTCGTACTCCTGCTCCTCGTGCTCTGTGTGCTCAACGTCATGTTCACCGTTGCTTGCTGTCTCTGTGCCCTCATGTTGTTCCCCATTATTATCCTCATCTTCATACTCTGCGCCCTCATGCTCTGTGGTGTGGCCAGAAAATATATCAACGAAATGAGTTTCACCGGCAGTAACAGCGGCATTCAAGCCCGAGTAGCCACTGCCCTGGTCTGCATGTCTCGCTACATCGGAAAGCAAAGTGGCAAATCGTGGACGCGACAGCAAGCACATATAGAACGACGCAGGCTCGGTCACTCCATCTTGCGCGTTGAGCGTGTGATAGAGATCGAGCAGCCGGCCGAGGGACACAGCAACACATGCGGTGTTGTCCTCGTAGATTTCCATGTTGTGCAAATGATCGAATCGGAAGCCGAGTTCAGTCTCAGGCGCGATATTCTCCGCGAGTGAGGCCCTGCAAACTTGGAATAGGTCCGAAAGACTCCTGTGCAGAATAGACATGTCCTCTAGGAGCCAGTCACCGGTGTCGTCTACGTCATGTTGCCTGAAGAGCCAGAGCTCGTTTCCTTCGTAATCAACTGTCACGGTGCGAGTCTCGGCGGTGTGTTGTGCTTGGTCGTCATCATCCTGGTATTCGCCAGTATTGATCTGAGGCTCAAGCTCTTGCAGCTGGACTCCGCCATCTTCACCACCCGAATGGTCGCTTGCATCGTGTCCGGCTTGCGATTTGCTCGCGTATGCCTCCTGATACGAATTCTGCTCGCCTTCATCTTCATCTTTCTTTTCGTAGTTGTCGCCAGACTCGGCGTCCGCTGTTTGTGCCGTGGTAGGGTCTACGTCCGTTTCCGCCGCCGTGTAAGAGCTGATCGGTCGATAAGTGGACGTAGTTCGCGGAGGTGGCGTCTCTTCCTCCTCATCCGAGTAATCAATGAGATCTTCGTCTTCTTGCACGGGGGCCTCGGTCAGTGGATTGCTAGCTTCTCGTGGTAGTGTTATGCCTGTGCTTTGTTCATCGTCATACAGGACTGTGTCCTCGCCGCCGAAGACTTCATCTTGCATGAAGTCGTCTTGATCGGCTTGCGCATCTGCGCCAGCATCTGTCGCGGCATCTTTGATGGAGACGTCGTCATCTTCTTGAGGGTGAGCAGGAGGCGCGGGGTCGAGATCGAGCTCGATGTCGCCGTCGTCGAAGTCTAAGCCGGTATCAGAATGCAGATCCATGTCATCTGTAGCAGGAATATCGAGGCTGTGTGAGGCGTGGGTAGCGGTGGCCATGATGTCGGCTATGGTTCGCTGAGAGAATGTTTGTGATTAAGGATCAGGGTTTGCTGTGAGGTGAAGGCGGCAGGGCACCCAGAAAGGAGCGTACAGGGCGCGTCACAAAGCGTGTCTACTGTGGCGACGCGCAAAGGCGGCAGTGGTCGAGGTTGGTCTTAGATTAACTTTCAGCAGCTATCAGGGCATCGCTTCGCGGCAGGCAAGGATTGCGTGTTCGTTGTGCGAGCGCAGGAAATGGCAAAAGTGTGGGAGAGCGTAAATGAGACAAAGGGTGGTCGCGCCAAGAAAGGCAAGTCGAAAGGCCCGGGATGTACTTTAACGGCGGGCAGTTGTAAACAGAAAAGTCGATGGAAGGCGACAATCCTGTAAGCGCGAGCTGAAGATGTATCGTGGGAGTATTCGTGGAGAGGCGCGTGAAGCTTGGAGGGAGTGGGTGGGTGTTGGTGAGAGGAGAAGCCGACTGTTAAGTGCGGAGCTGCGCCAGGTAGTGACGATCACGTGATCGAAATGTGTCCGTGTCCACTTTAACCCTGCGGACAGTACCGTGGTTCACGACTGGCCAGATATCGACCGCAGGAACACATCAAGCATACACAGCTGCAGTCTTCGAATCGTGAACCCCTGTGACTGTAGCTTGCCTTATTAGTTTGACAGCTGTATGCTGCAAATTGTCGCGCTGGAATCGAGATTCGACAATATCCCCTCCGTCCCTCCAACCACACCAACAGCGACACAGGCCACGCACTTTCTAAGGCACACACGCTTGGATTGAGGACACCAAACTGCTTTTGATTGTTTAATTGCTCTTCCGTCACAATGGTATGGCCATCGCCGAGCTATTTGCTCCGTCTGCATGACAACAGCTGACAGAAAGCCAGGTTGTCCTCGCAGCTTCAATATGCACACGAGGCGGCAAAGCCGTTCTCTCGCGCCAATTCCGAGAGATGCAGCGCTCCCGAATCGAAGCACTCCTGGCCTCATTCCCCAAGCTCGCCGACAGCGGCACCCAGCACACCATCGCCGAGCAGGACAACGTGCGCTACGTCTACCAACCCCTCGATGAGCTGTACATGGTCCTCGTTACCAACCTGCAATCGAACATTCTGCAAGACATCAACTCGCTGCATCTCTTTGCCCAGGTCGTGTCCTCAATATGCAAGTCTCTTGACGAGCGCGAGATACTGAAGAATGCCTTTGAGCTTCTGACCGCCTTCGATGAGATCGTCACTCTCGGCTACCGGGAAAACCTGACCATGAGCCAGATCAAGACCTTCTTGGACATGGAGTCGCACGAGGAGCGCATCCAAGAGATCATCGCGCGGAACAAGGAGCTCGAGGCCTCAGAGGAGCGAAAGCGCCGTGCCAAGCAGCTCGAGATGCAGCGAAAAGAGATGTCGCGGTCACAGCGGGCAGGCGGTATGGGCGGCGGTATGGGCAGCGGTGGTATGGGACGTTCTCCCTCATACCCAGCCTTCACACCGAGTGTACCCACCACAAACGTCACAGACACATACGACAGCTACGAAGCCGAGAAGAAGAAGGCCTCCAGCAAGCCCCTCGCTCTGGGCAAGAAGGGCATGCAGCTCGGCAAGAAGAAGCAGGGCAACAACCTCTACGAGCAAGTCACCGGCGGCCTGCCCCAAGAAGACGAGCCGCTCGTCTCGCCCAAGCCCTCTGCGCCGGCAGCAGCAACCCCCGCCAGCGCCCGGCAATCCACGTCCACCGACCGCGACGCCGTGCACATCACGACTAGCGAAACAATCTCCGCGCGTCTCGATCGCGAAGGCCTGCTCAAGTCGTTCGAAGTCAAGGGCGAGATGCAGCTCAAGATTAGCGACCCGTCCCTCACACAAGTCAAGCTCGACCTCGCGACCGGCGACATTCGCGGCGCACAGCTCATGACGCACCCCAAGGTCGACAAGGCCGTCTTCCGCAACGACAAGGTCATCCAGCTCGCAGATACGAGCAAGGGCTTCCCCTCGAACATGGGCATCGGCGTCATGAAGTGGAAGCTTGCGCCGCGGCCCGACGACGTGTCTGACCCACCTATTACGTTCCGCGTCTGGGTCGAGGATAATGGCAACATGTATAACATCACGGTGGAGTACGAGCTCACGGGCGGCGATGCGCTCAAGGATGTGACCGTCACCATACCCTACCAGACGGACGAGCCGAATGTGTCGTCGTTCGATGCGGTGTACGAGGTCAGCGGTGATAGCATTGAGTGGAACGTTGGTACCGTGGATGAGTCGAGCAGCTCTGGGAGCTTTGAGTTTGAAGCGCAGGCCGGTAGTGACGCTGAGTTCTTCCCTATGCGCGTGCGCTTTACGAAGAGCACGCCGTTCGTCGACGTCGATGTGAGTTCAATTCGCACGGTCTTCGACTCTTGCGTATATGCTGACAATGATGCTAGGTCTCCTCCGTCACGCTCCTCTCCATGGGCCAAGAAATCAGCTTCACCAAAGACGTCAAGTCCGTTGCAGACGTATACGAGATCTCATAAGTTGCGCGGGCGCTTGACGCCTTGAAGCAGATCACCCAGCTATGAACTAGAACGAAATAAACAAAACACAGCATCCCAATAATGAACACTCGCGACCAAACTCATCGTGATACATGCATGCACACCCTACAAATCATCCTCATCCCAGAACCCAACAATAGTACACCTATCCGCCTCCTCTCTATCTCTCTCCACTTTCGCCCAATGCTCCGCATCTTCAACAGCAGTTCGATCCCTTGCCTCCCTATCCCCACTACCGCCACAACTCTTCCCCACCTCTTCCTCCTCCTTCTCCTTTCTCTTTCTCTCCCCAGCCCGTTTATCCATCTCCCCAATCTCCTCCCTCGTCTTGCCCTTCCCAATCGCCTCCCACAAATCAATATACGGAAGATTCTTAAACACAGAGACCGCGGTATCACCATCAACCGCAGGCTCGGCGCATTTTTTCTGTCGCTTCTTCGCGCGTATATCTGTATCTGGCTCGGAATCATCGTCAGCAAGACCGCCGCAGTGCGTGGCGTGCACCATGTCGTACTGGTATTGTGCGAGTAGGTCTTGGTCGATCTGAGCTTCATTTGGCGTTATGTGGTGTTGTGTGGCGTTGGCGCGTTTATCGATGTTTGGGTCTTGATTACGATTGGGGGCTGGGGGTGTTGGCGACATGTATGTTTGTTTGTCGTGCAGACGGAGGATTGTGAATGTGTTGTTGATGTGAATTCTCGGCTTATATTATAGGTAGATGGCATGGTAAAATGCACGGTGGTGCAATCGGCAAGCATGTATGATAGGGTGGTGCCTAATTGCAGCCTACATCTAGTCACAAGTCACAACAACTCACATGCAGATTACATTGGACATTCATCATGTGCATTCATTAAATAGCCTGACGCTACTATCTAGTCCTATTTTGTTACATTGTAAACTCATTCCAATCCCCCATCCTGCCTCGACCTTGTAAATGCATCGAACGTCATAAACCAAACCGGTGTCTTCCAAAATCGTAACATGATTGGTATCTCAAGAAAGAAACATGCGAAATAGGTAAAAAGCGAACGAAAAGTTGTACATTGAAAATCGTAAGGCCTAAAGGTCGAAAATGTACCGATCGAAAAAGTGCCAGTCGTTAAATCAAGTGACGTAAAAGGGCGTAAATGCTGTTGAATCAAAGCTCTCGTAGTGCAATGCTTCGCTTAAATGACGCTGTCGCCCAAGTAGCCAAACTCATCCATAAGGCCCGTAAGCTGGCTCATCGAGCTCTCGCGCTGTACGCTAGGCTCTCGTTGCAGGGTCGATTCGGTAATCGTAGTCTTGGATGTAGCGTCGTCTTCAGGCAGACTATAGTGAAAGCCCAGACCGAAGCAAGCTGCTTGGCGTCTAGGTGCCGATTCAGCGTGTTGAATGTCGAGATTGAAGAGATCTGTGCCGAAAGTCGAGATGCGCAGGTCATCAAGTTTTGGTGGCGTGGGCGAGAGATATGATACCGCCGGCTCCTCTTCTTGTGGTGTCGCGATGTCATGCTCGATCGACGTTGACTCGCGCTGCGATCCGGGTTCCTGTATTTCATACGAAAAGTGCAATGAGAGATGCTGCGGCGCATCTTCGTCGCTGCAGTTGCTCGTCAGAGAGCTGAACGTAGGTGAGTAGACGGCCTCGTTGTCTGGGGTGGAGCAGGAAAAGGCCATGGAATCGGCACTCCACGTCGAGAAGTGGCTGTGAGGCTTCTCCTCGTATTCCATCATCAGATCACTCAAGACGTCGTCGTCCTCTTCAGACACATCTTGGGAGGGCAGCTCTTCTGCAGACAATTCGACGGGGGCGACGTCACTACATTCGAACAGCGATGCCGACGTGACGTAGCGAGGGAGCTCAGGCAAGTCTTTGTCTGAGGGAGTTAGCCGGAGGCTCGGGCTGTTACTACCGTGACATGAGGTTGGGCGCTCGGGTAAGGCAGGTGGTGCTAGCATAGCAGTAGGTCGCTGCAGTGCTAGTAGAGAAGGAACGTGTTTGTGTTTCTTTTCCAGCCGAGACTCGAAGTCGCCCTCGTACGTTGGCGATGAAGCCCAAGGAGCGTTTGAGAAAAGGTAATGCTGCGTTCTTCGGGTGTCCGTAGAGTTAGCTCGTATACGACCTCGATCGAGTTTGAACTCGCTGGTGATGACCGTTGATGGAACGTGAGATCGCCGCCTCCGAAGTGATGCCTTTCCTTCTGCTTCTACTTTTGCACATTGCTCCACGGCGTCTTCAACTTGACCCACTGGATGAGAACCAAGGGGCGAGAAGTCTCTTCTGATCGCCGGTATCGAGCGAGGCGGCGTGACAGGCGGGGATAGCTCGCGAGGTGCTGATGTTGCGGGTACTCGATATGATGCCAAAGGAATCAGGTCGAGATCGCCGATCGTGGAACTGACGAGCACCGGCGAACCAATATCAAGCTCTGAAGATTTTGAAGAGCTTCGAGACCGCGAGGCTGATCGTTTGGAGACTATCTTGTCTTTCAGGCCCTTGAAGTCGGCAAATGTTGGAGTCGAAGGCATGAGGGGCGAGGCAGACGCACTTCGCGCATGCCGCACTACGTCTGGAGACAAGAACGCATTCGACTCTGAAAATGTCGCAGATCGCGGAGCCCAGGGTGACGGAAGTGGCATACAAATTGGATCGGAATCTGTCGTGGCTGGACGGTATGACTGTCGCAAGCTCAAAGGCGCAGGCGGCACAGGATTAAGATATCGATCGCTTGGATTGCGTGTGAAACTGTCAGAAGGCTCAGAACTGCTGCGGCTGTGTCCTTCGCTTGGAAGCTCAAGTACATTGAGACGCTGGCCTGGTAAAAGAGGGCAAAATGTCGTGGATGGCTGCGAAGGATTATGGCACTCATCGTCTTCGTCCACCTTGTACTGCAAGAACTACGTCAGTAACATGATTGTGTCTCACGGTAAGCTTACTTACATAGTACCAGTATGTTCCGCCCATCTTCAGAGGCCCGTCCCGCTTTGACGTTGGACCCTCGAAGTCCCCGTCACAGATGATATCACGGAAGGTAAAACAGCCTCGCCAATAATTATTTCCGCGCCGTAGGTCAAGCTCCAGAGGGTAGGGCCTCGCAAAGTTGTCCCAGGAACCAAGCAGAACAAGGCTGCGTACTGCGGCCGGGCAATTACTTGAAGGCGAAGTTAGTTACAGCCCTGTGTTGGGGGCACAGAAGGGTAGACATACAACAAAAAGGTATGCAGCGTTGTGTTGTCCATGGCTACGACTTTTGGCCGACTAAGCTGTTCAGAGTAAGGAGCAACGAATCTGAAGCGCGTCCGCGTCTAAGCCCTGGAGATCTCTGAGTTGTGCATAGACTCGTGGGTATCAAAAATAGCGATCCATGCCAAACGGTCAGTTGGGATATCCAAGCTTGCTCTTTCTGACTGGACCGCTCCAGCGATGTCCAACAAGTGCAAAAATCGCCGTGATTTGATTCGCAGACGCTGGCGGGCGTTTATGTCGATGTTGAAACTCCAGCCGGGGACTTTGCTGTATGATTATGGCGAGGCTGACAGGGGGCTGCACCTTGCACCGAAAGATCGCTTCGGAGAATTCCTAGTAGAAACGAATGCGTTGTGTATCATGCAGGAGGTATTCGGTAAGCCGAAAATCGCTCGATGGTGGAGTCTAGTATTTGGCTGCCGTGGGCAAGATTGGTCCTGTTGGCGCCCGCTGCGATGTTTGCATGGGGCTGAGGAGGAAGCAAGCCTGAGCGCTTATGACGAAATTCCAATGGCTTGTTATATGCAGTAAGTGAAACACGGTATCAGAAGGGGTCCAAAACAGAGCCGAATACTGTGTAACTGTGCGTTGAAGGAAAAGAAGACAATGGAGCTGAGTTGGAAGTTGGTAGTCGCAAAAGGCGCCAGTGGTGGCTACCGCTTGCCAGCCTTGACGGGATCGCCAAATAGAGAAGGGACAGACGTGATCAGGGCTTGGAGGCTCGAGTTCATTGGAAGGTTTCAATGTTGATCTCAAACACGCCAAAGTCGGCACACATTATGGGGCCTAAGACACAATAGCCTCTCGTTGGCCGCGAACGTCCGCCGGTGAGGAGCCGCACCCGTCCTTAATCTCGTCAGATGTCAAGTCTATGGTTAAGCTGACTACCGTTAGCCAGGAACCGCTGATGAACCATGGCGATTTCAAAATGAAGACACGATGCCGGAGGTCGATGGCATCGTCGATGTCCCACGAGCTTCTGGCGATCAACAGTCTACCGGGGCCCGGGGGCCAGCCTTGCTCTCGGGAGCTGCGCAGATCCCAAGCCGCTTCGCCGTCCCTTGTTGATGGCGACCAACTGAGAGTGAACCAAAAGGAGCGCGCGGTTACCTATGCGACAGCCACAGGTCCATTTAATTGGCCTCGTCGAGATGCCAATCGCTACCAAAGGGGAAGCGACCCACTCACAATCCGGGAAGCCGCCACGAGGCAAAGCACGCTACCAGCACGCGCATTAACGCATGAAGTTACTGCGTCCCAAAAGCCACAGACTGCCTTGTTCATTCGAAGTCCCTCAGCCTGATTTTGAAGCGAAAAGCACAATGAATTGGCAATTCCGCATATAACAACCAGATGTGCGACACGAAACCAGTTGCCAGGTCCCCGCCCTTCGAGGGTGCCGCCAACGCCAGCGCAACACGTTCGAAGCGCCTACTGTGGCACAGCCTGCAGGATGCAAGAACGGTCGACTAACGTTATCAGAGCAAGACGCTCGAGACTATCGTGATTGAGTCTGGACTCCGATGCAGTCATGGCACCGTAGGTCGAGCTGCAGTACGCCCTCCTAGACAACAACGGAAACTTGTTTCATGAGGCGCTTCAGCAAGGCCTTGAGAGGTTGGGGAGATCATATTTGTCGATCGACGGCATCCTCTAGGACCTCGCTATCAGCATGCAAGGAACGGGAAGCAACGTCGTTGGTGCAGTAATTGTCACACGAAAGGGATGACGAGCAGGCGCCTGTGAACTATTGTCTTGCTTTGCATTGGATGTGTCCCCTGACAACTCATCCAAGTGGTACGCTCAATGGCACTAGTAGTCAGATACCGAACATCAGGAAAACGCATACAATTCCATAGACATCTACTGGAAGCTCGTGGCCAGAATCTCCGGTTTTCTGTCCTCCAGGTCCAGAATCATCTGACCGAATAAACCATTGGCCCATGAAAACCACTGCCTCGTCCAGTCACTCTGATTGAAGCTGTTGATGCTCTCGTGGATCAGGCCCAAGTGATCTGTGCTGCTGACAATCTGCCTTAGCTCGTTCACGATCTCATCGTTATCGTCGGACGTCAAGATACGCATAATCGAAGCCATCGGCCACGCCATTCCTGGACCTTGATGGGGGCCACCGATCGCATTGATGACCGGACCACGCATGAAGTATGAATTGGCAGCGCTGAGGATAAGAGATCTGGTATTCGCGTAGATCTCTGAGTTGACTGGGTAACCAACAAACGGCGCGGACAAGAGCGAGGGAATGTTCGCATCGTCCATGATATTGGTAGAGCCAAAGCCGTCGACCTCGAAAGCGTAAATCTTCCCAAATTTGGGATGCGTCACAGTCCCATGTTCTTCGATTCCATTGCGTATGGTAGTCGAGAGTGTCGACATCTGCTGGGCGAGCGATGCTGAGCTGCCAGCATTCAGGTTGCTCATGATCTTCGCTGTCGAGGCAAGATATGCGCTGAACATCATATTACTTGGAATATAGAGTTGGTAGATGGTAGAATCATCGCTCGGCCTGAAACCGCTCCTAATGAGTCCTGTCCCATTGGCAACTGGGTTTCCGATTCCATCGTTGGCGAAGGTCTCTGTCGAGCGCGTCGTCAACCGAGTGAAGAGGTAGGGGCTATCAAGCACCGCTCCATCCGCCCCATACGTTGGAAGAGTCATGTTCGTAGCTACTTCAAGGACGGCTTGCACGGCCCGGATCCATTTGAATTTGCCGAAGAATTCAATGTCGCCGGTCCGCTCGGCGTAGTCGCTTGAGATTTGCAAAAACGCTGCAAGTGAATCTAGCTCCTGAGCAGTAGCGCGTGGTATTAGCAATGTATCAAGGTACGAACTGCAACATGATCCAGCTTACATATTTGCATTCGAATACAGATGAGTTAGAGTACTTTGGGAATACGGTATCCTCGCTCGCGGCATCGTTTTGCGCAGGCGCAATTCCCGACTCCACTGGCGCTTGAAAGGAGTTGCAGTACGGCGATGTAAGGAGATACCGCGCTTGCAGATTGATCACACCTCTGTACAGACTGGCGATCGAGTTGGGGTCGCTGGAAGCATTTAGAAGAGGAAGGTAGCTTTGCAGTTGATTCGAGGAGTCGCGCAGCCACATCGCATTAATGTCTCCCGTGATGATGAAAGTAAGCTCTTCCTCTGCATTATCTGTGGCATGTCCTTTCCACTTGATCGCAGTATCAAGCGTATTGGGGTAGGCATTTTGGAAGAGGCGGTAGAGGTCAGGATCTTTGATGCTGGACTCCAAGCGCGATATGGTGTCCTCGAGACCTTGCGACTTGAAGGTTCGGCAGTCGTCGCTCGGTCTCTGGTATGCTAATTTGTATTTGCCTGAGCTCAAAGGCCCATGAACCTCTTTGGCGTAGTCGATGTATTCGGGACATTGCGCTGCTGCTAGAAGCGGTAAGCCGATGGCGATAGCTGATCTGAAGATGCCACGCATTCTGTAGGATGAACAAAGAGAGGAGAAGATGGAGAGGAGGAGGAGAAGCCCAAGTAGTTTTGGCAGAAGCATATCACGGAGGGACTACATATTATGTAAACGGCCGAAGCACAAGCGCCCGTCGCGTGGTCACAGACAAGGGCACACGACGAATTACCTTCACGGTACCCCGCTGCAGATCCCATGAAAAACTGCTGCGCGGATGCAACTGTGACTTCGCGCAAGGCCACCATCAAGCTCATCAACACCACTAAGGCCATATGGATCGACGTCATCCTGAGTGCTGTAAAGCTTCGAGGTCAGTGGGACAGTCGGCGAGGAGGTTTAATATCAAAAAGAGTAGCTGTGTAATTCCACACCGGCAGTTAATCGGCCAGACGTTCCATGGAGGAACATGCAATGCTTCGAGTCGAAATGCAGCGCTTCGTGCACCGATTTGCGGGGTGATGCACGCGCGAAACGCGTGGCCTAAAGTGGTTAACTTAGTCGAAAGCTTAGCCCACGAAACCTTTCGGCTGGGAAGAGCCATCCGTGTCGCATCAATCAACGGCCAGGTTAGGGCTGGGGAACTACATCGTGTAAAATCTCCCGTACGATGTCTGCGCGAAGGCCACATCCGAAGTCGAAGCTTGGCTGTGTAGCCTGTAAGCGCAGACGTGTTAAGGCAAGTCCTGAATACCACCGAAGCATGAAAACTACCTCAACGTTAAAGACCTGCTACCGACAACTGGTTTCCCGTTGTATCGACACTAATGAGCTCAGATAGTGCGATGAAGCTCGTCCATACTGTGGCAATTGTCTCAGACGCGGCATGCAATGTAGCTTTCAATCCTTCGATCCAGCGCCTCAGCGCAAACAATCATTACCAATCGCGCAGGCTTTCGAAAACAGTTCTGGAATGATTCATGTATTCAGTGCGCGAGGAGCTGCAGAGTCAGCATCTCCTCAATCAGACCAAAGCCTTACCAATGCTGACGTCCAAGACACGCTTCTGGAAAACGTCCCACCGAACGACCGGCCCAGGATGAAAGCTGTCTTGGATCATTTTGCGATACATACGATCCTCACTATCTCGCCTGGTAAGGCGGCTCAAAGAGCGTGGCGCGAATTGCTTCCATCACTTGCAACAGACTACCACTTTGTTTTGAATGGCATACTTGCTGTGGGCTGCCTGCATCTTTCCACTGCTGCTAGCATGGAGACAGAAAGAGACACGTACCAAGACATGGCTGCAACACAAATGAACATTGGGATGGCTCAATACCAGTCAGAGGTGCAGACAGTCACCACCACAAACGCAGAAGCTCTCTTTGTAAGTACTGTGTGTACGAAGAGCATGTGAGGCAAACACTAATTTCGTACGCATGACTCTCGCAGGCGTTCTCTACTATGCTAACGACATTCGTTTTTTTCACTACCACATCCGAGTGCACAAAGGCTTTCACTTCCTTGATAGTCAGCGATAGTTCACTGGAACGACGGAAGGATGTCATCAGCACGATGGCACAACCAATCTGCAGGCTCCTCCGATCGATGCGTGGAGTACTCGTCATTCTCGTGCCATGTTATCACCATATCCGCAGTGGGAAGTTGGAGCCAATCGTAGAACGCGACTGGTGGCCAGCGCCCATTGTAGTGTCAGTTCAAGATATCGAGGTTGACAAGAAGTTACGGCGCCTGGAATTAATGTGGTCACAGCCCGGCAAGTCATACGAGTACGCTTTCGATGCCCTGCGAAGTGCCTTGAAAGACCTGCGCGAGAACTTTGCAGTGGTGGCTCGTCTAAAAGACTGTGTTTTTCCGGGTGGTATGTGTCCTTCCTCCACCTATAGCTGCGATTACAGACGTTGACTCTGCCACATCATAGACGGCCCGGAAGACCGAACTTTCGATTGGACTGCATCATTGCATTGGCCTGTGCAGCTATCTCTGGCCTTCCTTGAATTACTCGAGCAACGTCGCATGGAAGCTTGGGTGCTGCTAGCGCACTATGCTATGTTGCCCGCAAAAGCAACTGACAGCCCATGGCTTGATGGGCTCGCGACAAACGTCGTCATTGCAGCAGCGCTTGTGATAGGGAAAGAAGACTGGGAGTGGATTGTATGGCCCGCTACTGTTCTACATGTCGATCTCGAAGCTTTGCGGGTCATGCAGACAGCATGACATTACCAGAGTAATCAGACCTTCAGCGTCTTCGAGAGCATACCGAACTCGGTCTAACGTTGCCCCTCCTTCAACTTCGACCAATTCTTTCTTCTCAAATTCACGCAAATCTTGATCCGGATGAGTAAGTGCAATGAAACGACTCGGGACCGCAGTACATTTGTTGTCATCTGGCAAGCAGATCGAGGGGTCTTTCTCGTCGAGATCTTGTGGGGTCTGACACTTGGTCCAGCAAGGAGTATCATGTCTGCATGCCGTTGATCCAACGTCGCTCGCCTGCTATCGCGAGACTCTCGCTCTCTCTATTCATTCTCGCTTCGTGGCACACGATCGGGAACCATGCTGGGTCTCGATCTCTCAATCCAAGTTGTTTATTCGTTCACCCATACGTTGTTGTGGTTCCGCCACTGTTGTATGTTAGGTCAAACTTGTATGACTTCACTCCGCCACAAGCTCGACTTACCTGAGGCTCATCGGAGCATGAGCCATATCCTGATGCGAAGGCCGATACACCTTGCCCCGTCCCGTCTTCGGCAACTTCTTCCAATTCCTTTCTCTCACTTCCCTCATGTACGCATCTTGTTCCGGCGTTCGATTCTTCCAAGAGTTGTGGTTCAGGTCCTCGCCGTAGAAACGATATATCGCAAATCCAATGCACACCATCGCTCCACCGCCAACGATGACGAGGAAGATAATGAGGGCGGGAGCTATAGCGAATCCCATGTTGTCTCGCTTCGCGAGCCGGGTTACGGCTCTTTGTGGGACGTACATGTTGTTGGAGTAGCTGCGAGGCTCTGATCGTAGCGTCTGACAGCTAATGTGCGCCCGCTTGTAGGCTATTCTGGCGAAGAACCTGACACGCGTTCGACGACGATGATGATTTGGCGTAAGCGGATGTTGACGGAATCGGTGCGGACGAACGTTCGATAGTGGTTCAAAGTTGCAGCAACGATATTAACAATGGGAAGAACAACCAGAACTAATATCAACAGACAAGATACGAAAGTGAACGACAAACACTACTTGCACAATCCAGCGAGCAAACATGAGCTTATGATCAACGTTCGAACCCCGTATCTACCATTCTCACCTGCACCAACGACCAACGCGTCAGACGTTTCGAGAACCCTCCCAATCGGTCGTGTACGGATCTTTACACAGCGAGATCTCATTGGCTCGCCTTCACACACCCAGGTTTCTGCCCGCTTTTGTCATGCCAGTATCGTGGCTAGCTTCAGGAACGCGTGTGTCGCACTGCCTTTGATGTACGCGGGCCCTAGTCCTACCGTACTCCCGGAGGGTCCGGCGTGGCTGAGCAAACAGCGCGCTCTTGGACCTTCTGGAGCCCTCTAGGGTACCGTTGTTGAAAAGTCTTGTCAGGGGCATTTTTGGAATTGTTTTACAGAAGTGTTTGTTTTGTTTGGTGTTTCATGTTTCGGTCAAGGGTTGGAGTGTTGGTGTTGTGCCTTACTAAGCGGTGATGACGCGTCCTCGATCACCACAGCCGTTGAGCATCAGCCGAGCATCAACCTCCTTTGCGGGCCGTTCGCGGATCTCCTGGCTGTCCATATACCTGGGCATGTTCCAATTGGCTCACG